>Ga0134126_10000175_pt1 | contig 84030 bp, 76 predicted proteins | sample KB31752_FD_96881 | JGI IMG/M metagenome (GOLD analysis project Ga0134126, IMG submission 96881) | Terrestrial soil microbial communities with excess Nitrogen fertilizer from Kellogg Biological Station, Michigan, USA - KB3-175-2 | ecosystem: Environmental > Terrestrial > Soil > Unclassified ...
ACGTGTCGGTTGTGAAGCTGGTGACGGCTGTCCCGCCGAATGTGACCGAGGTGGCGCCTGTCAGGTCGGTGCCGTGAAGGGTGACCGTGGTCCCACCGGCCGAGGGTCCTGCCGTCGGGCTGATCGAGCTCAGGACGGGGGGTGCCGCCAAATAGGTGAACTGTTGGGCGCTCGACGTACCCACCGGCGTGGTGACCGTCACGTCGACCGGGCGGCCGGCGTGAGCCGGGCTCTTCAGGGTGATCTCCGTCGACGTGTCGGTTGTGAAGCTGGTGACGGCCGTCCCGCCGAATGTGACCGAGGTGGCGTCTGTCAGGCCGGTGCCGTGGAGGGTGACCGCCGTTCCACCGGCCGACGGTCCGGAGGTCGGGCTGAGCGAGGTGAGTGCGGGCACCACGCCAGGGGTGGCGGAGACCTCGTTGGAGACAGAAGAGAAGTACTGGCTGCCGTTTTCCGCGATGACGACGAAGTTGTAACTGGTGTCGTTGGTGAGACCCGTCACGACACACGACGTGGCGGTCGAGAAGGTGCAGTTGTACGTGGTCGCCTGCGGATCTATGCCGGGGTCCCCGCTGTAGACCAGGTAACTGACGATCGGGCTGCCTCCATCAGAGGTTGGAGCGGTCCAGGTCAGTGTCACCTGGCTGTCGCCGGCCGTGGCGGCCAGACCCGTCGGGGGATCCGGGTAGCTGATGGGGGTGGCGGCGGAGGCCTCGTTGGAGGACGGTGAGATTCCGGCCGTGTTTATGGCTTTGACCACGAAGTAGTAGGCGGTGTTGTCGTTGAGTCCAGTAACGAGATAAGAGGTGCCCCCGACCGGGCTGGTGTTCACCGGATTGACCGACTCTCCGCCGGCACTGGTGCCCTCATAGACGTCGTACCCGGTGGCGGCACTCCCCCCGGATGGGGCGGTCCAGGTCAGTGCCACCTGGCGTTCGCTGGCCGTGGCCGCCAGCCCCGTCGGGGCGCTGGGCGGGACAGCGGCAGATGGGGTGGCGGAGGCCTCGTTGGAGGACGGTGAGGTTGTGGTCGCGTTCAGCGCTTTGACCACGAAGTAGTAGGTGGTGCCGCCGCTGAGCCCGATGACGACAAAGGAGGTGCCCGCCACCGGGCTGGTGTTCACCGGACTGGCCGACTCTCCCCCGGCACTGGTGCCCTCATAGACGTCGTACCCGGTGATCGGGCTGCCTCCGTCGGCGGATGGAGCGGTCCAGGTCAGTGACACCTGGCCGCTGCCGGCCGTGGCCGCCAGCCCGGTCGGGGCACCTAACGGGCCCGGGGCGGTGGGGTACGCGGAGGCCTCGTTGGAGAACAGCCCGGGGCCGGCCGTGTTGACGGCTTGGATCACGAAGTAATGGGTCGTGCTGTCGTTGGTGAGTCCGGTAACCGCATAGGAGGTGCCCGCCACTGGGGTGGTGTTCACCGGACTGGCCGACTCTCCGCCGGCGCTGGTGCCCTCGTAGATGTCGTACCCGGTGATGGGACTACTCCCGCCTGTGGACGGGGCGGTCCAGGTCAGTGTCACCTGCCCGTCGCCGGCCGTGGCCGCCAGCCCGGCCGGGGCACCCGGGCTGCCAGGGATGGCCGGGGTGGCAGACACCTCGTTGGAGGCAGAGGAGAAGTACTGGTTGGCGTTTTCCGCGATGACAACGAAGTTGTAGCTCTTGTTGTTGGTGAGACCCGTCGCAGCACACGACGTGGCGGTCGAGAAGGTGCAGTTGTACTGGCTCGCCTGTTCAAAGCCGGGGTCCCCGCTGTACACCAGGTAACCGACGATCGGGCTGCCGCCATCTGTAGTTGGCGCGGTCCAGGTCAGTGTCACCTGGCCGTTGCCGGCCGTGGCGGCCAGACCCGCCGGGGCATCCGGGTAGCCGGATGTGGCGGCCACCGCCGAGGTGGCCAGCGGAATCGAACCGAACACCGACGCAATCAGACAGATTGGCGCCACCAAGCAGAGCCATGCCTTTCGGCCGGCAGACCTCCAGGGTCCGCGTTCCTCCCGGGCCTCCAAATCCACCAGTGACGGAAGACCAGGTCGACGCCCATTTCGGACCCGCTTGAACGGGGGATGCAGTCTCATCGCGTCGCCTCTCTCGTCGGCGGACCCACTCGTCCGCTCCGGGACGAGACTACCGGTATTGCCAGGTTCAATCAAGTGTTATGTCGATGAATCCAAGGTCAATGGGTAAAGTCCAGCGTCATTTGGTCTAACCTGCGGCTTCGTGGTTGATTCGCCCGACCTGGGTAAACTCTGAGCATGTCGACAGCAGGCGGTGGCGAACCCGGCGGCGCGGCACCTTCCAAGCCCGGATACCACTCACCGCTCAGGGCCAGGCAGGCCGCCGAAACCCGGCGGATGATCGTGAAAGCCGCCAGCACCCTGTTCGGGTCACGGGGTTGGGCGGCGACGACCCTGCCCATGATCGCCGCCGAGGCCGGCACCGCGGTTGACACCATTTACTCGTCCTTCGGTTCGAAGTCCGCCCTGCTCATGGCGGCTTTTGACGAAGCCCTGGCCGGCGACGACGACCCAAGGGCGATGGTCGATCGTCCGGAGCTGGCCGACTTCGCCGTCGGCAGCCGGGTCGAACGACTGCAGAAAGGGGTCCACTTCTCGGTCGCGGTCTATCAGCGGTCCTTGCCGGTCCTCAAAGCGGTCCAGGAGGCGGCGGGCAGCGACCCGGTAGCCCGAGACCGGCTGGCGCAGTACGACCAGGACCGTCGGGACGTGATGGTCGTCGGCCTGGGCTTCATCCTCGACGGACCGCCGTCGGACACACTGGTCGACGCCATCTGGACGCTGGTGAGCCCCGAGGTCTACTCCAAGATCACCGAGGGGCGGGGGTGGTCCGTCCCCAAGGCCGAGGCCTGGCTGGTTGCCATGGTCCAGGCCGTCTTCGACTACAGCGAAGCGCCGCTGAGCCGGTGAGGTCGGCGCCGGCCTTCAGCGGCGATTGACCCCGTCCCGGGCGAGGGGCGCCAACCTGGGCTCGGTCACCGGAGCATTCCCGAGGGCCTCGTCGATGGCGGCGAGGACGTCGGGGGAGAGATCGATCCCCGAGGCGCCGGCGTTGGCGACGACCTGTTCGGGCCGGGTTGCCCCGACGATGGCCGACACCACCTCCGATCGGCGGAGGACCCACGCCAGCGCCAACTGCGACATCGGCAGGGCCGCCTGGTCGGCAACGGGTCGCAGCCGATCGACGGCCCCGAGGAACCGGTCGTTCATCACCAGGCTCATGGCGACGTTCATGCCGTCGCTCGCCGCCCGCGAGTCGGCGGGTGGCTCCTCTCCCAGCCGGTACTTCCCAGTCAGGAGCCCCTGAGCGAGCGGGGACCAGACGATCTGGGAGATGTGGTGGTCGGCGCACAACGGGAAGACCTCGCCTTCGGGGGCCCGCCAGAGCATCGAGTACTGCGGTTGCGAGGAGACGAAGAGGTCAGGGGCGATCTCCACCCCGGCCCGTATCTGTTCGGGGGTCCATTCGCTGAACCCGATGTACCGGGCCTTCCCCTCGTCGACGACCCGCTGGAACGCCTCCACGGTGTCCTCGACGGGGACGTCGGGGTCGAACCGGTGGGCCTGGTAGAGGTCGACATGCTCGGTGCGCAACCGGCCCAGCGACGCCTCGATCTGCTTGGCGATCTGGGCCGACGACAGGCCGCGGTCGGCCGGGTCGTCCGACATCTGCCCCCAGACCTTCGTGGCCAGGATGTACGAATCACGGGGCCGTCCGCTGAGGACCTCACCCCAGGCCGATTCGGCGGCCCCACGGCCGTAGACGTTGGCGGTGTCGAAGAAGTTGATGCCGACGTCGAAGGCGGCGTCGGTGCACCGGCGGACCTGGTCGAGGCCGACGCCGCCGGCGAACGTGAGCCACGACCCGAGGGAGATCTCGGAGACTTCCAGGTCGGACGAACCCAACTGCCGATATCGCACGCCATCCCCTTCGACCGTTCGATGGTGGGCGACCGCCCACGGGTCCGACGTTAGGCGCCCCACCCGCTCGTCCGGGCCGGACGTTTCAGGCGACGGCGTACCGGTCCCGCAGGGCGGCGATCTCCGCCGGGGCCAGGCCCAGGCCGGTGAGGATCTCGTCGGTGTGCTCGCCCTTGCCCCCCGGAGGGCGGTCCAATCCGCCCGGGGTCCGGCTCAGGCGCGGGCTGGGCGCCGGCTGGACGACCCCCCAGGCGGTCGTGAAGGTGCCGCGGGCCTGATTGTGGTCGTGGGCGACGGCTTCGGCCGGGGTGAGCACCGGGGCGACGCAGGCGTCGACCCCGGCGAACGTGTCGACCCACTCGTCGCGCGTCCGGGCCCGGAACCGCTCGGCGAACAGCTTCCGCATCGTCGGCCACGACGACCGGTCCATCTGGTCCGGCAGCTCGGCGCCGTCGAGGCCGAGGCCGTCCAGCAGCGCCTCGTAGAACTTCGGCTCGATGGCCCCCACGGCCACGTACCGGTCGTCGGCGGTCACGTAGACGCCGTAGAAATGGGCCCCGCCGTCGAGGAGGTTCTCGCCCCGGTCCTCCCCCCAGGCCCCCAGGGCCGCGTCGGCGTGAACGCGCATCGTCACCAGGCTGAGCTGGTCGAGGATGGCCCCGTCCACGCACTGCCCCCGGCCGGACCGCTCCCGCTCGAGCAGGGCGCTGGTGATCCCGAAGGCCAGGTGCATGCCACCGCCATAGTCACCCAGGTAGTTGACCGGCGGCACCGGCGCCTGCCCGGCCGGGCCGATGGTGTGCAGCGCCCCTGACAGAGCCAGGTAGGTGATGTCGTGGCCGGCCGCCGTGGCCAGCGGCCCCTCCTGCCCCCAGCCGGTGGCCCGGGCGTACACCAACCCGGGGTTCCGCTCCAGGCACACCTCTGGACCGATGCCGGCCCGTTCGGCCACCCCCGGCCGGAACCCCTCGAGAAGGACGTCGGCGCCGTCGACCAGCTTGAGGACCAGCTCGACGCCCTCCGGCTGCTTCAGGTCGATACAGATCGACCGCCTCCCGCGGAGCTGCACGGACTGCGCTGGCGGCGTCACCGGGCTCTCCCCGGCGGTCCTGGTCGGCGGGCGTTCCACCCGCACCACGTCCGCCCCCATGTCCGCCAGGAGGGTCACGGCGAACGTGCCGGGCCCCAGCCCGGCCATCTCCACGACCCGCAAGCCCGCCAACGGGCCCATCATTGCCACCCCCATGCCTCGGATCAGCGAAGCGCCAGCTCCCGGCAGATGATCTCCCGTTGGATCTGCGACGTCCCGGCGCTGATCGTGGCGATGCGGGCGTCCTTCCAGTACCGGTGCATGTCGTACTCGGACATGTACCCGTACCCGCCCATCACCTGCATCCCGTGGGACGTGGCCCGCTGGTAGGCCTCGGTGATGAACAGCTTGGCGGCCGACACGTCGATCCGGGCGTCCTCGCCCTGGGCCACCCGCCGGGCGGCGCTGTAGGCGAGCAGGCGACCGGCCTGGGCGTCGGCCCACATGTCGGCCAGGGGGTGCGACACCGCCTGAAACCGGCCGATCGGCTGCCCGAACTGCCGGCGGCCGTTCACGTACGACACCGCCATGTCCAGCACGGCCCACATCGACCCGACGTAGGCCCCGCAGGTGAACAGCCGCTCCATCACCAGCCCCTGCTTCAACACCCGCCATCCCTGCCCCGGAGGGCCGAGCAGGTCCGCCTCGGGGACGAAGACGTCGTCGTAGAACACCTCGTAGGTCCCCAGGATGTGCCGACCGATCGTGTCCAGCTTCCGGACGGTCACCCCCGGGGCGTCGGCCGGGACCAGGAACACCGACACCCGTTCGCGCTCGCCGGCCACCGCCGTCGCCCCGGTGGCCGTCGCCCCGTCCGCATTGGCCGGCACCGCATTGGCCGGCACCGCATTGGCCGGCACCGCATTGGCCGGCACCGCATTGGCCGGCACCGCTTTGGCCGTCACCACCAGCGTGGTGTTCGGCAGACCGGCCCCGGTGGTGAACACCTTCTGCCCGTTCAGCACGTACCCGCCGTCGACCGGCTTGGCCGACGTACGGATGGCCGCGGCGTCGCTGCCGGCCTCGGGCTCGGTCATCGACACCGACATGCGCCGCTCCCCGCTCAACAGGTCGGGCAGGTACCGCTGCCGCTGGTCGTCGGTGCCGTGGTTCTGGATGGTGAGGCCCAGGAACACGGTCACCCCGAACCCGGCGGCGACGTCCATGCCGGCCCGGCCGAGCTCCTCGGCCACCACCACCATCTCCTCCGGCCCGGCGTCGGCCCCCCCGAGCTCCGAACGGAACGGCATGGCGTAGAAGCCGCTCTCGGCGAGCTGGCGGAAGAACCCGTCGGGGTACTCCCCCTTCTCGTCCCACCCCCGCACCATCTCCGCCGACGCATGGCGCGCCAGCAGGCCCTGCACCGACGTCCGGATGAGCCCCCACTCCTCGGGCTCGTCGACTCGGATCTCGAACATCGTCTCTCCTTCCGGCCTGGCCGGCTCAGCCTTGCGCCGCGGCGTCGTTGACCAGCTCCCAGAGCCGGCGGCGGACGAGCTTGCCGTTGGGGGTGCGGGGCAGGTCGTCCACCTCCACGACCGACTCCGGCCACTTCTGCTTCATGACCCCTGACTCCTCCAAGAAGCCGGCCACGTCCTCGACGCCGGGGCCTGTCCCGGTGTGACCGACCACCACCAGGCAGACCCGCTCCCCGGCCACCGGATCCTGGCGGCCGACCACGGCGAAGTCGCCGAGACCCGGGAACCCGGAGAGGACGCCTTCGACTTCGTTGGCGCTGATGTTCTCCCCGTTGCGGATGATGATGTCGGCGCTGCGCCCGAGCACCCGGAGCCAGCCGTCGACCATCTCGCCGAAGTCCTCGGTGCGGTACCAGCCGTCCGGGTCGGCGACCCCGGCGGCCGCGTGGGTCCCTCGCATGCAGATCCGCCCCATCGGGCCCGCCCCTCCCAACCGCACCACGTCGTCGTCGTCACCGACCTCGAGGCGCACCTCCACCCCGGCCAGGGGCCGCCCGTCGTACTGCCAACGCTGCTCCGGCGGATCGTCCGCCCCGCCGCCGACGGCGCTCGGGAACTCGGTGCACCCGTAGGAGCGGAGGACGGTGACCCCCAGGGCCTCCTCGGACCGCCGCAGCTGCGGGGTCGAGAGGAACGAGCCCCCACAGGTGACCACCTCCAGTGACCGGCACCGCCGCCCCTCCCCCACCTGGGCCACCAGATCCTCGAGGTGCTTGGGACTGAAGGCGGCGAAGCGGCACCCCACGGCCTCGGCTCGCCCCGCCCAGTCGGCCGGTCGCCACCGGGCGCAGGTGAACAGGGTCCCCCCGACCATGAACGGGAGCAGCGCACCGAACAGCACCCAGCGGACGTGCCCGATCGGCGACGCCACGCCGACGACGTCACCGTCCCCGAGGCCGACCCGGTCGGCCACGTCCCGGACCGTGGCCCCCAGATTGCGGTGCGAGTGCCACACGCTCTTGGGCTCCGACGTGGTCCCGGACGTGAAGACCAGGGCGCAGGCCCGGTCAGGATCGGGCTCCACCATCGGTCGCCGGGCCGGCACCGTGGCCGGAGAGGCGGTCGGCGCCTCGGGCGGGGCGGCCGACTGGTCGTCCAGGTCCCGGGCCCGGACCAGTAGGGGGGAGCCGGCGCCCTCGGTCGCCGCGGCCGCCACCCGGTCCTCTCCCGTCGGATCGTTGGTGCCGTACACCACCGCCCGGGGTCCCACCCGTCGGACGATGGCCGCCGCCTCCGTGAGGCCGAGCACATCGGACATCGGGTGGGCCACCGCCCCGATCCGGTTGGCCGCCAGGAAGGCCACCGGCGCCTGCCACCACGCCGGCGTCCAGATCGTCACGACGTCGCCCACCCCGACGCCCCCGGCAGACAGCGTCGCCGCCAGGCCGTCGACGAGCCGGTCGACGGCGGCGTACGACAGCGAACGCGCCTCGTCCACGATGGCCACGCCGTCGGGCCGCTCGACCGCCCACCGGCGCAGCTGCTGTTCCGCCGGGTCGTCCGGCCCATCGGCCGGCGCCACCCCGACCTCCTCAGCCACCGGCGCCCCTTCGGTCGTCGCCGTCTCCGCCCCCCGCCACCGGGTAGCCGACCCCACGGCGGTAGTGCTCGGTGTCGAACGACGACGCCTCAGCGGCCGACGACATCTCGAGCGCCGGCAGTGCCTGCTGCAACAACCCAAGATTGATGGCCCGCTTGGTGTCCCGGATGGCGTCCACCGAGCAGGCCGCCAGCTGGGCCGCCAGCGCCACGGCCCGGGCGTCGAGGGCATCGGTCGCCACCACCTCGGTGGCCAGGCCCAGCCGGAGCGCTTCCTCGGCCTCCACCGGGCGCCCGGTGAACAGGATGCTGCGGGCCTGGGCCGGCGGGATCAGGTACGGCAGCAGGGCCGCCCCGCCGTCGCCGGCCACGATGCCGTGGGCCACGTGCGGATCCACCAGGCGGGCGTCCTCGGCCATGACGACCAGGTCGGCCGCCAGCGCCAGGGTGCACCCCAGGCCGACGGCCGGCCCGTTCACCGCGGCGACGATCGGCAGCTCGCAGCGGAGCATGTTCACCACGATGGCCCGGGCCTCGTTCATCTTGTTCCGCCGGTAGTGCCGGTCCTCGATGAGCGACGGCCACTGGTCCCGGTCACCGCCCCCACAGAAGACCCGGCCGCGACCGGTGAGGACGATGGCCCGGACGTCCCCCCGTCGCTCGATCCGCTGCCAGATGCCGGTGAGGGCGTAGTGGATCGGGTCGTCGATCGTGTTCGCCTTCTCGGGCCGGTCGATGGTGACCACGGCGACGCCGTCGGCCGGCGACGTCACCGCCAACGAGGCCTCCCCCGCCGTCGCCTGGAGGCCTTCGCCTGTCACGTCGCCTCCTCGGCCCGGTGGGCCTCGAGGTTCTCGGCCAGCATCCGGGCCACTTCCTCACCGGACGCGCCGACGTGCTCCACCATGATCCGCTCGGCCGCTGTGCCGTCCCGTTCCGAGATGGCCGTCAGGATGGCCTCGTGGTCGGTCAGGCTGTGGGTGATCCACTCGGGGAACTCGATCAGGAACTCCCGGTGCAGGCGCATCGACACGTGCCGGATGGTGGCCACCAGGCGATGGGAACGGCCGGCGCGGTTGATGCCCTCGTGCAGGTTGCGGTTGGTCTGGGCGGCCACCTCGAAGTCCTGGGCGGCCACCTCGGCCTCCATCTTGCGGTGCAGCGCCCAGAGGGCGTCGATCTCCTCGTCGGTGGCCCGCTCGCAGGCCAGCCGGGCGGCGTACCCCACCAACATGCCCTCGATGTGGAACATCACGGCGATGTCGTCCATGTCGATGGGCACCACCGAGATGACGTCGCCCCGACCGCGGGTCAGATACCCCTCCCGAACGAGCTGGAGGACGGCGTCCCGGATGGGCATGCGGCTGGTGTTGAACTGCTGGCTCAGGCTCTCCTGGCTGATCCGGTCGTCCTCGGTCAGCCGCCCGAACAGGATGTCCCGGCGCAGCTCGTCGGCGATCTGCACGCTCAACGGCTCCGCTCGCCGCAACGCGGTCGAACGCTTCGCTGGGGTAAGCCTCACCTTGGCCTCTCCTCTCGACAGCCGCTCACCCGAGGCCCGCCTCCCAGGCTCGCAGTCCCTTGGCGATCTGCCGACGCATCATCTCAGCCGATCCGTCGGCCACGCAGATCCGGCGGACCTGCTGCCAGGCCTCGGCCAGCCCCATCTCGTTGGTGAACCCCATCCCGCCGTGGACCTGCACCGCCCGGTCGATGGCCCGGACGGCCGACTCGGTGCAGAACGCCTTGGTCATCGACACCCGGACCCGGTCGGCCTCCCCCCGGTCGAGCGCCCGGGCGCAGTCCAGCCCGGTCAGCCGGGCGGCGTGCACCTCCATGGCCGACTCCGCCAGCGGGAACGACACCCCTTGGTTCTCGATGATCGGCTTGCCGAAGGTGACCCGGTTCTCGGCGTAGTCGACGGCCTTCGCCAGGGCCCACCGGGCCAGCCCGACCGCCCGGGCCGAGTTGTACATCCGCCCCTCCGACACGCCGGCCATGGCCAGCCGGAGGCCGCCGTGGAGCTCCCCGACGATCCGGTCCTCGGGCACGGTGCAGTCGCGGAGGCTCACGATCCCCTCGTCGGCCCCGCTGTGGCCGAACATCGGGATGAGGCTGTCGATGGCGAAGCCGGGCGTCGACGTCGGCACGGCGAACGCCGTGATGCCGCCCCGCCGGGCCACCAGCTGCTCTCGGTCGGTGACGGCGAAGACGACGGCGTGGTCGGCGTAGGGCGAGTTCGTGATCCACTGCTTCGTGCCGTTCAGCACCCACCCGGTGCCCGAACGGGCCGCCCCGGTCCGCATCGCCCAGATGTCCGACCCGGCGTCTGGCTCGGACATGGCGAAGCACATACTCAGCGTTCCGTCCATGAGGCCGGGGGCCAGCTCCTTCTGGACCTCGGCGGACATGGCCGCCAGGAGCGACCCGGGACCCCGGGCCCAGTGGGCCAGCGCCTGGTAGCCGAGCCAGTAGTCGGTGCCGCAGGTCCGAAAGATGGTCTCCCAGCCGCGGAACAGGGCCTCGAAGCCGAGACCAGCCCCGCCCAGGGCCACCGGTACGCACATCGTGTAGTACCCCGCCCGGGCCGACGCCTGCCGGACCTCCCGCATGAGGTCGAGCACTTCGGGCGTGTACCGCCCGTCGGGGGCGTAGTACGACCGCGGGTCGAGCAGGCCCTCCCCCGCCCGATCGTGGCGGGGGACCACCTCGGTCAGGAGGAAGGCCCGCAGGCCCTCCACCACCTCGTCCAGCTCGTCGCCCCTGGCGGTATCACTCATCGGACGTCCTCCTGGCCGGTCCGCCGGCCCTACAGGCTCTCGACGATGGTGGCGTTGGCCATCCCACCGGCCTCGCACATCACCTGCAGCCCGTAGCGGATCTTGTGCGCCTTCATCCAGTGGAGCATCCGGGTCGTCAAGATGGCGCCCGACCCGCCGAGGGGATGGCCGACGGCGATGGCCCCTCCGGCCGGGTTGAGGAGCTCGGGGTCGCCCTTGACCTCCTCCAACCAGGCCAGCGGCACCGGGGCGAACGCCTCGTTGACCTCGTAGACGCCGATCTGGTCGATGCCCAGGCCGGAGCGCTCCAGCACCTTCTTGGTGGCCGGGATCACCCCCAGCAGCATCGTCACCGGGTCGTCGGCGGCCACCGCTCCGGTGTGGAAGCGGGCCAGGGGGGTCCGCCCGAGCCGCTCGGCGATCTCGGGGGTGGTGACCAGCATCGCCCCCGCCCCGTCCGAGATCTGTGAGGCGTTCCCGGCGTGGATGACCCCGTCGTCCCGGAACGCCGGCTTCAGCGACGCCAGCTTCTCCATCGAGGTGCCGCGGCGGATGCCCTCGTCCTGGGTGAACCATCCGCCGTCGACCGCGACGGGGACGATCTGCCCCTCGAACACTCCGTCGTCGGTAGCCGCCGCCGCCAGCTGGTGAGAGCGGAGGGCGAACCGATCCAGGTCGTCCCTCGTCATCCCGTAGCGCTCGGCGATGGTCTCGGCCCCGATGCCCTGGCTGAAGGTCACCGTGCCGTACCGCTCGAGGATCCCCGGGCCGTAGGGCTTCCCGACCTGGCGGGCGGCGCCCAGGGGCACCTGGCTCATCGACTCCACCCCGCCGGCCACGACGACGTCGTAGTGCCCGGCGGCGACGCCGGCGGCGGCGAAGTGCAGCGCCTGCTGGCTGGACCCGCAGGCCCGGTCGACCGTGGTGCCGGGCACCGACTCCGGCCACCCGGCCGACAGGACGGCCAACCGGCCGACGTTCGAGGACTGCTCGGCGATCTGGGTGACGCACCCCCAGACGACGTCGTCCACCGCTGCCGGGTCGACGCCGGTGCGGTCCGCCAGGGCCTGCAGCACCAGAGCCGAGAGCTCGACCGGGTGCACCTCGGCCAGGGTGCCGTTCCGCCGGCCGATCGGCGTCCGCACTGCGTCCACGATCACCACCTCGCGCATGGCGCCTCCTCTTCTCTCGTCGTTCCCTCGCCGGGCCCGTTCATCGGTTCACCCACACCGGCGACCGCTTCTCGGCGAACGCCGCCGCGCCCTCCCGGGCGTCCTCGGAGGCGAACACCCGGTCGGCCAGGGGTCGCTGGATGGCGAACGCCTCTTCCAGGGTACGGCCCTCGGTGGCGTTGGTGATCTCCTTCGCCGTGGCCACCGCCAGCGGCCCGTTGGCGGCGATCGACGCGGCCAGCTGGCGAGCGCCCTCGAGCGCCCCGCCGTCGGCGGTGACCCGGTTGACCAGCCCGACCTCGGCGGCCCGGGCCGCCGACATCGGCTCGCCGGTCAGCACCATCTCCAGGGCCACCGCCCTCGGCACCAGCCGGGGCAACCGCAATAGTCCGCCGGCCCGCGGCACCAGCCCCCGCTTCACCTCCGGCAGTCCGAACCGGGCCGAGGCCGACGCCACCACCAGGTCGCAGGCCAGCACCAGCTCGAACCCCCCGGCCAGGGCCCACCCCTCGACGGCGGCGATCAGCGGCTTCGTCGGTGGCCGTTCGGTCAGGCCACCGAAGCCGCGGCCCGGGAGGGACACGACCTCGCCCCGCAGGAAGGCCCGCAGGTCCATCCCGGCACAGAACGTCCCCCCGGCACCGGTCAGCACGGCGACGTGGAGGTCCGCACGACGGTCGAGCTCGTCGAGGAAGTCGGCCACGGCTTCCGACACCGCCCGGGTGACGGCGTTCTTCGCCTCAGGCCGGTTCAGGGTGATGACCCCGACGCCGTCGGCGCCCTCGAACAGCACCTCGCTCATCGCGCCTCGTTCATCGGGTCACGCTCATCGCACCTCGTTCACCGCCGCCACTCATCGGGGGGGCATCCTGATGGCCCCGTCCAGGCGGACGGTCTCCCCGTTGACGTAGGGGTTCTCGAGCAGGGCCACCGCCATCTGGGCGTAATCGTCGGCCACCCCCAGTCGCTTCGGATGGGGAACCGCCGCCGCCAGCCCTTCACGGATGTCGGCGCGCAGGCGCCCGAGCATGGCCGTGTCGAAGATCCCGGGGGCGATCGTGTTCACCCGGATCTGGCGGCTGGCCAGGTCCCGGGCAGCGACCAGGGTGATGCCGTGCACCGCCGCCTTCGAGGCGGTGTAGGACGTCTGGCCGATCTGGCCGTCGAAGGCCGCCGCCGAGGCGGTCAACACGAACGCCCCGCGGTCGCCATCGGCCGGCTCGTTGTGGACCATCCTGGCGGCGGCCAGCCGGAGGACGTTGTAGGTCCCGATCAGGTTCACCCGGACCACCTCGGCGAAGGTGTCCAGCGGGCCGGGGTTCCCGTCCCGGTCGACGATCCTCACCCGGTCACCCCCACGACCGGCGCAGTGCACCAGCGCCCGAAGCGGACCGCCCTGCTCGGCGGCGTCCATGGCCGCGTTCACGCCGGCCTCGTCGGTGACGTCGGCCTCGACGAAGGACACCCCGTGCCCCACCAGCTCGTCGAGCTCGGGCGATCGGGCCAGGTCCACCGCCACCACTCCGGCACCACCGTCCCGGAGGCGTCGCACCGTCGCCAGCCCGAGGCCGGAGGCGCCACCGGTGACGACGGCCTGTGCTCCTTCGATGCGCATCCTTCTCGCTCCCTACAGACCGATCGACTTGCCGATGATGGACTTCATGACCTCGCTGGTCCCGCCATAGATCCGCGTGACCCGGGCGTCGGCGTAGAGGCGGGCGATGGGGTACTCGGTGATGTAGCCGTAGCCGCCGAACAGCTGCAGGCAACGGTCCACCGCCCGTCCCTGCAGCTCGGTGCAGAACAGCTTCACCTTGGCCGCGTCGGCCGGATCGAGCTCGTCGGCGTCGAGGCAACCGATGGCCCGGTCGAGGAGGGCTTCGGCGGCCTCGACCTCGGTGGCCACGGCGGCCAGCTCGAACTTGGTGTTCTGGAAGTCGGCCACCCGTTGGTCGAACACCCGCCGTTCCCGGACGTAGTCGACGGTCACCGCCAACGCCGCCTTGGCCGCCGCCAGCGAGCCGGCGGCGATGGACAGGCGCTCCTGGGCCAGGTTCTGCCCGAGGTAGGAGAACGCCACGTGCTCCGCCCCGAGCCGGTTGGCGACGGGCACCTCGACGTCGTCGAAGAAGAGCTCGGCGGTGTCCTGGACCTCCAGGCCGATCTTCGGGAGGTTCCTCCCCTTGGCGAACCCGGGCATGCCGTCTTCGACCACCAGGAGGGTGAGCCCGTCCCGCCGGTTCTCCGGGTCGCGTCGGGTCCGAGCGACGACGATCACCAGGTCGGCCACCAGCCCACCGGTGATGAAGGTCTTCGATCCCTTGAGCCGATAGACGTCGCCGTCGCGCTCGGCGGCGGTCGAGATCCCCGCCAGGTCGGACCCGGTACCGGGTTCGGTCATGGCGATCGCCGTCACCAGCTCCCCGGCGGCGATCCCCGGCAGCCACCGCCGGCGCTGCCCCTCGTCGGCGAACCGCAGGAAGTACGGCAGGACGATGTCCATGTGGCACCGCAGCGGGCCGGTGGCCACCTGGGCCAGGGCCACCTCCTCCTGGAGGAGCGCCCGGTAGCTGTAGCTCGGCTCACCCCCGCCGCCGTACTCGGTGGGGATGGCGATCCCGGTGATGCCCGCCGCGCCCGCCCGCTCGAAGAAGGCCTTGGGGACCTGGTGGGCCGCCCGCCACTGGTCGAACTCCGGCACCACCTCGGCCGCCAGGAACCGCCGGACCATCGACCGGAACTGGTCGTGTTCCTCCGTCCACCAGCCCCGTCTCACGACTGGCACTCCATCGGGTCCGCCGGTCGGGGGAAACCGCGACGCGCTGGGACGGGTCGGGAGAACCCCCCGGCGGCGCTCTCCTGCTCCTTCACCAGTACGAACCCCTTCGCCCCGGGCTGGCCGAGATCTCCTTCATTGCTCGAAATTCCGACCATCACTGATGATCTATAGTCACTGTATCCCGTATACGAGATGGCGTCAAGAACCGTTTTCCGAGGCGGTCTACTTGTCCAGGAGGCCGGCAGATGAGAGTGGACGGACGACTCAACCAGGAACCGTCGCTGACCGCGGCGAGTGCCCGGGACGCCGAGGCCGTCGGGTACGACGGAGTCCGCACCACCGAGGCCGCCCGGGACCCGTTCCTCCCTCTGACGGTGGCCGCCACGGTGACCGAGCGACTGGAGCTCTCGACGGCCATCGCCGTCGCCTTCGCTCGGAACCCCATGAACCTGGCCGGCCTGGCCAACGACCTCCACCAGCTCTCCGGTGGCCGGTTCACCCTCGGGCTCGGCTCGCAGGTGGCGGCCCACATCACGAGGCGGTACTCCATGCCGTGGTCGCGACCGGCCGCCCGCATGCGCGAGCTGGTGCTGGCCATCCGGGCGATCTGGCACAGCTGGGCCACCGCCGAGACGCTCGACTTCGAGGGGGAGTTCTACACCCACACGCTGATGACCCCGTTCTTCAGTCCGGGTCCCAACCCCTTCGGCAATCCGAAGATCCTGGTGGCGGCGGTCGGGCCGCAGATGGCCAGGGTGGCCGGCGAGGTGGCCGACGGACTGCTCGCCCACGGCTTCACCACCGAGCGGTACCTCCGGCAGGTGACCCTGCCGGCCATGGAGGAGGGCGCCACCCGGGCCGGTCGGCCACGCGACGACCTCACCGTCTCCTACGGGGGCTTCCTCGTCACCGGGCGCACCGACGAGGACATGGCCCGCGCCGCCCGGGCCGTCAAGCAGCAGATCGCCTTCTACGGTTCCACCCGGGCCTACCGTCCGGTGCTGGAGTCGCACGGCTGGGGTGACTTGCAGTCGGAGCTGGCCGTCCTGGCCCGGCGGGAGGCCTGGGATTCGATGGGTGACGCCGTCGACGACGAGGTGCTGGCCGCCTTCTCCCTCGTCTGCGCCCCCGAGGAGGTCGCGCCACTCGTCCGACGCCGCTTCGGCGACATCGTCGACCGGTTCAGCTTCTACACGCCCTACGACGTCGAGCCCGGCCTCTGGGAGAAGGTGCTGCCCGAACTGGGCGACCCGGGCTGAGCGGCGGAGCCGACCGCCCGGGTCGGTGGCCATCGGCCGCAGATGCGCATATCCACCCCCCAAATCCTTCCCCGGACAGGACATGTCAAATGACCCGACCTCTCGGCAAACCCGAGCTGCCCTGGTAAAATTGCAGAGAAAATCGACGCGAGAAAGAGGACGACTGTGATCAAACTGCACCACGTCAACATCGTCAGCCACGACGTCGTCGGCCTGGACCACTTCTACCGGACGGCCCTCGGCCTCGAGCGGATGGCCGCCCTGCCGGTGAAGGACCTGCTGGGCTACAACGACGGGACCGCCGGGGCCGCCAAGCAGCCTGCCCTCTTCGTCGCCGCCGGACCCGACCCCGACGACCTCCAGATGCACCTCTGCGCCCCCGATCCCTACCTGGGCGAGCGGTACGGCCACTCCGTCAACCCGGTCGCCCGGGGGCACATCGCCTACCGGTGCGACGACATCGAGGCGGCCAAGCGGCGGCTGGAGGCCGCCGGCATCCCTTACTCGGACTACGGCCAGTGGGCCATTCCGGGGTGGCACCAGATCTTCTTCTACGACCCGGTCGGCACGGTGGTGGAGATCCACCAGGTGGTCTCCTGACCCGGCAGATCGTCAGGGCATCAAGGCGGAGTTCCCCAGGGTGACCTCGTAGGTCGCCCCGGTGATGTCCGCCGAGTCGTCGTCGGCCAGGAACGCCACGATCCGCGCCACCCGTTCCGGGGCGATCCAGGGCGTCGGCAGCACGTTCATCGCCGCGTACCGCTCCCGGAGGACGCTCTCGGGGGGATCGTCCAGGTCGGGGCAGAACAGGTCGTACATGGCCTGGTTCTGGAGCATCGGCGTGTCCACGTTGGTCGGGCAGACCACGTTGGCCGTGATGCCGACGTCGGCCACCTCGACGGCCACGCTCTTGATGAACCCGATCATCCCGAACTTGGCCGCCGTGTAGTGGCTCAGGTTCGGCGTCCCCTGGCGGCCGGCCCGGGACGAGATGGCGATGAGCCGGCCGTAGCGCTGCTCTCGCATGGTGGGCAGGAGGGCTTGGACGGTGTTGAACGTCCCGGTGAGGTTGACGTCGATCATCTCCTGCCACTGCGCCTTCGGCAGCTCCCACGACTTGCCGAAGGTGCAGATGCCGGCGTTGGCGACCCCGATGTCGATGCGACCCAGCTCGTCGACGCCCCGCGCCACCAGCGCGGCCAGGGCGTCGGCGTCGCGGACGTCGGCCAGGCCGCTCAGGCATCGCCGGCCGAGGTCTTCGACCAACTTGGCGGTCTGGTCCAGCTCGTCGGGCGCCGGCAGGTCGTACGGGACCGTCGTCAGGCCCACCGGTCCGTCGGTGATGATGACGTCGGCGCCCGCGTCGGCCAGGGCGACGGCGTGGGCCCGGCCCCGTCCTCGCGCCGCCCCCGTCACCAGGGCCACCCGTCCGGCCAGTCGTCCGCTCATGGCCGCTCCTTCCACCCGGTCCACTAGCGGCCGACCAACCGGGCGGCCCCACCGCGGGCCGCCCGGAAAGCACCGAGCACCCGCTGCCGGCCGTGCCCGCTGAGGGCCACCGCCACGATCAGCGCCGCCCCTTCGAACACGTTGGGGATCCAGATCGGGCCGCCCACCATCAGGATCCCGGTGTCGCCGATCCCGAGGAGCAGGATCGCCAGGCCGGTCCCCCAGGCGTTGAACCGCCCCGGGAAGATCTGGGTTGACCCCAGGAACGCCCCGGCAAAAGCCGGCAGCAGGTAGGAGAGGCCGGCGTCCGGCGACGCCCCACCGACCTGGCCGGTGAGGATCATGCCGGCGATGGCGGCGCAGACCGAGGCGATGCACAGGGCGACCACCTCCAGCCGCTTCACCCGGATCCCGCTCAGGATGGACACGTCCTTGTCGAACCCGATCGAGTACCACTGGCGGCCCATCTGGGACCGTCCGAGCCAGCAGGCCAGGACCACCAGGACGATCAGGCAGTACAACACCGGGATGGTGAAGCCGTGAATGCTGGCCGTCGCCGTGACCAGGCTGAAGGTCCCGGTCACCCCGTTCGAGATCGTGACGTCGCCCGATATGCCGATGGTGATGGCGAAGAGGATCGAACCGGACCCGAGGGTGGCGATGAGGGAGGGGATCTCCATGACGACCACCAGGAACGAGTTCACCAGACCCACCCCGGCGGCCATCAGCAGGGTCACGATGATGACCACCACCGCCGGCAGGGAGGTATGGCCGAGGAGGAACGCCGAGAACACCCCCGACAAGCCGAGCATGTACCCCACCGACAGGTCGAACAGTCCGGCGGCCAGGGGCACGATCACCGCGAGGGCGACGATCCCACTGACCGAATTCTCGTTGAGGACGGTGGTGAACGTGTTGTAGGTCGGGAACTGGCTCGGCTGGAGGATGCTGAAGAGGGCGATCAGCACGATGATGATGTAGACGGCGCTGATCCGCTCGAACGAGTACCACCGCCGCCCACGGTCCCGTTCGCTCGGGAGGCTGCCCGCCTCGAGTGTCTGGGACCCCTGACTGGTCCCCAACTGTGCGGCATCGACTCCTGTGCTGGCTTGAAGCGCCACCGCCAACCCCCTTTCCTCTCCGTCCCCGAGCGCCGACCACGCTTCGGCGGTTCCTTCTCGCACCCCTCCCCGGGAGGCCCGACCCGGGGACGGGCGGCCGGTCATCGGCCCTGAGGCCCGTGACCGGCCGCTCATCCCGCGATCATCGGTCCTGCTACGGCTACTTCTTCACTCCCCACAGCTTCTTGAACTGTGTCTGGTAGGTCGGCACCGAGGTGTCCAGTGTGCTCTGGCCCTTGGCGCTCTGCTGGTTCACGATCCACAGCGGCACCGTTGTGGCTGTGGTGTCGGGCTTGATCGACTTGTGGTTGTCCTTGCGGATCACCAGGTCGACCGCTCGCCACATCCACTCCTGCCAGTTCTCCTCGACGGTGGCCGCGCCCAGAGTGTTTGTCTTGATGTACCCCAGGTACGGCTGGGTGGTGTCCTGGGTGATCATCACCTTGACGTTGGTCGCCAACCCGGCCGCGCTGAGCGCCTGGGGCAGGCCGTTCGCCACTGTGGCGAAGCCGACGGCCAGTGAGTTCACTGTGCGATGGGACTGCATGTAGCCGACGACGGCGGAGCCGACCTGGCTCGTCCCGATGTCGGCGTTGGGCACTGTCAGGGTCTGCAGGTCACACGAGCTGCAGACCCTGGCGTACTCGTTCTTGTAGCCGTTGTACTCCGTCACGTCGATCGGGTAGCCCGGCGCGTCGACGAACAGGGTGTGGGTCGACGCCGAGCTCCCCATCTTGCTGGTGGTGTAGTCGGCCATGGCCTTGCCGTAGAGGGTGAACGACGGGATCGAGTTGATCGTCGCCGTGATCCCGTTCCCCGGTGTTGTGGCCACGGATCCCATGATCACCGGGACGTTGGCCGCCTTCAGCTGGGAGATCTGCTTGTTCATGATCGAGCGGGGGAAGCCCGTGCCGATCACCGCGTCCGGGTGCAGGTTCACCGCCTGGGTCCAGGCGTTGGTCACTGTCGCCGGGTTGGCGCCCGAACCGGCGTTGATGACCTTGAGGTTCCAACCGAGGGCGTCGGTGGCGTCCTTCAGGTACTGGCCCAGGATCACGCATGCCTGGATCGAGCACTCGACGAAGGCGATCGTCTTCTTCTTCGGGATCGGCCCGGGAGAGACGGTCACCCCGATGTGGGTGGGCCGCTTCTGCCACTTGGCCACCTGCGCCTTCACGCTTGTACCGGCCCAGGCGCCGGTCGAGGCGCCGAGCACCAGGGAGCCGGCGATGACCCCGGTACCGACCACCTTGGCCAGCCCGGCACCCCGCCGTTCCCGGCTCCGTTCCTTCCAGCCCAACTTCATGGGACCCCCTTGTCCACCGATCACTCGGATCTTCTTTGCTCTTGGTTGATGGTTGAGTACAGCTACTGCAATCGGAATCTGACAGGCAGTCTTTTCCGTAACTGCCTACCCCAATAGAGCAGTCGCCCTGCGACGACCTTCCGGAGCAAGCCCGAAGGGCCCCTTGTTGACTTCTCGGTTGTCGCAGTCGGCACACGGAAAAACAGTGCCCGCTTCGTATCCGCCTTCGTCAAGGCTAATAGAAATGCAATGATTTCGTCAAGCTTTCGTCACCATTAATTCGGATATTGTTCCGGGATTTTGGCCGGCAATTATATGGGTATCGGAGCAGGACACTCCGGGTAAGGCTAGGAAATGCCACAGGGAATCCCAGGCCATCGAATTCCCAATGGTTCCCTCCTGATCGGGCCACGCCGATCTCAGTACGCCGACTTGATCGTCCCCCCTTCGGCCCGCTGGGCGGCCCCGGTCACCGCCGAAGCCCGCTCCGAGCACATGAAGGCCACCACCCCGGCCACCTCGGCGGGATCGGCGAACCGTCCGTTCAGGGTGTCGGCCAAGAACCCGCCCGGCTCGAACCACTCGGCCTTCAGCTCCTCGACCGGGCGGCCCTCGGGATTGGCCAGCTCGGTGAACGAGGCCGCTCCCTCGGTCCAGGTGGGCCCGGCGATGGTGGTGTTCACGGTGACCCCGGTCCCCCGGGTCCGCACGGCCAGGCCCCGGCTCAGGGCGATCATGGCCGCCTTGGCCACCGAGTAGGGCAGCATTGTCGGGTTGGGCTGGATGGCGTAGTCCGAGGACACGAAGACGATCCGTCCCCAGTCCCGCTCCAGCATCGCCGGCAGGAATAACTGGGCCAGCCGAGCGCCGGAGAGCAGGTTGACCTCGAGGCTCTGGTGCCAGTCGGCGTCGTCCAGGTCGAGGTAGTCCTTGACCCAGTAGACGGCGGCGTTGTTGACGAGCACCTCGGGCGACCCCACGGCGCCCACCCGTTCGGCGATGGCGGCCGGGGCGGCCGGGTCGGACAGGTCGCCGGCCACGCCGTGGACGTCACCGCGGCCCTCGAGCCGCCGGACGGCGTCGTCCACGGTCGCCTGGCTGCTCCCATGGACGAACACGGAGGCCCCCTCGTCGAGGAGGGCCCCGGCGACGGCGTGGCCGATCCCCTTGGTGGCCCCGGTGACCACCGCCAACCGGCCCTTCAGCCCGAGGTCCACGAGCCCTACTTGACCGTCGAGCCGGCGTCGACGGGCAGGGCGATCCCGGTCACGTAGCGGGCGTCGTCGGACACCAGCCAGCTGATGGCCGCACTGACGTCGGCCGGCTCGATGAGGCTGACGTCCAGGAGGTTGAGGCCGGCCAGGCCCGGCTCGGCGTCCGCCAGCGACGGGGACGCCAGGTCGGGGCGGAAGAGGGCGTAGAGCGAGTCGTTCTTGATCATGGTCGTGCCCACGGCCGTGGGGCAGATGGCGTTGACCCGGATGCGGTGGGGGGCCAGCTCGTGGGCCAGGGTCCGCACCAGCCCGATGACCCCGTGCTTGGCCGTGGTGTAGTGGACGTTCCCGGTGGTGGCCTTGAGCCCGATGGAGGAGCTGGTGATGGTGATGGCCCCGCCGGTCCCCTGCTCGATCATGGTGGGCACCACGGCCTTCGCCGTCTTCCACTGGCCGGTCAGGTTGACGTCGATCATGGTCTGCCACGTCTCCTCCTCGAGCGACCACGAGTCGGTCGACAAGGACCAGATGCCGGCGTTGGCCACCAAGATGTCGATGTGCCCGAAGGCCTCCTTGGCGGCGTTCACGGCGGCGCCGAGCTGTTCGAGGCTCCGGACGTCGGCGGTGGCGGTCACGCAGCGCCGGCCGGCCTTTTCGACCAGCGCCGCCGTCTCGGCCAGTTCGTCGGCCGTGCCCAACGGGTAGGGCACGGTCGCTGTGTCGGCACAGAGGTCGACGGCGACCACGTCGGCGCCGTCTTCGGCCAGCCGGAGGGCGTGTGACCGGCCCTGCCCCCGGGCTGCGCCGGTGACGAAGGCTACCTTTCCCTGCAATTTGGACACGTGGTCCCTCCCATCTGGTGTCGTCTCGGTTCGTCGGTCGTGCGGTCCGGGTCCCGGCTGAACGGGCTCAGCCGGCGTTGAAGTGGATGGCCTTCACCTGGCAGTACTCACGGACCCCCGCCACCCCGTACTCTCGGCCGATCCCCGACCGCTTGTACCCACCGAAGGGGGCCCACGAGCTCATCCGTCCACTGCCCCCATTGAGGTTCACCTGCCCGGTCCGCAGCTGCAGGGCCAGCTCGAAGGCGGTGCCGGAGTCCTTGGAGAACACGGCACCCGACAGGCCGAAGACCGAGTCGTTGGCGATGGCCACGGCTTCTTCGTCGGAGTCGAACCCGGTCACCACGGCCACCGGGCCGAAGATCTCCTCCTGGGCGATCGTCGAGGAGTTGTCGACGCCGGTGACGATGGTGGGCTCGTAGAAGAACCCCCGGCCGAGGTCGGCCGGGCGGCGACCGCCGGTGACCACCTCACCGCCGTCGTCCCGGGCCCCCTCGACGTAGCGCTCCACCCGCTGGCGCTGGGACTCGCGGATGAGCGGGCCCATGGTCGTCGCCGAGTCGGCCGGGTCGCCGAGCTTGAGGGCCCGGGAGTACTCCACCATGTGGTCGAGGAACTGGCCCCGGACGGCGTTGTGCACCAAGTGCCGGGTGCACAGGCTGCACCCCTGGCCGGCCTGGAGGGTGTACTGGCCGACGGCGAACTGGGCGGCCGCCGCCACGTCGGCGTCCTCCCGGACGATCAGGGCCGACTTGCCGCCGAGCTCGAGGACGGTCTTCTTCAGCGTGTCGGCCCCCTGGTGGGTGATCGCCGCCCCCACCACGTCGGAGCCGGTGAAGGTGATCAGGTCGACCCGGGGGTCCGAGGTGAGGGCCTGGCCGACGTCGGTGCCGCCGGTCACCACGTTGAGAACCCCCGGCGGGATCCCCGCCTGCTCGGCCGCCTCGGCGAAGACGAAGGCCTCCAGCGGGGTGAACGGCGACGGCTTCAGGACGACCGTATTCCCCATGGCCATCGCCGGAGCGATCTTGGCGATGTTGATGAGGAACGGGAAGTTGTAGGGGGTGATCGCCGCCACGACCCCGTAGGGCTCGTAGACCTGCACCTGGCTGCCCAGCAGCTTGCCCCCGAAGGGCCGGTCGGTCAGGTCGTGGGGCAGCGGCTCGATGTTCGGCCAGGCGGCCGCCTCGGCGAAGAACTTGAAGTGGGCCAGCGGCGTCTCGACGTGCAGCCCGATGGCCAGCCCCCGCGGGGCTCCGACCTCGGTCATGACCAGCTCGATGAGCTCCTCCCGCCGGGCGGCGAGGATCTCGTGCATGCGCAACAGGGCGGCCGAACGCTCGGCGCCCGCCATGCGGGGCCACGGGCCCCCTTCGAAGGCCCCGTGGGCCGCAGCCAGGGCCGCTTCGCACTCGGCCATGCTGCCGACGGGCAGGGAGGCGATCACCTCCTCGGTCGCCGGGTTGACGACGTCCTCGCTCTCCCCGCCCGACGGCGACACCCAGTCGCCGTCGATGTACAGCGCACCCTGGTGGTCGAGCCCGGCCAACGCCATCATGAACCTCCGGTCTTTGCTTCGTCCAGCAGTTCCCGCTTGGTCATCACCGCGGTGATGACCCGCTCGTTCATCTCCGACCGGTCGACCTCGCCGATGATCGATCCCCCGCCGAGGACGATGGTCCGGCTGCACATGGCGATCAGGTCGTCGAGGTCGGACGAGGCCACCAGCACGGCCAGGCCCTGCTGGGCGTAGCGACGGACGATGCGGAAGATGACCTCCCGGGACCCGACGTCGACGCCGAGGGTGGGCTCGTCGACCACCGCCACCTTCGGCGAGGCCACCGAGAGCCACTTGGCCAGCATCAGCTTCTGCTGGTTGCCCCCGCTGAACTCGGTGAAGCGGAGATCGGGATTGCGAGGCCGGACGTCGAACTCCTCCATGTACCCGAGGGCGGCCGACCGCTCCACCCGGGGGTGCACCACCCGGCTCTGGCCCACCCGGTGCCGACCCTCCAAGAAGAGGTTCTCCGCCGCCGTGAACCCACCGATCCCGGTCCGGCCGTCACGGTTCCCGAGCACCAGGACCACCCCGAGGGCCCGCAACAGCGAGGGGTTGGGCTTGGCGACGAGCTCCCCGTCGACCCACATCTCCTTCGACCCGGCACCACCCACGGAACCGACCGCCCGCAGGACGTCCTCTCGCCCGGACCCGTTGAGCCCGGCCACCCCGACGATCTCGCCCGGGTACAGGTCGATGTCAACCCCCTGCAACGTGCCGCTGTGCAACCCGACGACCCGCAGCACCGGCTGGGTGATGGCGGACGACGCCCGGGCGACCACGCCGGGCGGGTCGGTCGCCACGTCGGTCGCGGCATCGGAGGCCTCGGTGGTCTCCCGGCGCATGATGCTGGCGTCCTCACCCAGCATGTGCTCGATCAACGAGGACCGCTCGATCCCGCTGCCCGAGAGGTTCGCCACCACCTGGCCGTCCCGTATCACCGTGACCGCCCCGCAGAGGCTGGTGATCTCCCCCAGCCGGTGGCTGACGTAGACGATGCCGATCCCCGAGGCCGACAGGCCCCGGAGCACGGCGAAGAGGTGCTCCACCTCCCGACCGGGGAGGGCGGACGTGGGCTCGTCGAGGATCAACAGGCGCACGGCGCCGCTCGTCTCGTCGAGCGCCCGGGCGATGGCGACGGCGGTGCGCTCGACGGCCTTCAACTCCCCCACGGGGCGGTGGATGTCGACCGGCATGCCGACCCGGTCGATCAGGCCCTGGACCTTCTTGTCCTGGCCCGACCAGCTGATCTGGCCCAGGCGGCGGACGAACCCGGTCCCGACGCCGATGTTCTCGGTCGCCGTGAACTGCGGTACGAGACCGAGCCGTTGGTGGACGAACCGGAGCCCCATGGAGTAGCTCGCCCGGGGATCGCCGAAGGCCAGCGGCTGGCCGCCCACGGTCACGTCGGCACCGTCCTCGGGTTCGACCAACCCGGCCAGCACCTTGATGAGGGTGGACTTGCCGGCACCGTTCTGCCCCACCAGGCCGCAGATCTCGCCGCTCGCCACCTCCAGGGTGACGCTCTTGAGCACCCGAGCGCGGCCGTAGACCTTGCTGACGTTGGCCGCCCTAAGGAGAACCGGTTCGGCCACGGCCGTGCTCACCGGCTGACTCCCCTCCACCTCCACCGGCTCTCCTCGCGTCCCCATCACCGCCCCGGAGCCGGTGGCATTCCACCGGCGGGAGGGTGTTCCGTCTCGCACCGCAACCACTACACCCCCCCCGGCTGGTGTCGCCGGGGAAACCCCACTGCCGGCACGGTCGCCGGACCGGCGGCGGGGGCTCCTCGGATCAGTCGAGGGGTGGTACCCGCTGCAGGTGGCCCACCGCGTCGTTCTCCTTGGCCAGCTGGTAGAGGGTCTCCCCGTCCACGATGCTGTTGACCACGCCGTTCTCGTCCAGCCCGGCGATCGGCCCGCGCATCACGGCGAACATGGTGAATTCCTCTGTCTCGTTGTACGGCTCGTGGATGGTGCCGGAGGGCTCGTACATGTAGTGGTGCGGGCCGACCCGGCCGATGGCGTAGCCCCAGTGCCCGGTGAGGTTGTACAGCTCGAGGTGGCCGACGTGCTTGTGCAGCGGCGCCGTCGGGGCGCCGGCGACGGTCTTGAACATGACGGTCGCCCCACCGTTCTGCTCGTCCAGCCGGAGGAGCTTGAAGTAGGTACCCTCCATCGGGAACGGGGTCCACGGGATGGACTCGACGTCGACCAGCATGGCGCCCGGCTTCTCGACCGCCACGACCTTGCTGCCGCCCGGGGGCTGCAGGTAGCGCATCGAGCTGGGCGCCTCGGCCTCGTTCTCGGTAATCGCCATCGTCCGTCCTTTCGTGTGGTCTCGTCTGGTTCCCGGATGTGACCAACCGAGGTGGCCCGGATCAGCCGTCCCCCGGCCTCCCGATCGAAGGACCGACGAACCGGCTCTTCGGACCCCTGAGCACCGCCGGCCCACATGCCGACGGAGACCCCGACCCCAAGAGACCGGCGCCTTCACCCCCGTACCGTCTGTATACGGTATACGTCTAGAAAGAAGGATAGCGAACGGCCGCCCAATGGTCAAGGGTACGAACGCCGTGATCGGCCCGGGTCCCGGACCGCCGTGCCGGTGGCTCAGAGGGTGAGCCGGAGCTCCAGCACCCGGCCGGTCTCCAGCCGCCGGGACCGGTCAGTACCGGAACCGGTACCGGGCCACCAGCGCCTCGACCGGGTCGGCCCCGTACCGCTCCAGCTCGGCCCGCCGGACGGCGGCGTAGGTGCGGTGGAGGCTCGGCCCGAGGGCGTCGGCCAGGAGGTCGGATCGTTCGAAGGCCGTCAGGGCCGCCGCCAGCGACACCGGAAAGGCCTCGGGGTGGTGCGGGCCGGGATTGACCTGGGCCGGGGCCAGCTGGGCGGGGTCGACGGTGATCTCCGGCGGAAGGTCGGCCCCGCTGGCCATCCCGTCGAGGCCGCAGGCGAGGACGCCGGCCACGACGAGGTAGGGGCTGGCGGTGGCGTCGGGGTTCTTCCATTCGAGGTTGGCCGACGGGTCGTCGCCGATCCGGGCGGCGGTGACCAATCGGAGGGCGGCTTCCCGGTTCTCGAGACCCCAGCAGGCGAACGGCCCGGACCAGTGGCCGGGGACCAGCCGGTGGAAGCTGACCGGGCTCGGGCAGCCAAGGGCCGTCAGGGCCGGGATACGTCGCAGGATGCCGGCGACGAACGCCTGCCCCTCGGCGGTCATCTGGCGGGGACCGTCGCCACCGGCCAGCAGGCTGGCCCCGTCCCGGTGGACGCTCACGTGGACGTGGCGACCGTTGCCGACGCCGCCCGCCCACACCACCGGGGCAAAGCTGGTGTCGTAGCCGAAGCTCCGGCCGACGATCCGCACCACCTCCTGGGCCACCAGCACCCCGTCGGCGGCGCCGAGGGGATCGGCCGGTGGAAGGGCCACTTCGAACTGCCCGGGTGAGTACTCCGGGTGGAGCTGCTCCACCCCCAGGCCGGCGTCGTGCAGGGCCTGGTGGACGGCCAGGAGGTACGGGCCCGTCTCGGCGATCCGAGCCATGCCGTACGCCGGTGCGGTGGTGGCCGGGACGAAGGTGTCGCCGTCGGACCGGCCGACGACCCACTCCACCTCGAAGCCCATGCGGGCGTCGACGCCGGCCGCCGCCGACCGGGCCACCATGCGTCGGGCGGCCTCGCGGTGGCACTGGGCGTGGGCCGAGCCGTCGGGCCGGCGGCGGTCGGCCGGCGCCCACCACCAGCCGGCCAGCGGCAACCGGCCGACGGCGGTCCGGTCCGGGTGCAGGCGGAGGTCACCGACCGGGCCGCCGGCGTCGTCGGTGACGATGCTGGTGTCGTCGGACAGGAAGGCGTCGAACACCGGCGACATCCCGATCCCCGACACCGCCGCCTGGTCGAGCCGGGACCCCGGCACCACCTTCACCCGGGACACCCCGCTGTTGTCGGGGTAGGCCACCGCCACCAGATCGTCCGGCCCGACTCCCGGACCGGTCTGGTCGGTTCCGCCCGCCGGGGCGGTCCGGCCGGTCTCGGTCACGGCTGCGGATCCTACGCCCGGCCACGGCGGGACTGGCAGCCGGAGGGCTCCGTCGGCTGAGATGGCCGGATGAGCGAACAGTGGGAGACGAAGGCCGCCGACCAGGTGGCCGCCGGCGACCGGATCAAGGTGCGGGGCGTCGAGCTGACGGTGGCCCGGGTCGAGGGGTCCTTCCTCGGCCGTGAGGGAATGATCGCCTTCATCGAGGACACCCCGGAGCGGTGGTTGAAGGTGCCGACCCCCGGTGACGCCGAGGTCGAGGTACTGGCTGGGTCCTGAGCCGCCCCTGACCCGGCCCGCCCCTGAGCCGGCCCTGACCCCGCCCGGGCCAAGCGGCCTCGGGTGCGATAGTTTCATCGTCGATGACGCCTCGACCTCCGACCCCGCCGCCGCGCCTGGGATTCACGGTCGCCGACTCGACCCCGATCCCACCCATCGACCCGAGGCCGCCGGCCGGGGCCCCGAACGTCGTGGCCATCGTGCTCGACGACACCGGCTTCGGCCACCTCGGCTGCTTCGGGTCGGACATCGCCACCCCGCACATGGACGGGTTGGCCGCCGGTGGGCTCCGGTACAACCGGTACCACGTCACCGCCCTGTGCTCACCGACGCGGGCGGCGTTCTTCACCGGCCGCAACCACCACCGGGTCGGCATGGGGTTCCTGCCCGACATCCCGCTGGCGTTCCCCGGCTACACCGGCCGGATGCCGGCGTCGGCGGCTCCCCTGCCCCGGCTCCTCCGGGACGCCGGCTACAACACCATGGCCGTCGGCAAGTGGCACCTCACCCCGCGGTTCCAGCGGTCGGTGGCCGGCCCCTTCGACAGCTGGCCGCTCGGCCTCGGCTTCGAGCAGTACTACGGGTTCCTCCAGGGGGACGCCAACCACTGGGCGCCGAACCTGGTGCAGGACAACCACTACGTCGACCCGCCGGCGGGACCGGGCGAGGGCTACCACCTCAGCGAGGACCTGGCCTACCGGGCGATGCGGGGGGTGCTCGACCAGCAGCAGGCGGCACCGGGGAAGCCGTTCTTCTTGTACCTCGCCTTCGGCGCCATGCACGCCCCCCACCACGTCACCCCCGAGTGGGTGGAGCCGTACCGCGGTCGCTTCGACCAAGGGTGGGACGCCTGGCGGGAGCAGCTGTTCGAGCGGCAGCGGGCCCTCGGGGTGGTGCCGGAGGGCACGGTGCTGACGCCCCGCCCGGACTGGGTCGACGCCTGGGACGCCCTACCGGCCGACCACCGGCGGATGCACGCCCGGCAGCAGGAGGTGTTCGCCGGTTTCCTCACCCATACCGACGCCCAGATCGGCCGGCTGCTGACCTTCCTCCGGGAGATCGGCCAGCTCGACAACACCCTGGTCCTGCTCTTCTCCGACAACGGGGCCAGCGCCGAGGGGGGCCGCAGCGGCAGCGTCAACGAGCATCGGTTCACCGCCCGGGTCCGCGAGTCGATGGACGACAACCTGGCCGCCTACGACGACTGGGGCGGTCCGACCACCTACAACCACTACTCCTGGGCCTGGGCCTGGGCCGGGAACACCCCGTTCCGCCTGTGGAAGCGGTACACCTGGCTCGGTGGCACCCGGACGCCGCTGGTGGTGCACTGGCCGGCGGGCATCGCCGAGGCGTCACGGGGCCAGGTCCGCCACCAGTTCGCCCACGTCGTCGACCTGATGCCGACGGTCCTCGACGCCGTCGGCGTCGAGCTGCCCGACGTCGTCGACGGGGTCACCCAGCTGCCCCTCGACGGGGCCAGCCTGCGAGCCACCTTCGACCACGCCGGTGCCGCCGACCCGCGGGACACCCAGTACTTCGAGCTCCTCGGGTCCCGGTCGATCGTCCACCGGGGATGGAAGGCCACCACCGACCACATCTCGATCGGCGTCATCGACGAAGAGGAGGCCGCCACCGGCAGCCGCCGCTTCGACGACGACCACTGGGCCCTGTTCGACCTGCGGACCGACTTCTCCGAGTCCACCGACGTGGCCGCCGCCCACCCCGACGTGGCCCGGCAACTGGAGGACCGGTGGCTGGCCGAAGCCGGCCGCAACCAGGTGCTGCCGATCGACGACACCCTGCTCAACCGGATCGGTGCCCTCATCCCACCGGCCTGGCCGCCGGGGACCGATCGGGTCTTCCTCCCCGGCGGCAGCCCGGTCTCCGACGAGTCGATCCCGATGCTGTGGGGCGGGTTCCAGATGACCGCGGACGTCGACGTCCCGGCCACCGACCCCGCCGGGGTGCTGGCCGCCCTGGGGGATTGGAACGGGGGCTACGCCCTGTTCGTGGCCGACGGCCGGCTGGTGTTCACCTTCTGCCGGGCCGGCGACGTCCTCGAGCTGGTCGGCGATCGGCCGGTGCCGGCCGGTCGGCAGTCACTGGGTGTCCACTGCGCCGTGCGCCAAGGACCGGGCGACGGCAGGGGCCTCACCGGCCGACCCGAGGACATGTCGGGCACCCTGACCCTGCAGCACGGCGACATCACCGTCGGCACCGTCGACTTCGCCGGCATGCTCCCGGTGGCCGTCCAGCACGGCGGCGCCGGGTTGCGGCTCGGCGTCGACGTCGGGTTGCCGGTGTCCACCCGGTACGCCCCCCCGTACCCATGGAACGGCACGCTGCGGCAGCTGCGGGTACAGACCCCGGGAGGCCCGGTGCCGACCACCCAAGAGGAGATCCGGGCGGCTCTCCACCACGACTGACAGTCGGGAACACCGGCAACGTCCCTACCCGGCGGCGTCTCTACCCGGCGGCGTCCCTACCCGGCGCCACCCCTACCCCACGAAGGCGTCCAGCTCGGCCAGCAGGTCGTCGGGGGTGACGTCGCCCGGCAGCCCGTCGGCCCTGGCCGCCACGCCGGCGCGGTACTGCAAGAAGGCGTTGACCGGGGTGGGAACCCCGTGCAGCCTTCCCAGGAGGACGATCTCACCGTTCAAGAAGTCGGTCTCGACGGCGCCGGCGCCCCGGGTGAGGCTCTGCCAGGTGGACCCGCCGCCCCAGTCGTCGCTGCCCAGCGGCGGGGTCTGCAGGAGTTGCCCGCGGGCGTCGAGATCCTCTTCCACCGTGGCGGCGTCGATGCCGGCGGCCGCCAGGACCCCCTCGCCCTCCGCGAGGGCCCGGCCGGCCAGCTCGCTCGCCCGACCGCCCGAGCCGCAGAGGGCGTCGACGGCGTTGGCCAGGTTGGTGAGCAGCTTCCGGTACTTCCACCGCATGATGTCCGGCCGGACGAGTGACTGGAAGGTGGCGTCGGTCAGCGCCTCGGCCACCGCCGCCGCGGTGTCGTCGTCACCGCCGGGGTACCGGCCGAGGTCCAACAGGCCGCTGATCGGCAGGGAGTGGCCGCGGACCACCCCGGGCTCGAGGTGGGTGGCCGGGCACATGACGCACAGCCCGTAGGTGTTGGCGAACCGCCGCAACGCCCGGCGTTCGTTGGCCACCCCGTTCTGGGCGCACACCACCGCGGTGTCCGGCGGGGCCACCGCCTCGAGGGCGTCGAGGGCGGCCTCGGTGTCCTGGCTCTTCATCGCCAGCACCACCACCGCCGGGTCGTCCCAATCCAGCGCGTCGGGGGCGGCGACGGCCGGCACGGGCAGGACGGCCCGCTGGTCCTGTTGCTCGAGCACCAGCCCGCCGGCCTGGATCGCCTCGAGGTGCCGCCCTCGGGCGATCAGCTCCACCTGGTGGCCGGCCCGGTACAGGCAGCCGCCCATCAACCCGCCGACGGCGCCGGCGCCGTAGATGACGAACCGCATGGATGGATGTTGCCCGCCCGCATCGCCCGGGGGCCAGTCCGGTGCCAAGCTGGGTCGGTGGCAGCCGCGGTCACCCAACCGATCAAGGTGGTCAGGGACCTGGCGACGGTGCCCCTGCGGTTGCCGCTGCGGGCGTTGGAGTCGCTGGTGGGGCCGACGCGCACCGACCTGCGGCGCCAGGTACGGCGCTCCCTCGGGGTGCCGGCCGATCCGGTGACCCCGGCCATGGACCCGGGCCAGGCGTTCCTTCCCCCGGACAGCGCGGCCCGCCAGGTCCACGGGGACCTGCCGTCGATGCTCATCGGCGGGCTCAGCGCCCTGCTGCTCCAGAGCCTCCACCCCCTGGCCATGGCCGGGGTGGCGGACCACTCGAACTACCGCGACGACGCCATCGGCCGACTGCGGCGGACGGCGGCGTTCGTCGGGTACACCACCTTCGGCACCACTGAGGAGGCCGAACGGGCCATCCAGCAGGTCCGGTCGGTGCACCAACGGGTCCGCGGGGTGGCCCCGGACGGGCGGCGGTACTCGGCCGACGACCCCGACCTGGTCACCTGGATCCACGTGGCCGAGATGTCGAGCTTCCTGGCGTCGTGCCAGCGGTTCGGGCCCCGTCCGTTGTCGGCGCCGGAGCAGGACGCCTACTGGGCCGACACCGCCGTGGTGCCCCGGGCGCTGGGGGCCGTCTGGGTTCCCGAGACGGCCGACCAGGCGGCGGCCTACCTGCTGCGGGTCCGTCCCGACCTCTACGCCGGGCCCCAGGCCATGGCCGCCCGTGACTTCCTGCTGCGTGGGGTGGGCACCCGACCGAACGACCGGGTGGTGTACACCATCATCATGGCGGCGGCGGTCACCCTGCTACCGGACTGGGCCCGCACCGCCCTCCGGCTGCCGGTGCCTCCGCTGGTGGACCCGCTGGTCATCACCCCGTGGGCCCGGGTGTTCTGCTCGGGGATCCGCTGGGTGGTCACCCCGCCGCGTTGACCCGGGACCCGGTGAGCGGGGACCCGGTCAGCGGGGACGGAGTCCCCAGCTGCCCTCCCACCGGTCGCCGGGGTCGAGGACGATCAGGTCGCGGCCGGACCGGAAGGCATCGGGCGGGCAGGTCATCGGCTCGATGGCCACCGCCGTCCGCCGCCGGTCGACGTCGCCGAGGGTGTCGCCGGTGTAGCACATGAGGTAGCCGAAGCCGCCGTCCGCCCACAGGTCGACGCCGCGGCCGGTGACCGGGTCGTCGAGGGACGCCCAGGCACGGCCGTCCCCGTCCCGCTGCAGGCCGGTGAAGGCGGTGTCCATCCGGGTGGTCCCGATGGCCCGGCCGCCGGTGAAGTCGTACTCGGTGGCCGCCACCCCGAGGACGTCGCCCGTCGGCAACGACCGGCCGTCCAGCACCAGGCGCTCGGTGGCCGGCAGGCGCAGCACCCCCTGGTCGATGCGGTCGCCGCCGGCCGTCAGGTACGGGTGGAACCCCAACCCGAACGGCAGGGCGCGGTCGCCGACGTTGGCCGCCTGGGTGGTGACGGTGAGGCCGTCGCGGCCCAACCGGTACTCCACCCGGAGGTCGAGGCTGAACGGGTACCCCGGGCTCGGGCGGAGCGGGCAGGCCAGGGCCACCACGTTCTGGGCCTGCCCACAGGGTCGCCAGGGCAGCCACCGGACCAGGCCGTGGATGGCGTTGCCCAGTTCCGGCTCGTCCAGGGCGGCCTGGACGGCGACGCCTCCGAACTCGTAGCGCCCGTCCCCCAGCCGGTTCGGCCAGGGCGCCAGCACCTGCCCTCGGCCGCTGTGCGACCACTCGTCGGCTCCGAAACCGTCGAGGACGTCGTCGCCGGCGACGGTGTACGACCGGATGGTCGCCCCCGCCTCGGTGACCACGGCCTGTTGGGCCCCGTGGCCGATGACCCACTGCTGTCCGGTCGGTGACGTGGGCGTTTGGATGGCCATCTCGCCCCGGTATGGTATCGGCGCGTGCGGATCCTGGTGACGAACGACGACGGGGTCCATGCGCCCGGCCTGGCCGCCATCACCCGCGCCCTGTCCGCCTGGGCCGCCGACGGCCCCGACCGCGACGTCGTCGTGGTGGCCCCGCTGGCCAATTACAGCGGGGCCTCAGCGGCGGTCGGCACCGTCTACGAGCGGGATTCCCTCGCCTACCGGGCGGTCCCCATCGACGGGGCCGACAACGTCGCCGTCTACGGCCTCGACGCCTCGCCGGCCCTGTCGGTCATCGTCGGCACCCTCGGCGGCTTCGGCCCCCGACCGGACCTGGTGGTGTCCGGCATCAACCTCGGGGTCAACGTCGGCCGGTCGGTGCTGCATTCGGGCACCGTCGGGGCCACCCTCACCGGTGCCCAGCTGGGGCTGTCGGGCCTGGCCGTCTCCCTGCGCTCCGGCGCCGCCACCGACCACTGGGAGACGGCGGCCGACCTGGCGGTGGCCCTCCTCCCGGCCCTGGTCGCCGCACCGGCCCGGACGGTCCTGAACCTGAACGTTCCGTCGGTCCCCAAGGTCGACCTCCGCGGGGTCCGGCGCGGCCGGATCAGCACGGCCGGGATCATCAAGCGGGCCACCGGCGGCGGCCACCGCCCGCCGCCGGCCAGCGGCGGCCCCGGCACCAGTGGTGACCCCGACGAGGGGGAGATCCGGCTCACCCTCGGCACCGCCGTCCCGTCCCTCGGCGACGTGGCCGGTGAGGACCCCGAAGACGACGGCGCCCTCATCGCCGCCGGCTTCGCCTCGCTGACCGCCCTGCTGGGGGTCAGGGAGGACACCGCTTCTGGTGCGGACGAGCTGGTCCGCGAAGCGGTGGCCGAGCTGCAGGCCACCCTCCCCCACTGACCACCCGGTCGCCGAGGCCGGCGGTGGCTCAGCCGTCGGGATCTGCACCCGGCCGGCGGTGCCGCTTCACCTCCGACCGCCGCCGCTTGCCCTGGAGCCGGCGCTCCTTGGACCCGAGGGTGGGTCGGGTCGGCCGTCGCGGCGGCTCCACCCGCAACCCCGCCGCCAGCCGCCCGGCGAGCCGGTCCAGGGCGATCTGCCGGTTCCGGGCCTGCGACCGGTCGTCGCCCGCCGTCGCCCGGACCACCGGGCCCAACCGTTCGAGCAGCCGGGCCCGCTGGCGGGGGCCGAGGGTCCTGGACGCCTCGACGTCGAACCACACCTCCACCCGGCTGCTGGCCCGGTTGGCGTGCTGGCCGCCGGGGCCCCCAGAGGTGGTGGCGCGCCAAGCGATCTCGTCCATCGGGATCGACAGCGACCCGTTCACCCGCAATCGGTCCGGGTCACGGTCGGCAGGGGGCACCGGCCGAGCGTAGGCCGGTCCCGTCGAGCGGCGGTCGCCTACCCCCGTTACGCTCGGGCCCCATGGAATACCGACACCTCGGACGCAGCGGCCTGGTGGTCTCCGCCCTGTCGTACGGCAACTGGATCACCCACGGCGGCCAGGTGCAGGAGACGGCGGCGAAGGCCTGCGTGAAGGCCGCCCTGGACGCCGGCATCACCACTTTCGACACCGCCGACGTCTACGCGCTGGGGGCCGCCGAGGAGGTACTGGGGCGGGCCCTCAAAGGCGTCCGCCGGGACTCCATCGAGATCTTCACCAAGGTCTACTGGCCGACCGGCCCGAACCCCAACAACCGGGGGCTGTCCCGCAAGCACGTCATCGAGTCCCTGGAGGGGTCGCTGCAGCGGCTGCAGACCGACCACGTCGACCTGCTGCAGGCCCACCGGTTCGACAACGAGACCCCGCTGGAGGAGACCCTCCGGGCCTTCGACGACCTGGTCCGCCAAGGGAAGGTCCACTACATCGGGGTGTCGGAGTGGACGGCCCAGCAGATCGCCGACGCCCTCCGCATCGCCGACGACCTGGGCCTGGACCGCATCGTGTCCAACCAGCCCCAGTACTCCCTGCTCTGGCGGGTCATCGAACCCGAGGTGGTGCCGTTGTGCCAGAAGGAGGGGATCGGCCAGATCGTGTGGTCACCCCTCGCCCAGGGCGTGCTCACCGGCAAGTACCAACCCGGCGCCCCGCCCCCGGAGGGATCCCGGGCGACGGCCAAGGACGGCGCCAACTACATCGGCTGGCTGCTCCGTGACGAGGTGCTCGGCCCGGTGCAGCAGTTCGCCGCCCTCGCCCGCGCCGCCGGCCACACCCCGGCCGCCGTCGCCTTGGCCTGGGTGCTCCAGAACGAGAACGTGTCCACCGCCATCCTCGGCGCCACCCGCCCCGAGCAGGTGGCCGAGAACGTCAAGGCCCTCGACGTGGTCCTCGAACCGGAACTGCTGGCCGCCGTCGAGGAGGTGCTGGCTCCCGCCGTCCTCCGCGACCCCAGCTTCACCACCAGCCCGGCCACCCGGCCCTGAGCCACGGCGGACCTACTGGCCGTCCTCGCCGCCGACCTATTCGACCGCTGCCTTCGTCCAGGAGACTCCGCCGTCCTCGGTCAGCTCGGCGGCCGCCTTCACCCCGTCGTAGCCGATCATCACGCACGCTGTGGCGGAGGGACAACTGATGCTGAGGAAATCCTGAAGTGTCGGCGGTGGATTGGGGTAGGCCTGAAACCCCGATGGCCCGGAGGAAGCTGACCACGAAGCCCCGGCGTCGAGCGTCCGGATGAAGAGTGCCGGCCCCTCTCCCGTCGGGTTCCCTCCAGCGATAGCGCAGACGGCGTCGGCGGCGCACGAAACCCTCACGCTCGTCGACGTACCTGCCGGAAGATCGGCGGTGGCATTCGTCCAATCTGCTCCGCCGTCAGTCGAGATCGCCAGGTGCCCCGGCAGTGTGGGGTGTGTCTTTCCCTGGAATGTCGATCCCACCGCCATGCACGTATGGCCATCAGGAACGCAACTCACGCCGGAATAGGGATAGGGAGAGACCCCTCCAAATGGGTCGTCGCTCCACGTATTTCCACCATCAGTGGTCTTATAAAATACATTACCGATTGCCGTACATAGCGATGCCGTACAGGCAATGCTGGAAGCATACGCGTCGTACAGCGTCTCGGTACTTGTGCTCCATGTTGACCCATTCGCGGTGAATACGAACGCCCCGCCGTTTTTGCCCAGCCCTCCCGTCCCGCCTGCGACGCAGTGCGTGTCATCTTCGCACGCAACGGCAATGAGCTTCGCCCCTGCGAGGTGAGCGGTCCAGGACTCCCCGCCGTCCCTTGACGCCAGGATCGTGCTGCCACCAACGGCAAAACAGTGGACCACATCGACACAGGTCACCGCCATGAGCTCGGGAGACGTCGGAATGGGAACACTCGAAAATGAGTGCCCGCCATCCGTCGAAAGCTCGACGATCCCGCGGTCATTTCCGGTACGACCTACAGCAACACACCGTTGGAGGGAAGGACAGGACACCGCCGTGAACTCCCCCCCTATCGATGTATCGCGGGTTGTTGTCTTGGCCGGCGTTGTTGTCTTGGCCGGCGTTGTTGTCTTGGCCGGTGTTGTTGTCCTGGCCGGTGTTGACGTGAGATCGAGCGTGGCGGCGCCGACCACCGGTCCCGCGCCGACGGTCCCGGCGCGGTAGGCGATGTTGTCGTCGGCGTCGCCGAACGCCGACGTGCCGGTTGCCGAGAACAACCAATACCCACCGTCGTCGGGGGTCGTCGTCAGGGCGTCCCATCCGCGACTGCCAGGCGTCGCCGCCGAACCGTAGAACTGGGCATCGCCGAAGCTGAATACCCCGCCGTCGGACCCCACCATCTGGTATCCCCCGTGGTCCGGGGTGCCGGTGACGAAGGCGACGGGGGCGTTCAGAGGTCGGCCTCCCATGGAGCCGAAGAAAGGCGCGGCGAAAGCAAAGAGCCCGCCGTCGGCGGCTACCAACCAGTACCCACCGGTGGCGGCATCCGCGGCCAGGCCGACGACGGGTTGGTTGAGGGGCTGGCCGCCCATGGACCCGTGGAATGCGGCGTCCCCGAAGGCGAACAGACCACCATCCGCCGCGACGAGCCAGTACCCCCTTCCGTCGGGGGTCGCCGCCATGCCGACGATCGGCTGGTTCAGCGGCAGGCCGCCCATGGAGCCGTAGAAGGCGGCGTCGCCGAAGGCGAAGATCCCTCCGTCGGCCGCTACCAGCCAATACCCGCCTCCGTCAGGCGTGGACGCCATGCCGACGATGGGCTGGTTCAGGGCCTGCCCGGCCATCGACCCGTGGAACTCGTCAGGGCAACTGGCCCCCGGCGGTCCGAGGACCTCCACAGCACCGTCAGCGAACCCCAACACCACTTGGTAGGGGCATGTGGTGTTGTTCGAGGTCTGTCCTCCCCCCACCCTCTGTCTGCTCGCACCCGTCGCCGAGGACGCAAGGGTGAGGCCGGCGGCGACGGCTACGACGGCGAGAAGGCCACACAGTGGGCGCCGGAGCCGTCTGGCCCAGGTCGCGACGATCACGAGCATCCCCGATGGCGGGGCGCAAAGATACCCACGTCGCCCACGAGCGAGCTGGGCTCTCCCTGATACGAGCACCGTCTACGGTCCGAACCGACCGGCCCTCTCGGCGCTGCTCGCTCAGCCAGCGAACCGGGACGTGAACGACCGGACGACCAGGGTGGTGTGGGCGCGGTGCTCCTCGAACACCCGGCGGTACCCGGTGTGGGCGATCAGCCACCGACCGTCACGACGGACGTACCGGTCGTCGTAGAAGGCGGTCCCGCCGATCTCCAGGTCGGCCGCCGGGACGATGACCCGGTCGACCAGGTACCAGGTCCCGGTGGCCGTGTCGGGTCCGGTGGCGACGATCTCGGGATGGTGGCCGTGGTGCTGGGTGACGATCCCGGCGTCGGTCAGCGAGTCGGTCAGGAACTTCACGATGGCCTCCCGGCCGTCGTAGCTGAGCTTGCCGTCGTCGTAAGAGGCGGTGCAGTCCTCCGTGAGCAACCCGCCCAGCTCGTCGAACTGTTTCAGATCGAGCAGCCGGAAATAGGCGTACTTGAGCTGCTTGATGGCCTCGATGTCGTCCAGGTGCACGGTTCCCCCCTCCGGCCGGCCCGGCGGCTGGCCCCCAGAGTGTAGAGACGTCGGTCATGCTGTCGGGATGACCGACCACCGATCATCCCGGAAGTACCAACGCATCGGCGCGTACGGCATCTGCCAGGACGACGCCGGCCGGGTCCTCCTCGTCCGGGCGTCGGCCGATTCGAATGCCCCCGGCCGATGGTTCCTGCCCGGTGGCGGCATCGACCACGGCGAGGACCCTTTGGCCGCCCTCCACCGGGAGCTCCGGGAGGAGACCGGCCTGGCCATCGACGGGGTGTCCCTGCTCGGCGTGCTGTCGGACATGTGGCCGTTGTCCAACGGGTCCACCGTCCACACCGTCCGCCTCCTCTACCGCATCGGCTCCTGGGAGGGTGACCTCCGCGACGAGGAAGCCGGGTCCAGCGACCACGCCGAGTGGGTCCCCCGGGACCAGGTGGCCCAGCTCCCGGCGCTCGGGTACGTGACCGAGGCCCTGCGGCAGTTCGGCTGAACTGCGGCAGTTCGGCTGAAGGTGCGCCAGCTCGGCTTGAAGGTGCGGCGGTAGCGGTGGTCGGGTAGAACTCGGAGATGCACCGGGTCGTCATCGTCGGCTCCGGGTTCGGGGGACTGTTCGCCGCCCGGGCCCTACGCCGAGCGCCCGTCCAGGTAACCGTCGTCGACCGGGCCAACCACCACCTGTTCCAACCCCTCCTCTACCAGGTCGCCACCGGCATCCTCTCGGAGGGGAACATCGCCCCGGCCACCCGGGACGTCCTGCGCCACCACCGCAACACCGCCGTCAAGTTGGCCGTCGTGACCGACATCGACCTCCAGCGCCGGGTGGTCACGGCCCGCCAGCCGTGGCAGGACATCGAGCTCCCCTACGACAGCCTCATCGTGGCCACCGGGGTGCAGACCTCCTACTTCGACCACCCCGAGTTCGCCCGATGGGCCCCGGGGATGAAGTCGATCGACGACGCTCTGGAGCTCCGAGCTCGCATCTTCGGCGCCTTCGAGATGGCCGAGACCGAGCCGGACCCCGAGATCCGCCGCGCCTGGTTGACGTTCGCCGTGATCGGCGGCGGCCCCACCGGGGTGGAGATGGCCGGCCAGATCGCCGAGCTCTCCCACCGGTCGCTCCAACACAACTTCCGGCGGATCGACCCCCGCGATGCCCGGGTGCTGCTGTTCGAAGGCGGTGACCACGTGCTGGCCCCGTTCGGCGACCGGATCGCCCACATGACCGAACGGGACCTCGGCCGCCTCGGGGTGGAGGTGCAGACCGGGGCCACGGTGACCGGCATGGACGCCTACCACGTCGAAGTCCGGCTGGCCGACGGCACCACCCAATCGGTGGCCGCCCGCACCAAGATCTGGGCGGCCGGCATGACCGCTTCCCCCCTCGGCCGCCTGCTGGCCGATCGCAGCGGGGCCGACCTCGACCGGATGGGGCGGGTCAAGGTCGACCCCGACTGCTCCCTCCCGGGACATCCCGAGGTCTTCGTGATCGGCGACCTGATGACGTTGGGCGACCTGCCCGGTATGGCCGAGGTGGCCATGCAGTCGGGCGTGCACGCCGCCCACCTGATCAGGCGGCGGCTGGCCGGCGACTACGCCGACCGGCCGTTCCGCTACCGGGACCTCGGGATGCTGGCCACCATCTCGCGGTTCCGCGCCGTCGCCCGGATCGGCGGGCTCTCGATCGGTGGCTTCGTCGGCTGGCTGCTGTGGCTGGTCGTCCACCTGACCTTCCTCACCGGCTTCAAGAACCGGATCGGTGCCCTCGCCTACTGGACCGTGAGCTTCGTCGGCCGCGGCCGATCGGAACGGACCATCACCTTCCACCAGGTCGCCGCCCGGCGGGCCCTGGCCGACGGGCACACCCTGGAGAGCCTGTTCAACCCCGGAGGCCCCCACGACGCCGGCAGTCTCCACGACGCCGGCGCAGCCCAGAGCCGTGACCAGGACGGCAACGGCCAGAGCTCGATGGCCACGGCACCGCCCCACCCGGGCTCCGATGCTCCGTAAGCTCAGGGGATGACCTCGCCGTCGGGCAGCCGGTCCTCGGCCTACCGGCACCGGGGCGACCCGGCCGCCGACCACCGGCTGCCGCCGGTGTGGCAACCCGACCCCCTCCCGGGACGACCCCCCGGCGTTCCCCTGCCGGGGGCCGTCCCCCGGCAGTTCACCGTGGCCCACCCCGTGCCACTCGCCACTCCGGTGGGCCCGTTCGCCCCTTCCGATCCCGACGAATCGGTCATCACCCCGTTCGAGCCGGTGGACATTCCGGCTGCGGTCCCACCGGTCGACGAGCCCGCCGCCACGGCGGCCCCGACCCCGACCCCGGCCCCGGCGACACCCCAGTGGCCCGGCCAACATCCGGCGCCGTGGTCACCGCCCCTCCCGGGTACCGGGGGGTCGGCGGCGGGAACGGGAACCGGTCGGCGGCGCCGGCGACGCCCGGTGCTGCTGGTGGTGGGCACCGCGCTCATCGTGGCGGCGGTGGTCCTGGCCATCGTGGCCGCTGTGACAGGGGGCTCGGGCACAGGGGGCTCGCGCACACGGGGTTCGGGGCCGACGGCGGGAGGTCCGTCCGGCCGGTCCGGGCCGGTGGCACCGGCGGAGACGGCCCTGGTGGTGACCATGACCAATCTGCGGACGGGGGCCAGCGTGGTGAACCCGGTGGACATGGCCACGGGGACGGTGAGCCGCCCCATCCCCGTACCGAGGTTCGCCGACGCCATCGAGGCCAGCGCCGGGGCGGCCTACGTGCTGGCTTCCGGGGCATCACGTACAGGCCCCGGGAGCGTGACGGCGATCCATCTGGACACCGAGACGGCCGCCCAACCGATACCGATTCCCGGTGCGCCGGTGGCCATGGCCATCACGGCCGATGGCGCCACGGCGTACGTCGTCAGCATTGACGAGACCACGACCACGCTGGTTCCGGTGACCCTGGCCACCGGAACGGTCGGCCAGCCGGTGACCGTGCGCACCGGGTCACCGTCCCAGACGGCGGTCGAGCTGACCGGGCAGATGGCGTACGTGAGCAGCCTGGCCGGCGGCACGCTGACGCCGGTGGACCTGGCCACCGGGGCGGTGGGCACACCCATTCTCGTGGGTGCGCCCGCTGGACAGTTCGCCATCAGCCCCGACGGCACGACGGCCTACGTCACCAACCCCCAAGACGGCAGTGCGGTGCTCCACACGGTCACCCCGGTGGATCTGTCCACCGGGCAGGCCGGCCACCCGATCACCGTCGGCCGGGGCCCCCAGTCCATCGCCATCACCCCCAATGGCCGGACGGCGGTCGTGACCAACGGCGGGTCCACCACCTTGTCCACCCACACGGTCAGCACCATCGACCTGGCCACCGGAACGGCCGGCTCGGCCATCACGGTGGGGACCGGCCCGGTGCCGGTGGCGGTCGACGACACCGGGCAGTGGGCCGTCGTGGGCAACACCGGGGTGGCCCAAGCGGTGGGTAGCACGGTCACCTTCGTGGACCTCCACCGACAGTCGCCGGGATGGACGGTCTCGGTGCACGGCCTCCCGGACGCCGTCGCCGTCGTCGGGCCCACCCCCACCTGACCGGGCCGATGCCCATCAACGTCAGCCCGGTGCCCACCCTGGACGACCGGGTCAACGACATCCGGCTGCGGACCGCCCGGATCGTCAACGAGGACATCGTGCCCAACGAGGACCGGCTGTGGTTGCGGGGCCGATCGGACGAGGCGTCGGCCGCCGAACGGCAGGAGGCCCGGCAGCTCCGGGAGGTGGTGAAGGACCGGGTGAAGGCCGCCGGCCTCTGGGCCCCGCACCTCCCGGTCGAGTACGGGGGCATGGGCCTCGACTTCATCGCCCACGCCTACATGAACGAGATCCTCGCCTACGGGGTGGGGGCCGCCCGGCTGTTCGGGGTGGAGGCGCCCAACTCGGGCAACCAGACCATCCTCGTCAAGTACGGAACCGAGGAACAGAAGCGGCGATGGCTGCTGCCACTGGTCGACGGCACCATGGAGTCGGGGTTCTCGATGACCGAGCCGGAGACCGCCGGCTCGGACCCACGCTCGCTGGCCACCACCGCCACCAGGGACGGGGACCACTGGGTGGTCAACGGCCACAAGTGGTTCACCTCCAACGGGAAGGCCGCCGACTTCTTCATCGTGATGTGCCGGGCGGAAGACCCGACCGGCGAGCTGGGCCGGTCGGGGGAGCTGGGCCGGTCGGGGCAGATGGTCCAGATCATCGTCCCCACCGACACCCCCGGGGTGACCATCGTCCGGGGCATCGGCATCTGGGGGCATCGCAGCTCCGACCACTGCGAGGTGACCTACGACGACGTCAGGGTTCCTCTCGACCACGCCCTCGGACGGGTCGGCGAAGGGCACCGGGCCGCCCAGGACCGCCTGGGGGCCGGCAGGATCTTCCACTGCATGAACTCGGTGGGGCAGATGTGGCGGGCCTTCGATCTCATGGTCGACCGAAGCCGGTCTCGCCGGGTCCACGGCGGCCTACTCCAGGACAAGCAGTTCATCCAGGGGTTCATCGCCGGCAGCTACCTCGACATCACGTCCTCCCGGCTGATGACCATCCACGCCGCCGAGAAAGTCGACCGCAACGACCCCGGTGCCCGCACCGACATCTCGGCGCTCAAGGTGTTCGTGCCGGCCGCCTACCACCGCGTGGTCGACCGGGCCATCCAGGTGTGGGGGGCCGCCGGGGTGTCCAACGACCTTCCGCTGGCCGCCATGTACCTCGGCGCCCGCACCCTCCGGCTGGCCGACGGGCCGGACGAGGTCCACCGCATCCTCATCGCCAAGAACGTGCTCCGGCACTACGAATCCGGCCGCGGCTGGGACTTCGCCGGATAGGGGCCCAAAGGAGGGGCGGGAGGGCGAGCCCTGGCCACTTGCGCTGGTCCAGCTCCGGGAGAATTGGAGAAGATCCAGGTCAGCGAGGTGACTTTTCGCTCTGACCGGCGTCCATAGCCCCAGGTCAGGACAATTCTCGCGGGGTTGAACCGGAGAAGATCACCCGCCCCCGGCCACCAGGTCCGCATAGTCGGGGTGCCGGTCGATGAACGCCTTGATATACGGGCAGATCGGCACCACCGCCAGCCCGCGACGACGGATGTCGTCGAGGACGCCGGCGGCCAATCGGGATCCGACGCCGTGGCCCTCGAAGTCGGGCAGGACTTCGGTATGGATCAGCGCCAGCCGGCCGGGGTTGGCCCGGTAGGTGACGAACCCCGCCACCTGACCGTCGGCGACGATCTCGTACCGCGACGCCGACGGGTGGTCGCGAACCTCGAAGTCGGCCATTTCTACTCCTTTCTTAGATCGTTCTTGTCACCGTTTCAGGTGTCCCCGTCACCGTAGGGGGCATGACCGACGACTCCGGCATCTACCGCATCACGTCGCCCCTTTCCGCCGAGCGGCTGGGCGCCGACGAGCCAACGGCGGCCACCGCCGCCCCACCGCCCGTCACCCCGGACCCCGCCACCCCGACGCCTGCCCGCCCGGTGGCCACTCCCCGGGACGCGGCCTGGATCCCCGTGACCCAGACCGGGCCGGCCGGGCCGCCGGCGATGCGCCCGCCGAACCCCCCGGCTCCTCCGTACGCGGCCCCACCACCCGGCGGCGGGTGGGCCGGCGAGGGCGGATGGTACGCCGGACCGGGAGGCGCCCACCGCCAGCGCCCGAACCGCCGCCTCCGCCGGGGCCTCACCGCCACGGCCGCGGTGGCAGTGGTCGCCGCAGTCGGCGGGGGCGTCCTGGCCGGCGAGTTGGGTGGCAGCCCGGCATCCGACGGGGTCAACGTGGCGGCGTCCGCCAACCTGGCGAGTGACCAGAACGGCGTGGCGAGCATCGCCGGGGCCGTGGAGCCGGCCGTCGTGACCATCACCTCGATCGTGACCGGCTCAGGGTCGACCGGCTACGGGACAACAACAACACCGTTCGGAGGGGGATCCGGCTACGGACAGGAGGAGAAGCTGGAGGGGACCGGGATGGTCGTGACGTCGTCCGGCGAGGTGGTCACCAACAACCACGTCATCGCCGGGGCGAGCACCATCTCGGTCACCCTCCACGGCTCCTCGGCCGCCCACCGGGCCACGGTGATCGGCACGGACCCGACCGACGACATCGCCCTCCTCCAGGTCCAGGGTGTGAGCGGGCTGCCGACGGTGACGTTCGGCGACTCCTCCGCCATCCAGGTCGGCGACTCGGTGGTGGCCATCGGCAACGCCCTGGGCCTTGGCGGCACCCCGACGGTGACCACCGGGATCATCTCGGCCGAGAACCGCCGGATCACTGCCAGTAACGACAGCGGTGACGGCACCGAGACGCTGACCGGCATGCTGCAGACCGACGCGGCCATCAACCCCGGGAACTCCGGCGGCCCGCTGATCGACGCGGCCGGCCAGGTCATCGGCATGAACACCGCCGGCGCCGGGTCCACCAACGGGTCCAGCGCTCAGAACATCGGCTTTGCCATCCCATCCGACCGGATCGTGGCCGAGATCGCCAAGCTGGCCGCCGGAAGCAGCCGGGCCTAACCCAGGATCCCTAACCCAGGATCTTGGCCTTGCCCTTCTCGAACTCCTCGTCCGTGATGGCCCCCTTGGCCTTCAGGTCGGCCAGCTTCGCCAGCTCGTCCGCGGCACTGGACCCACCGGCCGTCGTGCGGACGTAGTCGGAGAACGCTTGCTCCTGGGCCTGGGCCTGCTTGGCCGACCGCTCGTGCATGCCGCCACCCCGGGCGATGAGGTAGATGAACGCACCCAAGAAGGGCAGGATGATGATGAACAGCACCCAGAAGAACTTGGCCACGCCGCCCATGTCGTGGCTGCGGAAGACGTCCATGAAGATGGTGACGATCAGGAAGATCCACACGATGAACAAGAACAGCTCCAACATCGTCCAGAAGATGTCGAGCAGGGGGTACTCGGTACCGATCATCGGGTTCCTCCACCGGGTCGTCTCCGCAGGCGCGGGGCCCTCAGTGAACCATGACCGGCGGTTGCCGTCGGGGATGGCCCGGTCGGCGATGGCCCGGCTGATGGCCCCACCGGGATGGCGCAGCCGGCGGTGGTGCCGGTGCCGGTCAGGTCTGCTGGCCGGCGACCAGGAAGGCGGTGATGCCGTCGACGATGCCCTGGGCGGCCCGCTGACGCCATCCGGCTGTCTGCACCAGGGCGGCGTCGGTGGCGTTGCGCATGTTGGCGCATTCGATCAGGACCTTCGGCACCGTCGAGAGGTTCAGGCCGCCGAGGTCGCTGCGGGCGATGAGGCCGTCGACACCGTCGTAGGTCGACGTCGGCTCTCCGGTGTCGGTGCCGAAGGCGTCGCGGAGGTCGGTGCCGAGGACGTCGGAGGGGGCGACGATGGCGGTGTTGTTCGAGATGGAGCTGACCACCGGCGCCGGGGTCGTCACGGTGAACCCCCGGCCACCCGGCGGACCACCGTCGGCGTGGATGGAGACGGCCGCGGCGGCGTGGGCGTTGTTGCCGATCGCCGCCCGCACGTCGACGCAAGGTCCCACCCCGGTGTCGTCCGGCCGGGTCAGCACCACGTCGGCCCCATCCTCCTCCAGGAGGGCGGCGGCCCGGGTGGCCACGTCGAAGTTGAAGGCGTGCTCCGTGTACCCGTTGTCGGTGGACGACCCGGCCGTGTCGCAGGGCTCCGTGGTTAAGCCGTTGAAGATGGGCTGGTCGATGACCTGTGGGGCGCCACCGTTCCCCCCGTCGTGCCCGGGGTCGAAGGCGACGGTGAGGCCGGCCAGAGGAAGGACGTGGACGGCGCCGGCGAAGTCGGCGGCACCGAAGGCGTAGACGCCGCCGTCGCCGCCGACCAACCAGTACCCGCCGCCGGCGGGGACCGGCGCCATGCCCACCACGGCCCGCCCCAGCGTCATGCCGCCGGTGGACCCGTGGAACGGGGCACCGCCGAAGGCGAACAGGCCGCCGTCGGCGGCCACCAGCCAGTACCCGCCACCCGGCGCCGCCGCCATGCCGACCACCGGCCGGGCCAACGGGGTGTCACCGGTCGACCCGGCGAAGGCGGCGTCGCCGAAGGCGAAGATGCCCCCGTCACTGGCCACTAGCCAGTACCCCCGGCCGTCGGCGGTGGCCGCCATCCCGACGACCGGCCGATTCAGGGCCATCCCGCCGGTGGACCCGTAGAAGGCGGCGTCGCCGTAGGCGAACAGGCCGCCGTCGGCGGCCACCAGCCAGTACCCCCGGCCGTCGGGCGTCGACGTCATCCCGACGATGGGTTGGTTCAGGGCCATCCCGCCGGTGGACCCGTAGAAGACGGCGTCGCCGTAGTTGAAGATGCCTCCGTCGGCGGCCACCAACCAGTACCCGCGGCCGTCGGGGGTGGCCGCCATCGCGACGATCGGTTGGTTCAGGGCCAACGCTCCGGCGGACCCGAAGAACGGGACGCCGAAGGCGAACACGCCGCCGTTGGCAGCCGCCACCCAGTACCCGCCGGACACCGCCGGATCGGCCGACAGGCCGACTACCGGTGACGCGCTGGTCGGTTCAGGGGGCGCCGACGTCGACGTCGTCGCATCGCCGTGCGGGGTCGTGGCCGGCGCGGCGGCGGCCCGGGCCCGGGTCGTGGCCCCGGCGACCGACGCAGCTGCCGGAACCGTCCCGACGACCAGACCGGCCCCCAGGGCGACGGACCCCACCACCCGGTGCCACGTCCCGGCGGCCGTCCGCCGTGGCGAGGGATGGCGACGACGTCGCCTGGAAGACCGCATGGTCCACACCGTAAGCCGGCCGGGGCCTGCGCTACAGCAACGGGGTCGGCGGCGACGGGCCTACAGCACCGTACGGGCGGCCGGCGGCCTCGGCGCACCGGTGACATTGGAGAGCCTTCTCGAAGGGCCCGAAGGGCCGACGGCCGACAGCGGTTGGGCGATGTCCTCGAGCGACTTTCGCTCGGCATCGACGCCGAGGAACGCCGCCACCGTCCCGCCGAGGATCATCACGCCGGCGCCGATGACGTAGCCGATGAACAGCTTGAAGTGGTCCTGGCCATTGCCGATGAGCTCGCCGTAGAGCCAGGGGCCGAAGGCGCCGAAGGACTGGGCGATGGCGAAGAACACGGCGATGGCCTTGGCCCGCACCTCGACCGGGAAGATCTCGCTGACCGTCAGGTAGGCGGCGCTGGCCCCCGCCGAAGCGAAGAAGAAGATGACACACCAGCAGACCGTCTGGGACACGGCGTCGAGGAAGCCGGCATTGAAGAGGATGGCGCTCAGTAGGAGCAGGACCCCGGACAACAGATAGGTGCTGGCGATCATCACCCGCCGGCCGATCACGTCGAAGAGGTGCCCGAGCACCAAGGGCCCTATAAGGTTCCCGAGGGCGAAGAACATGAAGTAGTACGGCACGTCGGCGGCGGGAACGCCGTAGATGGCGGTGAGCACCAACGAGTAGGTGAAGAAGATGGCGTTGTAGAGGAACGACTGGGTGATCATGAGCGTGGCGCCGAGGATGGCCCGTTTCGGGTACCGGGCGAACAGCGTGCGGGCCAGGGTGACGAACCCGATGTCGGTGGCCGGCCGGATCTCGATGGTCTTGGATTCATCGACGTCGTCGAGGGTGCCCCCGGTGGCTTTCGTGGCCTCTTCGATCTCCTTCACGGCGGCCTCGGCCTGTTCGAGCCGACCGTGCATGATCAGCCACCGGGGGCTCTCCGGGAGGTTTTTGCGGACGAAGAGGATCACCACTCCGAGGGCGGGCCCGAAGAGGAAGCCGATGCGCCAGGAGTAGCTGACCGGCAGATTGTTGATGACCACCAGGGTGAGGATGGTGGCCAGGAAGGCGCCGCCCCAGTAGGTGCCGTTGACGGCGATGTCCACCCGGCCTCGGTAGCGGGCCGGGATGAGCTCGTCGATGGCCGAGTTGATGGCGGCGTACTCGCCGCCGATGCCCATCCCGGCAATGAACCGGGATGCCCAGACCCAGTACACCCAGAACGATGTGTGACCCCAGGTGAGCCCGGACATCAGGCCACCGAACAGGTAGACCCCAAGGGTGATCATGAACAGGTTGCGCCGGCCCAAGCGGTCCGACAGCCATCCGAAGAAGAGCGCCCCGGCGACCTCGCCGAGGAGGTAGACGGTGCCGACGGCGAAGGCCACCTCGGACGACGACAGGTTCAGGGCCGCCGGCTTGCTCATCAGCGGTTCGACGTTGCTGGCGATGGTGATCTCCAGCCCGTCCAGCACCCACGCCACGCCCAGGGCCACGACGAGCCTCGTGTGGAACCGCGACCATCCCAGCCGGTCGAGGCGGGCGGGGATCAGACTGCGGATTACGCCGTCGTCCTCCGCGGCCGGCCCTCCGACCTCCAAGGCACCCGCGTCCGTCGTCATGTCCTGGCGCGTCCTTCCCGTGTCCCCAGTCCCTGTTCGGGTTGGCTTAGCTCTACCCCGACGTCGACCGACACCAATCGCCATGTCGATGGACGGCCGGGGTCAGAAGCCGCCCAATCCCTTCCCGACGAGGACGACGCCGAAGACGACAAACAGCACCGCCATGACGGCGGCGTTGTTGGCCTGCAGCCATTCGTTCAGCGACCCCAGCATCCGCTCGGCGCGGGCCCCCATCACCCGAAAGAGGACGACGGGGACCACGACGGTGGAGACGGCGAGCACCCAGAAGATGGCGGCGGCCACGGCCATGCCGCCCGACGACGTCGGCGCCGCGGCAATGGCGAGGCCACCACCGATGATCAGCAACAGGTTCTTCGGGTTGAGGGCCGACAGCAGCACGCCGAGCCCGGCGCTCTTGACCGGGGTGATGGCCTCGATGGCTTGCAGCCACTTCGGCAGCGGGGCCGATTCACCAGCGGCCGGCCGGTTGCGCCATCGGCGGAGCCCCATCAGCAGAAGCAGGGCACCGAGGACGAGCCTGACCGTCGAGGTGCCGTTGGAAGGGCCGCCGTCGGTGTTGGTGCCGATGGCCCCGGACAGAGGGATCACGACCGCCAGGGTCAAAGCCACACCGGTGACCCACCCGACAGCGAACGCCAGGCTGTTGGCTCCGGCCTTCTTGGAAAGGAGCATGAGGATGACGGCGATGATCGGGATGGGGCTGATGGCCACGCCGACGGCCAGGGCGACGCTGTCGCCGATTGCTTGACCCACCGATTCCCCTCCTAAACCCCGGGCTCAACCCGGGGGTGTCAACCGGCGGAAGCGGCCTCCGTGGTGGTGGCCTTGCCGTGCAGCGCCTCCTGGATCTCCTTCTGGTCCTCGTCACTGAGGGAGGTCTTGATGACGGTGCCCCCGAACTTCGACAGGCCGGCCAAGGCCTTGTCGGTGGTCATCTGCTCCACGATCATGAAGAGCGCCGACGTGCCGGGCTGCATCACGGAACGGACCTGCTCCTGGAACTGCTTGTCCACCGACCCCTTCCCCAGCTTCCCCATCAGGGCGCCCATCCCGGCCCCGAAGGCCATGCCGAGGAACGGGATGAAGAACAGGATGCCGAAGAGGAACCCCCAGAACATGCCCCAGGTGGCCCCCACCCCGACCTGGTGCTGGTTGGTGATGGTCCGGAACTTGCCGTCGGGGGTACGGACGATGGCCGCCACCGCGTCGGGCTGGATGACGAGGTCGTGGGCCAGCACCCCGACCTCGTTCATGGCCTGCTCGGCCGTGGTCATGTCCTGGTACCCGATGGCGATGAGGTCAGCCATGATCGATCTCCTCTTGTGCTCGGGGGGCGTCGATGGGCTCAGGGTAGTGCCCCTCAGGGGCCGTTGCCGACGGGGGCCAAACGACTGGTGACATGCCTCACAGACCGGTGACGGACCAGTCGACGGTCTTCGGGGAGACCACCGGGGAGCCGACGTCGATCTGGACGACCTGGTGGGAGCCGAGGGTGATGTCCCGTGGATCACCCGTGTACCGGCGGCCGTCGACGAACACCACCATCGACCCCTTGGCCGACGCCACCTGGGTCCGGCTGAGCGGTTGTTGCCAGATGTCGAAGAGCTGCCCGAGGGTGTACGTCTGCTTGGTCGGCGACTCGATGTGGATGATGCCGTCCTGGACGTGGACGTGCAGCCAGTAGTAGCAGCGGCTGGCCTCGTAGAAGGGACCCCTCGTCGTCCGCTGGGCGACCGGGTCGACGATGCCGATCCCCGGCGGGAGGGGTCGCATCTGGCCGTCGACGTAGACGGTCAGGCGGGTGTGCACGTGGTAGGCGACCTGCTCGTGGCTGTCGCACTGGATCCCGTCGACGGTCTGTCCCTGTGCCGCCGTCGATGCCGGGGCGAGGGGGTGACCGACCTCGAGGGGAACGTTCTCGGGGCCCAACGGCCCGGGAACCCGGGTGGCTCGGGACGGGGCGGCCAGGGAAGCGGTCGCCGGAAGGAGGGCCAGGAGGACCCCGATGGTGACGGCGCGGGCGGCCGTCGGGAGAGCGCGGTGCATGTCGATGTCGTCTTTCGTGAGCCCGGCCACCGCAGCGGGTGCCGAGAGAGGTCGCGGTCGTCGTGGATGGCCGGGTCGCCCGAGACGGGAACCGGCCGCGGTCCGGCGGCGCCGGACCGGGTCAGAGAGCCAGCGAGACGGCCTGCGGGGGCCGGGCGACGAGAACGGCGACACCGGCCGCCAGAGGGGAAGCGACCTGGCGCCGACGGCGACGGATGGCCGACAGGACGACGACGGCCCCTCCGAGGACGGCGGCCACGGCGATCAGCACCTCGGTGCCGCTGCCGCTGTTGGGAACCGCCGGGTTGCACCGGGCGCCCGGGCAGGCGTCGGGGACGCCGTGAACGGCGACCGGAGCGGGGGTCGGCACCGAGGCGTGCAACCCGGCCTGGGGTGCCCACCCGGCGAGCAGGGCCACCTGGATGCCCCCCATCACCGCCAGCACCACGAGCCATCGGCGCACGATCGAAAGGCTACCGACGTTCGGCGATCTGGCCTCCGCGGCCTACCGCGCCGGCTGACGTCGGATTCGCAACCAGACTGCTAGCATATTGCGACATGCGGACCCTGTACCTGCGCAACGTTCCCGACGAGGTGGTGGAGCGGCTGGAGCGGCTGGCCAATCGAGAGGCCATGTCGGTCAGCGCGGTGGCCGTCCGTGAGCTGGCGGACGTGTCCCGGCGGGCCGACAACGCCGCGCTGTTAGGTGCTCTCCCGGACCTGGGCGTCGACACGGCCGAGGTGATCACCGAGCTAGACACCGGCCGCGCCCATCGGTGATCGTCCTGGACGCCTCGGCGGCGGTCGCCGCACTGGTCAACGACGGACCGGCCCGACGTCTGGTCGGCAACGACCAGCTCCACGCACCCCACCTGGTCGACGCCGAAGTGACCAGTGGCCTCCGCCGGCTGGCCGCTGCGGGCACCATCTCCGTCCCCGACGCGTCGTCAGCACTGCGCACCTGGCAACGACTGGGCGTCATTCGCTATCCGCTGCTCGGCCTCCTCGACCGGACCTGGGAGCTGCGCGACTCGGTGTCCACCTACGACGCCACGTACGTCGCCCTCGCCGAATCGCTGGACTGCACTCTCGTCACCGCCGATGCCCGGCTCAGCCGCGCCAACAGCCTCCGCTGTGCGATGACCGTGGTGCCGCGCTGAGCCGGGGAGGCAACGGCTAGCGGCTCTGCCCTACGAGCAGCCGCTGGTGGACCCGCAGCTCCCGCACACGTAGCAGGACCCGGCCCGCTGCATGACGTTGCCGCAGCTGTAGCAGAACGGTGCGTCCCGCTGTTCGGCCCGGGCCAGGGTGGCGTCACCAGGAGCGGTTCCGGCCGCCGGCCTCTGGGCGACCGGGGCCGGCGGCAGCACGTCGGCCTGGGCGACCGGGGCCGGCGGCAGCACGTCGGCCTGGGCGACCGGGCCGTCGTCGACGATGCCCGACGACAGGGTGGCGCTCTCCTCGACCCCTGGGAGGGTCGGCTGGATCCGCTCGTCGGTCGACAACACCCCCAGCTCGACCCGGTCCTCGTGGGAGAGGTAGTCCAGGGCGACCCGGCGGATGATGTAGTCGACGAGGCTGCTGGCGATCCGCAGGTCCGGGTCGTCGGTGATGCCGGCCGGCTCGAACTTCATGTTCGAGTACTTCCGGACGTAGGTGGCCAAGGGCACGCCGTGCTGCAGGCCGAGGCTGAGGGAGATGGAGAAGGCGTCCATGATGCCGGCCAGGGTGGAACCCTGCTTGGACACCTTGATGAACACCTCGCCGGGCCGGCCGTCCTCGTACTCCCCGACGGTGACGTAGCCCTCGCAGTCGGCCACCCGGAAGGCGAACGTCCGGGACCGCCGGTGCCGAGGCAGCCGTTCCCGGACGGCCCCCACCACCACCGGGTCGGCCTGGCGCTGCCGCTCGTGGGCCAGGGCGGCCTCGAGCTCGGCGATCCGGTCGGCCGACGCCCGGACCCGGGCCTCGGCGTCGGACCCCGGAGGGGCGTCGTCGCCCCCTTCCGCCGCGCCCTCCTTCTTGGTGGTCGACAGCGGCTGGGCCACCTTGCAGTTGTCCCGGTAGATGGCCACCGCCTTGATCCCCAGCCGCCAGGCGTCGATGTGGAGCTGCTCGATGTCCTCGACGGAGACGTCCTCGGGCATGTTCACCGTCTTGGAGATGGCCCCGCTGATGAACGGCTGGACCGCCCCCATCATCCGGACGTGGCCGGAGTAGTGGATGGTGTTGTCGCCCATCGAGCAGGCGAACACCGGCAGGTGCTCGGCCAGCAGGTGCGGGGCCCCGACGATGGTCTTGTGCTCGTCGATGTGGGCGACGATCTCTTGCACCTGGTCCGGGCCGTAGCCCAGTTGGGCGAGGGCCCGCGGCACGGTCTGGTTCACGATGGACATCGTCCCGCCGCCGACCAGCTTCTTGGTCTTCACCAATCCGAGGTCGGGCTCCACGCCGGTGGTGTCGCAGTCCATCAGCAGCCCGATGGTGCCGGTCGGCGCCAGCACGGAGGCCTGCGAGTTGCGGACCCCGAACTGCTCGGCCAGCTCCACCGCCTCGTCCCAGGCCTCCTGGGCCGACGACAGCAGGTCCGGCGGGACCAGGTCCTCGTCGATCTTCGCCGCCTCCCCCTGGTGCTTGCGGAGCACCTTCACCATCGGCTCGGCGTTCTCGTAGTACCCGGCGAACGGCCCCATGCGGCCGGCGATGCGGGCCGAGGTGGCGTAGGCGTGGCCGGTCATCAGGGCGGTGATCGCCCCGGCCCAGGCCCGGCCGGCGTCCGAGTCGTACGGGAGGCCGTTGGCCATCAGCAGGGCGCCCAGGTTGGCGTAGCCGATGCCCAGCTCCCGGAACCGGCGGGAGTTCTCGGCGATCTTCTCGGTCGGGTAGTCGGCGTTGCCGACGATGATCTCCTGGCCGGTGAACAACACCGCCACCGCCGCCCGGAAGCCGTCGACGTCGAAGTTGCCGGCGTCGTCGGCGAACTTCAGCAGGTTCAGGCTCGCCAGGTTGCAGGCCGAGTTGTCGAGGTGCATGTACTCCGAGCACGGGTTGGAGCCGTTGATCCGGCCGGTGTTCGGCGCGGTGTGCCACTCGTTGATGGTGGTGTCGAACTGCATGCCCGGGTCGGCGCACTCCCAGGCGGCGTGGGCGATCTGACGGAACAGGTCCCGGGCCTTCACCGAGCGCACCGTCGACCCGTCGGTGCGGGCGGTCAGGTCCCAGTCGGCGTCGTCGACGACGGCCTGCATGAACTCGTCGGTGACCCGGACCGAGTTGTTGGCGTTCTGGTACTGGGTGGAGTGGCTGTCGGCGCCGTCCAGGTCCATGTCGAAGCCGGCGTCCCGGAGCACCCGGGCCTTGCGCTCCTCGATGGCCTTGCACCAGATGAAGTCCTCCACGTCCGGGTGGTCGGCGTCGAGGATGACCATCTTGGCCGCCCGGCGGGTCTTGCCACCCGACTTGATGGTCCCGGCCGAGGCGTCGGCGCCCCGCATGAAGCTCACCGGGCCCGACGCCGTGCCGCCACCCTTCAGCAGCTCGTGGGACGACCGGATCCGGGACAGGTTGACGCCGGCGCCGGAGCCACCCTTGAAGATGACCCCCTCCTCCGTGTACCAGTTCAGGATCGAGTCCATCGAGTCCTCGACGGCCAGGATGAAGCAGGCCGACCCCTGCTGGGGGACCCCGTTGACCCCGATGTTGAACCACACCGGGGAGTTGAAGGCGGCCTTCTGGTGGACGATCAGGTGCTTCAGCTCGTCCCGGAAGATCTCGGCCTCGGCGTCGTCGGCGAAGTAGCCGTCCTTGATCCCCCAGGCGGTCAGCGTGTCCACCACCCGGTCGGCCACCTGCTTCAGCGACCACTCCCGCTCGGGGGTGCCGAGGGTCCCCCGGAAGTACTTCTGGGCCAGGATGTTGGTGGCGTTCAGGCTCCACGACGCCGGCACCTCGACGCCCAGCTGCTCGAAGGCCACGGACCCGTCCCGGTAGTTGGTGATCCGGGAGTCCCGGCGCTCCCAGCGGACCTCGTCGTAGGGGTGGACACCCTCAGTGGTGAAGTGGCGACGGATGCCGATGCCGGCTCGCTGGGGGGCGATGGCCATGTCCTGACTCCTTGTTCCTGGATCTGGGCTGCTCGATCGGGCGGGTGGATCGGCCGGATGCGCTGCGTGGCGTACCCGGTGAGCGTGCTGGCGGTTCTGCCCTCGATGGGTACCGTACAACCCCCGACCACAAGATCTTGTGGTGGCGGAAACCCCGAGGTACGAGATGCTGGGGTTTCATTACACCACTGTAGTTACGCCTTTGTCAACGGATTTCGGGGGTGCGACGTCGCAGGTGAGGGGGCGTTCGCGATGGTTTGCACTGACCCGGTCGAGGTTTGCCCTGGCCCGGTTGGCTAGTCTGCGGCGACGTGGGGTGCGTGGTGGCCGTCGACGCCGGGACCACCGGCGTGCGGGCCCTGGTGGTCGACGAGGCCGGGGCCATCACCGATCTGGCCTATCGGGAGCTGGCCCAGTCGTTCCCCCGGCCGGGTTGGGTGGAGCACGACCCGGCCGAGATCTGGGCGGCCGTCCAGGCGACCCTGGCGGAGGTGGCCGGACGGCTCGCCGAGGCCGGGACGACGGTGGCCGCCGTGGGGATCACCAACCAGCGGGAGACCGCCGTGGCCTGGGACCGCCGGACCGGACGGCCGCTGGCCCCGGCGGTGGTCTGGCAGGACCGCCGGACGGCCGACCGCTGCGACCGCCTCGTCGACGGTGGCCACCTCCCGACCATCCGGGCGCGGACCGGGCTGGTCCTGGACCCGTACTTCTCCGCCACCAAGTACGCCTGGCTCCTCACCGACGGCGGCCTGGCCGACGCCGCCACCGGGACCGCCGGCACCGCCGGGGCCTCCGGGGCCACCGGGGCCGGGACGGCACTCGCCCTCGGCACCGTGGACAGCTGGGTGCTGTGGAACCTCACCGGCGGGCCGGCCGGCGGGGTGTACGCCACCGATGCCACCAACGCCTCGAGGACCCTGTTGTACGACATCGTCGACCGGCGGTGGTCGGAGGAGCTCTGCGACCTGTTCGGGGTGCCGATGGCCGCCCTGGCGGAGGTCCCGCCGTCGTGCGGGCGGCTCGGCGCCGTCGACCGGTCGGCCGTCGGCGGGGCCGGGGGCGTGCTCGGCGGGGTGCCGGTGAGCGGGATGGCCGGTGACCAGCAGGCCGCCCTGTTCGGGCAGGCGTGCTTCACCCCCGGCATGGCCAAGGTCACCTACGGCACCGGCAGCTTCGTGCTGGTCAACGCCGGGGGGGACGTCCCCACCGCCGCCGACGGGTTGCTGGTCACCGTGGCCTGGGACCTCGGAGCGCACGGGGGGTTCGCCTACGCCCTGGAAGGGTCGACGTTCGTGTCCGGGGCGGCGGTGCAGTGGCTCCGGGACGGCCTGGGCATCATCGACCGGGTCGAGGACCTCGAGCCGTTGGCGGCGTCGGTGCCCGACAGCGGTGGGGTGACGGTGGTGCCGGCGTTCACCGGGCTGGGCAGCCCGTGGTGGGACCCCCGGGCGCGGGGCACCGTCACCGGGCTGACCCGGGGGGCCGGTCGGGCCCAGCTGGCCCGGGCCACGGTGGAGGCCATGGCATTCCAGGTTCGCGACATGCTCGAGGCAATGGTGGTGGCCACCGGGCAGCCGGTCGACCAGCTCCGGGCCGACGGCGGGGCGTCGGCCATGGACCTGCTGCTGCAGTTGCAGGCCGACCAGGCCCAGGTGTCCGTCGTGCGGCCGCGGTCGGTGGAGTCGACGGCGCTCGGTGCCGCCACCCTGGCGGGGTTGGCCGAGGGGGTGTGGGGGTCGCTCGGCGACCTGGCCGCCCGGTGGCAGCCCGACGTGGAGCACCGGCCGAGTGTCGACCGGGAGATCGCCGACCTGGTCTACGCCCCGTGGCTCCGGGCGGTCGACCGGGCCCGGGGCTGGGCTCGATAATCCACCCCCACGCCGGCCGTGACTAATAGCCGGACGTTTCCGCGGAAACGTCGCCGGGCGGGTAGTTCAGTCGTCGGCGGTGGCCGGGGTGGGGTCGACCCGGCGGACGTCCTCCACCTGGACCCCGTCGACTTCGTGGATCTCGGTCCGGAGGAGTTCGACCAGGTGGTCGCCGCCGAGCTCGATGACGAACTCGTCGATGACCTCCCCGTCGGCCCGATGGACGATGTCGATGGCGACGATGTCCCCGCCGACGGCGCCGATGCGGCTGGCGACTTGCCCGAGGGCCCCCGGGCGGTCGAGCAGGCGGATGCGCACGACGAACCGGTCCACGGCCCCAAGGCTAGACCGGTCAGGTGAACGGCCGGTTTCGAGCCGGTTACGACCGGTCGTCCGGACCGGTCCGGTCGACGTACTCGTCCACGTACGGCCGGCCGGACAGCCGGGAGATCTCCTTCATGAGGTCGTCGGTGAACCCCCGGCAGGCCGAATGGTCGTGGTCGGCCATGGGCTCGGCGGGGTCGGCGGGGTCGGCGGGGTCGGCGGGGTCGCCGGGGTCGGCGGGGTCGCCGGGGTCGGCGGGGTCCATCCGGACCGGCGACCCGAAGCGGATGGTGACGGTCTTGAACGGCCGCAGCCGGTTGGACCCGACGGGTTGCACGGCCACCGTGCCGTCGACGCCGACCGGGATGATGTCCACCCCGCCTTCCCGGGACAGCCGGGCCACCCCGGTGCGGCCGCGGTGGACGAACTGGTCGCAGGACCGGGTCCCCTCGGGGTAGACGGCCAGCAGGTGGCCCTTGGCCAACACCTCCTGGGCGGTGACCAGGGCCCGCTCGGACACCGGGCCGCCGCCGCGACGGATGGGGATCTGGCCGGCGGCCCGGAAGAACCAGGCGGTCTTCTTCGAGTCGAAGTACTCGGCCTTGGCCAGGAAGGTCACCCGGCGGCGGATGACCAGGGGGATGAAGAAGGAGTCGCAGAACGACTGGTGGTTGGCCGCCAGCACCGCCGGCCCGCGGCGGGGCAGGTGCTCCCTGCCTTCCACCTTCACCCGCCAGAACAGGAAGAAGACGGGGGTGAGGAGGGCCTTCATCACCCAGTAGACCACCTCCGTACGGTACCGCCGGGCGACTGTGGTCAACTGCACGCCATGACCTCCCGGCGCGCGGAAGGGTTCGTCGACGGCCTCTACTTCGGGGAGGGGCCGAGGTGGCACGACGGCCGGTTGTGGTACTCGGACTTCTTCGACCATTCCGTGTTCTCGGTGGCCGAGGACGGCAGCCGCCGGCCAGAGGTGGAGGTGCCGGGCCAGCCGTCCGGTCTCGGCTGGTTGCCCGACGGCCGGCTGCTGGTGGTGTCGATGCTGGACCGGGTGGTGCTCCGGGTCGACGGCGACGGCCACCTGGTGACGCACGGGGACCTTCGACCGTGGGCCGCCTTCAAAGCCAACGACATGGTGGTGACGGCCGGCGGGCAGGCCTACGTCGGCCACTACGGGTTCGACTTCGACACCTTCCTGGCTTCTCGCGGAAGAGAAGCCAAGCCGGCGCCGGCGTCACTGATCCGGGTGGACCCCGACGGGACCTCGGTCGAAGCGGCCACGGACCTGATGTTCCCGAACGGGATGGTCCTGTTCCCAGACGGACGGACGCTGGTGGTGGCCGAGTCGTTCGGCAATCGGCTGACCGCCTTCGACGTCGACGCGGTTGGCGACCTGGGCAACCGGCGGGTGTGGGCCGACCTCGGCGACTGTGCCCCCGACGGCATCTGCCTGGATGCCGACGGCTGCATCTGGGTGGCCAACGCCCTCGGGACCGACTGTCGGCGGGTGGCCGAGGGCGGGCAGGAGCTCGACCGGGTGGTGACCAGCCAGCCCTGTTACGCCGCCGCGCTGGGCGGCGGTGACCGGCGGACGCTGTACTGCCTCACCGCGCCGGACGGCGCCGGCACCACCGCGGCAGATGAGGCCGGCACCGATCGTCGGCGGCCCCGGAAGGGGCGGATCGAGGTGGCCCGGGTGGACGTGCCCGGGGACGGCCTTCCCTGATCTCCGGTCGGCTCGCCCCGGCCTCAGGTCAGCTTGGTGAGGGCCCGGCGCAGGTTCCGGACGGCCTGGCCGGTGCGCTGCTCGTTCTCGATGAGGGCGAACCGGACGTGGCCGTCGCCGCCGGGGCCGAAGCCGACGCCGGGTGAGGTGGCCACTTCGGCCTCCCGGACGAGCAGCTTGGAGAACTCGAGCGACCCCATCTCCCGGTAGGGCTCGGGGATGGGGGCCCAGACGAACATGGTCCCCCGCGGGGGCACCACCTGCCAGCCGATGCGGTTGAGGCCGTCGCACAGGGTGTTGCGGCGGGCCTGGTAGATCTCCCGGATCTCCTTCGGGTACTCCGGGGCCTCGTTCATGGCCACGATGGCGGCGATCTGGATGGGCTGGAAGGTGCCGTAGTCGAGATAGCTCTTCAGCTTGGTGAGGGCCTGGATGATCTCGGCGTTGCCCACCATGAACCCCACCCGCCAACCGGCCATGGAGAACGACTTGGTCAGCGTGTACAGCTCCACCGCCACGTCCTTGGCCCCGGGGACCTGCAGGATGGACGGCGGGTCGTAACCGTCGAAGCCGATGTCGGCGTAGGCGAAGTCGTGGACCAGCACCACCTCGTGCTCGCGGGCGAACGCCACCAGTCGCTCCATGAAGTCGTAATCGACGCAGGCGGTGGTGGGGTTGTGGGGGAACGACAGGACGATCACCCGCGGCTTCGGCCAGGTGGACTCCCAGGTTTCCATCAACGAGTCGAAGAAGGCGTCGCCGGGCCTGGGCACCCCCGTGGCCTCCTCCTGGTCGAGGTCGCCGACCGGGGACTGCCCGGCGGTGGGCCCTTCGAGGCGGATCTGGCGGATGTCGGCCCCGGCGAACAGGGGGGCGTAGATGTGGATGGGGTACGACGGCGACGGCACGAAGGCGGTGTCCCCCGGGCCGACCAGCACCCACATCAGGTGGGACAGCCCCTCCTTGGCCCCGATGGTGGTGACCACCTCGAGGTCGGGGTCTATCTCGACGCCGAACTTGCGGAAGTACAGGTCGGTGATGGCCTGCCGGAGCTTCGGGATGCCCTTCGACGCCGAGTACCGGTGGTTCCGGGGGTTGTGGGCGGCCTCCGCCAGCTTCTCCACCGCCACGTCCGGCGACGGCAGGTCGGGGTTGCCGAAGCCGAGGTCGATGACGTCCTGGCCGGCTCGCCGGGCGTCCGACTTCAGCTCGTTGATGGTGGCGAAGACGTAGGGCGGCAGCCCGTTGATCCGGCGGAACTCCATGCACCAGGCTACCGCCGAGCCGTGGGGCCCTTTCCACCCGGGCGGTCGGGCTCAGCGGCGGGCGGCCACCAGGACGTCCAAGGGGACCGGCCAGCCGAACACCGCCCAGGTGGCCCCGGCGTCGGCGAGCCGGCCGACCAGATCGCCGACCTGGTCGCCGTCGACGTCGCCGGAAGGGCTCTGCGGTGCGGGGCCAGCCCAGGTGACCGCCGACCGGGCGGCCTGGGCGGCCACCACCTCGGGGGGTGCCCCCCACAGGTTGACGGCCACGCCCTCCTCCTCGGCCACGGCGACGGTGGCCGGAGCGCCGCCACCGATCCACACGGGCAACCCGGCGTCGCGGAGGGCCCGGACGCACCGCCGCAGGTCGTCCCGCCGTTCGTCGGCCGGGGCGAACGGGATGCCGTAGGACCGGTTCTCGGCCGCGCTCAGCCGGTCCCCGGTGCCGAGGGCGGCGACCACCCGCCCCGGGGCCAGGGTGGCCAGGGCGGCCAGCTCGGCCAGTAGCACCCGGTCGGGGACCAGGCCGATCCGGGCCACCAACGGGCCGACGATCAGCCGCTCGGTGCCGGTGGCGACGGCGGCCAGCAGCGGGAACGGGGCGAGGGCCGGGCGGTCCGGCCGGCCCATCGGCCACAGGTGGTCGTAGCAGAACACCCCGTCGACCCCCACCCGGTCGGCCTCGGCGGCGACGGCGAGGGCCTCCTCGGCGGTGTTCCGGAAGCTGGGGAGGACCACCCCGACCTTGATGGGGTCGACGGTGGTCACCGGCCACTCCCACCCCGTTGGACGACGCCCCCGGTGGCGTCCCGGGCGGGATCCCGGGCGGTGTCCCAGGCGGCGTCCCGGGCAACCAGGGCCGCCCCGACGGCGCCGGCCCGTTCGCCGAGGGCGGCGGCCACGATCGGGATCTCCGGCCGGGTGGCGGCCCCCTCGACCAGGTCGGCGAAGGCCCGGCGGGTGGGGGCCAGCAGCAGGTCGCCGGCCTCGACCAAGCCGCCGCCGAGGACGATGCGGTCGGGGTCGAGGACGGCGGTGAGGTTGGCGAGGCCCAGGGCGACCCACCAACCCAGGTCGTCCATGACGGCGAGGGCGCCGGGGTCGCCGTGGCGGGCGGCCACGGTGACGTGCTCGCCGCGGACCAGCTCGGGGTCGCCGCCGGCCAGGCCGACGACCTCGTGGAGCCGACCGGCGTAGGCGGCCTCCCGGGCCAGCCGGCCGAGGCCGCCACCCGACGCGTACCGCTCCCAGCAGCCGCGCTGCCCGCAGGGGCACGGCGGCCCGGTGGGGTCGACGATCATGTGGCCGATCTCGCCGGCGAACCCGTAGCGGCCGACGTGGACCCGGCCGTCGTGGATGAGGCCACCGCCGATACCGGTGCCGAGGGTGACCATCAAGCCGTGGGTCGACCCGCGGGCGGCACCGAGACGGTGCTCGGCGACGGCGGCGAAGTTGGCGTCGTTGTCCACCACCAGGGTGCCGGTGCCCAGACGGTCGGCGACGAGGCCGCGGACGTCGGCCCCGGCGGCCCCCGGGAGGTTGGGGGCGAACCGCAGGACCCCCTGCCGGTCGACCATGCCGGGGGCACCCACCCCGAGCGGGATGGCGGCAGCGATCTCGGGAGCAGCGCCCTTGGGAGCAGGGCCCTTGGGAGCAGCGCCCTTGGGAGCTGCGCCTACCGAGAGGGCGCGGGCGAGGTCGGCGACGACGTCGGCGACGGCCCCGGCCACCTCGGCACCGACTTGTTGGGCGGCCCCGTCGTCAGGATGGGCGGCTCGCTGGGGGGTGGACACCCGGGCGTCGGCCACCACCCGGTCGGCACCGTCGACGGCCACTCCCAGCACCTTGGTGCCACCGATGTCCACCCCGAAGGTGATCCCGGAGGCGACACCACCTCGCCCGGCCGGGTCGGCGGGCCCGCCGGAAGTCACGTCCCGGACTCGACCCTCGCCTTCAAGTCCCGCAGGGCGGTGGACATGATCCGGCTCTGGGCCCGCATCTTGATGAACCCGGGGATGGGCACCCGGAGCTCGACCTCGAGGTGGTAGGTGATGTCGGTGCCGCCACCGTCGACGGCGTCGAAGACGTAGCTGCCGTCGAGCTTGGTGGTGATGTCCCCCCTGGTCAGCCGCCAGGCCAGGATGCGGGGGGCGTCGGCGTAGTCGTAGGAGAGGGTGTAGCTGGTGCTGCGGCCGAAGGCGGCGGCCCGGAAGGTGACGAGGAGCGGCCGGCCGTCGGCGTCGCGCTCGTGGACGGTGACCTCTTTGATGTCGGCCGCCCACGCCGGGTACCGCTCGATGTCGGCGACGACGGCGAAGCACCGCTCCGGCGGTGCCGACACGCTCATGTGCTCCGTCGCCTGCTCCGCCACTTCGACCTCCTCGCGGCCCGAACGGGCCACACCATATGCGGCGATTCCCCTGGGGGCGTCGGACCCCCCGGTCGGGTCAGCCTTGCACCTCGGCCAGGGCCTCGGCCAGCCTGGGGGCCAACCGGTCGTAGTCGAACGCCGCCTCCGCCCGAGCCCGGGCGTCCCGACCCATCCGGCGACGGAGGTCCGGGTCGACGAGCAGCCGCCGGATGGCGACGGCCACGGCCCCGGGGTCGCCGGGTTCGTCCACCACCAAACCGGTGATCCCGTGCTCCACCGCCTCGGCCGCTCCCCCGGAGTCCCCGGCCACCTGCGGCACCCCGGCGGCGGCGGCTTCCATGAACACGATGCCGAACCCCTCCTGTTCGAGACCCAACCAACGGGACCGGCAGGCCATCACGAAGACGTCGGAGGCGGCCAGGAGGGCGGCCTTGTCGTCCTCGGGTATCCGGCCGAGCAAGCGGACCGGCGCGCCGGTCCTCTCCACCTGGGCCGCCAGCCGGCCGGCGTCCCGACCGCCACCGGCGATGGCCACCGTCAGTCCGGGAAACGACGGGGCGAGGCGGTGGGCGGCCTCGACGAGGACGTCCATCCCCTTGCGGGGCACCAGCCGGCTGACGCTGGACACGAGCAGGCCGTCCTCTGGGAGCCCGAGGCGGCGGCGAGCGTCCGGGCGGCCGGCGTCGTCGATCGGTGCGAACCGCCGGCAGTCCACCCCCGGCGGCACCTGGACCACCGGCGGCATCCGGCTCCGGGCGGCCCGGGTGGCCTCGGCGGCCGGGTACCCGCCGGCGGACACCGCCACGGCCGCTCCGGCCAGCACGTGGGCCAGGGCCTGCCGGCTGCCCGGCACCCGACCCGGTACCGTCACTTCGGCCCCGTGCAGCACCACCCCGTACGGGAGGCCGAGCCGGGGGCCGAGGAGCCCGAGTGGCAGAGCGGGGTCGAGCACCACCAGGCCGGCTCCCACCCGGTCGGCGGTGGCCCGGATGCGGGCCAGGGCGGCCGGGGTGGGAAAGAACAGGATGCGGCCGGGCACCCGCTCGATCCGGACGCCCCGGGCGGCCTGCTCGGCGTCGAACGCCACGGCGTCCGGATGGGAGCTGGCGGTCAGGACGACGTAGCTGTCGGGGTCGAGCCGGCTCCACAGTTCCCACAGGTACGACTGGATTCCCCCGACCTTCGGCGGGAAGTCGTTGGTGACCAGGAGGTGCCCCCTCACCGGCCGCACCCCCGAGAACCCGCCGCCACCGGGGTGGGGTCAGCCGGCCCGGTCGGCGAAGCGGAGGCTCGGCAGCAACCCGGCCCGCTGCAGCATCCGCATGGCCCTGGCCTCGTCGGCGTCGATGACCACGGCGTCATCGGGCTCGCGGTCCAAGAGGTAGGTGACGACGCAGTCGTTGCAGGCGTCGGTCCCCTGCATCACGCAGAGCTCGCAGTCGACGGTGAGGGTGGGAGTGGTCATTGCTGTCCCCTTCCGGGAGGCCCCCTTCCGGGAGGCGTGGTCCTTTGTGCTTTGTCCGGGACAGCATGAACGGAGGGTGTATCACTGATGCCTTCGGCAAGTGAACATCCCAGGCCAGAGGCCCCATCCACCCGCAGGAGGAGACGACGGAACTGGTCAACCGTGAACTGGGCCGAAGATCCGCTGCAAGAGCGCTTGGATCCGGGTGGCGATGCGACCCGCTGCCTCAGGAGACAGCTCCCGAGTGATCACTTCCAACCCCGGGCCGCCTCTCCCCAACTCCCGGTATAGGACGGCTTTGGGTGGCGTCACGGTCTTCATGGCGGGCGGCTCGTGCCCCGGCCTTGATGAGCAGCAGGCTCTTACTGTCGGGGAGCACGACCTGTGCGGCGAGACGGCGGCCTGTCGACAGGATGAATGTGGCGTCCACGACGCACGGATCAGCCTGGAACGCGTCGGCCAACCCGACCACCTCGGTCGTGTTCACGTTGCCGTACTGCCTCGAAGCGCGAGCCCGCGAGGTGTACGCCGGGACCAGGAGGTCCACCACGGCCGTCCGGTGGTCGTCGATGGGGCGCTCCCACCGGCAGCCGGACGCCTTGTGGTACCCGCGAGCCTCGATCCGGGAGACCAAGTCCGACTGGAGGAGGACCTTGGGCAAGACGCCGTAGTCGGCGTCGGCCGTGGTCCGGATGGGGACATCTGCACCCGTTCGGAGTCCGTGGAGCATGACGGCGACACCGCCGATGATCCGATAGTCGGAATCCAAACCAGCGTCCCGCATGATGGTCGAGATGTCGGCGACGGCCACCAAGCCGCCATCGACGGCAAGGGAGGCGGAGGGAACGACCATCCGGTTGTCCGCCACTGTCGGCCCGGTGTCTTGGGTCATATCCGGCAAGGCGCGCCGGGCCTCATTCGACGATCACCGCGTCGAGTAGCCGATTGGCCGCTTCGATCCGGTCTCCACCGCCGAGGTCGTACAGGTCCCACACCTGCTGTACCGGGTGGGCGAGGGGGAGGTCACGTCGGACCTCCCCCGGCTCGACGAGGGCGGGGTCGGTGACCAACCGAACGATGACCGAAGCCTCCCCGCGGGCCAAGGCAGGCACGAGTGACCCAGGGGTGAAGGGGCGGTCTACATAGACGACCGTGAGGGTCGGCGACCGCCACGGTGCGACGAGGTCGGGGGCCAGGTCGGCACTGACCGCGACCCGCACCGCCGCCCGACGGGCTTCGTGCACAAGCTCGTGAACCTGGTCGTAGGGAGCGTCGAGCCCGTAGTAGAGGGCGTCGGACTCGGTGTCCTGCCGGTGATGACGGACGTACAGGTCGACGAGAAGACGGCGCTGGCTGGGGTCGTCGAGCCGGTTCAGATTGATACCGGCCTGAGTCAAGAGACGGACGATCTGGGAGATCCGAGGCTGGCTGACACGAAGTTCCCCGGCCAGTGCGACTTGATGTATCGGCTCCGTCACGGTCGCCAGACGCCGCACCAGGGCCGAAGTGGCAGGACCCCACCGGCGGACCTGGGTGGCGTTCGACCCCCTGATCATTCAGGAAGTATAAGTCTTCTCACCTCGCCGGTCAAGAACACTTATACCCCTGAGGTTCAACCAGGCAGGCCCTGGTCAGGGTGCGGGGAGCCACGAGCACCGGACCTGCCGCCGGGGGTTGTCGGCGTTGGTGTCCACCAGGACGACGGACTGCCAGGTGCCGAGCAGCGGTCGGCCGTCGGCTACCGGGAGGGACAGCGAAGGGGTGACCAGCACCGGCAACAGGTGGTCGGCGCCGTGGCCCACGGCACCATGGCGGTGCCGATACCGGTCGTCCCTGGGCAGCAGCCGGTCCAGCAGCTCCGACAGGTCGTCCTCCGACCGTGCCCCCAGCTCCATCAGGGCCAGTCCGGCGGTGGCGTGGGGAGCGAACACGTGGCAGAGGCCGTCACCCCGGCCGCGGCAGAACCCGGTGACCAGGTCGGTCAGGTCGGTGACCCGGCGGTAGCCGGTACGGACGTCGAACAGCTCGGTGTCCATCTGCGCCTTCTACCCGCCGGCCCGCTACCCGTCGGCCCGCTCGTCCGGCCGGCGGGCCGACGACCGAGCCGCCCGGAGGTGGTCGCCGACCTGGGCCACCCCCCACGCCACCCCCTCGGTGACCACCCGGTCGGCGGTGCCGTCGACCAAGACGAAGAACGGGGGGCCCTGCACCCGGTAGGCCGTCCATGCGGCGTCGGACATGACGACCGGTGCCGACGGGAGGACCAGGGCCCGTAGGGCGGTGGGGTCCTCGTGGGCCGGGTCGTGGGTGACCGCCACCACCCCCTCGTCGGTGGTCAGGCCGGCACCGACGGGGTCGGCCAGGGCCTCCCACATGTCCCGACAGCCGTGGCAGTCGCTGGACAAGAACAGCAGCAGCGTCCACGTCCGGGTGCCGAGCACCGCCAGGTCGACCGGTGCCCCGGAGAGGTCGACTCCGGAGAGGTCGGAGGCCGGGGTGGCCGGCCGGTCCCGGTAGGTGGGGATGGGCACCAGGCCGGTGAGCACTGGCATGGGTGGACGATCGGCCGGTCCGTCGGCGGTCATCCGACGGCGGTCACCGGGAGGGCCTACTGGACCGGCGACGGTTCGCCGGCGGCGGCCTCGTCGACGTCGGTCAACACCTCGACGGCGCGGCCGTGGCCACACCACCGGCAGGCGACGTCGTCGACCGACTCGGCCAGTACCTGCTCGTCCTCCACCTCCAGCTCACCACCGACGGTGTAGTGGTTGAACGCCTTGGTGGTCCGGGTGGTGGTGACGTCGAAGCGGGTGAGGTTGCCACAGGCCGTACAGCGGTAGCGGGTGAGGGGAGCCACAGGACCACGGTAGTCCGCCGGAACCGACCCTCCGTCCTCGACGGCACCGACCCGGCTGATCGGCCAGCCGTCACAGCCGACTGAGCAGCTCCACCTTCTTGGCCTCGAATTCGGCGTCGGAGATGATGCCGCGGCGGCGGAGGTCGTCGAGCTGGATGAGCTGGTCGGGGACCGACTGGGCGACCGGGGCCGGCGGGGGCGGGGCGTAGTGGGACGGCACCGCCGGGGCACTGGGCAGCGTGGTGGCGTCGATGCTCGGGGGAACCGCCGGGGTGCCGTGCGGTGGGGTGTCAGCCAGGGTGAACGGCTGAGGAACCACCACCGGTTGGGCCGGAACGTCGGCGGCCGGGGGGTTCCCCTCCCTGGCTGCCCACGGCGCTCCGCCGGGGACCAGCCCCCCGGGACCGGCCACGCCGGGCAGGCCGGTGAACCCGATCGTCCGATCTTGGGCGGCCCGGTCCTCGGCGAGCTGATCCAGCTGCCGGTTGACGACCCTCTGCAGGGCCCGGGGCCGGCGGACGTCGTCGACGGCCATCGGGCTGTCGCCGATCAACTCGATCACCAGCCGCCCCGAGCCGATGACCCGGTCGATGAGGGTCTGGGTGTAGTGGACCTCGGCGACCCGCTGGAGGCGGACCTGGACGAGGTCCCGGCCGACGATGCCCCGGCGATAGATCACCCGGTAGGTGGTCACCACCAGGCTGATCCCCAGCCAGCGCACCACCCGGGCCACCAACCAAACGGCCGGCACGACCACCATGGCGGCCAACACCCAGGCCACCCCGATCGGGGCGTTCGGGAACCGCACCACCACGGTGATGGCGACGGCGAGGGCCACCGCGGTGAGGGCGGCCGGCCCGGACAGGAACACCCAGTGCGGCCGGAGGTCGACCAGCACTTCCTCGTCGTCGTCCAGCAACCGGGTCGAGATGGGCACTGCCCAACAGCGTACCGGTCGATCAGGGCCAGAAACGGTCTTCCACCAGCCCTCTTCCGAGGTGGGAGGTGTGTGAGGAGGCGTGGTGGGAGTGGTCGGGCGTACGCCGGTGGCCGCACACCACCGAGGAGCCCCGAACCGCATGCACCGACCCCGTTCAACCACGCCCGCCAGGCCGCCCCGCCACCGGGCCCGCCGACGCACCGTCGCCGCGGTCGGGGCGCTGTTGGTCGTCCTCGGGGCGGTGAGCGCCGCCGTCGGTGTGACCGAGCTGGTGGCTCCGGCCGGTCCGGCGGCGGCCAGCAACGGCTACGGGCCCGGCGTCGGTCCTCAGGCGCCGAGCCAGCACTGGGGCGGTGCCTACGTCCTGACAGGGGTCCCTGGCTACGCCTACTGCATCGACCCCGGCACCGCCTCGCCGACGGAGCTCCCGACAACCCATTGGAACCCGATCGCCTACCCGGGCAGCGGCGTGTACACCAACGGCCAGATGGCCGCCTTGGCCTACTTCGCCGAGCGCTACCAGGGGACCGGGTGGAACGGGTACTCCGTCAACACAACCGTGGCCGCCATCGCCCAGATCGCCTACACCTCCGCCGGCGGCACAACCCCGCCGTCGAGCCGGGCCCCCGCCACACTGGTCGCCCAGATCGTGGCCTGGATGACCACCTACGCCGGGCCGTGGACCATCAGCCTGACAATGACGCCGCCCTCCGGATCCACCTTCGAGACCAATCGCAATTACTCCGGCACCATCACCGTCCGCAGTGCCACCGGCGCCGGCGTCGGTGGCCTCCAACTGACCGCTCCACCAACCGGCGGCCCCGGCGCCAGCCAGATCAGCAACTTCACCTGGCTGGCCGGCACAACCAACGCCGCCGGCCAGCTCTCGTTCGTCTGGAACATCGGGGGCGTGCCCCCGGCTTTCGGCGGCGTGTTCTCGGCCCAGAACATCGACGTGGTCGGTGACCCCGTGGGGACGGCGCCCCCGGCCTATGCCGCCCCGGGCGGCTCCGGCGGCCAGACGATGATGGTGTCGGGGGCCAGCGAGGTGCTGGGCACCGGCTTCGGCGGGGTGGCTGAAACAGTCACCTCCCTCAATGGGACCATTTCGATCACCAAGGCGGTCAACGACGGGGCGTACTACGGACCGGCTGGCGCCGTCTTCCAGATCCGCGACGGGTTCGGCAACGTCCTCGACACGCTGACCACCAACGGCAGCGGGAACGCAGGGCCGTCCATCACACTCACAGCCACGTCGACAGGCACCCAATACGCTGTGGTGGAGGTGACGGCTCCACCGGGCTATCAGCTGGCGCCCCCGATGGTCGTCACCATCTTCCCCTTCCAGACAACGGTGGCCAGCTTCACCGGCCCCAACACCGAGCTCATCACCCCAGCCCAACTCGGCGCCGCCAAGATCGACGCCACAACGTTCCAGCCACTGGCGGGGGCGACGTTCGACTTCAGATATAGCACCGCCAACAACGGGGTCTACGACGAGGACCTCGGAAGCTGCACGACCACGGGCGCAGGTACCTGCCAGCCGCCGACCCAGAACACTTCAGGCGGGTGGCTGGCCGGGTGGTACCAGGTGACTGAGACGGCGGCACCATCGGGCTACTGGCTGAACCCGGCCAGCGTCGTCCAAACGGTCTTCGTCGCCCCTGGGGCCACGGCGCTGGCCAGCGTGACCTTCGCCGATCCCATGCTGGGAAGTTTGAGCCTTACCAAGAGTGGCAACGACACTGCCTACTGGGCGGTGGCCGGGGCCGTCTTCACCGTCACCGGGCCGTCGCCCTCAACAACGGTCGTCGGAACCCTCACCGTCAACATCACAGGGACGACCAACACCCTGACCGGGTTGACTCCGGGGACCTACACCCTGACCGAGACGACCGTGCCGGCCGGGTACAGCGCGGTCACACCGTTCTCCGTCGCCGTAGCTGCCGGGCATACCACCACGACCACCTCGGCGGCCGACACCATCCAACCCGGAACGCTCGTCGTCTCCAAGACCGACGCAGCCACCGGCGACCTGCTCCCCGGGGCCACCTTTGACGTCCGCTACGACCCGACGGGATCAGGCACATACAGCGTCGACCTCGGGACGTGCACCACCGGTGCCACAGGCACCTGCTCGCCAGCCCCCAACGACGGGAGCGGCTTCCTGCCCGGGAACTACGAGATAACCGAAACCGCGGCGCCCTCCGGCTACTTCCTCCCGACACCGCCGCCGACCCAGACGGTCACCGTGGACCCGGCTGCGGCCGCCACGGTTTCGTTCACCGACGCCCTGCTAGTGCCGGCCTCGTTCCACAAGGAGGCCACCGGCTCGTTCAACCCGACACAGCTGCTGCTGGCCGGTGCGGTCATCAACGTGACGGCCGGCACCACCTACGGTGGGACAGTCGTGGCCACGTGCACTACCGACGCAAAGGGCAACTGCACCACCGATGCCACCCTCATCTCGGGCCAGCCCTATTGCTGGCTCGAGACGACAGCCCCACCGGGACTAGCCGCCGGAGCCAGCGACTGCTTCCTGGCCACCAACACACAGGGGGCGCAGCCGATCACCGTGACTGACGCCGGAGAGTTCGTGGCCATCGCCGCCAAGAAGGTGGACGCCGCCAACCCGACAGTGGCATTGCCCGGCGCCACCTTCGACCTCTTCCGGAAGGATGGGGGGACGGGACCGAACGCTCCGACGCCGCCTGCCGATGCGGCAACGGAGCCGAACCAGACCTGGGTGGCCCGAGCGACAACGGGCCCCAATGGGGTCGCCACGTTCCCTTTGCAGCTACCCGGCTACGCCTACTGCGTCGTGGAGCACCAGGCCCCGGCCGACTACGTGCCCAACCCCACAGAGCAGTGCACCACAGTGCTGACGGGGACGACCACCACACCGGCCCCGGTGACGACCGTCACGGTCACCGACACCGAAGCGGAGGCCTCGGTGGTCGCCCATAAGTTCAACTCGGCCACCCCAGGGACGGGGATACCCGGGGCGATCTACGACCTCTACGTGGCCGGGAGCGGCCCGCCGTCGGGACCGCCGGGACCGGCGCCAACAGGCGTGGCCACAGAACCTGGCCACACCTGGTGGGAGCGGGGAACGACCGGCGCAGACGGGTCGCTCGCCTTCGCCGTCCCCGCCGGGTACTCCTGGTGCTTTCGCGAGGTGAGTGCACCCGTCGACTACTCCCTCGACCCAGCGGTGCACTGCACGGCCACGATCACCACTGCGGCGAACACAACTACCTCCACGGTGGCCCTGCCCGAATCGCTGGCCATGGTTGAGGTCTACGCCCACAAGTTCAACTCGACCGACCCTGGCACCTTCGTCCCCGGGGCCACCTACGAGCTGGTCGGTCAGGGGGCCGTTCCGCCCGGATGGTCGGCAGCCTCGAATCCGGATGGCTACTCGGTGCCGACCGGAGACTGGTACTACGGGGTCGCCACCACCGACAGCCAGGGCAACGCCAGCTGGTCCGTGCCGGCGGGCAGTTCCTGGTGCATGCACGAAGTGACGGTTCCGGCCGGCTACCAGCCCGATCCTGCCTGGCATTGCACGGCGGTGATCACCACCGCTACCACGCCGGCGGCCGCCACCATGGCCCTCCCGGAGACCCCCACTCCCTCCCCGATCCTCCCGCCATCGCTCCCATACACCGGTGACCCCGCCGTGTGGCAAGCGGCATTGGGTGCTGCCTTCTTGCTGTCGGGAGCCGCTCTTGTCCTGATCACCCGGCGACGTAAGGACCTTAGGGAGGACCGATGACCCTCGGACGATCCCGTTCGATCCGACGATGGGGTGTGCCGCTGCTCGTCGTCATCTCTTTGCCCGCAGTGGGCCTGCTCCCTTCTCGGGCCGAGGCAGCGACGACCAGCAGGCCGGCCGTCATAACGGCGACGTGCCCCAGCCCGACATGTCCCTACGCTCCACCAACCGCCGATGAGGCAGGCGCGGCGACCGACGTCCTGGCCCGCATCAACCTGGAGCGAGCGGCAGAGCAGCGGGACTACACATACCAGGGTGTTCGAACGACACTGCCAGCGCTGACCGTCGCCACCGGGGCGGAACAGACGGCACAGGCCGCCGCCGAGTGGCAGGCGACGAACAACACGCTGGCCGACTACAGGGGCCCAAGGCCTTCGGGGTACACATATGGCACCGGAGGGAATGCGGCGGCGAGCGGTGGGTCGGCCGGGATCGACTACGCCATCATGACCTCATACGGCCACGCCGGCGCGGTGCTCTCGGCCGCTCCGACCGAGGCAGCGATCGGGGCGGCATGTTCAACGGCCGGCGTTCTGTATGTGACCGAGCTGTTCTTCGATGCGACAACAGCGGGCTGGCAAGCGGGCAAGGCGCGGTTCAGCGCGGAGTTGACGCAGAACAACGTCTACGCGAGTTCTGGGGGCACCATCACCTCGGTTTCCGACAGCGAGGGTACCTACCCAGCGCAGAACGTGTTCCCGCAGCAGCCCATCGTCGCCGCCACCAACAACCCGTACGTGACCGGGGCGGACTGGACCTGCACCGGTCCACTCCGAGGCACAGGGTCGTCGCAGGCGCTCCCAGGTCCGGTTGTCGGCATGGCGTCAACGCCCACAGGCGGCGGCTACTGGCTCGCCGACGCTTCCGGCGGAGTGGCCGCGTTCGGCGACGCCGGCAACTTCGGGTCGATGGCCGGGCAACCGCTCGACCAGCCCATCACCCACATCGTGGCCACCCCGGACGGTGGCGGATACTGGTTGGTAGCCGCCGACGGGGGGACCTTCGCCTTCGGGGACGCCGGCTTCTACGGGTCCATGGGAGGCCGGCCGCTCAATGCTCCGGTGGTCGACATCGCACCGACTCCCGATGGCCGCGGCTATTGGCTCGTCGCCTCGGATGGGGGGATCTTCGCCTTCGGTGACGCACCCTTCTACGGGTCGATGGGCGGGCAGCATCTGAACCGGCCGGTGGTTGGCATCGCTGCCGACGACGCCACCGGCGGGTACTGGGAGGTGGCAACCGACGGTGGGATCTTCGCCTTCAACGCCCCCTTCTTCGGGTCGACCGGCGGCATCGCTCTGAACCGGCCGGTGGTCGGCATGGCGCCGGACGCCACTGGGGCCGGCTACTGGCTCGCCGCCAGCGACGGCGGCATCTTCGCCTTCGGTGACGCCGGGTTCTCCGGCTCGACCGGGTCGATGACCCTGAACGCCCCGGTGGTCGGCCTGGCCGCCGACTCGACCACCGGCGGCTACTGGCTCGTCGCCGCCGACGGCGGGGTGTTCGCCTTCAACGCCCCGTTCTACGGTTCCGGCTGACGGGTCAAAGAGCCCCCGAAGGGGGACGTGTCAGGTGTCGATTAGCTCGACCTGCACGCCCAGTCCGGCAGCGGTCTCCTCAAGGAGAGGAGACCGAGTGGTGACCGAGATCGTCGCACCGAGCACCCGGGCCGCTGCGACGGCTTCGGCGTTCAAGAGGTTGAGGTTCCCCGGCAGTGCCGCCATGACCGGCACCAGGTGCCGAAGGCTCAGAAGTCCGATCTCGGCCGGTAGCTCTTCGAGGGCCCAGCGTGCTCGTTCGCGTTCATCCTCTGGCAGCGACGCCCACAGCCGGGACAGCGCACCTCGACCAGGATGGGCCACGGCCCGGCCGACCCGCCAAAACCAGGCACCCGTCGTGAACACCTCACCCCTGCCGACCGCTTCGGCAAGAGGAGCCAGCGAGGATGCGTCCCGCTCGGCCACGAGCGAGACCAATAGCACGTCGTCGACGACAAACACCAGAGCCGAAAGGGATCAGTTTGATTGCAGATCGGGGTCGTCTGCCACGGCCTCTTCGACAGCTCGACGAAACTCGCCCGACGACAGATCCTCGACCAGCGCCCGGCGAACGTCATCGGACAACATCGTCGAAAGAGGACCCACGTGAGGCGGGGTGAGCTCGCCAGCACTAGCAGCGGCAGACCGCGAGCGGGCCACGATGGCTTCGAGGTCCTGAGCCGAAATCACGGAACAGATCTTACCCCTGTCAGAGCGGCGCTCTGGTCCTCTCATACGTTTCACCGCCGCCCCGCACCCGTCAGGGCGATCGGCGCCGCCGGGTCTGGCCGCAACCCGACGAATACCGCACCGCTTGAGTATCGCGTCTCCACCAGTTGACGCCGGCCGGAGTTGCGCACGCACCCGACATCGATCAGGGACCGCGGGTACGCTACGAACCGGCGGTCCCGGCCCACAGCGGCCGTGGAGAGCGTTTCGCTCGCGGCGGGGACGCCTGGTCAGTGGGGCACGGACGCAGGCGGCGCAACCGGACCCCCGATGGCAGTCTCTGCCGATCCCAGGCGTCCCCTCCGCCGCCGTCCCCCCCTTTCGAATCGCCGGCCCCGGTCGGTCGGTGCAGACTGGGCCCGACAGCCGATCGGACCGGGAGGACCACCATGGCCGCCGACGTGCAACCCAACGAGCTGCGAGGGCGCCTGGCGTCGGGCGAGGACGTCTTCGTCCTCGACGTCCGGGAGCCCGACGAGGTGGCCGAGTGGGCCTTCCCCGACGCCGTCAACATCCCGTTGGGTGAGCTCGGCGGACGGACCGGGGAGCTGCCGACCGACCGGCCGATCGTGGTGATCTGCCACTCCGGCGTCCGGTCGGCCGCCGCGGCCGACGCCCTGGAGAAGGGTGGGTGGCCGGCCGAGAACCTGGCCGGCGGCGCCGTGGCCTGGGTGTCGACGGAGCCCGAAGGCGCATGACCCCCGATCCGGCCGGTCCGGCCGTCGGCACCGACGCCCACCCCGACCCCGCGGTCGACCCCGTAGCCGACGCCGGGGTCGACCCGGACGCCACCACCCTGCTGCGGACCCTCATGCCGTTCACCGCGCTGATGGGCACCGAAGCGTTGGTGGCCGGCCCGGCCGAGGTCCGGCTCCGGTTGCCGTGGGCCGAGCAACTGTGCACCGCCAGCGGCGTTCTCCACGGTGGTGCCCTGATGGCCCTGGCCGACGCCGCCGGGGCGTGGTGCGCCCACCTCAACCTCCCCGACGGCGCCCGCACCACCACGATCGAGTCCAAGACGAACTTCCTCCGGGCCGCCAAGGCCGACTACGTCGAAGCCGTGGCCCGACCCCTGCACGTCGGTCGCACCACCATGGTCGTGGACACCGAGGTCCGCGACGCCGACGGGAAGCTGGTGTCCCGGTCCAGCCAGACCCAGGCGGTCCTCCCACAACGATGATGACGCGGTGCCGAAGCTGAGCGCCGGCCTCCTGGTCCACCGCATCGGTCCCGACGGTGACCGGCAGGTCCTCCTGGTCCACCCCGGCGGCCCGTTCTGGGCCAAGAAGGACGACGGGGCCTGGTCGATCCCCAAGGGGGAGGTCGAACCGGCCGGCCGGCCCGGAGAGGACCATCCGGGGCCGGCCGGCCCGGTGGCCGAGGCCGACCTGCTGGGGCAGGCCGAGCGGGAGTTCGCCGAGGAGCTCGGCCGCTCCGCCCCGGCCGGAGAACGGGTGCACCTCGGCGAGGTGGTGCAGTCCGGGGGCAAGCACGTGGTGGCCTGGGCGGTCGAGGGGGACCTCGACGTCACCGAGATCGCCAGCAACCGGTTCGAGCTGGAGTGGCCGCCGCGGTCGGGGCGGCGGCAGTCGTTCCCCGAGGTGGACCGGGCCGGGTGGTTCGCCGTCGCCGACGCCCGCCGGAAGCTGGTCACCGCCCAGGCGGCCTTCCTGGACCGCCTGGTGGCCCTACTCCCCTGACCCTCCCTTGGCGTCCCCGCCCCACTGGCGCCCGCTCCCCTGACGCTCTCCCCCCTGGGCCGCCATCCCCTGGCGTCGGTTGGGGCTCTCCGCCGGGACCCGTCGGGAGCGTTCCCAGGTGTCGAGGACGATGAGGGTCTTCGTGCCGGTGACCCGGCCGCTGCGGCGGAGCTTCTCGATGGCGGTGCCCAGGCCGGCCACATCGGGGGCCCGGAGCCACACCAGGGCGTCGGGATCCCCGGCGGTGGTGAACACCGACTGGACCTCGGGCATGGACGACGCCGTGGTCCGGATCTGCTCCAGGTCGGCGGTGCCCGCGAACCGGACCTCGGTGAACGCCTGGATGGGCCGACCGGCCTTGGCGTGGTCGATGACGACGGTGTACCCGGTGATCACCCCGATGGCCTCGAGCCGCTCGATCCGGCGCTTGGTCGCCGACGGGGAGAGGGCGGCCCGGGAGGCGATGTCCCCCATGGTCCGCCGGGCGTTCTCGGCCAGCAGGTCGACGATGACCTGGTCCACCTCGTCCATCACGGCGTCGGTCACCTCATTAACAGTAGCAAATAGGTTTTTCCTAGTAAATATCGTCGCCAGATCGGCAGCTTCCATAGAAATTCTGCGCTCTTAGCGGCTACCACACGGGTTTCTGTACCAATCCGGCCCAAATCCGGATTGAATAGGAGCATGACCGATGTGCTCGACCGGACCGGGACCGACGGACCAGTCCCCGACTGGCGGGTGCTCGAAGACACCGAGGAGCTGGTGGTCTGCCACGACCGACGCACCGGGCTCCGGGCGGTCATCGCCGTCGACGACACCACCCTCGGCCCCGGTCTCGGCGGGGTCCGATGGATGCCGTACCCGGACGAGGGGGCGGCGGCCACCGAGGCCTGCCGGCTGGCCCGGGGGATGACCCTGAAGAACGCCCTGGCCGGCCTCCCCTACGGTGGCGCCAAGTCGGTCATCCTGAGCGGCCGGCCTACGGACCGGCAACCCGTCCTCCGGGCGTTCGGCACCTTCGTGGCCAGGTTGGGCGGGGCCTACGTCCCCGGGGTGGACATGGGCACCACCGTCGACGACCTGGCCGAGATCGCTGCGGTGGCCCCCGATGTGGCGTGCAACCACGAGGACCCGTCCCCCTGGACGGCCCTCGGCGTGTTCGTCGGCATCCGGGCCGCCGTAGCCGAAGTCGATGGCATCGACGACAGTGTCCTGGCCGGCCGGACCGTGCTGGTGCAAGGGGCCGGCCACGTCGGCCGCAGCCTGGCCCACTACCTGGCCGACGCCGGCGCGGTGGTGGCGGTCGCCGACGTCGACGCCGTCCGGGCCGCCGCGGTGGCCGCCGAGGTCGGCGGGTCGGTGGTCCCCGCCGACGCCGTCACGGGGTACCGCTGCGACGTCTGGGCCCCCTGCGCCACCGCCCGGGTGGTGGACGCCACCAACGCCGGGGCCCTGGGCTGCCGGATCGTGGCCGGGGCCGCCAACGACGTGCTGGCGGAGCGGGGGTGTGCGGCCCTCCTGGCGGCTCACGGGGTCATCTACGTCCCGGACTTCTTGCTGAATGCCGGTGGGGTGGTGCAGGTCCACGCAGTACGATCCGGCTGGAGCCCCGACCAGCTGGAGGCAGGTGTGCAGAACATCGGTGACCGTGTGCACGAGGTGCTGGCCTTGGCCCGGCAGTCCGGCCGCCTGCCCATCGACGTGGCCGAGCAGCTGGCATCGGATCGATTGGGACGGCCCGTCGGCGTCCCGGCCTGAGGAGCGGCGGGTGGCCGCGCCGACCATCGGCATCAACGACTCCCCCGCCCGGCTCCGGCCGGTCCGAATCGACGACAAGTACACCGCGACGTCCGGCCGGGTGCTGCTGTCAGGCATCGAGGCGCTGGTCCGGCTGACCCTGGACCAGCGCCGGCTGGACCGGGCCCGGGGACTGAACACCGCGGTGTACGTCAGCGGCTACGAGGGGTCCCCCCTCGGAGGCCTCGACCTCGAGCTGAAGAAGGCGTCGGCGTTCCTGGACGAGGCCGGCGTGGTGTTCTCCCCCGGCCTCAACGAGGAACTGGCGGCCACCGCGGTGGCCGGCACCCAGCTGCTCGGCGAGCTGGCCGGCCGTCGCCACGACGGGGTGGCCGGGTTCTGGTACGGGAAGAACCCGGGCCTGGACCGGGCGGCGGACGCCATCCGCCACGGCAACACCTCCGGCACCACCGCCCTGGGCGGGGCGGTGGCCCTCATCGGCGACGACCCCGCCTCGAAGTCGTCCACCCTGGCCAGCTCCTGCGAGTGGATGGCCCGCAGCCTGGCCCTCCCGCTGCTGGCGCCCGGGACGGTGGCCGACGTCCGCGTCCTCGGCCTCCACGCGGTCGCCCTCAGCCGGTACGCCGGGGTGTGGACCGGCCTCAAGATCGTCGCCGACGTCGCCGACGGGGCGGCCACCGTCGACCTGGACGACCCGGCGGCCTGGATCCCCGAGCCGGACCTCTCCCGGCAGGTCCACCCCCCCGTCCTCCTCGGCCCCGAGTCGGTGCTGGCCGAGGAGCAGCTGATGGAGGTCCGGCTGCCGCGGGCCCGGGACTACGCCCGGGAGGCCCGGCTGAACCGGGTGACGTTCGAGCCGCACCGGGCCACCATCGGCCTCGTCGCCTCCGGCCTCGCCTACGAGGCCACCCTCCGCGCCCTGGCCGACCTCGGCCTCGGCGAGGACCAGTGGCACGCCCTCGGCCTCCGGCTGGTCCGCCTGGCCATGCCGTGGCCCTTGGACCCCGCCGGGGTCCGGGAGCTGGTCGGCGGCCTGGACCGGGTGGTGGTGATCGAGGACAAGACCGGGTTCGTCGAGGGACAGGTGAAGGAGGCCCTCTACGGCCAGGCCGTCCAGCCCCGGGTGGTCGGCAAGGAGGACGACGACGGCCGGACCCTCGTCCCGGCCCACGGCGCGGTGACCAGTGAGGTGGCCACCGACGCCCTCGTCCGGGTGCTCGGCGACCGGCTGCCCGAGGAGTCCCGGCACCGGCTCGACCGGATGCGCCGCCCGGAGCGGCTGACCATCCGGGCCGACCCCCTGCCGGCCCGCACCCCCTACTTCTGTTCCGGCTGCCCCCACAACCGGTCCACCCAGGCCGGCGACGACCAGCTGATCGGCCTCGGCATCGGCTGCCACGTGATGGTGGTCCTCGACCAGAACGGCCGCGGCCGCCCGGTCGGGATGACCCAGATGGGCGGGGAAGGGGCCCAGTGGAACGGCCTCGCCCCGTTCACCGACGACCGCCACTACTTCCAGAACTTGGGCGACGGCACCTTCTTCCACTCCGGGTCCCTGGCCATCCGGGCGGCGGTGGCCGCCGGGGTGGACATCACCTACAAGCTGCTGTTCAACCAGGCGGTGGCCATGACCGGCGGCCAGGCCCCCGAAGGCCGGTTCGACGTCCCCGCCCTCACCCACTGGCTGGCCATCGAAGGGGTCCGCAAGGTGGTGGTCACCACCCCCGACCCGTCCACCTACCGCGGCGTCGACCTCGACCCCGTCGCCGAGGTCCGCCATCGCGACGACCTGCCGGCGGTCCAAGAGGAGCTGGCCGCCATGCCGGGCGTCACCGTCCTCGTCCACGACGACCGGTGTGCGGCCGAGGAACGGCGGATGCGCAAGCGCGGCACCCTGCCGACGCCACCCGAGAAGGTGTGGATCAACCAGCGGGTCTGCGAAGGCTGCGGGGACTGCGGCGCCAAGTCCACCTGCCTGTCGGTGGTGCCCGTGCAGACCGACCTGGGCCGCAAGACGGCGATCCACCAAGGGTCGTGCAACAAGGACTTCTCCTGCCTCGACGGCGACTGCCCGTCGTTCGTGGTGGCCATCCCCAAGCGCCGGGGGAGGAAGCAGGGTCGGGGGAAGCAGGGTCGGGGGAAGAGGGGCCGGCTGCCACAACCGCCGGTGACCCTGCCGGAACCGGTGCTGCGGGTACCGGCCGCAGACACCCTCATCCGTATGCCCGGCATCGGCGGCACCGGGGTGGTGACGGTGTCCCGGATCCTCCAGATGGCCGCCCACCTCGACGGGCGCTACGCCGCCGGCCTCGAACAGACCGGGCTGGCCCAGAAGGGCGGGCCGGTGGTGGCCGACGTCCGCATCGCCGACCGGGCGGTGGAAGTGGCGGTGCGGGCCGGCCGGCGATCGGTCGACCTGCTGCTCGGCTTCGACCTCCTCGGGGCGGCCAGCCCGCCGAACCTGGCCGTCGCCGACCGGGAGCGGACGGTGGCGGTGGTCAACACCGCCGCCATCCCGACGGCGGCCATGGTCCACGACACCGCCGTCACGTTCCCCCCGCCGTCCGACGTGGTGGACCGCATCGAGGGGGAGACCCGCGCCGGGGACAACGCCTACCTCGACGCCGAGTGGATGGCCGAACAGCTCTCCCCTGACCACCTGGCCACCAACATGGTGCTGTTGGGCGCGGCCTACCAGCACGGCGGCCTCCCGCTGACCGCGGCGGCCGTCGAGGAGGCCATCGCCCTCAACGGGGTGGCCGTCGACGACAACCTGGCCGCCTTCCGCTGGGGCCGGGCCGCCGTGGTCGACCGGACCGCCGTCGACCGGGCCCTGACCGGCCCGTCGGCCCCGACCGGTGGGGCCGTCTCGTCGGGCACCCTGGCCGACGAGCTGCTTCCCGGCGCCCTCGCCGACGCCGAGCGGCAGGTCGCCGCCACCGATCTCCCCGCCGACCTCCGGCCCATCGTCGTTCCCCGGGTGGCCGACCTCGCCGGCTACCAGAACCCGGCCTACGCCACCCGGTACCTCGACGAGGTCGTCGCCGTCGCCCGGGCCGAAGCCGACCACGGCCCGGGTGGCCCTCCGCCTGGGGGACCGCCGCCGGTGGCCGACGCCTTCGCCCGGGGACTGCACAAGCTGATGGCGTACAAGGACGAGTACGAGGTGGCCCGCCTCCACCTCCTCCGGTCCGAGCGGGCCCGGCTGGCCACCGAGCTCGGCCCGGGGCTCCGGGTGAAGGTGATGCTGCACCCGCCGGTCCTCCGGTCGCTCGGACTCCGGCGCAAGATCAGCCTCGGCCCGGCCACCTGGCCGGCCTTCCGGGTGTTGCGGTACAGCCGGCGGCTGCGGGGCACGGCGTGGGACCCGTTCGGGAGGACCCGCATGCGCCGCACCGAACGGCAGCTGGTCGACGACTACCGCCAAATGGTCGCCACCGCCCTCACCCACCTCGGCCCCGACACCGCCGACCGGGTCGCCGAGGTGGCTGGGCTGCCCGACATGGTCCGCGGCTACGAGGACGTCAAGGCGGCCACCATTGCCCGGTTCCGCGACCGCGCCGACACCCTGCTGGCCGACCTGGCCGGCAGGCCGCCATCGGTCTGAGGCGACCGCCACCCGCATCACCCGGCTCGGTCACATCTGGCCGTGCTGAACCGGACCGGCTGGTTCGTAGGTGCCGATGACGACGCCGAGATCGGTCGTGGTGAGGTCGACGGCGCGCATCGTCGCCGGGAGGAGGCCGTCGTTGAACAGCCGGCGGCCGGAGCCGAGCACCAGCGGAAAGGTCATCAGACGGAACCGGTCGACCAGCTGGTGCTGCAACAGCGTGTCGAGCAGGTTGCCGCTTCCCCACATCTGCAGCTCGTCGCCGGGTTCGTCCTTCAGCGCCTGCACCGCCGCGACGACGTCGCCGGCCACCAGGCGAGCGGTGTCGGGGTACTGGCCGCGCCAGGTGGCGTCGGCCTGGCGGAGCGAGTTGGACACGACGTACTTGGGCAGCGAGTTGATGGCCGTGGCAATGGGGTTGGCTGGGTCGGTCTGATCGGGCCAGTAGCTGCGGAAGATGTCGAACGTCCGGCGACCGAGCAGGAAGGCACTGGCATGGCCGTTGAGCTCGGTGACGAACTCGCCTATGGCCGGGTCGGGGAACGGGGCCTGCCAGCCGCCGTGGGTGAACGCCTCGCTGGGGTCTTCCTCAGGCCCCCCGGGGGCCTGCATCACGCCGTCGAGGGTCAGGAACGTCTGAACGGTGAGCTTCATGGGCATGTAGACGGGTCAGCGCAGCAATTCTGAGCGGTGCCGCGCCAGATCGCAAGCAAAAAACTGTCCACATTCCTTCCCCTCGCCCCTCCCCCAAGTACCCGGAAAGGGAAATCACCCACGGACCAGGAAGGAACGTCCAGATGACGATCACGATCCCCACCACCACCTCCGAGGGCGGTCTCGGTCGTGCACGCCGGCCGCAGCGCCGGCGCCACGGCCACCCCCACCGTGTGCTCGGCACGGCCCTCCTCGCCCTTTCCGCCGCCGTCGGCGGCGTCGGCGCCGGCGCGGCTGCCACCCTGGCCCCCGGGGTCCCGGCGGGGGCGGCGACATCCGACCCGCCGACGCCGATCACCGCCTACGTGTCCGATGCCGGTGCCGGCCACAACACGGTGCTGCCGATCAACACGGCCACACACGTCCCGTCCCCCCCGATCACCGGGTTCGACGGACCGGGCCGGATCGCGGTGGCCCCCGACGGCCAGACCGCCTACGTGCTCGACGGGAACAGCATGAGCGTCACCCCGATCACCACGGCGACGAACACGGCGGGGACGGCCATCTCGATCAGGAACGTCCCCACCGCCATGGCCATCACCCCCGACGGATCGACCGCCTTCGTGACCGGGATGGGCGGTTTCGGCGGCGGGGTGACGCCGATCTCGCTGGCCACGGGGACGGTCGGTACGGTGATCGCCACCGGCGACGCCACAGCCATCGCCATCACCCCGGACGGCAAGACCGCCTACGTGATCGTCGGGAGCAACGTCGACCCGGTCGACCTGGCCACCGGGGCCATCGGCACGCCGATCACCCCGGGCGGTTCGCTGTCCAACCTGGCGGTGGCCCCTGACGGGAAGACGGTGTACGTCACCAGCTCGGCCGGCGCCGGCGAGGTGATCCCGATCGACGTGGCGACGAACGTGGTGGGCACGCCGATCCCGGTGACACACCCCCTCGGCATCGCCATCACCCCGGACGGCAAGACGGCGTATGTGAGCGACGGCGTCAGCACCGTCGATGCGGTCGACCTGGCGTCGGGGACCACGACGCCGATCGGCGTGGGTTCTGACCCGGACGGCGTCGCGGTCGCCCCGGACGGCGCGTCGGTGTTCGTGACCGACAGCGGTTCGAGCGAGGTGTCGGTCATCGCCACCGCTACGAACACGGTCATCAACGTGTCCACCGGACCCGGCTCGGACCCCACCGGCGTCGCCATCACCCCGGCCCAGGCGCCGACGGCCTCGTTCACGTTCACCAACCCGGCCCCGGGCCAGCCGGTGACGTTCGACGGGTCGGCGTCGTCGTCGCCGTCGCAGAACGGCACGATCGGGTCGTACGCCTGGAACTTCGGTGACGGGACCACCGCCACCACCACGACGCCGACCACCACCCACACCTTCACCACCGTCGGGGCGTTCACCGTGTCGCTGACGGTGACGGACTCCTTCGGGGTGACGACGACCCAGGTGTTCACCGGTCAGACCATGTCCAGGAACGGCGGACCTTCGGCGACGGTCGCCCGCCGGGTGGTGGTGGCTTCGGGGTACACGTTGGTCGGGAGTGACGGCGGCATCTTCGCCTTCGGCGGGGCGCCGTTCGTCGGCTCGCTCCCTGGCCTGGGCATCCACGTCAACAACATCGTGGGTGTGGTGCCGTCGGCCGACGAGAAGGGCTACCTGATGGTCGGGAGTGACGGCGGCATCTTCGCCTTCGGCGACGCCACCTTCCACGGCTCGCTGCCGGGCCTGGGGATCCACGTCAACGACATCGTGGGTGTGGTGCCGTCGGCGGACGGCGGCGGGTACCTGATGGTGGGACGTGACGGCGGCATCTTCGCTTTCGGCGACGCCACCTTCCACGGCTCGCTGCCCGGCCTGGGCGTCCACGTCAGCGACGTCGTCGGTGTCGTCGCGTCGACGGACGGCGGCGGGTACCTGATGGTCGGGTCGGACGGCGGCATCTTCGCCTTCGGCGACGCCACCTTCCACGGCTCGCTGCCGGGCCTGGGGATCAGCGTGCACAACATCGTCGCCGTCGACCCGTCGGCGGACGGCGGGGGGTACCTGATGGTCGGCACCGACGGCGGGCTGTTCGCCTTCGGCGACGCCACGTTCCACGGTTCGCTCCCCGGCCTCGGGATCACGGTGGACAACATCGTCGGCATCAACCCGACGGCGACGGGGAACGGGTACCTGATGCTCGGCACCGACGGCGGCACGTTCGCCTTCGGCGACGCCGTGTTCCAGGGATCGCTCCCGGGCCTCGGCATCCACGTCAACAACATCGTGGGCGTGGTCACCGGATAGTCCCTCGGCGAACGCCCCGTCGCCGGTCCCCGGATGCCGGCGACGGGGCCCCGCCGCGCCGGTCCGCCACCCGTGCGGGGGGCGGGGCCTAGGCGTTGCTGCCGTGATAGGTGGCGTCGCCGTAGCTGAACACCCCGCCGTCGGCGGCCACGAACCAGTAGCCGCCGCCGTTCGAGGTGGCCGCCATGCCGACGATGGGCCTATTCAGCGGCTGCCCACCCATCGACCCGAAGAAGGTGGCGTCGCCGTAGCTGAACACCCCGCCGTCGGCGGCCACGAACCAG
>Ga0134126_10000176_pt1 | contig 83936 bp, 55 predicted proteins | sample KB31752_FD_96881 | JGI IMG/M metagenome (GOLD analysis project Ga0134126, IMG submission 96881) | Terrestrial soil microbial communities with excess Nitrogen fertilizer from Kellogg Biological Station, Michigan, USA - KB3-175-2 | ecosystem: Environmental > Terrestrial > Soil > Unclassified ...
CATCGGGTGAAACGCAACCGGGCAGCGGAGGTGCCGGCTTGGGCAACGGCACCAAATCGGTCGGAATCTCCCGTGCCAGGTTATTCGCCGGTGGTTGACCCAGCGCCACATACAGAGCGAACTGGGCGTTATCGTAAGCCACGAGCGATTCCAGATATTGATAACGAGCGGCGGCGAGCAGGTCGAAGCTGTTCAGCAGTTCGATGGGCAAGCCAATGCCGCCTTCGATGCGGTCGAGATCTTCCTTGTAACTTCTCATGCCCGATTCCACGCCGCGTTGGGCGATGGCAATCTGGGCGAAGCGCGCGTGGGTTCGGGCATAGGAGGTGGCCACATCGGCGCGCACCATGTTGAGATCGCGGACGAACTCCAATTCGGCAATGCGCCGCTCGGCGGCTCGGCCCTTGATCCTCGCCCAATTGCCCACTCCCATGTTCTGAGCGGTCCAGTACATGACGACATCGATATCATCGCGGGGAGCGAAGCTGCCGAAGCGTGCCTCGGCGAATCCTTGGAAGCCGCCGGGTTGACCGATCAAGTTGCTGCCGCCGCCGTAGCTGCCGGCGCTGTAGCCGGCGAGAATGGTCGGCGAAAACATCAAGAGCTTGGCGTTGTATAGTTGGAGGATGGCTCGGCGAATGCTCGCGCGCCGCGCCGCCAACTCCGGCCGTTGATCCAGAGCAATGAGCAGCAGTTGTTGCAACGGAATTGGGTCGGGAACCATGGACCGAGGCACAAGCCCTTCCCAGCCCTCAAGGGCACGCATCGGCACCGTCGGCGGCACATTGATCAAGCGAGCCAACTGAGCCGAGGCGACCAGGATTTCTCCCTCGGCTTCCACCACATCGCTGTTGCGGTGTGCCAGCTCGGTGGCGGCTCGGTCGGCATCCGACTCCTTGCCCTGTCCGGTGATGGCATACACGGCGGTCAAACGGGCGATCTCGTGTGCTTCGCTGCGATTCTTGGTGGCGATGGCAAGCCGCCCTTCGGCGCGCAGCAGATTCATGTATCCCGTCGCCGTGCGCAGGAATATTTGATTGCGCACCGCCAAGTTCTCGAACTGGGCGACGCGAACCGTCTGCATGACGGACAGCGCGCCGAAAACGCCCACGGAAGGGTTAATGACGTACTGAATGCCGGGGACGGGCACCGTACCGGCGGCGGTGGCACCGGCACCCATGCCAAAGTACAGGGCATTGCGGTTCACCTTGAGGATGTTACCGCTGGATTGTTGCAACGGGCCGGTATGGGCGTCATAATTCGCGCCCGCATTGAAGTTGGGCAAGACCATAGCGAAGGCGGCCATTCGCAGAGCCTCAGCCCCAATCACGCGCTGCCGGGCGATGTTGATGTCCGGGTTGTCAACGCCGGCCAATTTAAGGACGCACGTTAAGTCGATGCCGTGCGCTTCCGGCGGCAAAATCGACGGAGGCGCCTGCGGTAGCCGAGCCTCGACTTCGCCCTCCTTGATCTTGCGAGGCGAGGGCGCACTCTCCGTTCGCCGCGGCCGAGGAAGCCGGTCGTCGCTGCGAAGATTTGGTCCCTCCTTCGGCGAGTCGGCGTTGTCCGGCGGGGCGGCCACGCCGACCGCTAGACCTCCGCACAGCCAGGCCGCCAATAATCCGGTTCGGCAAAAGCGAGCGCAGTGAGAACCGTTCATTTTTTCCCCTCGCAAGCACTCGGACCGCCCAACCGATCCATCGATCGAAGCGGTGAAGCGGGCAAGATAGCAGGACGGAGATGGCGAACGGTCGGCGTCAGCCGGCCGGTTCAACTACCTCCAACCGGCTGACGCCGGCCGTTCGCCCATCGACTTACTGCTTTGTAAGGAACAATCGTTATGATCCACGGAACGTATTGGCTTATCGGTTCGGCAGAGTCGTTCCAATCAGCAAAAGCGGCCCACATTTTTGCCCTACGTCTAAGAATGACTCAAGCCGCCGCCTCCGCCCTGTTGCCGCTGACCGTGTATAGTTAAGTGGGAGCCGCCGAAATACCCGTGTAACCGCGACGCGCAGCGTAGCGGGGGTTTACGTTTTGCGAAACGTAAACGACACGGGAAGGTATTTCGGCGTCGATTCTCAAGGAGCCACCTCATGCAACCTTTTCGCAACATCCTGGTCGGCGTTGACCTGGCGCAGTATGACGCGACAAGCCATCAGCCCTCGGTCGTCGCTCGGGCGGTCGTGCAGCAAGCCCTCTGGCTGGCCGCCAAGATGAACGCACGCTTGACATTCTTCGCGGCCTTGAACCTCACCACGGAATCGCTGCCGTACTTGGACGAGTCCGATCGCCAGCATTTGACCCAATCCGCGGAGCGGGCCGCCGGGACCATCCTCGACAATCTGGTTCGGCAGGCGGAAACGCAGGGAATCAAGGCAGGGAAGAAACTCGCCTTGGGAGGCTCCTGGTTGGAACTCATCCGCCAAGTGCTGCGCGACAAGCACGACCTGCTTCTGGTCGGCACGCGCGATCGCAAGGGGCTGGGCCGCATGATCTTCGGCAGCACCGCCATCAAGTTGGTCCGCCGCTGTCCCTGTCCGGTCTGGGTGGCCAAGCCCGAGGGCATCCCCACCCCCCTAAATATCCTGGTCGCCAGCGATCTTTCTCCGGCCGCCGAGGATGCGCTCGGCCTTGCCGTCAACCTCGCCCGCGTCACGCCGGCCAACATCCATTTACTGCACGTCGTCGATTTTCCACTCGATCATATCTGGAGTACCGGCTTGCCTGATGCCAAGGAGGAGGCGTATCGGCGCGACCTGCGGCACAGGGCCGAGCAGGCCTTGCAATCCCAGGTTAATCGCGCCGGCGCCCAGGATCTATCGCCCGGCGTGCAGGTCCATTTGGTCGATGACATGGGCGGCTTGGCGGACGAGGGGATTCTCGGTTACATTCAAACACACAAGATCGATTTGCTGGTTATGGGAACCATCGGCCGCAGTGGGATTCCCGGCGTGATGATTGGCAACACGGCGGAACGCATCCTGCCGGATCTGACGTGTTCGCTTCTGGCGGTCAAGCCGGCGGGTTTTGTGTCGCCGGTGCGGTTGTGAAGCGCGCAAGGCTCTGCCAGTCCGCAGCGCCAGCAAGGGAAGGAGTGTCCCTTGCTGGCGCTGCGGGCTGGCAGAGCGCGGAAATCAATGCGGCCGCACGGTGATTGCTTGCCCTTCATCTCCATGATGGGGTCGCGCGCCGTCGGCGGGCAACGCGATCAGGCCAGCGTCTCGGATGACCAGCGAATACAGGCACGGCACCACAAACAGCGTCGTCACCAGACCGGCAAGCAAGCCGCCGATGACCGCCCGACCTAGTGGGGTATTCGCTTCGCTGCCGCGCTCCAATCCCAGAGCCATCGGCAAGAGTGCGAAGAATGCCGCCAACGCCGTCATCACTACGGGACGCACACGGATCGAGGCGGCCTTGGCGATGGCCGCCGTCGGATTCAGTCCCTCTTGCGTGCGAATGTGCTGCGTGAAATCGGTCAGCAGCACCGTGTTGGAAACGACGATGCCGACCATGAAGATCATGCCCAGCAGCGATTGCACGTTGAGGGCCGTGCCCGTCACGAACAGGATGAGGATCACTCCCACCAGGCCGACCGGCACGGCCGACATGACCACCAGCGGCGTCATCCACGACTTGAACAACGCCACCATCAGGAAGTAAATCAGCACCGACGCTACGGCCAGACCTAACGCCAGGCTGGTGAAGGTGTCCTGCATCTTGGAGTATTCGCCGCTCAGCATGATCTTGCTGCCGCCGATCGTCTCGCCCGAACCATCGAGATTGTACGGCGCCCATTCTCCCTTCTTCTCGGAGAAGCGGATACTATTCGGCAGTCCCTTGGGCATCCACCTATGTTCTTCTCTTAATGGCCGGCCGAAGCGTTGGAGGACCGCGGTGACATCTTCGGAGACGTGGCCGAGATCGCGGCCGTAGACGCTCATGGTCAGGTCGATCGTCGCCGCCAAGTTGGTGTGCGTCACCTCGGCGGGAACCGTGTCGCGGTCGATCTTGGCGACAATGCGCAGGGGAATGGGGTTGGGCTGCTTGGGGCTGGTGATGGGGATGTCCATCATGGTGTCGAGGGATTTGATTTCCTCTTCGGGATACTGCACGCCCACGTAATACTGGTTGTGGGTCTTGGGATCGATCCAGAAGTTCTTCTTGTTGAACTGGATGCTGTTGTTGACGGAGGAGACGATGTTCTTCATGACATCGACCTGGGTAAGCCCGAGATCGGCCGACTTGGTGCGATCGATGTTGATGACGTACTGCGGATAATCCAGCCGCTGCATGATACGGCAATCGACGACACCATTGATGTCGCGGACTTCACGCTTGATTTTCGCGGCGATCTGGTGGGCGACGCCCAAATCCTTGCCGGTGATGCGGACATTGATGGGTGTGGACTTGCCCTCGTTCATGGCGCTGCGGATCATGCCGCCGGCGTCGAAGGCGAACTCGACACTCTCGAAGGCGGGATCTTTGGCGAAAGCCTCGCGGAGACGATGGACATACTCCTGGGCCGACTCGTGACGCTCCCCCTTGAGTTGAACGCGGAGAACGCTATCCATCGGCCCGGCGTTGGGTGTATAGGCGGCGGACCAGTCAGCCACGACGCCGATTTCGCTGATGACCGTTTCCACATCGTCGCCGATCGTCTGGTGGACGATATTTTCCACCTTGGCGATCTGCTTTTCGGTCAAGTCGATGCGCGTTCCCGTGGGCACGCGGACGTACATCTCAAAGGCACCGGCATCGACTTCGGGGAAAAACTCACGGCGGAGTTGATAGCCGAGGCCGACGACGACCGCGACGAAGAGAACGAAGGCGGCAACAATTACCGTGACACGGAACTGCATGGCCCGCTTGAGCAGGCGGACGTAAACGCGAATGCCGGCCTCAATGCCCGCCTCCCAGCGGGCGAAACCTCGCGAGAGGAGGCCGCGGCGAACCGCCGGCGTATTCTCGCTGTGTACGGTGTGCGCCCGCAGCCAAAGCGCGCAGCGAGTCGGCACGAATGAGCGGGACAAGATGTAGGCGAAAATCATGGAGAAGGCGACGGCCAAGGCCATCGGTCGAAACAGGAAAGCACCCAGTCCCGGCATGAGGGCCAGCGGAGCGAGAACGAGCAAGGTGCAACAACTCGCCACCAGTTCCGGCATGGCCACCTCGCTGGCACCCAGGTAGGCGGCCTCGCGTGGGTTCGTTCCCAAACTCAGATGGCGATGCGTGTTTTCCAGACAGATGATGGCGCTATCCACCAGCGGCCCGATGGCCAGGGATAAGCCCGCCAGCGTCATGACGTTGATCGTTTGACCGAAGGCATACAGGCCGATGACCGCCGCCAGCACCGATACGGGAATGGTCAGCACCGCAATGAGCGTCATCCGCCATTCACCCAAAAACAGCAGAATCACCAGCGAACATAGAATCGCCCCCAATATCCCTTCGGTGGCCAAGCTCTCGATCGAGTTCTCGACGTACACCGACTGATCCATGACCAATTTCAGGTTCACATCCGTGCGACTTAAGCGATCGTGCATATCGTCCACGTTGCCCTTGAGCGTGTTGACCACGCTCAGCGTGCTGGAACCGACTTGCCGATAAACCGGAATATACACCTGCCGACGGCCATTGACGCGCACCACGTTGGTTTGAATCATGGCGGCGTCTTTGGGGTCGGCCACGTCGCCCAGGAAAATCGGCTTGCCGTTCTCGATCTTGATGGGGATGTCGCGCATGCGCGCCACCCGCTCGTACATCGAGTTGGAATTGATGGCATAGTCGGTGGTGCCGAACTTGGCGTCGCCGGTCGGCAGGAAGATGTTGAACAAATCGAGGGCGTCCATGACCTGCACCGGCGAGAGGTTGCGAGCTTGCAGTTTGGTACGGTCGAGATAGGCAATGATGGCGCGGACCTTGCCTCCGTATACGACCGGCGCGACTGCGCCTTTGTTGGCCATAATCATATTGCGGACTTCGTAGCGGCCGACATCGTAAAGGGCGGATTCGTCGGCCGTTTTGCTGTCCAGGGCGATGATGCAAACGGGCGTGGTGCCGGTGGGGTCGAATTTGAGGATGACAGGAGGCAGCGTTCCCGGCGGCAGGTTGGGGATGGCGGCGGAGGCCAGCGAATTAACCTCGGTGAGAGCGCCGTTGGGATCAATGCTCTCGTCGTAGTAGTTACGGATGATCGAGCAGCCGATGAGCGAGCGCGATTCCTGGAGTTTGACGCCGGAGGATTGGCCGGTCCATCGTTCCATGCGATTGGTGATGTCTTTTTCGATGCTGTCGGCGGGCATGCCGTTGTAGAAGGTCAGCACCTGCACGGCGGGGCTTTTGAACACCGGCAAAATATCCACGGGGACCATGCCGAACACGAGGATGAGCATGCCGATGAGGGCGATACTGAGGACCGAGACGGTGACGGCGTAGGGATTGCTAAGCGAAGCGCGAATCAGCCCGTTCATGGATGATCCTTCCAATTAAAACAGCGCGAAGAGAATGAGTAACCAGCCCGGAGCGCCAGCGACGGGTTCTTGCGTCCCGTCGCTGGCGTTAAGAACCCCGTCGCTGGCGCTCCGGGCTGATAGACTCCTCAATGCCCTGCGGACGACGCCTTGGGTTTCTCCGCTTCCCGCATGGCGACGGCGACATCCTCGACGAGGTCGCCGGGAGGATTGACAATCACGTCGGCGTTCGTATCCAGCCCTTTGAGTACTTCTACCTGGATGCCGTTATCCAAGCCGATGCGGATGGCAACCCGATGCGCTTTGCCGTCGCGGACCACGTAGACCGTTGCCTTGCCGCCTTGGGCCTTGCCCGCCAGACAGGCGGAGGGAATGGATAAGGCGTTCTCCGCCTTGGACAGCGTGACGGTCACCAGACCGTACATGCCTTGTTCGATTTCTCCCTTGGGATTGGGCACGTCGATCTCAGCGCGCATCGTTTTGGTCTGCAAATCTTCTGACTTGGCGATACGTGACACGAGATAGGGAGAAAATTTCGCCTCCGGCAAGGCGTCGAAGCTGATTTGAGCCGACGAAATACCTGGCTTGCAGAAGGGCACATCGCGGTCAGGAATTGGCACAACGATGCGCATGATCTCGGTATGCTGGAGGGTCAATAGGGGGACAAAGGAACTGCTACCCGTGGCCGCCCGGATGAAGGTGCCCGGATCGAATCCGTCCTTGCGGAAGGTGATGATGCCGTCGAAGGGTGCTTTGATGGTGGCGAAACCGAGCATCGCGCGGGCATGATCGAGTTCGGCCTTGGTGACTTTAACTTTCTGCTCGGCTTCTTCCAGGTCCGCTTCGGCCTGCGTGATCTTGGCCTCGGCGGATTCCCTCTGGGCCTTCGCGGCATTGACGGCCTCGAATGAGGCGTTTACCGCCTCGAAGGCCGCCTCACGCCGATCCTCCTGCTCATCGACCAGACGCGCGTCAATGCTTCGCTCCTTGAGCAACTCCTGGAACCGCTTGGCCTGCGCTTCCCGAAAAACCAGATAGGCTTTATCGCTTTTCATCTTGGCCTCGCTGGCCTTGATCTTCGCCTCAACTCCTTTCAGTTCCGCCCTGGCGTTGAGGATGGCAGCGTTCCTTTGCTTAACCTGCGCGTGGGCCAGTCCCAGAGACGCTGTCTGTTGCTCGACGCGCGCTTTTAACTCCGGCACTTCGATCTCGGCCAGCACCTGATCCTTTTTCACGACGGAGCCGATATCGACCGTCCGATTCTTGAGATAGCCGGCGACTTCCGCGTAAATATCGATCCACTTAAAGGCCATGGCTGTTCCCGCCTGCGAGGTCGTGCGTTCCAGCACGCCTTTGGTCGGCTTGACGACCTCAACTGGAATCTCACTTGAGGAAGCCTCGGACTTCTTGGCACTCTCTGCCCCGCGCGCCGTCGAAGCGGAAGGGCCTTTCGCCAGGTAAGCGCCCGCGCCAGCCGTGATCAGTAACAACAAAATAGCCGGGATCAGCCACCAGCGCCCGGAAGGCGACGTGGGAGCCGTGTTGCCGTGCATCTCTTGCATTGTTCGTACTCCTGCTGAGTAGGCCGTTCTACCCTGAGCGCAGCCCTACCGCCTCCGCGAGCGGAGTCCGTCTTCTGTTCACTCGTCAATCGTCGGACTCCTCGCCCCTCACGGGGTTATCGAGGCGCGAAAGGGATACCGCATGTGCGCGAATGGAACCAGACGCTGGGAAGATTGCGTTGTCAACCAGCGCCTCGTTTCCTTACTATTTTGTAATCTTACCCCGCTAACTCCGCGCAGTCACTTCCAGTTCGCCGAACATTACGAAAAAGTAACTTTGTAGACTCTAGCTTTTTGGCGTGCGGCACTCACAAATCTTTCTCGCGCGTTTGCTGGGAAGGAGAGAGAGGACGAGGAGGAGGCAGTTCCTCCGTATCTTCTCCGGCGGGCAAGGAGGCAGGAGGTGGGGCGGAACCGCGTTTACCTGGTTGGGAAGAAGTAGCCTTTGGCAACGGTCGATTCCCCGGCGAGACGCCGTGGAAGGTGATGTGATATTCTTGCTCGGCCTCCGAACCGCCGGTGTAGCCGAAGTAGCTCTCATAAGGAGGGTTGCTGGTAGGTTTCTCCAGTCCAATCCCGACGGCGGCTTCGCGGTCGATCCGGTAGCCGTCGGGACATTTCTGGTGCATCAGTTGCTCAGCCTGGTTACGGTAATACGTCGGCCATCGATTGGTGTTCATCGGCATGGTAACCACGCCGCCGTCGGGCGTTTCGCGGACAAAGCGGACGGCCTGCCCGCAACCGCACATCGCGACCAAAACCGGCACGCCAAGCACATAAACCAACAGCATCCGAGCCGCCGTATTCGGTCTCGACATGGAATCTTCCTCCAGCGCATGGATTGAGGACGCTATATCGCGGTTTCCCGATAGAGGTCAAGGCAGAGAAAAAGCAGAGATCTCCTCATTCAATTCCGTCTTGCAAACCATCGCCGCCACCGTTATACGCTTCGCCATCCACGTCATTTTGCGGAAAAAGCGAGGTGGCTCGCGCAGAGCCAATCTCCGTCGGTGGTTCCTGTCAGCGGGAGCATATCATGGGTCGGAAGGGGATTTGGTTCTCTGCACTGGCGACGGCCATCGTATTGTCCGCCTACGAGATGATGGCTGGCGGAAGCGCGGCGCACGCCCAGACGCCTGGAGAGCCTCCGCAAACCGAAAGCCGACCCGAAGAGACCGCCCCCGAGGAGATGACGGCGACGGCTCCATTGTCCGAGGTCGCGGTGCCAACGGATGCCCCGACCGACCGGATGAACCGCATCGAAACGCAACTGCGCACCCTCGAATCGCGCAATCAGCAGTTGCAGAAGCAATATGACTCGTTGATCCAGAAGTACGCCAAGAGTGTCAACCAAAGCAAATCCGCCGTGCTGGGGGCCGACGCCAAGAACCCCGACGGGATGGGCATCCCCGGCGGCGTGGATCTGGGGCCGGATGCGCCGGAGAAGAAGAGCGGCGGCCGGAAGGAAGTCGGTGGAAACGCGGAGGACGAAGTAGGTGAGGATCCAGGACTAATTGGCGGCGCCGGCGGCGCGCGGCGTGTCGGAGCAGGAACAGCGCCGGGGCGAACCCTCCGCGTGCCTCTGTATAAAGTCGGTCTCTTTTGGTTCCGCGACGATACGGCGGAAATAGCCGGCCGCGAGCCGTACCAGCCCGATATGCCGGCTCACGAACATAAGATCGGTTCAGGCACTTTCCTGGGCGGGCGGGAGAACGGCGTCACCTGGCAATCCTCGGACAAATACTTCAGCATGACCTTCCACAACCTGAGCCAGTTAGACTTGCGCGAACCCTTCCAGCAGGGCGATCCGCTGCACGGCGGCTTCATCATCCCGCGGCAACGCTGGTACTTTGAAGGCAAAGTCGGCGACTATGCCACGTTCGTTACCTCGATCAACCGTGGTTATGCCTCCTTCGACGTGCTGGATTCCTACGTGGACTACATCGTGCATCCGGAGTGGCTGTCCTTCCGCGTCGGCCGCATGAAGACGCCTTCGCAGTACGAATACATCTCCATTGATGAGGCCAACCTGATTGGTCCCGAGCGTTCGCTGTTCGTGCAAAGCTTCGCCGGCAACCGGCAGCTCGGTGCCATGGCCCACGGCCGACTGTTCGACCGCCGCATTGAATATTACGCCGGTGTGTTCAACGGTCAACGACGTTCTTTCGAGGACTTTAACAGCGGCCGCGATTGGTTCTTTTACCTGGACTATCGGCCGTTCCAGCAATCGGGGAATGAATACCTCAAAGGTCTGCATATGGTAGGGACTTATAATTTCGGCGAAGAGAGGCAACCGTTAAGCCCCATCGCCCTGCGCACCATGAACCAACTCTCCAACAGCAACGCCGCCGCTTTTGTGTCTCCTACCATTCTGGAATTCAATAACGGCGTGTTCGAGAACGGTCCGCGAGGATTCTGGTCTTACGAGACGGTTTACTATTACAAGGGTTGGGGGTTCCTGGGCGGCATCCAGGGTGGCTATCAGGATTATTCCGTACTCACGGCAACGAACACCACGGCACCGAAGGGCGGTTCCAACAGTGCGGCTCCTGCCGCCACAGCGGTGACTTCGCCGCTCGCCTCCAGTCGTCAGAACGCCAACAACGAGTTTCTCGATATCAACAGCCCATTCCGGACCCATGTACCGATCATGGGCTGGTCGTTCCAGACGTGGTATTTTCTCACAGGCGAGCAAATCACTCGACGGCGCTACCTGGTCGAGCCAAAGAACCCCTTCGGGTATTACAATGGCTACGTCCATCCCGGTGCCATCGAACTTTTCGGCAAAGTATCGGATCTGCAAATGGGCGATGCCGCCTTTCGCGGTGGGATCGTGAACCCCGCCTTGTGGACGAATCGAGCTTTCGCTCCCGAAATTGGTGTCAACTGGTATCTAAACCATTTCGTGAAGTTCACCTTCGACTACCAGCATGTGTTTCTCGGCGCTCCCGTGGTCCTCGATCAGGCGGCCAATAAATTCACCAAGGATTATGATCTGCTTCTATTCCGCACCCAGCTGTTCTTCTGAGAATCTCTAACGAAATGAGCCGCTGGCAGCTTAGCGCTGGGATACGCTAAGCTGCCAACGGCTCATTTACAGCGAAACGACTTCTCACTCAGGCACATGAATTGCTCAATGTCTACTGCGCCCGTGAACCGATAAGGCTCTTGCCCGGAGGATCAACCAGGATGGCCGAAACCTTGCAAAACGAAATGACGACCCAGCTTGACAATGGCTTGAGTGTCACCCAGGGCTTGAGTGTCACCCAGGCCGTCAATGAAAATAGGCTCGCACTGACGATTCGCCTGCGCAACGACGCCGACTGCGTGCTGCACTGGGGGCTGAGCCGACGCCCTGGCGGAGCGTGGAATCGTCCGCCCGAAGACTGTTGGCCGCACGGAACGACTGCCGTAAGTGGCAATGCCGTGCAAACGCCCTTCTCCGCGAATGGCGATGGTCAAAAAGCGGTGACGATCCACCTCGACGCATCCTCCGGGCCGTGGCGCGGCCTCGCCTTCGTCGTTCATGCGCCTAAGGAGAATCGCTGGATCAAGAGCGGCGGCAAGGATTTCATTGTCTCTCTTCCTCGTAAGGCGGGCGCTGACCCCGAAAAGGCGCTGGCGGCCTGGGCGACGGAGGAAGAGTACGCCCGCCAAGTCGTTTCGCTGGACAGCGGCGACCGAATCGCCACAGCCGTCCGCGAGACGCCCGATGGCGTTGACGTCCGCATGGTGTGCGATGCGGCTGCACCACTGACACTGCACTGGGGGTTGGCGTGGCAGTTCCAGCAAGAATGGACGTTGCCGCCGGAGAACTGCCGGCCCGAAGGCACGTCGCTCGCGGATGACAAGGCCGCGCGTTCGCCGTTTACTGAACGCGATGGTCTGCAATATCTGGAGTTGCAATTCCCGAAGCCCGCCGAGGGACCGGGGCCGCGCGGCATGCGCTTCGTCCTCCTTCAGCCGGACGAGGGCTGGATCAAGAGCGAGGGCAAGGATCTTTATTTGTCGTTGTTCAAGAGCGCGGGCGATGCGCGTTTGGCCTCGCCGAAACTCGCTGAGTTGGCCGAGCAAATCGTCGGTGCCGAGAAAGGTGCCGGCTCGTGGACGCTGATGCATCGCTTCAACCTGTGCCACGATCTTCTTGGCACGGCCCAGGACGATGAGGATGCACTGGCACTGCTGTTTGCCTGGCTGCGCTACAGCGCCATCCGCCAACTCGACTGGCAGCGGCGCTACAACACCAAGCCGCGCGAACTCAGTCACGCCCAGGATCGACTCACGGTGAGACTGGCCGGCATTTGGCGAAGACATCAACCCGCATCGGGCTGCCGATTCTGGGCGCGACAAATGCTCACGACGCTGGGACGTGGCGGTGAGGGACAGCGCGTGCGCGATGAGATATTGCACATTATGCATCGCAATCATCTCAAGGAAATGGCCGGCAATTTCATCGAGGAATGGCATCAAAAGTTGCACAACAACACGACGCCCGATGATGTTGTCATCTGTCAGGCGTACCTCGCGTTTCTGCGTAGCAATGGCGATAACGGCACGTTTTATCGCACCCTTGAGCAAGGCGGTGTCACGCGCGAACGGCTGCGAAGTTTCGAGCGCGCGATCAAATCCGAGCCAACCTTTTATGGTGACCGCAAGGATGCCCTTATCGGCGAATTCGAGAATTTCCTGAAAATCCTCAAGTCGGTGCATTCGGGCACGGACCTCGATAGCGCCATCGCCGCGGCGCGGGGCCGGCTCGATCGGGGCATGAACCAGCAGCTCGACGCGCTCCTCGGTCTGCGCTGGCAAAATCCGGCCGCGAACGTACTGGCCAATGCCGTCACGTCGGCGCGACAAGGGTTGGCCGGCGCGATGGCCGCGACCAAAGACGACGCCGCGCTGCGCGATCTGCTCTTCCTCGATCTGGCGCTGGAGGAGTTTCTGCGTGGAGCGATCGAACGGCAAAATATCAGTCAACTCGGACGTGACGCTCTCGCCGATTTGGTCCAGACTGCCTTGCGGAATGTCAGCCTGACGGTTGATGACGCGGAATTGTCCCTCTGCGCCGACCACTGGGCCGCGCTGTTGGCTCGGCCGCGTGAGGGGCGAGATTGGGCGCTGCACGCGCGCAGCGTGACCGACCGCGCGGCGCGTTGGGTGCAGGCGACTACCAGCGAGGTCTATCAGCGTTTGCAACCCAAGGCCGAGATTCTGGGGGCCGCGTTCGCCGTCGAAAACTGGACCGTGCCGCTGTTCAGCGAAGAAGTCATCCGCGGTGGCCCCGCCTTCACGCTCGCGCTGCTGCTACGGCCTCTCGACCGCATCTTGCGCCAGCAAGCGGGACTCGGCGGCTGGCAGGTCATCAGCCCCGCTCACGTCTCCGGCCGTGTCCGGGCGGTCAGCCGTCTTCTCGATGTGCAGACGGAGCGCTTCATGGAATCGACGGTACTGCTCGCGGATCGGGTGAGCGGCGACGAGGAGATTCCCGATGGCGTAACGGCGGTTCTGACAACCGACGCCCCGGATCTCGTCTCGCATGTCGCCGTCCGCGCGCGCAACGCCAATGTTCTCTTCGCCACCTGCTTCGATGCCGAGGAGTATCAACGACTCAAGGAATTGGCGGATAAATTTCTCGCCGTGCGCGTCACGCCGGGCGGCGATGTGGAATATGCCGAAACGCAGAATGCAGAATGCAGAATGCAGAATAAAAGACAATCCGAGTCGCATTCTGCATTCTGCATTCTGCATTCTGCATTCTCGGGATGGGTGATCGGGCAGGATCAGTTCGCGCCCGGAATCGTGGGTGGCAAAGCGAATAATCTCAATGGCCTGCGCGGCCGATTGCCGGATTGGATTCGCTTGCCGAAGTCGATCGCTCTGCCCTTCGGCGTCTTCGACCGCGTGCTGGCCGACGAACAGAATCGTGGACTGCGCGACGAGTGTAAGGCATTGATCGCGACGACGGAAGACAATCCCTCCGCATCGCTGGCGCATCTGCGCGAGACGCTTTTGAAGTTGGCCGCGCCGGCGGAACTGCGGAAAGCGCTGCTGGAGTGCTGGCAACGCGCCGGACTGCCCTCCGTTCCGTGGGAGCAGAGTTGGCAGGCGATCCGCCGCGTCTGGGCGTCGAAGTGGAACGATCGCGCCTACCTGTCTCGTCGCGCGCGCGGCGTCCCTCACGATAGTTTGCAAATGGCCGTGCTGATTCAGCAAGTGGTGCCGGCCGATTACGCCTTCGTGATCCACACCGTCAATCCGCTCACGGGCAACCAGAGCGAGATTTTCGCCGAGGTTGTGCTGGGCATGGGTGAAACGCTGGTCGGCAATTATCCCGGCCGCGCGCTCGGTTTCGTCTGCCGCAAAACGGACCTCAAACCGGAGATTCTCTCTTACCCCGGTAAGAGTGTGGGACTTTACGGAAAAGGCGTGATCTTCCGCTCCGATTCCAATGGTGAAGACCTCGAAGGCTTCGCCGGCGCGGGGCTGTACGATAGCTTTTTGGCCGAAGAACCGGCGCATCGGCTACTCGATTATCGCCAGGAGAAACTGGTGTGGGACGCGAAGTTCCGCGACGAACTGCTGCGTTCGATCGTCCGCGTCGGCCTGGAGGTGGAGCGTTTGCTTGGCTCAGCGCAGGACATCGAAGGAGCAATCGTCGGTGGTGAGATTCACGTTGTTCAGACGCGCCCGCAAGTGGGACTGAGCGACGATGACTCCTTGGCGGCATGAATTGGTTTAGCCGCGTCGCTTGGCGCTTCGCGCGAAACGCCAAGCGACGCGACTAAACGAGGAAATCTATCGTGACTGAACGAATCCGCATCGGCAATCAGACGGCGATCTCGTGCCCCGATCCGATGGAGCCATTTCAGTTCGCCTTGCAGCATGGTTTCGACGCCTTCGAGTGGTTCGCGGACAAGAAGGAACACGGCGACGGCAGCGTTGCCGGCTGGGATGAGGATGACATCGACGCGGCCCTTCGCGCCGGCATCCGCGCTCTTGGCGCCGCCCATGACGTGTACTTCACCGTTCACGCGCCCTGGCAAGCCAATCCCCTGCACGCCGCCGGCATTCCTCTCCTGATGCGCAGCATCGATTTCGCCCAGGACATCGACGCCGATCTCGTCAATCTGCACCTCTACATGGACGAGGGGCCGGACGCTTATACGCGGTCGCTGGAGCCGGTGCTGCGCCATGCGACAGAGGCCGGATTGCGGCTCAGCATCGAGAACACGCCGCACACGACACCGGCGGACTTCAACGAAACCTTCCATTGTCTGGACGAGCGCGGCGATGTCTCATCGGGACGAATCGGCATGTGCCTGGACATTGGCCACGCTAATCTGTGCGCTCCGACGCGCAACAACTTTATTCGCTACCTCGACGCGCTGGCACCCGAGGTTCCCATCATTCACGTTCACGCGCACGAGAACTACGGCGACGCTGATCGGCATCTGACGCTTTTCACGGGACCGGCTCGCGACGACGATTCCGGTGTGCGCGCATTCTTGGATCGCCTGCGCCGCCGACACTATCACGGCGCTCTCATCCTGGAACAATGGCCCAAACCGCCGGAACTGCTCGTCGAGGCCGCGACTCGACTCCGGACTCTACTGGATCTGCATCCCCTCGCCACGAGGAATCGCCGATTGAAGCCGGGTACCAATTCCACACGCCGAGGCATCTGATTCAGAATCCATCGATTCGCAAGCAAAATGGTACATTCTCGACTTGGGAAGATGTGGGTGATGCGTGATGATTGTCCGTTTCGCGATCGTCTCACCGGTTGCTCTCGCGCAAAAAAATCGGCATGCGCCGAATTTTTCTCATTCTCTTCCGTGGCTGTTCCGATTGTTGATTGGATCGCACAAGACGAGAGGAGAAGAGAAAACGTGCAAGCCAGATAAGGCGTAGGCGTGGAAGTAGGTGCGCCAGCAAAAAATTGTCTCGGTGGGGAGGAATTCACGGATTATCTCTCGCGCCGCCACGGTTGATCGGCGAAAGTTCTATTGGCGCGCCGCTTGCTCTACTACCTTTTATCGATCTCTCACTTCCGAGTGGGAGATCATCGGGCCGTGGAGACGGCGCCTCATCGCACGGGAGGGCTACGAACGGAACGCGGCCCTGGTTGAGGCATACCGAACAGGGGTTGGCACGCGGCAACGCATTGGATGAGCCGCGTCCACAGCTCGAGGGCGGACAACAGTTATGCAACAAGACATCAAGGTACCGTGGGTGGCTGTCGTCTCGTTTCCGCAAGGCCAAGGGCCGGCTGAAGCGAGAAATTATATCGGCAATGGTCGTGATATTCTGCTGGAAGGATTTCACTGGGAATCTCATCAAGGCGGCGTGAATGCCGCGACCGGTGTTCGCGAAAGTTGGTATCGCATCCTCGAAGAGAACGCGGCAGCGGTCAAAGCGGCCGGCTTCACCTGGATGTGGTTTCCGCCACCGTCCGATTCGTTGGCGCCGCAGGGCTATATCCCGCGACGATGGAACGTCCTGAATAGTGCTTATGGCAGCGAGGCGGAATTGAAGGCTGCCCTACACGCTTTGGAGCCGGTGCGGGCGATGGCCGATGTCGTCATTAACCATCGTGTCGGCGTCCACACCAGCGGGGCAGATTTTGAGGATCCACCATTTCCCGACAACCGAGCGGCCATCGCGCGGGATGACGAGTCCGGCGTGGGAACCGGCAATCCCGACTCCGGCGAACATCATGCGGCCGGCCGCGATCTCGATCACACCAACCCAGATGTTCGCAACGCCATCAAGAATTATCTGTTGAAGCTCAAGGGCATCGGCTTCCAGGGTTGGCGCTATGATTTGACGAAAGGTTACGCTGGCCAGTTTATCGGCGATTACAACGATGCAACTTCGCCGGCCTTTTCCGTCGGCGAGTTTTATGACGGCGACCGCCAGAAGGTGACGAGTTGGATCGACGCCACCGGCGGCAAAACCACGGCATTCGATTTCCCAACGCGCTATCTCTTGTATGAAGCGTGTTTGAGCGAAGACTTCGGCCGCCTCCGCTCAACGAATGGCGGCCGCGTGGTGCCGGCCGGTCTTCTCGGTTTGTGGCCGAGTCGATCCGTGACATTTTTGGATAATCACGATACGGAATATCGCCGAGATTACGAACATAGCTGTCACAATGACGGCACGCGTCACTTCCCAGGCGAAACCGTCGGTATGGGCTACGCCTACATTTTGACTCACCCCGGTACGCCGTGCGTTTTTTGGTCTCATTTCTTCGACTGGGGACAGCCGATGCGCCAGCGCATCGAGCGGCTCATCCACCTACGTAGACATTGTGGCATTCATTCGCGCAGTCATATGGACATCAAGGAGGCATGTCGCGGCCTGTATGCGGCGATCATCGATAACAAGGTGGCGGTCAAGCTGGGTCGTCGCGGCTGGTCGCCGGGCGGCGGCTGGCACCTCGTCGTTGATGGCGACAAGTTCGCCGTGTGGATGCGCGGCAATTGATATTGTTTTTTCAGCGAACGGCCAGCGTTCGAGTATAAACATTTTGGCCAGCCCGCAGCGCCAGCAAGGTAAGTTCCCTTACTGGCGCTGCGGCTGGCAATCCCGTCTGGCCAGCCCGCAGAGTCTCATTTGCTCTGGAAACTACCGATGGTCATCTGCTTATCCAGTTCGAGTTTGAACTCGTACTGGATCGTCTGCGCCTTCTCGCCGTTCGTGGCAGGATCAACTTCCAGATCCCAGCGCAGCAGGTTGTGAGGCCGATCCTCGCGCGCATATAACGGATCCTTGCTGATCTCCGGGCTGGTCTTGACGAGGCTCACACCCATCGTCTCGTTCTCGGCCAGCGGGAGACGATCCCACACTTGCAGCTTAACACGATCCTGTTTGTAGCTATTGACGAGAATACGATACTCATACTTGAGTACCTGATTACCCCCTTGCATGGTGCGGGCCTTATCGATCATCTGGCGATGCACTTGCAGCTGCGGCTCAGCGCCGAAGCCGACGATGAATTGCTCGCCGATGGCTACCAACGGCAGATTCATACGGCCGACGAAGTCCGTGCCGTTGTACATGGTCGCCTCGCCGGGCAGCAGGACGTGTTTGCTCTTGTTGGTTAGGTTGGCCTGCTTGTAGACATGCGGTGTCAGCACCGGCACCGCCTTGTAAAAGTATTCCGGCGGCATCTCAAGCTTGGCCACTTCGAGAACTTGTTCGTCGTTGCGCGACGGTACGGTCAAGCGGGCGTTGAGATGATACGTCACGCTCGGTCCTTCATTCTGGGCGGCGTGCGGTTTGCCCTTGCCGCTGAGCCGGCCGTCGGGATTGAGGACGAGGTCGCGAGCCTGATCCAATGCGCCGGCGTAGTTCCAGATCTCATTGCCGGCCTGCCGCTGTTCCCGATTATCCGCTTGCTGAGCCTGTTTGCGCAGCCCCTTGGCGGTGTTCTCCAGATCGACGGCCGTCGCTAACCCTTGCGGATTGGGGATGGCGCCGTAACTACTGGGCGCGGCGGGTTGTTGCTGCATGAGATTGTTCAGCCCCGGCTGCGGAACACGGACGATGTTGCCGCCCTTGGGCGTGCCGCGCGGCACAACCGCGACGCTGAGCATCTTCAAATCCGGCGGGGCGGCGTTGAGCATCGGCTGCGCCGTGGACAGCACCAGGTTGACATTCTGCCAATCCTCGCCGGTCTGCTGCATGATCGCCGCCAGGTACTCGACCTGCACATTGTCCTTGAGATCCTTGCCGGCACGTAGCTTGTACTGTGGCCGCCATGCCGCCGCGTCTACCAGATAATTGAGCCGTACCTTGCCGGCGGCGGCGTTCGTCTTGTCCACGACGATGACGGCGTCGCGTTCCGTTTTGCTGGTGCCGGCCGACATCTCACGCAATTTGCGCTGCACGAATTCAAGCTGTTCGGCATTATTTTCCATCTGCTGCTGCAAGGCGACCATCTCTTTCGTCTTCTCCATTCGCCCGTCCATCAGGTATTTGCCCAGGGCGATGGTCGCTTCACTATCGAGTTTGCCCTTCTCGGTAGCGTGCTGCGTGCTGACGGTGGTGAAGTTTTCGAGCTTGCCGAACAGCCCCATGTTCAGCTTGCACGCTTCCAGGTCGGCCTGAATCTTGCGGTTATTGGTTTGCAGTTTTTTAGCCTCGTCTTCGAGTTTGCGCACTTCCTCGCGCGTGTTTTCCTTGACCGGCCGCATGCGGAAGCGCGTCGTCAGCACGCGGATGCCGTCGGCACTCTCGGAATAGAGTGAACTATTCACCGTGCGCTCGGGCAACGGGGTGACGACCAACTCAAGAGCGCCCGCGCCTGCGGGCACCTCGACTTCGCGCGTCACGAGGGCGCTATCGGGATAGACGGTGACGTGGGTGATCCGGCTGGCGGCGACCTTGGGCGGCGTTTCCGCCTTCGCCGGCTCCGGGTTCTCATCGGCGCGAGCGCCGTTGGCCCGGCCATACCACATGGCGAACAGGACACCCAGACACAACGCCAGGCAGCCCAGCGCCCAGAAAAGGCGTTTCTTCATGGCAAAACTCCCTTGTTTGAGAAATCAGGTTTCGGGATTCAACGCGCCAGCGGCCACAAGCGCAATTCGCCGGCGGAAAGGCTGAGGAAAAGCTGCCGGCCATCGTGGGAAAAGGCCAAGCATTCGACGCGCTCCAGGTCCGCGCCATCGACGTGATGCACCTCGCGACCGCTGGCCGCGTCCCACACACGGACGATGCGATCGGGCGTCTTGTACTGACTGCTGCCCGATAGAATCCGGCGCCCATCGGCCGTGAAGGCGACGCGGATAATGGGGTTGGCATGTCCAGTGAACCGGCGCACTTCCTTGCCCGTCGCCGCGTCCCACAAGCGGAACACGCGGTCGCCGCCGCCGGATACAGCCCATCGGCCATCGGGCGAGAAGGCCACGCTGTAAACGGCACCCATGTGCCCTAGCCAGCGGCCGCGCTCCTGCCCGCTCGCCACGTCCCACAGACGCACGCTACGATCATGACTGCCGGATAGGGCGAGCCGGCCATCCGGCGAGAAGGTCACGCATGTGACCGCGCCGGTGTGTCCGCTCAGGCAGCGCAGTTCCTTGCCGTTGGCCATGTCCCACAGTCGCACGGTTCGGTCTTCGCCGCCGGACAGCGCGAATCGTCCATCCGCCGAGATCGCCACGGAACGCACCGCGTCGGTGTGCCCGCTGAACCGATGCACTTCTTTGCCTGTAGCCACTCCCCACAAACGCAGCGTGCGATCGCGTCCACCAGACAACAAACGGCGGCCATCGGGAGCAAAGGTCACACACGTAACCTCATCCGTGTGGCCCTCGAAGCGCTGCCGTTCCGCGCCGCTGACGAGATTCCACAGACGCACGGTTTTGTCCTCGCCCGCCGAGGCCGCGCTGCGTCCATCGGGTGCGAAGGCTAGGTCACGCACCGAATTGCGGTGTCCGCGGAAAGTGGCCCCGGACGCCTTCGCGATCTGGGCGTTTCCGGCGTCCGCACCGAGATGAAGCGCGCGCGCCAGTTGGAGATACGCCTCCTCGAAAACTTGTCGCTGCACAGTGCCGCCCTTGGCTCGCAGCGCACCGAGCGAGCGCATCAACTCCGACGAACGACTCAAACGAGCCGCGAAGTCGTCGCTTGTCAGCCCCGTTTCGGCGGCCGCGCTGCGTAGATCGATGACGCCTTCGTAACGGAGTGTCGCCGTCAGAATCGGCTCCGGCTCACCGGCTGGCACATCCGCCTGTTGCAACGCCCGGCCGAATCGTTCGCTGTCGTGCTTCATGAGCAGACGCATTCGCGCTGACTGCGGATACAGGGCGAGAATGGCGGCGCGATCTTCCCGCGAGAAGGCGGCCACGTTCTTGAGCGCATGCGCGCGCACCTGATCGTCCTTGGGCAGCAGCCCGCGGACATGGCAGGACATGCACGACAGACCATTTTCGACGAGGCGATCCGGCCGTTTGGGATCGCTGACGATGTCGCCCGGCGCCTTATCAACTCGGCGTCCCTGGGCATCGACCAGTAAGTAACCCTGCAAACCATTGGGCAGATGAAAGATGATCTCGCCGCCGGCGGGAACGAAGGCGCTGGGACCGGGAAGAGGGCCGAGCGGTCGCTCGAAGATATTCTGCTTGCCGGTGTTGTCGCTGAAGTCATAGCTGCGCCAGTAGGCGCCGTGAGCCGCGTCATGGCGTTCGAGGACGCGATTGTTGCGTGCGACGCCGGAGCCGTTGAAGCCGGCGCGGACGACATTGTCGTCCTGAATGTTGGCCACGACATCGACTTGCAGCAGGCGTTCGAGCGCGCGATCCGTGTTCGGTAATTGCAGGAAATCGTGATAGAAGGGCGGCCGCGAAGCGGTGGCGAGAAACCAGTCACCGCGCAGGTACGGCTGAGCACTGCCGGTGAGCGCGGCACACGCCTTCGCCGCGGCGCTCGCCTCGCTCAGCCGATACGGATAGACGACCGTCAAACGCTCCCACATGCGGGCCGACCACTTGTACGCGCGCAAATCGAGACGATAAATCGTCCGCGCCGCATCGACCGGGTGAGGCAAAGTGATGCGTGGGTGCCATGACAGGCTATTGACCAACTTGGTCAGGGCATGTTGATGGCCGCGCAGCGTTTCTTGCGGCAGCCCGGCGTTGGCGAGATGGGTCAACGTCAGGTAGCGCGTGAAGCGGCGTTGCCGCGGATCGAGCGCTTGCAAGTCGGCCAGCACGGTCCGCACCAGAAGCGTCTCTGTGACGAGCGTGCGTGGCGGTGCAGGCTGAAAGGAGGATGCGCCCGTGTCGATCCAGCGGCGCAGGACGGCGCGTTCCTCGACGCCGAGGCGTGGCCGTTTGCCGGGCGGCATTTCGTCCTGCTCGATACGTTGAAGCAGCGGCGAATCGTCGGCCTTGCCGGGCACAACCTGATTGCGCGCGACCAGACGCTCTCGATCGAGGAGATAATCGAAGCCACCCTTGGCAGAGCCGCCCTCCGCGTGACAGGCGGCGCAATGCGTGCGTAGAATGGCCTGCGCGCGAGCGGGCAGATTCTCCGCGCTCCTCGCCGGATCGAGGGCGAAAACGAACGACATGAGCCAACCGGCGAAGAAACAGATTGTCGTGCGCTGCATAGAAGCCCTCCGAGAGCGAGATGTCGTGACATCTCAGCAAGCCTCATCATCGCCGGTCGAGGCGAAATGGCAAGTAACAAGCGTGTAACAAAGGTCAGCGTTGCCCCTCGCGACATCAGCCGGCGCGTTGATTGACGGAACGCCGGCACTTCGCTAACATGCCAGTCTGTTGAGGAAAGTTCGTCTCGGAGAGGTGACAGAGCGGCCGATTGTGCGGCACTGGAAATGCCGTGTGGGGGTCAAACCTCACCGGGGGTTCGAATCCCCCCCTCTCCGCTTTTCTCAGACAATAATTTTCCGCGACCTATCTGAAGCACGAACCTTTTGGCCAGCCCGCAGCGCCAGCAAGGGATTCTCTTGCTGGCGCTGCGGGCTGGCTAAGGCGCTTTCGCGTCGGCGTGTTGGGGTGGAACATGGGATTGGCCGGTTACGGCGATTTGAAGCGTTGACGCAGGCGGATTGGCACTTTCGCAAAGGCCATAAGTCCATCCCAGCCTCTGGATCGGACTTGACCTCTCCCCTTGGCTATGTCATACAAGCCACCTCACGGGAGATATAATCATGCGCCGAAGGATGGCGGCTTGTCTGGCGGCCGTACTGGCTTCCGCCCTGTGCGGCTGCGGGACGGCGGTGAATTGTTTGGGTGCCAAGGGAACGGCTCCTCGGGAGATCTACGGCGGCGTGAAGCAAGACGCCCAAAATGGGGCGAGCCATCTAGCGGAGGCTTTTTCAGCCGCATGCCCTTCTTTCGCCTCTCAGCCCAACATCCCTTCTTCGGGCGAGAAGCTGATGACAAAGACTTTCTGTGCCGGCTGCGGAGTCTGCATGCTGGCCATTGACTTGCCGGTTTCCGCCGTCGCGGACACCTTAACTCTTCCCGTCACCATCCCTGCCGCGTTGAAAAAAAGCAAAGAGAGCCATAAGACCCGGCGACACACAGGGAAGGCTCCGAAGTCCGCTGCTCCCGGAACGGCGACCCCTTCAAGAAGCAGCAACCCCGCCGTAAGGTTAGGTGAGTAACAGGTACGAACCGCATGGAGTAGGTGTTGCGAGCCGAGCCGGACTGCGAGTGCCGCTCGGCTCGCGGCACCTACGCAATCCGTGCCGCTCGGCTCGCGGCACCTACTGGCGGTAGGTCCGGCGAGCCGAGCCGGACTGCGAGTGCCGCTCGGCTCGCGGCACCTACTGGTAGGTCCGGCGAGCCGAGCCGGAACTCCTGAAATACCGCTCTTATCGTCCAGCAGTTCCGACAGAGTACTCGAGTACCCACCAATTATTCTGTGGATGTGTTCGCCGTGCTGGGATAGGCTTATCTTCGACCTAACCTGGGATGCGGTGACGGATGGTACATTCGTGAGGAATCCTTATGCTCTCTCTCCTCGGTCGAAGCGTTCGACTATGTGACGGCCTCAGCCGTCGCGAGGTTCTGCGGGTCGGCGGGCTGGCATTCACCGGGCTGACCTGGTCCGACTGTTTACGATCCCGAGCCGCGGCCGCCGGCAAAACTTCCAGGGGCAGCAAGTCGGGCGGCTCTTTCGGCAAAGCTAAAGCCTGCATCTTGATCTTCAACTACGGCGGCCCTTCCCACCTGGACATCTGGGACTTGAAACCGGACGCGCCCAAGGAAATCCGTGGCGAATTCAAACCCACGGCCACCCGAGTGCCTGGAATTGCCATTACCGAACATTTGCCTCGCCTCGCCAAGTTGGCGAACCATTACGCCATTCTCCGATCTGTCACCCATCGTGATAACGATCACGCCATCGGCGCCTATCTGGCCCTGACGGGACATTCGCACCCCAAGAACGCGATTCTGGGTATCGAACCTCCCGCCACTCCCCAGGATTTACCCTCCTTGGGATCGGTGGCCAGCAAACTGCGTCCCGCTGACAAAGCCGTGTTCTCCTACGTCACCCTCGGCGACCTACGCCATTTCGGCAACAATGACAGCCTGGGCCAAAATGCAGGCTGTCTCGGTAAGGCCTATGATCCCTTTACGGTCCCTTTCGTGCGTCCCATCAACGGCGTCCTTGACCTGGGCGGCGTCACATCCTTGCTGGCGGCAGGAGATAGTTCGCGGCTGGAGGGGCGACGAAAATTGCTGGAGCAAATGAACCGCTCCAGCGCGACTCTGGAAGCCACGGCCAGCATGCGCAACCTCGACGATTGCACCCGAAGGGCCTACAAGCTTCTTTCCTCTTCCGCGAGCCGTGCGGCCTTCGATCTCACCAAGGAACCGCAGGCGGTCCGCGACCTTTATGGGCCGACTTCCTTCGCCGGGAACTGTCTTCTGGCGAGACGACTCGTGGAGGCCGGGGTTCCCATGGTTACTCTGTACTCAGTGGGCAACCGCGATTGGGATACGCATGGAGGCAACTTCCAGTCCCTGAAAAATTCCTTGCTCCCGCCGATGGATCGGGGCGTGTCGGTGTTACTGGAAGACTTACAGTGTCGCGGCCTCCTGGACGAGACGCTTGTCGTTTGGATGGGCGACATGGGCCGCACGCCACGCATCAACGGCGGCGCGGGCCGCGATCACTGGTCCTTCTGTTATTCCGTCGTGATGGCTGGCGGCGGAGTTCGGGGCGGTCAGGTCTACGGCTCCTCGGATCGCAGCGCGGCGTATCCATCCAGGAACCCAGTCGGTCCTGGCGATGTCGCCGCCACCATCTATCATTGCCTGGGTATTGATCCGCGCACGCACCTTATGGATCAACAGGGGCGTCCCCTGGTCGTCGGCACCGGAAAACCAATCCATGCGGTGTTAGGATAGGTGAAACCGAAGCGGCGTATGCCTCCTCGTTTGTGATCCCTACGAGAAACCGGTCCCGCGATGACCATTATGCGGCGGGCGCAACCGTGGCCAGGTCGGCGCACCATTGAATCAAGGCTTCCAGGTCCAGAATAGCAGCCTGAAGGGTGCTTGACGGATTGGAGCGACTGATCCGACACTTCCCCCTCTTCTCAGCCACGCGATCAGCCCAGCGGTAGGCTTTCTCCATGAGGTTGGCTGGAAATGGAGCCTGCGGAACATGCGCGACCTGCGTGTAAAGGTCGCGCATTGCCCGACACCACAGTCCAAGCCGGGCCGGAGTGTTGAGCAGCAGTTCGGGCAGATGGGTGGTCCGATACCGCTTGTTATAGGCTGCCAGCTTGGACCGAAAAGCATCGTAGGCTTTCTGCTTGGCAGCAAGCATCTGCAAGCCGGGTTGTCCCTCCATTGAGGGCGATGCCGTGACACGCAGGTTCTCCCAGCGTGCTTCCAGGTCAACGAGCAAGGCCAGATCCATCGCCTGAGTAGGATCGAACTTTCCATCGGAGAGGAGATCAACGTCGGGCATAGCAAGCTACCTTTTGTCTTGGACAAGCCGAGATTCACGCCAGGTATAGTCGTCATCGACTATCCAGCCTTTCCGGCTTGATGTAAATGGGCAAGCAGGAGAAAAGAGGGGGTGTACCTGCGGATTTTGGCGGGGTTGCCTCGCCCGCCGTAGGTCCGGCGAGCCGAGCCGGACTGGATTCTGTGCTGCTCGGCTCGCGGCACCTACCCAATGCGTGCCGCTCGGCTCGCGGCACCTACGGGTAGGTCCGGCGAGCCGAGCCGGACGGGAACAAGTGCCGCTCGGCTCGCGGCACCTACTGTTTTAGCGTTTTCGCTCTATTAGGCGGGGCAACCCGCCCCTCCCGTCAAAATCCAAAGGGACACTCTGGAGCCGCTACTCCGTCTTGAGCGTTCGCTGGATGTATTGGCGCACGGCCGCGACATCGACGCCGGTTGCCAGTTCGACGTTGGGTTTGGCGCTGCTCGCCCAGCGGGTATCGAAGACGCTCATGCCGCGCGTCAGTTCGCCGCGTACTTCCACGTCGGCGGCCACGAGGCGGGTGGTGACGGCCCCACGCAGCGTCAACGGGATGAGGCCGAGTATGTCCTGCAAGTGGAATCCCTCTACGCCATACAAACTCGACGTGCCTGCGATGCCTTGCGGGACGATTTGCCGCAGAAAAGTCGTGGTTCGCGACTCTGCGGCCGGTAGTTGCAACAGTTCCGTGGGCGAGAATAACAGTTTGCGCGTCACGTCGAGCGGCAGGAGCGTGATGGGTGCTCCACAGCGCAGCACCTGGCGCGCGGCGAGGGGATCGCAGAAGAAGTGAAATTCGCCGACGGGACTGGCGTCGCCCGGTTCGTGCCATGCCCCGCCGACCACGATGAGACGCTCAATCAGTGTGGCCATCTCCGTATCGCGATCCAGCGCTCGGGCGAAAACGGTGGCTGGTCCCATCAGGACGATCGAAACTTCCTTGGGATGAAGATGTACCAGATCGCTAATGAGTTTATCACTGGCATGCGGATGATGGAGTTGGGCGCAGGGAAAATCCGCCCCTCCCAGTCCGCCGGGGCCATGCAGCTTGACGGCGTCAATGCCGTAGTCAACGGCCAAAGCAGCGCCCAGGCGCGGCCAGCGCGGTGGGTCGAGTTGTTCGATAAGGATCTGAACATTGCGGGTGGCCTGGTCCGCCGGCACATTGCCGGCGCTGGCCGCCAGACCGATCAGTTCCAGTTCCGGATCGCGCAACGCGAGTGCGATGGCAAATGCGCCGTCGATGCCCGGATCGCCGACGATGATAACCTTGCGTGGCATAGGCAGAATTCCTGTCACATAGCCCCCGGCTTGCCGGGGGTTAACGGTTCCCCGGCAAGCCGGGGGCTATGTATTTTCCTCTGGCGATTGCGATAAGGCGACGAGTTCGGACAATACACGAGCGGCGCGGCCGCTGGCGATGGACTCGGTAGCGCACTCCACGCCCTCGGGTAGCGATTGGACACGTTCGGCGGCCAGCAACGCTGCGGCGGTGTTGGCCAGCACCATGCGCCGAGCCGCCCCTTCCTCGCCGCGCAGCACGGCCCGGATCACCTCGGCGCTTTGCTGCGGCCCTTCAACATACAATTCATCTAATCGGCAGGGGGCGAGGCCGAAATCTTCCGGCGTCCACTCGCGCATTATCACCTCGCCGCCGGACACCTCACGCACCAACGTCGGTCCCGACAAGCTGACCTCATCGAGTCCATCGCGCCCGCAGACCAGCAACGCGCGGCGTGTGCCCAGACGCGCCAGCGCGGCCGCCAGTCGATCCAGCCATTCCACTCGCCCCACTCCGAGAAGTTGATAGGCCGCGCCGGCGGGATTGGCCAATGGTCCCAGGCAATTGAACAGCGTGCGCACACCCAACCGTCGCCGCACCGCGCCGACGTGCTGCATGCGTGGATGGAAATGCGGGGCCAGACAGAACGCCATGCCGGTGCGATCGAGACAGCGCCGCGCCGCGGGCGCATCGAGTTGGACGCGCACGCCCAGCGCCGCCAACACATCCGCGCTACCGCTGCGGCTGGACATGGCGCGATTACCGTGCTTGACGACCGGCACACCGGCGCCAGCCGCAACCAGGGCCGTCGCCGTGCTGATGTTGAACGTGCTTATGCCGTCGCCGCCCGTGCCGCAGGTATCCAGCACATCGTCGCGCCCTGCGGCCAGGGGCACACTGTACTCGCGGAGTACGGCCGCCGCCGCCGCCAATTCGTCGGCCGTCTCGCCCTTCATGTGCAGCGCCACCAGCAGGGCCGCCATCTCCAACTCGCCGCATGCGCCGCCGAGAACGCCATGCATCAATTCACACATGTGCATGGCCGATAAATCGCGGCGTTCCAGCAGCGCGGCCAGCGTCGTCGCGAACCACGATGGCGCAGACGACGAAGGGGTCATAAGAGTCTCTCCCGCAAATCAATTCAGGACACGCAATCGGCCCTCTTCGCATGACCATACACGAATCAGCGGCCGACTCCAAAAATTTCTCTTTATTTGTGTACGGGCGTCTAATATACTAAGGTTCACATTAACGTCGTGCGATAGAAGGAGATAGACGACGGTAAAGCAAGAAGGGTTGAACGACCCTAAACATACATTACTCCACGAAGCTCTTACCGAGGGGGGAAGATCATGGCGGATTTTAGCACGTTGACACCGCGCCAGCGGGAGATTTACGATTTCATCAAGGACAAAATCGAGTCGCGCGGTTATGGGCCGACGGTGCGCGAGATCGGTATGGCGTTCCACATTCAGTCGCCCAACGGCGTGATGTGTCATCTGAACGCGCTGGTCAAGAAAGGACTCATTCTTCGCGAGGGCCATTCGGCGCGGGCGATTCAGTTGGTCGATCATCGCCGGCCGGGTGCGGAATTGCCCCTGGTTGGTTCCGTGGCCGCCGGTCCTCCGACCGAGGCGGTGGCGCAAGAAGATCATCTCAACTTCAGCGATCTGTTCTGCGGACCGGATCACTTCGCCCTGAAAGTGCGCGGACAATCCATGATCGAGGACCACATTGACGACGGCGATTTCGTGGTCATCCGCAAGCAAGCGACGGCCGAGAACGGCGATCGCGTGGTGGCGATGATCGACAATGAGGTGACGCTCAAGCGTTACCAGCGTGACAAGGGGCAAGTGCGTCTGGAGCCGGCCAACGGCAAGATGCAGCCGATCATCGTGGATCCGAATTCCCAATCCTGCATTCTCGGCATCCTGGTTGGTGTTCTGCGCAAGTGCTGACAAGCCGATGTCAGTTATTGTGCCGCACGGGTTCGTTCGCCGAAGGCGAACGGCCGGCGTCCGTCCGCTGATGAGGTCCAGAACCGTACCAGCCGGCTGACGCCGGCCGTTCGTCGGCGTCAGCTCGGATCGTAGCCGTTCCCTCCAACATGCCAAAACGGTCGTGCAGAAGGAGGTTCAAGGCTTCATTGCGGCGCGTCGCTTGTTCCGCATCGACCGTCAGCGACGGATGCTCCGTCCAGTGTAGGAATCGGCGAAACAACCCGCGCAAGCGCACCGGCGACCAATCGCCAACGACATCCATCCCCGCCAAGTTCCCCTTCGCCGCATCCAGAAACGCTTGTGCAACATTCAGCGCTTCGCGCGTTCGCAGATAACCGGAGTCCCAATTGACCGCCGTTTCAGAGGCGGTCAGTACATCCTTGTCGAGTGAAATATACAGCGGAAAACCGGCCAGGTCGGCGCGGAAGGGCATCAGCCATTCTTCGATTGCCTCGCGTCCGGTGGGTTCCTCGGCGTGCCGGCGCAGCGCTCCATGCGCAACCCTCGCCCACTGACGCCCCGCGAAGCGGCGGCGCGCCGGCGACACGACGATTTTGCCCGAACGAAGCATCGACCACGGTGCCAGCCAGCGATAGGCGTTATCGAAATCGACATCGCCGCCCATGTGGAAGATGCGCCGCACCCCGGACAACTGGGCAGCGTGATACACCCAGGTTCCGCAGTGCATCAGGGGGATGCCGCGCATCCAGTCGGGATGATTGTCGAGGACCAATAAATTGAAAGGACCACGCAGACGGCGCAGGAGCGCGAGACTGACATGATGAAAGTCGCCCGAGCCGATGAAGTTCAAAAAAGGATGCGTGTCGCGCTCGGAACCGGCGAGTTGCGTCAGACGATTCTGGAAACGTCGAAAGGAACCGTGAGCGCAAGCGAGGCGGATGGAAGGCCCCCAATCCGCCAGCGGGAGGATCGCCGGCTGCGTTCGCTGGATCAGCAGCTTTTGGCGGACAAGACTTCCATCTAGGTCAAGGATTCTCGTTTCCATCGCGTTCCGGTCCCTGGGAAGAGGTTGGGCGAACGCGAGTGAAACAAGAATGCGTGAGCAGGGCAAGCTCAACTTGAATTAGGGATCGTTTGCCCGCGCTCAAAGGAACTAACCACAGAGACACAGAGGCACAGAGAAGACAACCCCTATTTGATCCATATTATTATTTTCTCTGTGCCTCTGTGTCTCTGTGGTTAGTTGGTATTTACGCGGATCGGCGCTTCATCGACTGTACCAGGCGATCAGGCGAGCCAATTCGCCGCGCCGCGCGAGAATGCGGAAGCTGAGACGTTGGCGACGAGTGGCGAGGACTGGATTGAAGCCGACGTGATCGTCCACGATCGACAGCGCCTGCATGATCGCATCCTGGCGCGGACGCTCACGGAAGGCGCGCGCCACCCAAAGCAAGATGGGGAAAGTTAGCGCCAGCATCTCGAACCCTTCCCAGAAGGGCAACCCGAACGAGGCGGCACCGCAGAATTGCAGCGAGCCGACCTTGAGCGTGTAATAGCGTTCGAGAATTTCCTCCACTTCGACGGGCAGCGGGCCGCGCGGTACTTCGAGTTCCTCGAAGGTGATCGGCGGGATGTCCTGGTGCATGCGTGGCACCGGCCCGCGACCGCGTGTGAAGCGGCAGGCCGCCCGGAACAGCACCACGCGGCCACGTCCCGGTAGTCCTCGTTTGGGACCGTGATCCTTGCGTGTGAAGAGAGCGGCCGCTTGTCGAAACAGAATGCGGCCGACCCAACCGGGCGGCGGCACCATCATCGGATTGGCCGTCGTCTCTTGATCCACCGTCTCCGCCATGACATCGACCACCTCGCGTAATTGCCGGCTATCGAGACGATCCAAGCGCAGCGCGCGCATGGACTCGGCCAGAGCCAGACATTTGCGCAGCCGGCGCTCGATGGGATCGCGGCGGTTGCGCAGAAAGCCGAGCAGCACATCGACAAGGCGAAGCATCTCCGGCCATTCGACCTTGGGCCGTCCTTCGAGCGGCGGCGGCGGCGTCAGCGAACCATCCGGGCGGCGTGTCAGTCCCTCGCGCTCGGCCAAGCGATTGGCGAACTCGGTCAGCGAGGCATTGTGGGCCGCGAGGGGCCGGCCCTTGTTGTTGGCGACCGAGGGGCAGGCGAAGCGCACGCCGACGCGCCATTCATCGGCGACCGGCACCAACACAAAGGGAAACAGCCGGCACGCCAACGGCTTCGTCTCGTAGCCAAAACGCTCGTGGATACGGCAACGGCCTTGCTCGCTCAGAAAGACGCAGCTGTCATCCTCACGATGATTGAGCCGGTAACGGCGATCCTTGCGCCGGCCGTGTGGAATAAAGGGTTCGCGGCCTCCGAGATCGGCATCGCGGTCCCAACCCTGCGCCTCGATGCGCTGTCGTTCCTCGTCGGTGATTGTCACCTGATATTCCTGGCAGCAGGTGCCGCAGACGTGACAGTCCCAGTTCTGAAGGACGGGCAAATGATGGATTGGAGACGCCATGACAAGCCTGAGGATGATGTGGTCAAATCGCGAACCTTCACCCTGCCATTCTATCCGATTGCATGGGTTCTTTTCCACTGGCGAGCGGGGTCGCGTCAGCGCCCCGAGTGCGTTCTCGGGGCGCTGACGCGACCCCGCTCGCCAGTGCCCACAGACCGATCACGACGATTACGGACATCATGCCGGCGAGGAACTGCGACGGCTGGCCATAGAAGTCGATGACCAGTCCGAACAGAAGCGGACCGCTCAAACTGCCCGCGCAATTGCTGGCCAGATAGCAGGCGTTGGCCCGTGCCATGCCCGTCGGCGATACGCGATCGCCCAGCAAGGCCAAACCCAACGGATACATCGCTCCGCAGCAGGTTCCCAGCACGAACAACCAAATCGATAACGTCCCGGTAGCCGGAGCCAACCACACGGCGAGTAGCGACGCCAGCAAAAGAGCATGGCAGCCGAGCAGGATATGCAGACGACCCAGACGATCGGCCAACCACGCGACCGGAACCTGACAGAGAATCACGCCCGCGAACAGTCCGCCCACCAGTAGACTAACCGCTCCTTCCGCGTAGCCGAGACTGAAGAGATAAATCGACAGGAAGGTGACTAAGCCGCCTTCGAGGAAACCTTGAACCCAGGCGCTGCCGTAACTGAGGCAGTTCGTTCGCAGTGACAACGGCTCGTCACCGCTTATTTCCTCAACCAATGTTCCTTGCTTGGGCCAGCCGAACCACGCCAGAACCGCGGCCGCCAGCGTGACGGCACCACCCAGCGCGAAGGCCCAATGCGGGACGACGGGATACATCGGCAGACCAATCAGCGAACCGAGTCCGACTCCCAACGCGACGCTGAAGGCGTAGAAACCGAAATCGCGTGCGCGGCGTTCGGGCGGCGCGTTGTGATTGACCAGCGTTTCCATGGGGATAAGACTCAGCGCGGTCGCCATACCGCCAACCAGCCGTAACCCGAACCAGACGGGTAACGAATCTCCCCAGGGAAACAGGGCCGTGACCACCGCATCGCCGACGATACCCGTCACGACACAAGCGCGACCGGCCTTGCGCATCAGCCACGGCACGGCGAGCGCGGCCAGGGCGACGCCGAGATAATAGATGCTGGTGTTCAGTCCGATAATGCGGGCGCTATGGCCGGCGTCGCGCAGCCATAGCGATGCGAGCGGCGCACCCAGACCGAAGCTGAACGCCCAGCCCGCGCTGGTCAGACAGAGCATCAACAGAGTGCGGCGGGAGTTTTTGAGGCGGGGAACCATCCTTCTCCCCTCGAAGTGGATTCGCCAGGGTGTGGCTTAGTGGCTGTAATCGCATGCAGTAGGTCCCACTTGCCGAGCGGGACCTATTAGGGCAAGGTTCCGCTCGGCAAGCGGAACCTACTTCATGACGTTGCGCGGCTGCCGGTGCGGAGAGGTTTGCCTCCGTCCCGTACTCCGATTGTATCGACTGATAACCAAAATGAATTGAGGGAAAGCAGAGAAGAGGCGTAAGCGGGGCGTTGAAGCGGGTTCTCGTTCCCAAGCGGAGCTTGGGAACGCCTGGTTGCGAAGCTCTGCTTCGCGTCTGACGGCATGCAAGACGGGAAGCGGAGCTTCCGGATATGTGTTCCCAAGCTCCGCTTGGGAACGAGAACCTGCCTCGCTCGCCGCAGACGATTCACAACGAAGCGCGGTTCAAACCGCGCGTGCGCCGCACTTTGAGAATGGGAGGGAACAGCTGACTGCCGAACCATCCGCCGACCGCAGTCAGGCACAAGGAGCAGACCGCCGTGAGGACGCCCATTTGCAGCCAGTGATCGACATAATTCATCTCGATGCCGAGAAGAATGACGGTGGTTGCCAGGCCGACGCAAAGCCCTTGTTTCAGCCCATTAGCAGTTGTCGAACCACCCAGCGCGCCGCCAAGAAGGATCGCCAGCGCCTTCATCTCCATCGTGATGAGACGATCTTGCATGTCATCCGTGGTCGCCAGCGCGCCGTGGCTGACATCCAAGATTTTCTCGAAAACGATCGTCGCCGTCAGGGTGCCGATCACCGCCAAGAGTACACCGGCCCCGACGCGAAACCAAGCCACGGGTCCGGCGAACAGATTCATATGCTGGCGCAGGAGGTTCCGCTTGCGTACCGGAGCCGCCTCGGGCGCTTCGGTCGGCACGGGCCTCCAGAACGCCGAGCCGAGCCAACCGCCGACGCCTCCGACCACCGCTTGCAAAAGCGGTTGCCCTAAAATGGCCACCGTGGTGAGGGATTGTGCGGGACCGGGCAAATAGAGTACCGACAGCACGCCGTTCCAGGCGCCGATGAGAGCGCCGACGAATAATCCCTGGCGCTGTCCACTGCCTCCGAACACGGCTCCAATCAAGAGCGAGAAGATACGCACGCCTTGAAGAAGGAGAATGCCCGACGCCGCGGTCCACATCTGCTGGACCACCTCGGAATCCTGCGTCGCCATCAAGACGGCTATGAGAAGGTGCCGCAGCCCATAGAACAAGCCCTGAGCGAGAACGAGTCCGATGAGGATGCGTCCCCACGGACTCTGCTGCCAGCGCGTCGGCGCAGCGGGCGAGCGATCGTTCAGGCGTCGATCCTGAAAGAGCAAACGAGTCCCGCACTGGGGACATTGAAGGCGTTGTTCATAGGTGGTCCTGCACTGGGAACAAACCATCGCCATGGATCAATCACCTGTTCGGCAAAGCGCGATCGCTCGTCCGTTTGGCCGGAAACATACCCGACGCTTGCGAGCGGGGCCATCACCCAACTATAGTTCAGATTTGCCGAGCAAGCGCGGAACTTCATTGAGCCGTTGACGGCTTCGCGCAAAGCCGTCAACGGCCGTTACTCAAGGCTCCCCTCATGACGACTCCTTATCTGCTGGCGATCGATCAGGGCACGACCAGTACGCGCGCCGTGGTGTACGACGCGCGCGGACGGACCTGCGGTAGTGCCAGCCGGGAATTGACGCAGCATTATCTGCGGCCCGGCTGGGTCGAGCATGACGCCGAGGAAATCTGGACTTCGGTGGCGGATGTGGTGCCGCGCGCTCTGGCGGCGGCGGGGATTGAAGCCCGGCAACTCACGGCGTTGGGATTGACCAATCAGCGCGAAACCGTCGTGCTATGGGAACGCGACACCGGCCGACCCGTCGCGCGCGCCGTGGTCTGGCAGGATCGACGCACGAGTGATTTCTGTCAGGCGCATCAAGCCGAGGAGGCGTGGCTGCGCGAGCGCACCGGCCTGGTACTCGATCCCTATTTCTCCGCGACCAAGTTGCGTTGGTTGCTGAACGAAGACGCGACGCTGCGCCGTCGAGCGGAAGCCGGCCAGCTGGCCGGCGGCACCATCGACAGTTTCTTGATCTGGCGTCTGACCGGCGGACAAGCCCACGTCACGGATCGCACCAACGCCTCGCGGACGCTGCTGTGTAATTTGCATACGGCGAACTGGGATGACGAATTATGCCGCTTTTTCGAGGTGCCGACTTGCCTGCTGCCGCAAGTGCGAGCGAGCATGGATGATTTCGGTGTCACGGCCGATCTGCCGTTCTTGCCGGCGGGCATTCCCCTCGCCGGCGTGGCGGGCGATCAGCAAGCCGCGCTGTTCGGGCAATGCGCGTTTACCGCTGGCGAAGCCAAGTGTACTTATGGTACCGGCGCGTTTTTCTTGCAGCACCTTGGTTCCCGGCCCATTCTGTCGCGCCATCGTCTGTTGACCACCATCGCCGCCAGCGGTCCCGATGCGATGCAGTACGCGCTGGAAGGCAGCGTCTTCATCGCGGGCGCGGCCGTGCAATGGCTGCGCGATGGCCTGCGTCTATTCGAGAACGCCCGGCAAGTCGAGGAGTTGGCCGCTCATTCCGACGCGGGCGAGCCGGTCCTTTTTGTGCCGGGTTTCGTCGGGCTGGGTGCGCCGCATTGGGTGCCGGAGGCGCGCGGCGTGCTGTTCGGTTTGACGCGCGGTACGACGGCCGCCGACATCAGCCGGGCGACGCTGGAAGGCGTCGCCTATCAGATCGCCGATCTCCTCACCGCCGCCGAGCGCGATGCCGGACAGCGCTTGCATAGTCTGCGTGTGGATGGTGGCATGGCGCGTAATGACTGGTTCTTGCAATGTCAGGCCGACATTTTGGGACTGCCGATCTTGCAATCGGCGTCCGCCGAAGCGACGGCCCTCGGGGCCGCCTACCTCGCGGGATTGCGAATGGGAGTATGGTCGAGCGAGCAAGACTTGCGTGAATTGGGATCGGAAGCGCGACGTTTCGAGCCGCGCTTACCCGTGGACGAACGCGAACGCCGATTGCATCTATGGCGTCGCGCCGTCCAGGCGGTGATCGCTTTTTACACGCAACTATAGTAGAGCGAAAACGCCAACGCGGTAGGTGTTGCGAGCCGAGCCGGACTGTGTGTGCCGCTCGGCTCGCGGCACCTACTCAAATCGTGCCGCTCGGCTCGCGGCACCTACTCATGTTGGCGTTTTCGCTCTACGACCAATTGCGACGATGCTTCAGTCGCGCTTTGGCAGATGGCTTGTGAGGGTGCTTCTTCTTGGACTTCGGTGTTTCCTTCACTTCCACCGAAGACGGCGGCGGTTCAACCTTGGGCATCCAACTCGGTCGATATTGTTCCAGGTAGCCCAAAATATCCAGTTCCTCATCGAGGTTCGTGTAGCCGCACGCCTTCATCTCGGCGATCGCCTGCGCATTGTTCCAGTGTTCAAACTCCATGCGGTAAATGGCGCAGTGTGCCCCCGTGCGATGGATGCCCGCGAAACAATGGACGAGGACGGGATAGTTGTGCGAATCGCTCAGAACGGCACGGAATTTACGCACGCCCGCTTCCATCGGCACGCAGCCGCCGACATCGCCCCATTGGCTGGGCAGGATGCGGACAAAGTTGATTTCCTCGCTCTCGCAAAATTCTTTCTCTGCCTTATCGGACGGGGTCAAGCCGTCTCGCAGCGAGATGACCGTCTTAATGTGATAATCGTTGATGATGCGCTTCAGTCCTTCCTTGGTCATTTGTCCGCTGCGGTAGAGGACGCCTGGCTTAACCACACGGAAATTGCGCGTCTGCGCTTGCTGATGAACGGCCAGCGTGACCGGCCCCATGATAAGGGCGAGAACGACCGCGCTTCCGAGAGCGATTGGGACAATGCGTAACATAAAACGCCTCCGTTGGACTTCGGCTCGGTAGATGGCCGATCCACCGACCGTCGCATGGGGCGGCGATTCTAGCCAGAGTATGGTTTCGGAAAAAGACAGGTTCCACCTGATGCCCGGTTCGCCTTTTACGACAGGGCGCGGGAAACCGGGTGGCGTGGGCGGACAGGGTGAAACAAACGGAGACAGCGCAGACCGAGCCGCGCCAGTTTATGGCTCCATCGTCCCAACCAGTCGTCGCCGGGCGGCTGCGGCTGGCAAGCCGACAAATTGGGTCGAAAAACCAAGAGAAGCAAGAGGGGTAAATACCACAAAATGTATACGCCGCCTTGATCGGAGTACCAAAATTGAATGCCAATCAGCACGGCGGCGGTCAGGGCCAACACATGGCCCAGATTCTTGGGTGTGGGCCAGAAAGCCGTGGTTCCGATCAGGACCACATAAGCGAGGAAGATCGGGATTCGATACGCCCAGTGCGAGGGAGTGCCCTGCCACAGACCGCGTGTATCCGCATCGGGTTGGAGCCAGGGCAGCCAGGCCGATGGCTTCCAGCCCGATAGCAGAGTGGGCGGCAGCACGCCGTTGATCCACAAGATGCCGCCGAGGATGACCAGACACAACCCGGTTGACAGGGCGAAGGCCAGACCGAAGCGCAACGCGCCGCGCCGGCGATAGAAACTCAGCCACAACGGAAAGGCCAAGGCGGGAAAAAAGACCGTGCCGGTCGCCAATCCGAGGAAGATGCCCGCCAGAGTCGGCCGGCGGTAGAGGAACACCATCCAGATCATCAGCGCCATCGGCCAGGCGTGGTCCCAGCGACCCACGCCCAGCGCCGTCTTGGGCATGAGCAAATACGTGTACGGCAAGAGCAAGTAAAAGGTTGCGGCCCCATCCCCGCGTGCAGATCCTCAAAATGTCGCCAACCAATCAGCACCAGAGCGACGACGATCGACAGATGACACAAGACGGTGAGGCCGCGCTCAATCCAGATTTGTAGGGAAGAATCATCCACATCGGAGGGCGTTTGCTGCAAGTCCCTTATCACCTTCTCGCCCAACCGCCGCATGGGAGGATCGATGGGCACCGGCGCAGTCTCGCGGCGGTCGGAAGACTCATTGGCGGGCTGCTCGTCGGGATGGCGAACGGCGACGGCGATGAGACTGACGAAGAGGGCGCCCGCCAGCCATATCAATCCGGCGAGGTTCAAGTTCGGAGCCAAGGCCGGTCGTCGTACCAGGGTGAGATCGAACAGGCAGCGAAATAGGTAGTAGCCGGACGCGATTAGCAGCCACAGATAACCCCAGTAATGTGTGCCGCCGCCCTCGACGAGCAATAGCAGACCCGGCATGAGCAGGAACAGGGTGAACACATCCCAATTGCGAATGCTCAGTAAACGCGTGAACTTGAAAAACAAAGCGACCGCCAACAACGCCGAGAAGTAAAACCACGTCGTGGCGTTGGGCAAATTGAGGTCGAAGAAGATCGATCCGTTGGCCATCATGCCCGTACTCGAGTCGAGAGGAGATCCTGAATAAGAAATTGTAGACGATCGGATGCCCCTGTCTAGCGCACCTTTCGCGCCGGTAGGTCCGGCGAGCCGAGCCGGACTTTGCCCCAACAGTACCGCTCGGCTCGCAGCACCTCCAGTAGGTCCGGCGAGCCGAGCCGGACTTGAAGAGGTGCCGCTCGGCTCGCGGCACCTACTTAATGCGTGCCGCTCGGCTCGCGGCACCTCCGGTAGGTCCGGCGAGCCGAGCCGGACTTTGCCCCAACAGTGCCGCTCGGCTCGCGGCACCTACTTAATGCGTGCCGCTCGGCTCGCGGCACCTACCTGTAGGTCCGGCGAGCCGAGCCGGACAACAAGTGCCGCTCGGCTCGCGGCACCTACTGGCGGTAGGTCCGGCGAGCCGAGCCGGACTTGAAGAGGTGCCGCTCGGCTCGCGACACCTACTCCGTCTGTTACCGGTTCTTTGCCGTGGACGACGAGGGGAATTGTCTTGTCCCGCTTCGTCCCCTCCCGTTACGATTGCAAAAGCAACATTCTTCGCGAGTGAATCGCTTCCGCTCGATCCGTGCAAAGGAGGCCGTCGTGTTCGCGCACTGTCATCGAACGCTGCTCGTTGTTCCGCTCCTGCTTGCGGTCGTGGTTCCCGCCGATGCGGCCGCGCCGGCCCCCAAGCCCACGGCCAAGCAGATTGCCCAATGGATTGAGCAACTCGGCGATAATAGTTTCGCCGTGCGCGAACAGGCGTCGAAAAAACTATGGGCGGCCGGCCAAGCCGCCGAGCCTGCTCTCGAAAAAGCCATCAAGAGCGATGACGCCGAGGTGGTTCGCCGCGCCCGCGATCTTCTCGACAAGTTCCGCTGGGGTATCTATCCCGACACGCCAGCAGAGATCGCCGCCGGCATCCAGGCGTATCAGTCCAGCGAAGGCAATCAACGGCTGGAGGCCTTGCAAAGGCTACTTCAGGCCGGATCGACCGGGCTAAAAGCCGTGCTGAAAATCTCCAAGGCCGAAAAGGATCCCAATCAACGCAAAACTTTCGGCCAGATTGTCTCCAGCAAACTCCCGTCCGCGTTCGCGCGGGTGCTGGAAACCAACAACTACGAAGAATTTGAGGGTCTTCTCGAAGGCGGCCATGACAACGAAATCATCGATAACCAGCAATACGCGGCCTACTGGCTGCTGCGCGGCAAACTCGACGAACGCATCACGCGCTTTCGCTCGTTGCTGGCTAAGACGCCGGCGGAGAAGCGCCTGGCCGAGACGTTAATCTATCTCTATCGCGCCAAGGGCGACTTGACGGCAGCGCGCAAGGCAGCGGAGAAAGCGGAGCGCGGCGATCTTATCGAAGGCATTCTGTACGAGGCGGCGGACTGGAAGGCGTTGGCGGCGCGTCCCGGCGCGCCCGTAGGGCGGGATACCGTCGAGAAACTAGCCTATCAGGCCGCCTTCGCGCGCTTGGCCGGCAACCAGAAGGACTTTGAGACTTTCCTCGGCGATCTGCGCAAATTGGCCGACCAGGGGCCAGGGCGTGGAATTTCTTCCTTCGCCGTCGCCAAGGCATTTCTCGTCAATGATCGGCCAATCGATGGTCTAGCCTTGCTCGCCAAGACGCCCGATCGTCACGCGATCCAGTTCGAGATTCTGTGCGCCCGTTTGCAATACGGCGAGGCCATGAAACTCGTGGCGCAAACGCGCCCCGCTGACAGCAAGGAGCAGAAACTGCTGGAAATTCTCCAGGCGCGAACGCTGTACATGCTGGGCGAGAAAGACAAGGCGCAAGCGCTGTTCACCCGCCTCGCCGAGCAGATAAAGGATAACTCGGATGCTTTTTGGGTTAGCAATCTGTTGGAAACCGAATATCGTATCGGCCTTATTGACCAGGCTTTCAAGCATTGCGCCAAGGCCATGAGCGATGGTCGCCCGAAAGGCGAGAAGCTCGGCCAGGGAGGAACCTATCTGAGTAAGGTTTTCCCCAACCATACACAGACAGCCGAGGCATGGTGGGAATTGCTGCGGCAGAAGTTTAAGGACGAGACGAGCGAGGCGGTCTTGAAACGGTTGCGTAAGCTGATGGACGGCAAGATCGCCGCCAAGGATGTCAAGGCGTGGATCGAAGAAGCGGATGGTGTTCTGTCCGTAAATGATGGTCGGCACCGCCGGAATGACCCTGATTTTGTAACGAAAAGTTCGCGACAGTGGCAAGCGATGGCCGAGGTCGCCACGATGGCCGGACTCGACGATCTGGCGCGTTCGCTGCTGGAAAAGGCAGATACTCCCGAAGCGTTGCTCCAGTTGGGTGATATGTTGGCTCGCAAGAAGCAGTGGACGAAGGCGGCGGAGCGCTATCGTCAAGCCTGGCGAAAGAGTTTAACGCCCGACGAGGCACTACCTAGCGGCAAGCAATCCGACCCCTTGCCGCTCTACCTGGCGGGAGACGCCTTGGTGAAAGCCGGACAGGACAAGGAAGGGAAGGAGCTTATCGAGCGATCGCACTGGCTGTTGCTGGCCGATGCGAAGGGCCGTTTCGCGTTCCTCCGTGCCCTGGCGCAGCGCGGCCACATGAAGGCGGCCCAGCGCGAGACCGAATTGCTGTCGCGCGTCAGCGAACCGAACACCTACTATTCCGGCGCGGCGATTCGCCGCCTCGCGGTTGCCGCCATCGCACGCAAAGATTATCTCAAAGCGGCCGAGGGCTTCGAGCAATCGATGCTGCGCTGTCTGAACCCGTACACCAACTTCGTGCAGCCGAGCGGCTACGCCAATGTGCCGGCTCAGGTCCACCAATTGCGCGCCAGAGGGCTGTTCGCGGCCGGAAAGTTCGCGGAGGCGCACAAACAGATCGAACTGGCTCAGGCTTGTTCGCCCGGAAACGTGGAACTGCCGATCACACTGGTTCCCGCCTTGGAAAAGGGTGGTCACAAGAAAGAGGCGACGGCCTTGTTCGAGAAGTCGTTCGCGGCGTATGCGAAAGTAAGCCAGGATTATCCGCGCTGCGCATGGGCGCACAATTCGGCGGCATGGATGGCCGCTTGCTGTCGCCGCAATCTCGACAAAGCGCTGGAGCATGCGGGCAAAGCTGTGGAGTTGGCACCGACGAACGCCGGCTACATCGATACGCTCGCCGAGGTGCATTTCCAGCGCGGCGAGAAAGACAAAGCCATCGCCTTGCAAAAACGCGCCATCGAGATAGACCCGAAGAAATCCTACTACCGCAAGCAGCTGCGACGACTGGAAGCCGGCGATCCGGCGGCCGAACGACCGCTGGAGAATGACGAGTGAGTGAATAGGATACTTACTTCGTCCACATTAGGGAGATTTCATGTCATTCACTTGTTGTCGAATGCTGTGCGTCTTGTGCGGGTTGGCAGCGATGGCTTCCTCTCTCGTCGCCGCACCGCCAGAAAAGCCCAACGAACGACAGGTAGCTCAATGGATCAAGGAGTTGGGCGACGACGACTTCGCCGTGCGTGAGAAAGCCTCGCGGAAGTTGTGGCTGGCCGGACAAACCGCCGAAGCCGCACTGGAAAGAGCGCTGCAAAGCGACGATGTCGAGGTGGTTCGGCGAGCGCGCGCTATTCTGGGCAAGTTTCGCTGGGGCATCTACGGCGACACGCCTGCCGACATCGTCGCCCGCATCCAGGCCTATCAGTCCAGCGAAGGCAATCAACGAGTGGAGATTGTACAGAAACTACTTCAAGGCGGTTCGGCCGGACTGAAAGCCGTGCAGAAAATCGTCAAGGCTGAAAAAGATCCGAACCACCGCAAAGCGCTGGGTAAACTCGTATCCAACAAGCTTCCGATGGCCTTCGCGCGGGTTGTGGAAACCAACGATTACGAACCATTCGAGACGCTTCTGGAAATCGGCCATGCCAACGAGATCATCCACAACAATCAATACGCGGCCTACTGGCTGCTACGCGGCCAACTCGATGAGCGCATCGCTCACTTTCATTCGTTGCTGGCCAAAACGCCAAACGAGAAGCGCGTGGCCGAGACGCTGGCCTACCTCTATCGCGCCAAGGGCAATCTGACGGAAGCGCGCAAGGCGGCGGAGACATCCGAACGCACCGAATTAATCGAAGGCATTTTGCACGAGGCGGCGGATTGGAAGGCATTGGCGGCACGTCTGAAGCCGACGGGCAAGAACGATACCGTCGAGAAATGGGCTTATCGCGCTGCCTTCGCGCGTCTGGCCGGCAAGCAGAAAGAATGCGCGGCCATCCTTGACAAACTGCCTCCATTGGCCGACAAGGATGCGCAGCGTTTCGTCGTCAGAGCCTTCCTGCTCAACGACCGCCAAGCCGATGGGCTGGCATTGCTTCGTAAAACACCTCCTCACGGAAACCTCTTCGACATTTTCTGCGAGCGATTGGAATACGATAAGGCACGGGAGTTGGTGAAAGAATCTCAGGGCAAACCTTCTGGATCGCTAACTATTGAGTGGGCGCGGACACTATGCTTATTGGGGGAAAAAGAACAGGCGAAGGCTTTGTTCGCTGCCAAGGGCGAACAGATCAAAGACGGCGTGAATGATTATGGGGTTGCGCAATTGTTGCGTGAAGAATATCACGCCGGCCTGAATGACCTGGCGTTCGAGCATTGCCGTAAACTTTTCAGCGTCGCCGCCCGGAGAACGGTAGGGAGCGGGCACGGAGATCCTTGGGAAAGCCTTTTTTTGAGCTATGTCTTCCCCAAACAATCGGATGCCGCCACGATGTGGTGGATTATACTCCGCGGCAAATTTAAAGACGAATCGGCCGCGAAAACGCTCGAACGTCTGCGTCTGGTGATGGAAGGAAAGATCGCCGCCAAAGAGGTCAAAGCATGGATTGGGGAAGCCGAGGCGATTTTGTCTCAGCCGGGCTTGCGCATTCCTCTCCGCCGCTTGCTCGATTACCGGCAAGTGCTGGCCGACGAAGCGGCGAAAGTCGGGCTGGACGATCTGGCTTATGCGTTATTGGACAAAATCGGCAGCGCGAAAGCGCTCCTCCGGCTGGGCGATCTGCACGCGGAAAAAAAACAATGGACCGAGGCGGCCAAACGCTATCGTCAGGCGTGGCGTAAGAGTTTGACGCCCAACGAGGCGCTTATCGAGGAGGCTAAAGGGGCGCTGCCTACTGAGGCACCCAAAAGGGCGCTGGCTAGTGATACGCCATCCGATCCGTTGCCGCTGTATCTGGCCGGCGATGCCCTAGTAAAAGCGGGACGAGACAAGGAAGGGAAAAAGTTAATCGAGCAATCGCACCGGCTGCCGTGGGCCGACCCTTCAAGTCGTTATTCGTTCCTCCACGACTTGACGAAGCGAGGTCATCGAGAGGCAGCACGACGCGAAACGGAATTGCTGCTGCACGTCAGCGAGCCGAACACCATCTATTCCAACCATGCGATTCATCGCCTCGCCATTGCCGCCGCCGCGCGGAAGGATTACGCCAAGGCAGCCGAAGGATTCGAGCAGTACACCCTAAGCTGTTTGGACCGTTCCACTTTCCTTCTCGATTTTGGTGGCTACGCCACACTACCGGCGCGGAGCCACCAACTGCGCGCCCTCGCTCTGCTCGACGCCGGTAAGTTCGACGAGGCATGCAAGCAAATTGAACTGGCTCAGGCGACCGCACCGGCCAGCATGGATCTACCGATTGCCTTGGTACCCGCTTTGGAGAAGCACGGCCACAAGAAGGAGGCGACGACGCTCTTCGCCACATCCTTCGCGCTGTATGAAAAAGTGTGTCGGGACTATCCGCGTTGCGCGAGAGCGCACAATTCGGCGGCATGGATGGCCGCTTGCTGTCGCCGCAATCTCGACAAAGCGCTGGAGCATGCGGGCAAAGCTGTGGAGTTGGCACCGACGAACGCCGGCTATATCGACACGCTGGCCGAAGTGCATTTCCAGCGCGGCGAAAAAGATAAGGCCATCGCCATCCAAAAGCGCGCCATCGAGCTTGATCCGAAGAAGACGTATTACCGCAAGCAACTACGGCGTTTGGAAGAGGGCGATCCGTCCGCCGAACGGCCGGCGGAAAACGACGAGTGACAAGCCCGGAGCGCCAGCGACGGGTTGAAAAACCCGTCGCTGGCGCTCCGGGCTTGTCAAGCTAGTGTTCTAAGCCTGCTGCAATCCCTTCCTCATCTCGCCTTGAATAAGCGATAGATCCTCCACGCCGACCGACAAGCGCACCAGTCCTTCCGTGATGCCTTGCCGCTCTTTCTCCGCTGGACTGACGTAGCGGTGGGACGTGGTCGCCGGATGACTGCACGTTGTTGTTGTATCACCGAGCGAGGGGCTGAAGGGAATGCCGGGTGCCTGACGCATGAAACGATTGACCGCCTCGCGGCCGCCGGCGAGATCGAAACAGAGCATGCTACCAAAACCACCCTGCAACAAGCGGCCAGCCAATTCGCGGTCGGGATGATCCGCACGCCCAGGGTAGACAACACGCGACACGCCGGATTGCTGCGCCAGCCAGTCGGCGAGCGCGGCGGCGTTGGCGGATGCCGTCTTCATACGCAAGGCTAGCGTGCTTAAACCGCGTTCCGTCAGCCAGCAATCGAAGGGATTAGAGGCCAAGCCCCAGATGCTGCTGACCTGACTCACTTCGGGGAGCAAGTCGTTGTTGCCGCACACTAACCCCAGCGTCACATCGCTGTGACCGCCGATCATCTTGGTCAGGCTCTCCATCACGAAATCCGCCCCCAAATCCAGAGGACGAACCAGTACCGGAGTCGCGAAGGTGTTATCGACGACAAGCAAACAGCCGGCCTCATGAGACAGTCGCGCGAGGGCAGCCACATCGGAGACATGCAGCAGAGGGTTCGACAACGTCTCCACGAACAGCAGACGAGCCGGCGTTTCCAGGGCGTGACGTACTTGCTCCAGATCGCTGGTATCCACGAAGGTTGTTGCCACGCCGAAGCGCGGTAGCTCTTGCTGGAACAATTGGGTGGTCCGGCCGTAGAGACGATGGCTAGTGACAACCCGTTGTCCCTGTTGCACGGTGGCCAAGACAATCGCGCTGATGGCGGCCATGCCCGAACTGGTCACGGTGGCCCAGCGCGCCCCCTCCCATTCGGCCAATTGAGCCGCCAGGCGATGTGCGTTGGGATGGGCGTCGCGGGCATAGATAAAGCCGGGTTCGCGGGCGTCCAGGATACGATCGAGGGCGTCGAGGTCCGGCAACGTGTAGACGGCGGACTGATACAACGGCGGCACCAGCGGAGCGCTCGGACCCAACGAAGAAGGAGGAATGCGGTTTTCGGCCATGATGGAATCGCTCAAGGTTTCACGTTCGACAGATAATTCTGCACGGCGATCCACATTGTTTTATGAGGTCCATTCGCGTCCTGCTGAAAACCGAGCCGGGCCGCGTCTTCCCGCGCTTTCTCATCCGTCTCCTTGCCCACAAGCCGGAAGTGCAAATACCACAGGCCGCCGGCCAGGGAACTATCCTTGTCGTAGACGAACAACGGCAGATTATTGGGGTCCACCACCAGACGATTGAATTGATCCACGGTTTCCTTCGACAAAGTTTGCGCGGAGACTTCGAGACTCAGATAGCGCAACCCGCTCTGCTCGAACGAACGGCGGGCGGCGCTATTGTCCTCGCCGGGAGCGTGAATGTGCAAGACGGTACGATAGCCGTGGGTTTTCAGCCAATTCACACCGTCGGCGAACGGTTCCTGTCCGCTGGCGACATCTTGCTTGGCGACGGCGAATTGCGGAATATCCACCGGCAAGGCGGGACTCGCCGTGCCCGCGTCCTTCGCCGGAGGCATGAACGGAGCCTTCGGCGGTTCGGGCGTTTGCGGTGTATAGGGGCGAGTCGTTTCTTGAGGTGGTCGAGAATCGTTCGGAGCCGGGCGCGCCGGCTCCGGTTCGACCGGCTCCGGCGCTTCCAGCGACACGCTGGGAGCGACTGAGGCCGGCGCAGGTTGGCTGGGCGGTCCAGGCGGAGGCACATAGGAATTTTGCTGGATTGCCGCACCTGGCGGAGGAGCAATCGCGCCGGGCGGCGGCGTCGGTCCAGGGAAAACGGGAGCCGGACTGGGATTGAAGCGCGGCGGCTGCGGACCGGGATAGCCGCAACTGGCGCAGGGCGGCGCTACCGCTGGCCGCGGCGTGGTGAGGTAGCCACTGCGTGAGTTGTTCGTACACCCGCAACCGGGAAGCACGCCCAGCACTACCGCACCCGCCAGCAGCAACGAGACTTGTCGCCGGTTCATGTCCTGTCCTCCCCTCGCTTCGTCTACCCCTACGATTCTACGATGGGCAGCTGATGAGGCGTCAGAGGAGGTTGTGCGTATTAGGCCGAAAATGGACTCCGTGAGCGTGAAAGGTAACGATTACACAGGTTGCGATGGGAAACGAGGCAGGCCGAACCGGTGGATCAACCGATTGGTTGAAGTCTGAACAATTCAAATCCGCAAGGGGATGTTGCTACGCAGCGCGGTCACGAGTTGAGTTATATCCTCCTCCGTGTGTCCCGCCGTCACACTGAGGCGCAAACGCGCGGTTCCCTCCGCAACCGAGGGAGGGCGAATGGCCGGTACGAGCAAACCGTGTTCTTCCAGCCGCCGCGATAACGCCACCGCAGCACGCGCCTCGCCCACGATTAGCGGCACAATCTGACAATGCGAATCGCCCACCGCGCCGCCGAGTTCCCGCAATTCTTGGCGCAGCAGCGCGGCCAGCGTGAGAACATGACGGCGGCGTTCGGGTTCACTTTGTATCACGGCCAAGGCTTGCCTCGCTGCGGCGGCGACCGGAGACGCCAGGGCGGTCGAGAAAATGTAGGGGCGAGCGTGATTGACCAGGAAGGCGATTGATTGGCGTGAGCCGCAGACGAAACCACCCTGGCTCCCCAGCGCTTTACTCAATGTGCCCACCTTGAGAACACGATCCCACGACCACGAACCCGGTGTCAACAAGTCGGTGACACCGCGACCATGTTCGCCCAGCACGCCGGTAGCGTGCGCCTCGTCAATCAACAAAATACAATTAAAGCGCTCCGCTAACTCTAATAATCCAGTCAAGGGAGCGAGATCGCCGTCCATGCTGAAAACGGTATCGCTGACGATCAAGCGACGACGAGCGCGAACCCCTTCGCTTCGCAGCAGGTCGGCGAGATGGGGTAAATCGTTGTGGCGATAAACGTGGACGGCCGCGCGCGACAGGCGGCAGCCATCGATGAGGCTGGCATGATTGCGGGCATCGCTGAAGACGGCGTCTTCCCTGCCGGCGAGTGAACTAATGACGGCAAGGTTGGCGGCATAGCCGCTGCTGAAAACGAGGGCCGCCTCGGCATTCTCCCATTCCGCCAAGGTGCGTTCGAGCTTACGCAACGGTGGCAGATGACCGGACACCAGGGCGGATGCACCCGCGCCGCAGCCATAACGACGCGCCGCGCGAGCGGCGGCGCGAGCCAGACGCGGATCGCCGGCGAGAGCGAGATAATCGTTGGAGGCGAAGTTAATCAACTCGCGGCCGCGCACGAGAACGCGCGCACCCGGCCCAGACTGCAAACGTCGCCGGACGCGGTACAACCCACGACGGCGGCGTTCCTCCAGATCATCGTCCATCCAGGCAGGCATGTGGGGAGCAAAAGAAAAATTTAACCACAGAGGCACAGAGATACAGAGAGAAAACAAACCAATTTGTTTTTGTCTTCTCTGTGTCTCTGTGCCTCTGTGGTTAGTTTGTTTTATGACAGTATCGGCAATTCCCAGGTCGAGGTCGTGCGCGGCGGCAGCGGTGCGATGTCCGGGTCGGCGTCGCCGACGCGGTCGTCGTGCCAGCTCAATCCCAGATCCTCGATCATTTGCAAGTCGTCCTCATTCGCTCGGCCGGCCGTCGCCAGATAATTGCCGATCAGACCGCTTGTGCCGCCGACGTAGAAGATCCAGCTTTGCAAATCGCGCAGGTTCTTCTCGCGGCCGCCCGCCACTTTCAGATCCTGACGCGGCAGAATCATCCGCATGACGGCGATGATTTTGAGAATCTCCATCGGCCGCAGTCGAGGAGCATTCTCCAACGGCGTGCCAGCGATCGGGAAGAGAAAGTTCAGCGGCACCACGCTGGGATTCAGTTCCTTCAAGCTGAAAGCAAGGCTGACGCGATCTTCGATGGTTTCGCCCATGCCGAAGATGCAGCCGCAGCACGTTTCCAAGCCGACGCGCTGGGCAAGGCGAACTGTGTCAACCCGTTCCTGCCAGCTGTGCGTGGTGACAATCTGCGGATAAAACTCGCGTGAGGTTTCGAGATTGTGATTGATGCGGCGAACGCCGGCCGCCTTCAAATCCAGCGCTTGCTCCTCAGTCAGTGTGCCGAGCGTGGCACAATGACAGATGCCGTCTACCTCCTTCATGGCGTGGACGGCTTCCATGATCTTGGGCCATTCGCGCTTCGTCGGTCCCCGGCCGCTGTTGACGATGCCGAAGGCGCTGGCGCCGCGATCGCGCGCGTCGGTACACGCTTGCGCCACCTCCGCGCCGTCCATCATCGGATGGGCCGTGATGCCGGTGTCGAAATGGCCGCTTTGCGCACAGAACTTGCAATCTTCGCCGCAATTGCCGAACTTCGTCGGCAGGATGCTGCAAAACGTCACGCGGTTGCCGTGGAAGTGACGGCGGACCTTATGGGCGGCGTAGAACAGATCGTAAAGCTCCTCGCCTTCGAGGGCGAAGAGTTGGCTGGCTTCCTCGCGCGTCAACTCGCCGCCGTCGATGATGCGGCGACTCAGGGATAGCAGATCGGGTAAGGCGGCCGGCATGAAATTTCTCCTCAGCGTCAGGCTTTGCGGCTTGGCATGCAGACGATCATCAGGACGAGCATGGTATACAAAATGGCGACCGCGTAGGGCAGCGCGGAGGTGGATCGTTCGCTCTTCTCCGGTTCAGCGGGAGTAGCCTGGGCCTGCACGACGGGCGTACACAGAGCGAGGAGAAGAAGAGGAGCGATGAGGCGAAGTAAACGTCGTAACATGGTGTTCGACCTCTAGCCGGCGCGTCGATGAATGAGCCTGTCGCCCCATGCTCCCAGCATCGACTTCGGAGGCTTGGGAGGCGGAGCCGGCGGAGCCACTTCGACCGGCTCCTCCGGCTCCGCCTCCCGCTGACCTTTCCGCTGGCGGCGGCGCTCCAAAAGGAACTGGATCAAGACGCCCATGACCACCAACGAAGCGCAACCCCAGTTTAACAGCGCGCCGTTCTTTTGCGTCCAGGCGACGCTGTTCACCATATGAAGCCGGTCAAGCAATGCCAGAGCGCTATAGGCCATGAGCAGCGAACCAACCAGACTGGAGAACGCAACGATCCAGAAACGATAGAGGAGGATGCCGATCAAACCGCCGACGAGCGAGACGGCAATGGGTTCATCCCAGGTAGGCGCGATCGTATGAACAAGGCCCAGAGCCGCCAGTCCACCCGCCGCAAACAGAAGAATGCGCACCAGCGAGAGAGCCAGCGCTCCTGCCGAGATGGCCAGCAAGAGGCCGGCCACCAACGGCTGCATGCCATATTGTTTGCCGTAGCTCAGTCCAAGGATTCCTGCCGTCAAGGTCACGCTCATCGCCAACCAAAAGCGATGCGTTCGGCCGCCGAAGGACCATAGAAGAAAGCCGATGGCCAATCCGGCACCGCTGATAAATGGAGAAAGGGAGCGTGCCTCCTCCAAAATGTCCGGTGCCAGTAATTGCATGCGCGACACTCCATGGAAAGAAAATACCGTACTCGGACGACGGAAACTTCAGAAGACGCAACTTAATGCCCGATTCCGCGAAGTTAACGAGGGGGGGAGATACTGTCAAGATGGCTCACTTGGCAGCGGCCGGTAGCAATCCAGAAGTTCTCCTCTTTTCTTCGCCCCCCTGAAATCGATTCTACGGGATGCGAGGGAACATTATTTGCATGAGCATGAGAGAACGTATTGGCGAGGACATTGAATTTGACCGATACTGACGAGCGTGAGTTTAACATCCCAAAGGATGTAGTTCCAATGCGCTCGGGAACATTGGGAATGTCCTTTCCGAACGGATGGAAGAGTTCTGCCGGTTGGCATGGTTTCCTCTGACCCATAGAGAGGGAAGAAAACGCCATGGGGAGCAACGACGAGGGCGAGCGAACCTCTTCCACCCGCTACGCGGAGATGGTCGTCCGCACATTGAGGCATGAGGTGGGCGATCTGCTGCAATCGGTATACTCGGCCGTCGCCATTCTCCAGGAACGCCTGCCCCAAGGTCAGTCGCTGGAGCGAACGATTCTCGCGGACCTGCGTAGTCGGGCGGAAGCATGTAAGAACGAACTGGACGCCGCTCATGATCTCGTCTGTCCTCTCGCCCCTAACTTGGACTGGGTAGAGTTGGGGGAGTTGGCTGGCAGCATCGCGGCATCTTACGCCTTGCGTTATCCCGGACTACAACTTATTTGCGAGGTGCCTCGCCCCCTGAAAGTTTGGGGAGATGCCCCCCGACTCGCCCAGATCGGTACGTTGCTGATGATGTCACTCTGTCCAGCGGCTCGAAGCAGAGTCTTGATCCGCGCGGTTCCCCAACCGGCGAATGGAACCGTCGAATGGAGTTTTAGTCATGATGGCCCTCCCGCGAACGACGAGCAATTGAGTTGGCTGAAAGCGCCGTTCAGCACGACGCGGCACGCGCGCTTCGGACTCGGACTGGCCTACGCGCGCCGGGTCGTGGAGTTGCTCGGAGGACAGATCAGGACCAGCGAGAGTTCCGAGAGTGGCTTTCAGATCGTTCTCGTTTTGCCGACGGTTCAACCGAAGGAGTGACTCGGTGGACCCGGCGGATAACGAGTTGTTGAATCAATAGGATCGTGCATCGGCACTCGAATTGCTCTTTCCCCAGCGTCGCGGGACAGAGAAATGCACGAAGTTTGTGCGGCGAATAACGCTTGAGACTGAGGAGGTTGGCGTCATGGAGCAATCGGCGTCCATGGTATCGCCCTTGAAAATCGTGGTCGTCGAGGACGACGCCACCGTCCGCCTGTTCTTGAAGGAAACGCTGGAGAAAAAGTTGGGCCATCAGGTCGTCGGCGAGGCTGCTACCGGAACGGACATGGTCCGTACCGTGCTGGAACTCGAACCCGATGTGGTGGTCTTCGATATTCATCTTCCGCGTCTCAATGGGTTGGACGCTCTGCGCCAGATTTATCAAGAGCGCGTTGTCGCTGCCGTGGCCATCACGGCCGACCGCGATCAGGAGTTGGTGCGACGCGCTCTCGAAGAGCATGTTTTGGCCTATCTGGTCAAGCCGGTTGAGGAACACCAACTCGGACCAGCCCTTCTCATTGCTCGCGCTCAGTTCGCGGAGTTGCGCGAACTGAACCAGGAAAACGCTTCCCTGCGCGAAGCTCTGCAAAACCGCAAAGTCATCGAGCGCGCCAAGGGCGTCCTTATGAAGCGCTATCGTTGGACCGAGGCGGAAGCCTTCCGCCGACTTCAACGCGGTGCCATGAATCGCCGCACCACGATGGTCGATCTGGCCCAGAATGTACTCAATGGCATTGAAATGAATCTGTGAGGTTGAGACGTTCTCCTGTTTTGGCCAGCCCGCAGCGCCAGCAAGGGATTTCCCTTGCTGGCGCTGCGGGCTGATGGTTCATTCTTTTACTGCCTCAATTCTTCCAGCAATTTCTCGTAGGCTCTGCCAGTTCCCTCGATTAGGGCGCGGCGAGAGGTTTCCCCGATCACCGTCAGCGTCACCCGAAGATGATCGCGCGGCAAACAGTCCGGCACTCGATCCGCCCATTCGACCAGGCAGACGCCGTTGCTCTCGAAATACTCGTGTACGCCCAGGTCGGCGAACTCGCCTTCGGTCTTCAACCGATAGGCATCGAAGTGATAGATCGGCAGCCGCGCGCTATATTCCTGCACAAGAACGAAAGTCGGACTATTGACCACTCGACTGTCGGGAATATCCAATCCCTCGGCGATGGCTCGCGCCAGATGTGTCTTGCCGGCCCCCAATACGCCGATCAGGGCCACGACCGAACCAGGCCAAAGCCTTCGTCCGAGACTGCGGCCAAACGTCTCCGTCGCGGTCAGATTGGGAAGATTCGCAACCAAGGAAGAAAAGGATCGATTCGCCATCCGAAATCACATGCCCTTCAAGCCCTCCACGGCGCGCGTGCGCCTCTCCTGGCATGATACCAGGCAAGGCCGACGTAAGCGAAATACCGTTTACGTTTCGCGGCGAAATGTAAGCGGTGACGCTACACCGCTTTGAGTACCAGGCAGGTATTACTGCCGCCGAAACCAAACGAATTGGACATAGCCACGCGGACTTTCGCCGGCCGGGCCTCGTTGGCGACGTGGCAGAGATTGCACTCGGGATCGGGTTCGTGCAGGTTGATCGTCGGCGGCAGCGCGCTGCGTTCCATCGCCACCAGGCAGGCCAGCGCTTCCACGGCGGCGGCGGCCGTCAGCAGGTGGCCGGTCATGCTCTTCGTCGAACTGATGGGCACACGCTCGACGGCAGCGCCGAAAACGGCGCGGAGAACGCGGGCCTCGGCTATGTCGCCGACGGGGGTGCTGGTGGCATGGGCGTTGATGTAATCGACATCGCCGGGATTGCAGCCCGCGTCGTCGAGCGCTTCGCGGACGGCTGCCATCGCCGGTTCGGGATCGGGACTGGGAATCACCATGTTGAAGGCGTCGCTCCGCGCTCCGTAGCCGGCGACTTCGGCATAGGCGCGAGCGCCACGGCGTCGCGCGGAGCCGGCGGATTCCAGCACGAACACGGCACCACCATCGCCCATGACGAAGCCGTCGCGCTGGCGATCGAACGGCCGCGAAGCCGCCTGCGGTTCGGCATTGCGGCGCGATAATGCGCGGAGATTGCCGAAGCCGGCCAGCGCCATCGGCGTCACCGCCATGTCACAGGCACCAGCCAGGCACACATCCACCCAGCCTAACTCAAGCCAGTTGCGAGCCTGCGCCAGCGCCACGTTACCGCTGGCGCAAGCGGCGGATACGCTCACGACTGGTCCCGTCAGACCCAGGACGCGGCGCGTGCGTCCGATCATTGATTCGACATCCAGTTCCGGCTGCCAGACGCGCCGGCCGCCGGCCAGGGCATCCGCTTCCCACACCTCCAGCCACTCCGCGCCAACTCCCAGAGCTAGACCGATGCGAACTTCTCGTCGTCGCTCCCACCAGCCGGAATCGCGCAGGGCACCCATGCAACACCAGCGCATCAGCTGCTCCAGACGATGCAACCGCGCGAACTCCTCCGTATCGACTTCGTCGGGACAAGGAACCTCACCCAACTGACCGGCGATCTGGCTGGGATGTTCGGAAACGTCGAAGCGCTGAACGCGATCAACGCCGGATCGGCCAGCAAGCAAATGGTTGCCGAAGTCGGCATAGGTGTTGCCCAGCGGCGTGGCCGTGCCCACACCGGTTATCCAGACCGCGCTCGGATGGCTCACTATATTTTCTCCGGCCTGGGGTTCAACGGTCTGCCAGGACAACCTGACCAAGATCGGCTTGGGGTGAGAGACTTCGTTGCCGCGCCGGAGCAGCGGTGCGATCGAGAAGACTCGTCACGCCGGTTTGCAACAACTCAATTCGGCTGCCGGGATCGAGCAACTGAACCACGCGTGTATCGCCGCTTGACTCGCTATGAAGCAAACGGAGCAGCGCCTCCAGTCGTGGAAGATCAAAACCGGATCGGAGAGCGTCCCGTGCCTCCGAAGCGACCAACGATTCCCGAACCGGCGTGCCACAAACGACACGCAATCGAATGCGTGAGCCGCTCGTTCGTATCGGCGTGAGCGCGAGGGCCAGGCCGACACACTGGGTTCCTTCGGCCGGCTTGCCCGCTTGATCGGGAGCCTGTTCGGGATCCAGACAGGTCAGCACAACCCACACACCCGGCAATTTCTGACATTCCAGCATGGCCGTCGCAGCCAGCAAGACTTCGGCGACGCCGCCGGGACCGCCGCCGACACCGAAATTGGGACCATGAATCTTGAGCGCCTGGCTGACCGTGCCGGAGATGGAGTGCAGCGAGCGATGGGGGATCAGATGGGGCGAGACGCCCCATGCCCCTTCCGTCTGGAAACGCTGAAGCGCCGCCGCCATCGCCGGCCGACCGAGGAAACGCGGGGCGGCCGCCACACCCCAGTCGCGGAAATTCGTGCTTTGCAAGCCAGCCGTGTGAATCGCCTTGTAGACGGCCGCGAGGCCGGCCACGGTCTGCTCGTCGGCGTGTTTGAGGAACGACGTCGGAAGAGGTTCACCGCGGACGGGGCCGGGATGCCGTCGTAACTCCGGCAACGCCTCCAACCCTACACGCACGGTTGCGTCCGCCGCCAAATCGCAGCAAACCGCACAGGTCCGCGCAGGGAACGGTTCATGTGGTGGCTTCAAACGACACGAATCCTTTCGCTTACCTCTCCATCCCTGGAGTCCTCTGCCACCACGCCGGGCGCGGGCAGTGGGCGGTAGACCTTGAGCGGTAAAGCATCGATAAACCGATTGCTTACCGCCGACCTACTGCCCAGGGAGAGGCAGAGTGCAAATGGTGGTACTTCAATTCACCCAACCTGTCAACGCGAGATTATGAGAAAGCCTCAGAATCGCCCAATCAAGAGCGCCCCGTGATGGAAATTCCTCTCATTCGCGTTAATGGTCAATTCCTGAATCTATTATCGGTCGAAATCGCTCCCTATATTTGGCAGTCGCGCGCTTCTTTTTTGCAATCTGCATCGGGACTAGGTAAGCTGGAGAAGGTTCCTTGTGGATTTCGTGAACGTCAATCGTCCTCTTTTGTGAGCGCTACCCGGTTTAGCCGCTTGCGGCTTAGCGGTTGCTTCGGGCTAAGGCAGCGCTGGAGCCATCCCATTCCATCCCTCGTTTGACAGGATTCTCGCGATGATGCGCATCTCTCGATCTCCCCTGGCGATCCTGGTGTTTGCCCTACTCATCGGAGCAACGAACGCCCAGGAACCCATTCGTCTGGCGCGCACGCCGGACATCTCCCCCGACGGTAAATTCGTCGCCTTCAGCTATCTCGGCGACATCTGGGTGGTGGAAACCATCGGCGGCACGGCACGAGCCGTCACCTCGCACCCCGCCCACGATCTCGCTCCCGTCTTCAGTCCCGATGGCCGTAAGATCGCCTTCAGCTCCAACCGCCACGGCAGCTATGACGTTTATGTCGTGCCGGTCCAGGGCGGCCACCCCACCCGGCTGACCTTCGACTCCGCGACGGACCAGGTGTGCGGCTGGACGCCCGACGGAAAACAGATTCTGTTTGCCTCCACGCGCGGCACATCCTTCCCGGTCGGCTACGAGCTATTCACGGTGCCCGTTCAGGGCGGTCCGTCCCGTCGTATCACGGCCGCCGAGGGCAAGGAAGGCGTTTTCTCGCCGACCGGCGATCGCCTCGCCTATGTGCGCGGCCCCGGCACCTGGTATCGCAAAGGCTATCGCGGTTCGTCTAATGACGATATCTGGCTCTGCAACGCCGACGGTGGCAATAACCGGCGGGTCACGGCCTTCAATGGCCAGGACAATTCGCCCATGTGGAGCGCCGACGGCAAGACCCTGTTCTACGTCAGCGAAATTCACGGCACACCGGCCAACATTGTCCGCTTGCCGCTCGACTCCACCGCCGTGCCTGCCGCCGGCAAACTGGCGGTTAAACCTCAATCGGTCACCACACACAAGGACGACGGTGTTCGCCGCGCTCGCATCTCCAGTAACGGCGCGTGGATTGTCTACGAATGCGGCGCGGATCTGTGGGTGATCTCCACCCACGAGGGCTCCACGCCGCGCAAACTGGCCATCGAGGTTAACGCCGATGACAAGACCAACCCCGAACAGCTGAAGATCTTCACCAGCGGAGCTACGGAATTCTCGCTGTCCGCCGACGAGAAGTTCATGGCCTTCGCGGTCCACGGTAAATTGTTCCGCATCAACGTCGGACCCGGCGCCAAGGTGGTGCAGATGACGAACGGTTCGGCCAACGATCACAACGCCGCCTGGGCGCCGGACGGCTCGAAGATCATCTTCATCTCCGACCGCGAGGGCCACGAGGATTTGTACCTGTTGGAAGCCGACGATGAGGAACACCCCAAGTTCACCGAGGCCCATCGTTTCAAGGTCAAGCAGCTGACCAATACTCCCGATGCCGAGTTCGGCGTCAGCTTCGCTCCCAACGGTAAACGAGTCGCCTTTCTGCGCGCCGGCAAACTATGGACGATGAATCCCGACGGCAGCGATCCCAAGGCGATCGTCTCGGATGTTCAAGTGTTCGATTATGAATGGTCGCCCGATAGCAAATGGTTCGTCTACGCTCGGCGTGATGGTTCGTTCGCCAGCGAACTGTTCATCGTGCCGGCCACGGGCGCGACGGCCGACAATCCGGCTCGCAACATCACGCGCTACGCCACCTACAACGGCGACGTAACCTGGAGTCACGACGGCAAGCACATCGCCTTCCTCAGCGACCGCCGCGGCGAGGCGAACCTCTATGTGTTGCCGCTTCACAAACCGGCCGCGCCGGGCTTCACGGAACGCTCCCCCTTATTGGGGAAAAGCGTCTCCATCGACTGGGAGGACATCCATCTCCGCGCCAAGTCCGCCGCACCGGTGCGAGCGCTCACCGGCGCGATTTCACCGGACGGCAGCAAAATCGCCTTTCGCGATGCCAAGGATAATGATTTGTGGGTGGCCAGCAGTAACGGCGGCCAACTGACGCGCTTGACGACGGGACACGCCGGACCTCGACAGATTGTGTGGTCCAAACCGCGCAGCGCCCTGAGTTCCGTGGCCAGCGACATCATTTACTATCTCGATCAGGCCGGGGCCATCCATCTGGTGCGTGCCTCCGGCGGTTCGGGGCCGGCCCTGCCCTTCCGCATCAAGATGCGCGTTCGCACCGCGGATCAGTACCTGGAAATGTTCGATCAGAGTTGGCGCTATCTGTCCGAGCATTTCTACGATTCCCATTTCCACGGCAGCGACTGGAACGCCATTCGAGCCAAGTATCGGCCGCTGCTTAAATACGCCCGGCGCGATGGGACGTTCGCCAGCCATGTGGCCATGAAAGAGGATCTCTATGCTCTTCTTTATCTCATGATGGGCGAACTGAATGCTTCGCACCTCGGTGTCTATGGCGTTACCTCGTCGCCCGATGAGACGACGGCCGATCTGGGTCTGATCTTTGACGAAGGCTATCGTGGACGTGGTTGGAAGATCGCGGAGGTTCTCAAGCGCGGCCCGGCCGACCGTCGCGGACTGAATCTCAAGGCGGGCGACCTGATACTCAACATCGACGGGGTCGAGGTGAATGACGCCACGGTCTTGAGCAAGGAACTCAATGGCAAAAGCGGCGAGCGCGTGACGCTGCAAGTGGCGACCAAACCGGAGGCCAGCTCCAAGGAACGCCGCCGCGTCGAAGTCACGGCCGTCAGCCGTCGTACCATCACTCCGTTGATGTACGATCGCTGGGTCGAACGCAACGCTCGCCGCGTCGCTGACATCAGCAAGGGCAAACTCGGTTACATCCACATTCCCAGCATGGACGAGGACGGACTCGATCGCTTTGTCCGCTCCCTGTACTCGGACAACTACGACAAGGAAGCCATTGTTCTGGATGTCCGCTTCAACGGCGGCGGCTTCACGCACGATCAAATCCTCAACTATCTCGGCAGCCACGAACACACCATCTTCAAGCAGCGCGATGGCGGGCAGGGCCTGGTTCTGCGTTCCCACGATCGCAAGTGGAACAAGCCGCTGGTGCTGCTCATCAACAATCGTTCTTACAGCGATGCCGAAATCTTCCCCAACGCCTTCCGTACCCTGGGGCTGGGCAAGTTAGTCGGCCAACCGACCGGCGGTTACGTCATCGGCACCGGCCAAGTGAGTTTGATCGATGGCACCATCTTCCGCATTCCGCGTATCGGAGTCTATACGACCAAGGGCGTGAATATGGACAAAGAGGGCGTCCAACCCGACGTGGCCGTGGACACGCATCCCGATCAACTCGCCAAGGGCGTTGACGCCCAACTCGACAAAGCGGTCGAAGTGTTACAAGCCGATGTCCTCGCCTGGAAGAAGAAGAATCAGGCGAGTGTGGTCAGTAAGCCCGGCGGCAGCGGCCCCGTGACGCCGATGGTGTCACCGACTCCGATGGTGCCGCTCATGCCACCCGCGAAGTAGGAAATGCGATATCCGAAATCCGAGGGAATAAGCGCGAATCAGGATGGCGCAATTGTGCCCTTGACAATTGCGATTTCATCCTTCCCACGGGTTTCGGATTTCGTTGTTTTGGCGAGGGGTTTCCCTTTGCCCTTTGGCGCGAGGAACCATAAACTTGTCGTACCGCTTCGGGTGGCGATCAATTCCTTCATCACCCGAAGTTGTTTCGGAGATCGCTGAAACAGGAACAGGAAAAGGTCGCATCCGGACGGGGTCGTCCAGGATCCTCTCGCGCAATGAGACCATTGCTTGCGTGAGAGGTGTTCGGCTTGGCAGGGACGCTCCTTCGTGTCCGTTCCCCTATCAGCCAGGTGTCCAGCCAAGAGGTACACACGTGAGCACTTCCTTGCTCGTCGAATACTACAGTCAGATCCCGGAAGGCCGCTCTGAGGGCAAGCCCAAGATGACCCGCAAGGAGGCCGTCGAGGCCTTCAAACACCGGGTTATGAAACGCTACACCGAAGGAACGCTGATGCGGCTGTTGGACTGCGGCGATAGCCGCGGCCGCCGCGCCGCCTTGCTCGCCCTCGGTCTGATGGGATCGATGGAGGCTTGCTCGGCCATCGCCGCTCGTTTGCGCGATGAGGATCGAGACGTGGGCCAGATGGCGGTCGATACCTTGTGGACCCTCTGGTTTCGCGGCGACAGTCCAGCGAACAACGAGGAACTCCAGCGTCTAGCTCGCGTCCGTGATCGTCAAAAAGCGCTAGCGGGTCTCGACGCTCTTATCCTGCGGGCGCCCGAGTTCGCGGAGGCGTACAATCAGCGTGCCATCGTTCACTTTCGCCTGAAACAGTTCGAGCGCTCGATCGCCGATTGCGAGCGCGTGCTGCACTTGAACCCTTATCACTTCGGTGCCCAGGCGGGGCTGGGCCAGTCTTACTTGCAGATGCGCAAGCATCGGGCGGCGCTCAAGGCGTTCCGCGCCGCGCTGCGTCTCAATCCGCACATGGATGGCGTCGCTGAAACGATCCGCGCTTTGGAGAACGCTCTCGGTGAGGAAGGCCGGCGCGACGATAAGAAATAGGCATCCGCAGTAGCAGCCGCATGTCCATAAACGAGGGAGCCTCCTCGTCGGTCCAGGGTCGGAAACGATTTCCTTGTTAGTCATCCCTCCGAATGGTCATTACACGGCCATTCGGAGCGAGTTCCAAGCCGCAAGCGGTTCGGTGGCGAGAATCCACTTGCTGTTTGTCCACTTCTTTTCGGGAGGACTCGCCGGCGCTCGGCCAACGGGTTCTATCCGTATTGACCTTGCGCAGTCTGCTTCTCTAGACTGGTAACATGGCCCAATCTGTTGATGGGCGGTGCGGCATGCGCGGGAGCGCCATGCGGAGGCGTGATTTCGATGAGTAGTGAAACGTCGATGGATGTGAGTTTTTGGGAGAAATTGGGCGATGGCCTTTCCGCATTCTCGGAGGGTGTCGGCACATTTCTTCTCGGTCTTTTTGGTTCCAGCAACGAACGCTATATCCGCGGCCTTGGCTACATCCGCGCCACCGCCGCCGGTGCGACGCACACCGTCATTCCTGGCTCGCTGCTGGCCCAGGTCAATGAACTTGAAGAGAAAATGCACGCCCTCAGCGACGACGAACTGAAGGCGCTGACGCCGAAGTTTCGCGAGCGGCTCGCCCAGGGAACGCCGCTCGACGATCTCTTGCCCGAAGCGTTCGCCGCTTGTCGCGAGGCGGGCTTGCGCACCAAGAACATGCGCCACTTCGATACGCAGATTCTTGGCGGTATCGTGCTGCATCGCGGCAACATCGCCGAGATGGTCACCGGCGAAGGCAAAACTCTCGTCGCCACGCTGCCGGCCTATCTTAATGCGCTGGAGCAGAAGGGCGTCCACATTGTCACCGTCAACGATTACCTGGCGCGCCGCGACTGCGAATGGATGATGCCCATTTACAAGGCTCTGGGTATCACGGCCGGCTACATTCAGTCCGACATGGACCCCGTCGCCCGCCGCACCGCTTACGACTGCGACATCACCTACGGCACCAACAGCGAGTTCGGTTTCGATTACCTGCGCGATAATATGAAGCCCGCTCGCTGGGGCGATAACAATTTCGATCCGTATTATCAGCAAGTGCAAAAGGTACTCAACTACGCCATCATCGACGAGGTCGATAACATCCTCATCGACGAAGCGCGTACGCCGCTCATCATCTCCGGCCAGGCGCTCAGCGATCTGCGTCGCTACGCGCGCGCCAACGACATCGCCGTGCAACTCGGCGACTTGCAGAAAAGTGAGCCGGGCCGATATTTCGAGATCAAGGAGAAAGAGCAAACCTGCCATCTGACCGATGAAGGCATTCACAAAGCCGAGGAATTGGCCGGCGTCGAGAGTTTCTACACGGCCGGCAACATGGAATGGCCGCACCTCATCGACAACGCTCTGAAGGCGCACCATCTCTACAAAAAGGACAAGCGTTATGCGGTGATGCGCCATCCCGAATCGGGTGAAATGAGCATCATCATCATTGATGAGTTCACCGGCCGTCTGATGGTTGGCCGGCAGTGGTCCGACGGTCTGCACCAGGCGATCGAGGCCAAGCACGCCAAGGACGGCGTCAAAATCAAGGAAGAGACGCAGACGCTGGCGACCATCACGCTGCAAAATTACTTCAAGCTCTACAAGAAACTGTCCGGTATGACCGGCACGGCCATGACCGAGGCCGACGAGTTTTGGAAGATTTATAAGCTCGAAGTTATCGCCATTCCGACGAACAAACCGCTCATCCGCATCAACCATCCCGATGTGATTTTCCGCACCGAGAAGGAGAAGTGGAAGGCGTCGGTCGAAGAGATCGTCGAGGTTAACAAGGAAGGCCGGCCGATTCTGGTTGGCACAACCGATGTGGATAAGTCGATCAAACTCAGCGAGATGCTCAAGCGCCGCGGCATCAAGCACGAGTTGCTGAATGCTTTGCCCGAACATGCGGCCCGCGAGTCGGAGATTGTCGCCCAGGCCGGCCGTATCGGTGCCGTGACCATCGCCACAAACATGGCCGGTCGCGGTACGGACATCATCCTCGGCGGCAATCCCGAGACGATGGCCTGGGCGCGCCTCAAGGACAAGTACGCCTCACGCCTTGATGTGCCGGAAGACGAATGGAAGCAAATCGTCCACGACATCGAATCGAAAGAGAAGATGAAGGAGGAGGGTCGCAAGGTTGCTGAGATGGGCGGTATGCACATTGTCGGCACCGAACGCCACGATGCCCGCCGTATCGACAATCAGCTGCGCGGTCGCGCCGGCCGGCAGGGCGACCCCGGCTCCAGTCGATTCTATCTGTGCCTCGAAGACGATTTGATGCGCATTTTCGCCGGCGAATGGGTGTCCGGCCTGCTGGCGCGTCTGGGCATGGAGGAAGGGCAAGCGATCGAGAGTCGTATGGTATCGCGGCGCATCTCCGCCGCGCAGAAGAAGGTCGAGGAACGCCACTTCGACGCTCGCAAGCACCTGCTCGAATATGACGAAGTGATGGACCATCAGCGCAAAGAGGTCTACGGGGCACGCCAACGTATCCTGGATGGCGCGAACTGCAAGCTGCAAGTTCTACGGATGTTCGCCACGCAGATCGACCTGGCTTGCGAGCGCTATCTCGATTCGGAATACGGTGCGGCCAGCTTCGCGGAGTTCTCGGCCAACCGGCTCGGCGTCGAGTTCGATGCGTCCGACTTCAGCCGCAGCGATTACACCGAGGCCGAGAAGACCGCCCACGATAAAGCCCTGCGCGCCGTCGAGACGCAAATTTACGAGATGATGGAGGAAAATCTCGGCAGTGAGGACGCGCAAGAGTGGAACTGGCAGGCGCTGAGCAATCAGATCAACGTCCGCTGGAACCTCAAAACGAACGAGCGTCAACTCCGGCAGATCGGCAAGGACAATCTCGCCGACCACCTGCGTGAAGAGGCGAACAAGCATCTGAACGAAACCGACCTGAGCGAGGGACGGGCCTACCTGGAACCCGATTGGGGAGTGCGTTCGCTGTGCGATTGGGCGCGGCTGAAGTTCCAGATCAAGCTCGAACCGAAGGACCTGGCCGGCAAGGACGAAGAGGACATCAAGAAGGCTCTGCAAGATCGCATCACGGATCTGTATCGCCAGCGCGAGATTGAGTTCCCCGTGCGTGCGGCCATGATGCGTTACATGGCCGATCAGCAGGGTGCCGCTCCCGGCGGCCAGCGCTACAACCGCGAGGGTCTCTATTACTGGGCGGCCACGCGCTTTCCGCAGGCGCGCGATCGGCTGCACGAGGAGGATTACCGCACGCAGCCGCGCCATCGTCTGTTCGAGATGCTGATAGACATCAGTCGTTCGGTCTATCCGGCCGTCAATCAGGTGGCGATCAACGATAAACTGGCCGAGGTCTTCGAGGGCAGCAGCCGCAAGTCCGACGCCGACGACGCCAAGGAATTGGCCGAGTGGACGCGGACGAACCTCCAACTGGAAGTGCCGGAGTCGGCCTTGACGAAGGTCACGCACGACGAAGCGCAGCAGCGCTTGTGGAACGCTTTCGACGAGCGTTATCGTCCGGAGATGCGCCAGATGGAACGCAGCCTGCTGTTGAATCAGCTCGATACGGCGTGGAAAAATCACTTGTATACGATGGATTATCTGCGCTCGGGCATCGGCCTACGCGGTTGGGGTCAGGAAGATCCCAAGACGGTGTACAAGCAAGAGGGCATGAAGGAATTCAAGTCGATGTGGGAGGGGGAGGAGGACAAGGTCACGGATGCGGTCTTCCGCATGGAGGAAACCGAGGCGTTCCAGGAATCGCTGTGGACGATCGGCGCGACCATCCACGAGTCGGCACCGCGTGCCTCGGCCCAGGCCGCTGATGAGGCAATCTCCACCAACGCCGCCAGCGACAAGAAAATCGAGCCGATCCGCAATCGCGGCGAGAAGGTCGGCCGCAATGATCCGTGTCCGTGCGGCAGCGGCAAGAAGTACAAGAATTGTCATATGCGGCAAGCGGTGTAAGTCGAACCACGAAACACACGAAACACACGAAAAAAATACAAAAAACGCAGAAAAGATGAAAAAGCCCGTCTCTCTTCATGCTTTTTTGTTTTGTGTTTTTTTCGTGTGTTTCGTGTGTTTCGTGGTTTCTCTCTATTTGGGAAAGGATTCCCATGTCCTGGTTTCTTAATCTCATCTATCTCGTAGTTCTCTTCGGCTTATCACCCTGGCTCATCTGGCGCATGCTCCGTAAGGGCCGCTATCGGCGTGGACGGCGCGCCAAATTGTTCGGTCTGAGTGAGTCGTTGCCAGCGGGCGCTGTGTGGTTTCACGGTGTTAGTGTCGGCGAAATTCATCTACTACGTCAGGTCGTGGCCGCGTTCCGCAAGCGCTATCCCGATCTGCCGTGCGTCATTTCGACCACCACCGACACGGGATTCGACGAGGCCCACAAATGTTTCCCTGGCCTGTTCGTCTTCCCTTTTCCGCTTGATTTCTCCTGGGCCGTGCGGCGCACGCTGCGCCGGCTCTGTCCACGGCTCATCGTGTTGGCCGAGGCGGAGCTATGGCCGAACTTCCTGATGGCGGCGCAACGCCAAGGTGTTCCCATCGCCGTCATCAACGGCCGCATGAGTCCACGTAGTCTAAGACGCTATCAGCGTCTGGGTCCGCTGCCGCGCTGGCTCTTCGGCAAGCTCGATCTGCTCCTCATGCAGACGGAACATTACGCGCGCGGGGTGCGCATTCTGGGAGCGCATCCGGAGCGCGTCCATGTAACGGGAACGGTTAAATTCGACGGCGTGCGGCTCGATCGCCGTAATCCGGACACGCATTTTCTGCGCGAAATGCTGGAGGTGAAAGACGGCGAACGAATCTGGATCGCCGGCAGCACGCAAGCGCCCGAAGAAGAGATCGTACTGGGCATCTGGCAAAGGCTGCGTATTTATCATCCCACGTTGCGTCTGTTCCTTGTGCCGCGCCAGAAGGATCGCTTCGAGGAAGTGGCCCAATTGCTGGAACGCTCCGGCGTGGCGTACGCGCGGCGGTCGAGCTGCGCGGATCTGGGAACGCCCGTTGTGTTGGTGGATACGATCGGTGAATTGGGCGCGTTATGGGGCTTGGCGGAGGTGGCGTTCATTGGCGGCAGTCTCGATGGCCGGCGTGGCGGACAAAACATGATCGATGCCGCCGCCTTCGGCGCTGCCGTGGTGTTTGGTCCGCATGTGTGGAACTTCGCCGAGACGGCGGCGCGTCTAATTGAGGCGAAAGGGGCGTGTCAGATCGCCGACGCGGGGCAACTGGAGACGGTGCTGCGATTACTGTTGGAAGACGCCGCCGAACGTCAACGCTTGGGGACGGCCGCGCGCGACTTTGTGCTAAGCCAACAGGGTGCGACTGAACAAACGGTGGCGTTACTGGGAGAATTGTTGGAGGCACGCCGGCTGCTGGCGGCTTAGCGATTTTGGCTGCTGTCCGCGAGCAGAGGGAGAATTCCGACGTCGAACTGCGTCGCCTAACCGTACAATCTTCCTTGCTCATCTGTGTGAGTCAGCGTTTCTGCATGGCTTGGCCGCAGCAGCTGAGGGAAACGCAGGGACCGCCGCAATCGCAGTTCTGAGTGACTTCCACCTCCATCGCGCACTTGGCACAGCCGTAGCGTTCACCCTTTTTCGGTTGAATGGTCTGGCTCGCGGTGGTTGTACCGTCCTGTCCCCCGGCTCCAGCATGTTGGCATTGATCGTGTTCCATCGGAAATCTCCTTGAAGCAATGCAAGAAGAACCGCAGCGCCGGCGGCGCTATTGAGAGAACGAGGCTGCAAAGGGGATGCCGTGGAAAATATTGCCGAGGAAATCGAGGGTTCAGATGAGGGGAGAATCGGAGGGCTGTCTTCCGTCGCTTGCCGAGTGTGTGGGTGTGGCATCAGTGATGGAAGTTGCCGGCACCTTCGCTCGGCCGTTCGTGGTCGATACCGCCCCAACCTGGACGCGGCCTCGCCGCCGGCGGATCACCGGGCCGACGATCCTGTGTAGTCCCAGTGTCGTGACATCAAGCAACACGCGACCAAGCAGGCGTGCCGGATGCGAAGTGAACAGGACGGAGTTACTTAAGCCGTTGATGACGTAGAAGAAAACCGGCGTCAGAAAGAGGCCGACCACGGTGACACCAAGCATGCCGCTGAATACCGCCGTTCCCAGCGTCCGCCGCATCTCGGCGCCAGCGCCGTGTGAAACCATCAGCGGCACCACCCCGAGAATGAAGGCCAGCGAGGTCATGACGATCGGCCGCAGGCGCAACCGGCAGGCGGCCAGCGTTGCCTCGCGGCGCGATACGCCGGATTCGCGCTGCACTTTAGCGAACTCCACGACCAAGATGGCGTTCTTGCTAGCCAGGCCGACCAGCATCACGAAACCAACCTGGGTCAAAATGTTGATGTCCAGGTGCGCCAAGCCCACGCCCACGACCGAACTGAGCAAACACAGCGGGACGATGAGGATGACGGCCAACGGCAGGGACCAACTTTCGTAGAGCGCGGCCAATACCAGAAACACCAGGGCAACCGACAAGCCGAAGATAATCATGGCGGTGTTGCCCGCCTGCAATTCCAGGTAGGCGGTCTCGGTCCACTCATACGCCATCGCCCGCGAAAGGTTCTGGTGCGCCTGTTCCTCCATGAGGGTGATTGCCTGGCCGGAACTGGTGCCGGGAGCGCCGCTGCCGGTGATGAAGGAGGCCGTGTGCATGTTGTAGCGCGTCACGATCAACGGGCCGTTAACCTCACGCACATGAGCCAGCGATCCCAACGGAACCATCTTGCCCTGCTCGTTGCGGACTTGCAGTTGACCGATCGTTTCGGGATGTTGACGATACGGCGACTCCGCCTGCACGATGACCTGCCAGGTCCGTCCGAAACGATTGAAGTCGTTGACGTACATCGAGCCTTGATAGATGGCCAGCGCATCAGTGACTTCCTTCAGCGAGACGTGCTTTTGCCGAACCTCATTGGAGTCCACATCCACATAGAGTTGTGGCACGTTCGCCCGGAAGACCGACTTCATTCCGATCAGGCCGCGCTGCTCGCGGCCCGCGGCGACGAGGCGGTCAGTCTGTTCCTGTAAACCTAACAGACCGAGATCACCGCGATCTTCAAGCATGATCTTGAAACCGCCGGCTCGACCCACACCGCGAACGGGCGGAGGGCCGAGGATGGTAAAGTCGGCTTCAAAAATCTCCTGACGAAAGCGCTTGCGCAGCGTCGCCGCGATGGCGTCGGCGGTCAAGTGCGGATCTTGGCGTTTGTCGAAGTCGTCGAGGATGACGAACATAGAGCCGAAGTTCGAGCCATTGGCGCTGAGCAGGAACGACTGCCCAGACACCGTCAGCGCGTGCTTGATGCCCGGCAGATGCAAGACAAGTTGCTCGGCCTGATCCATGACCGCCTGGGTGCGCTCCGCTGCGGCGGCGTCGGGCAGCTGCGCATCGATAAGCAGATAGCCCATGTCCTGAGTCGGGATGAATCCCTTGGGCGTCTGGGTGAAACGCCAGTACGTCAAGGCGAGCAGTCCGCCGTAGATGACGAGTACAACGAGGCTGACGCGCAACAGCATGGCGACCGTGCGCGTATAGGCATGGGTAGCGAGGGTGAAGCCCGCGTTGAACATGCGGAAAGACCAACCCAACACACGGTTCAGTACGCCGCCCAGCAGCCAGCCGGTGGCCGTTCCCAGTACGATCAGGAGACCTGGGGCCAGCCACGGCAAAATTGAGTACAGGCTCGCCGCGTAAGCGGGCGCTAAATACTCCATGCCCCGCTGCAACCAGGCGGTCAGCCCATCGGTCAGGAAAGACCAGGCAACCCAACCACCAACAAGCAGGAACGCCAAGCGCGGCAGCGGCGGAGCGGCGTGCTTGTCGTGCGGCTTCAACAGCAAGGCGGTCAACGCCGGACTGAGTGTAAGCGAGTTGAAGGCCGAGATGAGTGTCGAAACCGCGATGGTCAGGGCGAATTGCCAGAAGAAGCGGCCCGTGATGCCCCCCATGAAAGCGCAAGGCAAAAAGACGGCACTGAGTACGAGGCCGACGGCAACCACGGGACCAGCCACCTGTTCCATCGCCTTGATGGTCGCCTCACGCGGTGCCAGACCATGCTCGATATGATGCTCGACGGCCTCGACGACGACGATCGCGTCATCGACCACGATGCCGATGGCCAACACCAGGCCGAATAGCGTCAGGTTGTTCAGACTGAAACCCAGCACCGCCATAGCCGCGAAGGTGCCGATAATGGCCACCGGCACGGCGATGAGCGGGATAAGGGCCGACCGCCAGTTCTGTAAGAACAACAGCACGACGGCCGCGACCAGGATAGTGGCGTCGCGCAGTGTTTTGACCACCTCGCCGATCGACTCGCGGATGAAGGGCGTCGTGTCGTAGCGAATGACGTAATCGACGCCGGGCGGAAACCCTTTTTTCAGTTCTTCCAACTTCGCCTTGACCCGGTCGGCGGTTTCCAAAGCGTTGGCGCCGGGCAATTGCCAGACGGTCAGCGATGAGGCCGCCTTACCATCCACATGACAGGTAAGGTCCACGTTTTTCGGACCCAGTTCGACACGGGCCACGTCTTTGAGCCGCAGGACACGCCCGTCATCTCCAGTCTTGAGGACGATGTTGCCGAACTCCTCTGCTTCGCTCAGCCGGCCCTGTACGTCGAGCGGCACCTGAAACGCCAGTCCCGCCTTCGCCGGTTCCTGTCCGAGATGGCCGGCGGCGACGGCAGTGTTCTGCTCGCGGATGGCGCGAACCGCATCGTTGGCCGTCAGGCCGCGCACGGCGAGTTTGCCGGGGTCCAGCCAGATGCGCATGCTGTAGTCGCGCTGGCCGACCATCGTGACATCGCTCACGCCCGGCACGCGGGCCAACTCCTCGCGGACCTGCATCAGCGCGTAGTTGCTCAGATAAAGCTGATCGTAGCGGTTGTTCGTCGAGTAAAAGCCGGTCGAGAGGAGAATATCGGGCGAGCGCTTGCGGATGGTCACGGTGCTGCGTTTGATGACATCCGGCAGCTGCGGCATGGCCAGGTTGACGCGGTTCTGCACCAACACTTGAACCATGTTCAAGTCCATGCCGTTGCGGAAGGTGATCCTCAGATTGTAGCTGCCGTCGTTGCCGCACTGCGAGGACATATACAGCATGCCCTCGACGCCGTTGACCTCCTGCTCGATGGGGGCGGCGACCGTCTCGGCAACCACCCGTGCATTCGCTCCCGGATAGACGCAATCGACTTGCACGATGGGCGGGCTGATAGGCGGATACAGCGATAATGGGAGGGTGAAAAGCGCCAACCCTCCGGCCAGGGTGATGACCAAAGAAAGGACGGCGGCAAAGATCGGGCGATCAATAAAGAATCGCGGCAGCACAGGCGGTGTTCGTCGTTAATTCCCTTCCCAGCGCTTTCAGGAGGCGACCGGGAAGGGCCGTGTTGGGTCATGGCGGGTTGGAGGGCGGGCAATACCACGTACTACTGTAACACAGTCACTTTGGCGCGTCTACCAGATGGACGGAAGAATCGGCCCAACGACGCGGCTCATTTTCGGAAATGAGCCGCGTCCCCGTTTTCATCGCCTATCAGAACGCGTTCTACTAGACCAAAAGCGCTAACGTGGTAGGTCCGGCGAGCCGAGCCGGACTGCGAGTGCCGCTCAGCTCGCGGCACCTACGGGCGGTAGGTCCGGCGAGCCGAGCCGGACTGCGAGTGCCGCTCAGCTCGCGGCACCTACCAATCCGTGCCGCTCGGCTCGCGGCACCTACTGGCGGTAGGTCCGGCGAGCCGAGCCGGACTTTTTACGAAGTGCCGCTCGGCTCGCGGCACCTACCGTTTTAGCGCTTTCGCTCTACTAGGGTTCCTTGGATGCCACCGACTTGGTTTCGGCGGAAGATTTGAGCGGAGCCAGCAGGCTCTTGGCCAACTGGATCAGGTTGCCGGCTTCGCCGGACTTCAGCACCTTCATGCGCGACGGGTGCGCGCCCAAGGGCGGCATGCACAGCACGACGTTGGCGTCGCCTAACACCGTGAAGGTATCGCCATGTACCACCACGGCCGTCATCTCGTCGATACCCAGGCCCAGGCAGCGCGGATGCTGCAACAACACGCCCTGCAAGCGCTTCTGCCGTTTACGATTCTCAAAGTGCTGATCGATCACCACGTCGGGCAACAAGCCAAAGCCGATGCCGATCCGCGCCTGCGGATTGCCGCCGGTAATCATGACGGCACTCATGACCGAGGCACCGGCCGACGTACCACCCACAACGCCGCCGCGAGCCAGCAGGCGGTGCAATTCCTTCTCGACGGCCGTGCCGCGATAAGCGCCGGCCAACCGCGATTGATCGCCGCCACCCAACCACGCCGCCGTCGCCTCGGTCAACGGCTTGATGAACGCCGGATCGTTGGCTTGTTTGGGATCCGTCGTATGGAGCATCGATACCGATGCCAGCCCTTGTTGCCGCCAGTAGGAGTAACTCTTGGAGTTCTGCGGACGGTCGAACGCGGTACTCGCCGTGGGAATAACGACGAGTTTGCCTTTTTTTCCGCCGGCTAATTCGAGGAAGCGATCGCGGATCGTGTCCGGCATGCCTCCGCCGCCCACGATCACCAGGGAGCCGTTTCGTTCGGGATCGGCATGCCGCGGTGGGTGTGGATCGAGCTTGGGTTCGCCTGAGGCGGTCGCGGGCAGCAGTCCCAGCAGGACGCCGGCCAGCGACACCACGAGCGGACGCCGGGCCGAAGCCGCGGCGACCGCGGAAGATACAGGCACGAGAACGATTCGGTTCCGGTGAAACATCGGTCGCATCACAGCAACCTCCGCAACTTTGGGGAGGACGAACATCCTTGTAAATCCCGCAGGGTGAAGGCCCCGCACCGGCTGAGAGGGCGGAGCCTCTCGAAGGGAGGGCACATGTCCCTCCAAACAAACCTTACCATATTTTCCGTCCCCCGTGCTACCCGGATTACCCAAAACGATGCCAACCCCAGAGCAACCCTCCTTGCAGCCGACCTTCGGAGCGATACAATCGCGCCTGGAAGCCCAGGGTGGGACAGGCGTCCCGCGCCTGTCTTGGAAGCACTAACCGAATGAATGGCCAGCCTGCGGCGCCAGCAAGGGATTCCCTTGCTGGCGCCGCGGGCTGGTAAGAAGAAGGAGAGAAATTGTGATCCTTCGTCGTTGCTTGCCGCTGTCCCTTTCCTTGATCCTTCTCATCGCCTGGCTAACGAATGCCGACACGCCCAAAGCGAAGGAACCGCGTTTCTGGCGTGCCATCGACGTGTCCGGCATGGACCCCGCCCGCAAACCCTGGGAGGACTTCTATCAATACGCCAACGGCAAATGGATCGCCGAGACGGACATCCCCTCGGATCGTCCCTCTGTCTATGTGTTCACGCTTCTGGCCAAGCGCAACCGCGAGCAATTGCGCAAGATTTTGGAAGAAGCGGCCGCCGATAAGGATGCCGCGAAGGACGGCATCAAGAGGAAGGTCGGCGTCTTCTATCGCAGCGGCATGGACGAGAAGAAAATCGAGGAGCAAGGCGTCAAGCCGTTGCAAGCGGAGTTCGAGCGTATCGCCGCCCTCAAGAACGCCAGCGACATTCTGCCGGCGTTGGCTCATCTGCACACCAACCGCTCCTTCGCCGCCTTCGATTTCGCCTCGACTCCCGACTTGAAGGACAGTCGGCGTGTTATCGCCGAGTTCTCGCAGGGCGGTCTGAGCCTGCCCGACCGCGATTATTACCTCAAGGACGATGCTCGACTGAAGAAGATCCGTACCGAGTACATCGCGCATGTGGCCAAGATGTTCGAGTTGCTGGGAGACAAGGCGGAGGATGCCGCCCGCGGCGCAAAGACCGTGCTTGCTCTGGAAACGCGGCTCGCCAAGGTATCGCGGTCCCGGGCCGACCTGCGCGATCCGCAACGCAATTACCACTTGATGAGCGTCGCGGACATGGAGAAGGAAACGCCCGGCGTCTCGTGGAAGCCGTATTTCGAGGCGCTGGGCCTGAAAGATTTGAAAGAACTGACCGTCGCGCAACCAGCGTTCCTGAAGGAAATCGGCAAACTGCTCGCCGCGACGCCCGTGGACGACTGGAAGACCTATCTCCGCTGGAAATTACTCAACACCTATGCCGACAAGCTCAGTTCGGCCTTCGTCAAGGAGGATTTCCACTTCAAGGGAACCATCTTGAGCGGCACGCCGCGCGACCTGCCGCGCTGGGAGCGCGTCGTTCAGTCCACCGACCACCTGCTCGGTGAGGCGCTGGGCCAACTCTACGTCGCAAAGGCGTTTCCTCCCGAGGCGAAAGCCAAGGCGGAGGCGATGGTAGGCAACCTCAAGGACACGCTGCGCGAACGGTTGGCGAATCTCGACTGGATGCAGCCGAAAACGCGCGAGGAAGCGCTGCGCAAACTCGATGCGATGGCGGTGAAGATCGGCTATCCGGCAAAGTGGCGTGATTACTCTGGCTTGACCGTGGATGGCGACGTGTACGTTCAGAACGTGATGAAGGCGAACGTCTTCCAGACGCGCTTCGATCTGGCCAAGATCGGCAAGCCGGTGGATCGCACGCAATGGGAGATGACGCCGCCGACGGTCAACGCCTATTACAATCCGAATCTCAACGAGATTGTTTTCCCCGCCGGCATCCTGCAACCGCCGTTCTTCGATCCCAAGGCCGATGACGCGGTCAACTATGGCGCAATGGGCATGGTGATCGGCCACGAACTGACGCACGGCTTCGACGACCAGGGCCGCAAGTTCGATGCTTCCGGCAACCTGCGCGACTGGTGGACGGCGGAGGATGCCAAGACCTACAAGGAACGCGCTACTCAGATCGCCGATCAGTACGGCCGCTATGTTCCCATCGACGATTTGAAGATCAACGGTGAGATGACGCTGGGCGAAAACATCGCCGACCTGGGCGGTTTGAAGATTTCCTATCTGGCCTTCCAGAAGACGTTGAAGGGCAAGCCGGCTCCGGCGAAGATCGACGGCTTCACGGCCGAGCAGCGCTATTTCCTGTCGTATGCCATGCTCTGGCGCGCCAAGGTTCGCGACGAGTTCTTGCGGCGCCAGGTGCGGACGGATTATCACTCGCCGGCGCGCTTCCGCGTGCTGGGGCCGCTGTACAACACGCCGGAGTTCTTCGAGGCGTTCACGGTTCCAGCCGATGCGGCCCGAAGTAAGCTCAACCCCAAGCCGGTACGGATTTGGTAATTGAGGTTTTCTTTTCCACCAAGGAGTATCTCATGATGCGACGTATGTTCTTAACGAGCGCGATACTGTTGGCCCTCGCGCTTCCGGGCCTGTCGGCCGATAAGGAGCCGATCAAGGTGCTTATCATCACCGGCGACCACGGCCACAACTGGAAGGAGACGACGCCTTTCCTCAAGGACTTTCTGACCAAGGCGGGCATGAAAGTGGACGTGACGGAGACGCCGGCCAAGGATCTGACTGCCGACAACCTGGCGAAGTATGATGTGTTTCTCCTCAACTACAAGGATACCAAGAAAGGCGGGCCGGACACGCGTTGGTCGGAGGAGAACAAAAAAGCCTTCACCGACGCCGTCAAGAACGGCAAGGGGCTGCTGGTGTACCATCACGCTTCGTCGGCGTTCGTCGGCGGCAGCGAGTTCGACCGCGAGTTCGAGAAGGTCATCGCCGGCGGTTGGCGCAAGCAGGGCAACCACGGCAAGCGCCATGTCTTCACGGTCACCACGCGCAAGGCGGATCATCCAATCACGAAGGGGATGCCGGCGGAGTTCAAGCATTCCAACGACGAGTTGTACCAGAACTCGGTGATGCTGCCCGGCAGCGTCGTGCTGGCGACGGCGTATGCCGACAAGGGCATCGACGCCAAGAACAGCGGCAAACACGAGCCGGTCGTGTGGGTGGCAAAGTATGGCAAAGGCCGTGTGTGCGAGAACGTCCTGGGCCACGACGCGGCCGCGATGAAGAGTCCGGGCTTCCAGGCGCTGATGATTCGCGGCCTCGAATGGTGCGCCACCGGCGAAGTCCACTCTCCCGTTCCCGCCGAACTGAAGAAGAGCGGCGATCGTTAGATTCGCTTTTCGCAGCCTACAACGCCGGCGACGGGCCGGAGATGTCCGTCGCCGGCTCCCCTACGGAGGTGCATAAACCTTGGCTTTCTGTATCTTCTCGGAACTGGATGGTCTACAATTTCGTCTTAGGAGAGGTGGGGATCCGCAACGTAGCGCACCTGAAGACGTGGAGGCTTGTTCATGACGCAATTGGTGCAATCCGCTTGTCCGGGATGTAAGAACCTTTTGCGCATCCCCGCCGAGTGGCTCCATCAGCCGATACGCTGCAAGCATTGCGGCTTGGTCATGGCCACCAAGCAGTATGCAACAGCTGCGCGGGTCGCAACGAACGCCCCATCCACACCGGCCAATCGCACTCCCGCGCCCGCCACGCGAAAAGGGCACATCACTTCCACTCCGCCGGCCCGTGTCGTTGCGCCGGTGGTGGGGATCACCGCAGCGGCACCGCTTGCCGTTCCCGTAGCCCCCACGTCCGCCGGCTCGCCATTCTCCGACTTCGATCCCACCGAAGAAACGACAACGTCTCGCGGTCCACGCCGCCGCCGTAAGCGTGGTAGCTGGTGGAAAGGGCCGGTCCTCGCTCTCGCCGTACTTGTCATCGCCGGTATTGTCGCCATCGCCAATTGGGATCGTATCGTCGCGCTGCTGCCGCCCATGCCGGGCGACGAGCAGGTCGCCCAGGACGACAAGAACAAGGATCCGATTAAGGAGCCGGTGAGGAAAACGCCAGGCAAGAAGTCGGCGACGACAGCGCCGATCAGGGACAAATCCAAGACTAACGATCGACCGAAGAATAATCCACCGAAAAATAATCCACCGAAGAAAGATCCCTCGAAGAATCCGTCGCGGATGACGAACCACCCGTTCCCGCGTCGCGCCCTGGTCGTCAGCGTACACGATTATCTGTATGCCAACCCGATCCACGATGGCATGCACATTCAAAACGCCGTCAATATCGATGAGTTCATTCGCCGGCTGAGCGGCACACAAGATAAGCAAGATGGCAAAGGGTTCAAGATTCCCCTCAATCAGGTGGCCCATCTCAGCGATGAAGCCTCGCCGCGATGGAAACCCCGCGCCCCGACGAAGTCCGTCATCGAGAAGACCCTGACGCATTTCCTGGCATCTTCGCGCGCCCAGGATCGCATCATGGTCTTCTTCATCGGCCATTCCGTCGAGCTGGGCGACGATGTTTTTCTCGCTCCCATTGAGGGTGAGTTAGACAATGCCGCGACCCTGATTCCGCTCAAGTGGCTTTATGAGCAGTTGGCCAAGTGCAAGGCCCGGCAAAAGGTACTCGTACTCGATGTGAACCGCTACAATCAAACCTTCGGTCAGGAAAGACCGGGAAGCGGCGAGATGGGGCCGAAACTCGATGCCATGCTCCAGAGTCCGCCCGCCGGCGTTCAGGTTCTTTCGTCCTGCATCGCCAAGCAAAAGTCCTATGAAACGGACGATAGTCCGGTGGGCGTGTTCCTTGATGCGTGGTATGAAGCCTTTACTCAGAAACAGCCTTCGGGCAAGATTCAGCGCGATGACGATCCCCTACCTCTCGAACGATACGTTCCCATCATCAACGAGGTGATGAAGAAGGAATTGGGGAAACGCAAGCTCGAGCAGGTCTGCCGTCTTACAGGCAAGGCTGTGGAGAATGAAGCGACGTTCGATAAGAATGAACCGCCGCCGCCCGACGCCTTCGCTTCGCTGGCGGCGGCACCGGTGGAAGTGGCCGAAAACAAGACATTGATCGAGTCCGTACTCGATCAGGTCGGCACGCCGCCGGTGAAAGTCACGCACGAAATGGCCCTGCACTATGACGCTTTGCCGCCCTTCTCGGCCGACATGCTCAAGAAGTACGAAGGCGACAAACCCAATCCTGAATCTCCCTTGCGCAAGGCGGTGAAGAACGCGCGTGCGACCCTTTGGGCCATCTATCCCGGTGCCGAACCCAAGGAGGTAAGCGGCGAGGTCGGGCCGATCCGCGCTCGCGTTAAAGTCAAGCTGGACGTTCTCCGCGACGGTTATCGCGCACCGGCCGGCGGCAATGCCGAGAAGCAGTTCAAGGCCCGTGTCGAAGGCGACGAGCGCGCCGTGGCCAAGATGATCAGCGCCATCCGCGACGCCCTGGAGGAACTGGAAGCGAAGGACGTGGTCGAGGCCAAGGACAACGAGAACACGCGCTGGAAGGCGAATTATGACTTCATGCTGGCGCGAATCCAGATGGAGTACGCCTATCTGTACGAGTATCAATCGATGCTCGGTTCCATGCGCAAGGAGTTCCCGCCGCGCGATGCGGAATTGCACGGCGGTTGGAAACTGGCATCGCAGGTAAACCTGCAAGGCGACAGCGCAGGCAAGAAACTCGCCAGCAAGGCGAGAAAGCTGCTCGACAAGATCGCTAAGGATCACGCTGGCACACCCTGGGAAGTGCTGGCCAAGCGCGAGAAACTCACCAACCTCGGCCTCGAATGGCAGGCCACCCGTTAGAGATACGAAGGATCGACGCCGCTTGGCGTTTCGCGCGAAACGCCAAGCGGCGCGGCGATCAACGTCCCTTCTCGCGGCTCTTGATTTGCTCCAGTTGTTTGCTGAACGCGAGAATGGATTTCGAGTCGGCGAACTTATCCGAGGAACCGCCGAGCATACTTTTCACCGCCTCTAAATCGATGGCCGGACTCTTCTCCTCGCCCCCCAGCTGATGATAGCGAACGAGGCGGCGCGGCAGATCATCCACGCTCCAACTGCGACAAACCTCGTAACCCTGGAGAATGAGGAGGCGCGAGTTCGTCGCCACGATGCGCGTGAAATAGCCGTTGGAGATGCCAAGCACGAAGATGGACGCGAGGACGATGCCTCCGGCGAGTACGGCCAGCAGGACCAGCACTTCGGCCTCTGGACCGGCGATCAGCCAACCGGCTCCCCCACCGATTATGCCGAGGCCCAAGGCGAAGACAAACAATGCCGGATGGGTGATGTAACGCTCCCACGAGGGATTAAATCTCGGACCACGCACCCAGGTGATTTCCTCATTGGGGGACAAACGAGCCGCGAGCCAGGACGGCAGTGAGGGGGGTTGCCTGGAAATATCGGCAATCCGCGCGTCGAACCCTTCGCTTTGAAATTGGTCGGACATGGGACCATCCTCGCGAGATGAACAGCATCCATCGATTCTCGAAGTATACCCGTGGATGGCCGCGCGGTCACTGAGGCACCTGGCCGATTTTGGCGTTTCACGGCGAACGGCCGGCATCAACTGGCTGGTGGGAGCCTGTATCAGCTGGCTAACGCCGGACGCCGGCCGTTCGCCAAACCCGTGCTTGACAAGGAAGCCAGGGACTTTCCGAATTTTCGCGGAAACCGCGTTTGCTTGGCCTACCCTTCGTTATCGTATACACTGAATCTTGACACCCACCCAATCGAGAACCCTCCGAGGAAAGCGGAGGGCGGATCACCCCATGCTGGATAACGTCACCATCGTTTGCTTCCTCGCCTCCTACACGGTGGCCCTGGCGCTGGAACTGCTGTTTCAGTTTCGTCGCCGCGAGGTCATCCGCTGGGCAGCGCTCGGGTTCGGTGCGGCCGGCCTGGTTGCGCAAACGATCTTCCTGGCCGTGCAGAAGCCGCTCTTGATTCGGCAGTTCGGCTGGATGTTGTTTCTCGCCTGGATTTTGGCCATTTTTTATCTAATCGGTTCCGTGCATCATCGCCGCCTCTCGTGGGGACTATTCGTGCTGCCGCTCGTAGTCGGGTTGGTTGTGCTGGGAGCGATATTCGGCCAGCCCAGCAGCGAAAATGGCCGCGGCGAAAACTTGCTGCCGATCCAGGACGCTTGGGGGGCCATCCACGGCGGACTCTTGTTCCTGGCCACCGTCGGTTTATGCGTCGGCTTCCTTGCCAGCTCGATGTATCTGGTGCAGATTCAACGTCTGCGTGCCAAAACGCTGCCCGGCCAAGGGCTGCGCCTGTGGAGCCTGGAACGCCTCGAAGCGATGAACCGTCGAGCCATCGTCCTCGCCTTTCCGCTGCTGACGGCGGGCATGATCGTCGGTCTCGTCCTCATGTTGCAGGCGAATTTGTCCGGCTGGACCGATCCGCGTGTCCTGGCGTCCGGCGTCCTGTGGTTGGCGTTCGCCGTGTTGCTCTACCTGCGTTACGGCTATCATCTGCGCGGCCGGTCGGTCGCCCTGCTGACGATCCTGACGTTCGTGTTGTTGGTCGGCTGTCTTGTGCTGCCTCATTGGTCCGGGCAAGGGGGCGGCCGATGATTCTTCACGCCATCGGATGCAGCTACAAGACCACGCCGGTCGAGGTCCGCGAACGGCTCGCCTTCAACGAGGAACAGCTTGCCCGCGCGCATACCGAGCTATGCACGGGCTTCGACTGCGAGAGCCTTATCCTCAGCACTTGCAATCGTGTCGAGTTATATGTCGGCTGCGTTCTCGACGGCTCGGAATCGTCGCGCGAACTGAACGCCGAGACCATCGCCGAATTTCTCGCCGACTTCCACGGTCTGCCGATCTCTGCCGTTCGTCCGCATCTGTACATTCATCGGCAAGCCGAGGCGGTGCGACATCTGTTCCGCGTCGCCGCCAGTCTCGACAGCATGATCGTCGGCGAAGGGCAGATCGCCGGGCAGGTCAAAAAGGCCTACGAGCAAGCGATCCGCCACGACAGCGTCGGCCCGCTGCTGCACACGCTGTTTCGTCACGCTCGGCAGGTCGCTCGCCGTGTGCGCACGGAAACTGGCATTTCGCGCGGCCATGTGTCCGTCTCCAGCGCCGCCGTCGATTACGTCAAGCAGGTGTTCGATCACTTCGATGATAAAATCGTGCTGGTCATCGGTGCCGGCAAGATGGGCGAGTTGACGCTGAAACATCTGCGTGAGTTGAAGCCGCAACGCATCTGGGTTACGAATCGTAGTCCCGAAAAAGCCGTCAGCGTGGCGCGCGGTTGCGGCGGTGAGGCGATGCCGTGGGAAAAACTCGACGAATTGCTGACCCGCGCCGACATCGTACTCAGCACAACGGGCGCTCCCGAACCGATTGTGACGCGCGAGCGCTACGAACCCATCGCGGCTCAGCGAGCGGGTGGCACGCTGGTCGTTCTCGACATCGCGGTGCCGCGCGACTTCGATCCGCGCATCCACGATGGCGACCGCACTTGCCTTTTCAACATCGACGATCTGAAACGCATGCGCGAAGCGACGCTGGCGGATCGCCTGAAGCACGTCGAGCCGGCCGAGACGATCGTCAACCACGAAACGAAGACGTTTCTCAAGGATTGGGCACGCCGCCGTCATGGTCCGGTGATCGCGCGGTTGACGCAGGATTTCGAGTCGAAACGTCGTGAGATAGTGCGTGAACTGTTGGGTAAGCTCAATGGCCGACTGACCGACGCGGATCGCCGGCAGATTGAGGGCGCGTTTCGGCTGCTGCTCAACCGCCTGCTGCACGGCCCCATCACGGCGCTGACGGAGGAAACGCACAGCGGTCCCGCCGGCCATACTCTGCTCGACGCCCTGCGCAAATTATTCCGCCTGCAAGAATGAACCTCGCAAAAAACAAAGACATTTCACCACGGAAAACACGGAAAACACGGAAAAAGAAAAACAAAAAACCGAAGAGAAGAATCAATGAGTTGCTCTCTATTATTATTCCCACTGCTCTCTTGGTATTTTTTCCGTGTTTTCCGTGTTTTCCGTGGTGAAATGTCTTTATGACAACTTCCTTAGTAACGGGCGGTGCGGGGTTCATCGGCAGCCATCTCGTCGAGGCGCTGTTGGCAGCCGGGCGGCGTGTGGTCGTACTCGATGATCTATCCACCGGCACACTCGCCAATCTCGAGCGCGTTCGATCTCATTCCCATCTGCGTTTGATCCAGGATAGCGTTCTCAATGAGACATGTTTGGGTGAGCTGCTCGATGAGGCGGACGAAGTGTACCATCTCGCCGCCGTGGTTGGCGTGCGTTTGGTGTTAGAGGAACCGGAGCGCACGGTATTGACCAACATCGGGCCGATGGAGGCGATGCTTCGCCATTTGAATCGCCGGCCCAAACCGTTGTTTTTGGCCAGCACCAGCGAGGTATACGGCAAAAGCCGCAAGACGCCGTTGGCGGAGGACGACGATCTGGTCTTCGGTCCAACCACGCGCAGCCGTTGGGTCTATGCCTGTAGCAAGGCCGTCGATGAATACCTGACCCTGGCCCAACATCAGCGCACGGGTCTGCCGGTGGTGATTGGCCGTTTCTTCAACGTGGCCGGTCCGCGTCAGATGGGACGCTATGGGATGGTGCTGCCGTGCTTCGTCGATCAGGCATTGGCGGGTGGACCGCTCCTCGTCCACGACGATGGCCGACAAGTGCGTTGCTTCGCCCATGTCGCCGATGTGGTGGAGGCGATACAGAATCTGATGGCCTCTCCGTCAGCCTACGGGCGTGTCTTCAATCTCGGCAGCGATGTGCCCGTGACGATCCGCGCCCTCGCCGAGATGGTGGTTAGTCTCGTCGATCCGAAACTGACGATCGAGCATGTCTCCTACGAGGAGGCTTTCACGCCGGGTTTCGAGGATATTCGCTGCCGCATTCCCGACCTGACACGAATACGAGAAACCATCGGCTATCGGCCCGGCCGGGAACTCGATGACATTGTGCGCGAGGTCATTGCCTGGAAACGCGGCGCTGTTTAAGCCGCGAGCGGCACTTCCACCTTGCTTGTCGCCACGACACCTTCAATAATCACGGAAGACTAATGAGGACTACAGGCTATTGCACATGCTGTTGCTGAGTTGTTCCCGCCTCGCGCGCGGCTTCGATGAAGGGCCGCTCTTCGAGAACATTGGCTTTGAACTACAAGCCGGCGAGCGCGTCGGTCTCGTCGGTCCTAACGGGGCCGGCAAGACCACCCTCATGCGCATCCTCGCCGGACTGGACCGACCCGATGACGGCGAGGTGCGCCTGCACGCCGGCGCACGCGTCAGCCTGTTGCGTCAACAACCGCAGTTCGATCCCGGCCGCACCTTGTTCGCCGAAGCGCGCTCTGCCCTCGATGAATTGCTTGCCGCCCACGATGATATGATCCACACCGCTGAGGCGTTGGCCCGCACCACCGATGAGGCCGAACACAAAACGCTCGCCGCGCGCTATGATCGTCTCAATGAACTACTGCGCCATCACGATGCCTATAACGTCGATCATCACGTCGAACAGGTGATGGACGGCCTCGGCTTCAAACAAGCCGATTATGAGCGCCCGGTCGATACCTTCAGTGGCGGTCAGCAGAGTCGGCTCATGCTTGCTAAACTGCTGCTCGCCTCGCCGGATGTCATGCTGCTCGATGAGCCAAGCAACCATCTCGACATCGATACGACGCGCTGGCTGGAGAACTACCTCATCAAGCAGCCGGAGGCCATGCTCATCGTCAGCCACGATCGTTATTTCCTTGATCGCGTCGTGACGAAGGTGTTCGAACTGCACGCCCATCGCATCACAGCGTATCCCGGCAATTTCAAGCAATACTGGCGACTGCGGCAAGAACGCTACGAAATGGAACTCAAGGCGTGGGAGTCGCAGCGCGAGTACATCTCCAAGCAGGAGGAGTACATTCGCCGCGTTCATTACGGCCAATTGCACAAGCAGGCGGCCTCGCGGCAGAAGGCCATCGACAAAATCGAGCGTCTGGATCGACCGACGATGGTTGAGACGCCGCACATGCACTTCGGCGCGGTTCGTCGCTGTGGCGATGTGGTGTTGAGCGTCGAGGATTTGACCAAGTCCTACGATCGGCCGTTGTTTAAGGATCTGAATTTCAGTCTGCCGCGCGGCCGGCGGCTGGGCATCATGGGTGCCAACGGCAGCGGCAAGACGACGCTGCTGCGTGTATTGTTGGGCGAAGAGGAGCCGGACGGCGGCAAGGTGCAGCGCGGCCATCTCGTCGAGTTCGGCTACTACGATCAGCATCTGCAATCGCTGCCGGCCGACAAGCCGGTCATTCGCGCCGTTTGGCCGGAGGCCGATCCCGATGCCGTGGAGCAGACCATGCGTGATCTGCTCGGTCGTTTTGGGCTGATGGGCGATCAAGTGTATCAGCGTGTCGGCGACCTGTCCGGTGGCGAGAAGAGCCGCGCCGCCCTGGCGAAGCTGGTGGCTCAGGGCGTCAACGTGCTGGTACTTGATGAGCCGACGAATCATCTCGACCTGTGGGCGTGCGATGCGCTGGAGCAGGCACTCTTGGAGTTCGAGGGCACAGTCATCGTGGTTAGCCACGATCGTTATTTCCTCAATCGCGTGGTCGATCTGCTGCTGGTGCTGGATGGAGCCGGTCATGTGCAGGTGATCCACGGCAATTACGATACCTACGAGCTGATGCGTGCGCAGCAGCTTGAAAACCGCGCGCCGAAAGCCGATAGCCGTAAGCAGGCCGAGCCGACAGAGGCGAATGTTTTATCGGCGACGGGATCGACGAGCGCCAAGGGCAAGCGCAAGCGCAAGTTCCCCTATCGCAAGGTGGAAGACCTGGAGGCAGAGATCGCGGCCACGGAGATGGAGATTCAGGAGTTGGAACAATTGATGGCCTCGCCGGATCTGTACCGCGATGGCGAGCGCGTCAAGGAGACGACCAGGGCGTTCGAGGAGGCCAAGGAGCAGTTAAAGCATCTCTACGAACATTGGGAGGAGGCGGTAGAATTGAATTGAACGCTCCAGGGCCGCATAGGCATCGATTCCGCCGTCCTAACAACCATCGCTTCGGCCAGCCGCTGCAAGGTAGCCACCGCGATCACGAGGCCTCCTTGCTGGACTTTTTCATCAGTGAAGTCTCGCTGGTCGCTACCTTGCAGAGAAAAATGGTGACGTTGTACGGTTCTTCCACGTCCACCTGAACTTGCGGTGAAAGCGCACATTTCTGGACGCTACAGCAGATTCTTCTGTTTGCGCAGCAACCATTCCGCGCTCAGCAGCAGCACCGCAGCACGAGCAGCGGGAAGCGGTTCCACGGCCCATATAACGGACCGGGGGCGTTGACCGTGACGCGCATGCCAGTCGGCAGGTCGTCGGCAGGCGATCCGATTCATGGCGCTTCCCAGTCTTCGAGCGACAAACCCGGCACTCGACTAAATTCATTCGTGTTGTGCGTCACGAGCGTACAACCGTTGGCCAAAGCGATGGCGGCGATTAGCAAGTCGTAAGGACCGATGGGCGCGCCCAAGGATTCGAGATGCCGGCGAACTCGGGCGTGGACATCGGCCGCCGCATCATCGAAGGGCAGACTGAGATACGGCTGCAAGACGGAATCGACCCTGGCTCGATTCGCCGCTGATTTGGAACTGCGTAGGCAGCCCTGGTACAACTCCGCGGCAACAACCGAGCAACTACGCAATTCGGAGGGTTGACGGGCGTTAATTCGTTGCACCACCAGCGCATGACGATTGTGCAGAAATTGCACCCAGGCATTGGTATCAAGAAGATAAATCATCGAAATCTACGGGTTTCGGCATTTCGCCCTGCGGCGGCCTTGTAAAAGTTTCGTCGTCGATGGAACCCGCCAGATCGAAATATCCCGGTGGCCAGCCAAGTTCTTCCGGCGTCGGCGTTTTGGCGGGCGTTTCCTTCGGCTGCATCATAACGGTTACTTCGTATTCCGTTTCCGGTTTCCCCAAGGGAATACGCAATTGCAACGTCCCATCCTTGTCTGTCTTTTCCAGAACACGAATCGTTTGCATGGTGATGGCTCCTTGGAATCGCGGATTGTCAGGGAAAACGAATCTCCGTTCCTGTTGGTGATTTTATCCCCAATCGCCGGACTTATAGCAAATTCTTCTGCTTGCGCAGCAACCATTCCGCGCTCAACAGCAGCACCGCCAGCACGAATAGCGGGAAGCGGTTCCACACCACATACGGCGGCCCAGGAGCGTTGACCGTGACGCGCGTGCCGGTGGGCAGATCGTCCAGCAAATGCTCGGCGTCGGCGAGCGTGTAGAAACGGCCGTGCGATTCATCGGCGGCGCGTTCCATGTCGGTCTGGTTCATGCGCAGGCGTTCCATCTCACCGGGCGGACGCACCACCTTGCATTCGGCGCGTGGTTTTGGATTAGGTGCTGTCGGCTGCGTCAGCCAGAACTTGTAGTCGCCCTCCGGCGTCTGCGTCAGCAGCGTTTCGTAGGTCGCTCGGCTGCCGTCCACCTTGGATAGCTGCACCGTGCGCACTTCGGTATCGCCGGCCTTGGCCGGGTTGCGACGCTCGACCGTGACCTTGACCTCCAGGTCCGGCGACGGCGGCGGCGCGTCGTCGGGGAAACGCACCGTCATCTTGATCGGTTCGCCGCGCCGATAAGACGTTTGACGATCCAGCCGCAACTCGATGCGACCGAGCCGGCTGCGCGCCAGATAGCGCACCATCTGAATCCAGAATTGGTTGAAGTGGGCTTGATCCTCGCGGAAGTTCCAGCGCCACGTTTCATCGAAACCGAGAAACATGCTGCGCCCAGCACCGACGAACTGCTGCACCAACAACGGATGACCATCCAGGGCGGATTGCTTCTTGTCGGTCCGCGCGCCCGCCTTGCCGCCGCGCCGCGCCTTGGTGGGATGCACCGCCAACACCTCGGCGGCGCGCTTGATCTGGTAGCCGTCGGCGAACCAGTACATTTCCTTGAGTCGCGCCCAGATTTCGTCGTTCTCCTTCTC
>Ga0134126_10000177_pt1 | contig 83802 bp, 64 predicted proteins | sample KB31752_FD_96881 | JGI IMG/M metagenome (GOLD analysis project Ga0134126, IMG submission 96881) | Terrestrial soil microbial communities with excess Nitrogen fertilizer from Kellogg Biological Station, Michigan, USA - KB3-175-2 | ecosystem: Environmental > Terrestrial > Soil > Unclassified ...
CAACTCGACCTTCAGCGCCGAATATGGCCGGAACTCAGGAGCGATCGTGAATATCGCGACGCGGTCGGGCACCAACGATTATCACGGTGAGTTCTTTGAATTTCTGCGCAACGATGCACTGGATGCGCGCAACTTCTTTAATTTCTGCCCGCCCGGACAGACAACCTGTAACCACCAGGGCAAACCGCCCTTCAGACGCAATCAGTTCGGATTCAATGTCGGTGGGCGGATCAACCTTCCGCACTTCGGCGAAGGAGGATCACCTTTTGCATACAACGGCAAGAACAAAACGTTCTTCTTCTTTTCGTATGAAGGATTACGCCAGCGCCAGGGTCTGACATTGCCGACAGTCGCCGTGCCAACCGATGCGCAGCGCGCGGCAGTCACGGATCCAACCGTGCAGAAGTTGCTGACGCTGATACCGCGCTCGTCAACAGGTTTCACCAGCGGCGCCGCGACCGCACCGGTGAACATCGATCAATGGACCCTCGACGTGAGTCATCAGCTCAGCTCAAATGATCGGCTGCATGGCTACTACGCGTTTCAGCGTGACCAGCGCGGCGAGCCAAGCTTACAGGGGAATAACATTCCGGGTTTCGGCGATACGCGCCAATCTCATCGTCAGATTTTCACGCTCAATGAAACGCACACCTTCGGCTCTAACGTCGTGAACGAAGCCCGTTTTGGTTTCAATCGGATCCACATCACTTTCAGCCCGAATGCCCAGCTGAACCCCCTGGATTTTGGAATTAACAATGGGGTTACCGAAGCGATTGGTTTGCCGCAGATTTCAGTTGGCAATGTTGCCAGTGGCGGACTCAATTTCGGCGGTCCAACCGGATTTCCGCAAGGCCGCTCAGACACGACGTATGTTTTGTCCGACACGTTGAATTACTTGCGCGGCAAACATTCGTTCAAGTTTGGCGGCGAAGCACGCCGGTTTTTCAACAACAATACGAACAAAGACACCGGCGCCTTTACGTTTCCCAGCATGAACAGCTTTTTGGGTGTGGGCACGCCGGGCGGGTTGGCCGCCGCGAGTGCCTTCACCATTACTCTCGGTGACGTCGCGCCGGCGATTAGTCAAGGAGCTCTCGGCCTGTTTGTCCAGGACAATTACAAAGTCCGATCGAATCTGACACTGGAGCTCGGGCTTCGTTGGGACTGGTTGCTGTCGCCGACTGAGCGTTACGATCGCTTCGTGGTTTATGTCCCGCAAAATAACTCGCTCACCCGCGTGAACAACGGGATTGCGCCCGTCTATCATACGAATTGGAAAAATTTCCAACCAAGAATTGGATTTTCATGGGATCCATTCAAGGACGGAAGAACATCCATTCGCGCGGCTTATGCGATTCTCACCGATCAGCCGGTAACGAATCTGGTTACGGGAGACGCTACGAATCCTCCACTCGCGACCCCATTGAATTTCGTGTCCACGTTGTCGCGGCCTACGACTACTTTTGGCACTGCCAGGGTAGACGCCGCCTCTGCCGGCCTGGCGCCGAGTTCAAACGATCCTGCTTTTGACGCGGCGAACGTGCAGTCATGGAACGTAAATATCCAGCGCGAGTTGAAGCCCGGATTCGCCGTCATGGCGGGATACTTTGGATCGAAAGGATCTCATTTGCGCCTGACGCGCAATCTGAATCCTTTTATCCCGGGGACCTCGACGCGAATAATCCCGACGCTTTCATTAGCCAGTCCTTTGCTTGCCGGCACGACTCTGGGAAATATCACTTTCCGTGAAAGCACTGGCAACTCCAACTACAACGCGCTTTGGGTAACGGCCAACAAGCGGCTGAGCAATGGATTGCAGTTCGATGCTTCATACACATTCTCGAAGTCGATTGACTACAACTCGCAAAGCTCGCAAGGCGTGACGGTTCAGGATAGTTACAACCTGCGTGGCGATCGCGGACTGTCGGACTTTGATGCCCGTCACCGTTTTGTGATCAGCGGCATTTACGAAATACCCTGGAAGACGAACAAAGCAATTGGCGGCTGGCAACTGTCGTCTATCGTGCAGTCTCAAAGCGGCAATCCAGTCACTTTGCTGGCGGGAAACGCAGCGGCGATCACGGGCGGCGCGGGCGCCGCGAATTCCAATTCACTGACGGGCTCGGCAACGCTGCGGCCCGACGTAGGCGCGCCGGTGCAGATCGTCAGCACGGCGGTCGTTGGCAGCAACGGAGTGCAATGGTTCCCGAACCTGGTTTGCGATCCACGTCCGGGTGGCAGTTGCCCGTCCGGCGCGGTGGCGGCCCTGCCGGTGACGGTGGTAGGCAGTTCAACCCGATACCATTTTGGTAACATGGGTCGTAACACGATCATCGGTCCAAGCTTTAACAACGTCGACTTTTCGTTAATCAAAAAGACAAAAATCGGCGAGAACAAGCTGATCGAATTCCGTTGGGAGATCTTCGATCTCTTCAATCACGCGAACTTCGGACAACCCGGCCGCACTGCGCAAGTCGGCAGCACGTCGTTTGGCGTCATCACCAACACGCGCTTCCCAACCGGAGATTCCGGTTCGTCAAGACAGATGCAGTTCGCCCTGAAATTCAAGTACTAGAACTGCTCCAATAGATTAAGAAGCGCACCCGCGATCAAAGCGAGTGCGCTTCTTTTTCGTTGTCTGGATTCTGCTAAGAGTTATGGCTGAGCCAGTTTGCGTTTGCCGTCAATCGCATCTTTGTAAGCCCCGCCTGCGACATCGCCGAGTTTAATCGCGGCGTCGAATTCTTTCAGCGCTTCATCTTTGCGATCCAGAAACGCGAGGATGCGACCCATCGCTTCGTGCGCGCGCGATAACAACACGCGATCGGTTTCAGGTGAGGCCGCCTGCACCGCGAAACCGTAGTTGGCTAGCGCCAGATTTAGTCGTTGCTCCTGCAGGTCGTCGTCAGTTGTGTCCCGCGCCCACAGGCTAGCCGTTTGTCCCAGAGCAAAAAACAGTCGGGGATCGCCCGGGTTCTCTTGCAGCAGCGCTTTGAGTTTGTCTTGCGCAGCCGCGTAGTCCTTCGTCTGCAGCAGGGTCTCGACTTCTTTCAGCGATTTTGTCAACGCGACGCTACGAGTTGAATTCACAGTCTCGCGCCCCTCGCCTGTCGGATCGACCAGCCACGCCGAATATCGCGGGTGGGCTTTGCGCGCCGCCAGCGCCCGGTCATGCGCTTCCTTAACTTCGCTTCGTTTTTTCAATTCGCGCGCGGGGTCGAAGCCGTTGATCATGTCGCCGAGAAAGTTCGCGAGATCAAAGCCCGAGGTAGATACATCCTTAAGCTGATCGGCGAAATAGAAGTCAAGCACGGCGCCATTGTCATAGTCCTCAGCCAGTAGGGCAATCGCTTCATCAGCAATCGCCGCCCGCGCCGCCTGCGCCTGACGCACGATCGCGCTCTTTGTCGCCTCATCTTTTGCTTGCGCAATGCGCGCACGCTGCAAGTCGTCGACTTGCTGGATGCGATCCGCTTCTACAAATCGGGCATCGGCGGCCGCGACGAGCGATTTTGTGACTACCACAAAGACGTCAGGCGAAATCGTACCGCCTTCTTTGGTGCGCTCATCGATTAGCTGCTTGATTTGATCGCGTCGCGCGTTGACTTCTTTGCTGTTGCGCAGCACCAGAGGGTCCACTACGAATTGAATGAAGGCGCGCCGCAACTCAGATGACGTCGGGTCCGTACCCTCGGGCACGATGGCGTAATAATCGTCGGCAATGACCCGAAAGTTGATCGCACCCGGCACCGCTAACAAATCCGGCACGATAAAAAATTTCCGCTCGTGCTCGACAGTGGTGATACCGACCTTGGCATTTTTCTTTTTGTCAGGGCTCTGCACGCGCACGCGCTCCTGCGTCAAAGTGATCGGGCGCGTGTGAAGATAAGACAAGATAGACCGCACCATTTCTCCCGCCGGTTTGCGCAAACGATCGCCCTCGGCTTGATAGGCTCGAACGTAAGAGACCAGCCGCTCGTCTATTCCTGATTTTCTGTAGTACTCGCGCACCAGTGGCGCAAAGTCCAAAACTTCAAGCAAGCCACCCGGGAGGTCGTCTGATCTGTCAGGAGGATCGAGATTGGGTACCGGGCCGAGTCCGTAAGCGAGCGAAACATAGCGAGAGGCCTGGTCGGCTGCGGTCGCGGGCGCCGGCAATTTGTTTCGATCGAAAAAGGTTCGCAGACGCTCGCGCAGATTCGCATCCAGGGAAGCGTTGTCTTTGTGCACGATCGCCCGAAACGCAGACGGCTGTTTACCTGCCGGAGTCGGCTCGAATCCGGCGGCGTCGAGCGCCGCCATCATCACGATCAAGCGCTGATCCGGTTCGATGCGGACACCGTATTCGGTCAAGTCGAGCGTCGACTGCGTTTGTCCTGGGCCAGTCCTCGGTTGACCGCAAACCAGCGTTGCCGCACAAGCGGCGAGAATCAGGATAATGAAAAATCGCATGAACATGCTGTTGGGTTAAAGGTGATCTTAGCGGACAGCGTTGGCGGTTCCAAATCGGCAAACCAAATCGGCAAACATTGGTCAGATGTTATCGGAGCGTGGCCGGATGCCACGACTAGTCAACGTCCGGAATCCAAAACTGCTGGCCCGCGACGTCGACGCGTTTCAACCCCCGCGAAGTCAGCTCTTCTTCGCGCAAACCGAGAAAGGTAAAGTGCGGCAGATCGCTCAAAACCGTCTGAAACCACCCGAATTCGGCCAGGATCTCCCGCACGCGGGCGACGCAAAATTCATTGATATCAAAGGCCAACATCGCGATGTGTTGGGACGCTCCGGGCGCCGCGATCGAATACAAAACAGATTTCGAGAGGTCCTTACTGAAATAGATCCCCTCCTTCTCCAACTCGAGGACTTCGGCCACCTGTTCCGCCACGGACAAACCACGCAGCCGACCGGTGTCATCGCCGGTTAATCGGCCGACGGACTGCCAATGACTCAGCGCGGGCAGAAAGCGCGAATTCCACAAACGCACCGTGTCGGCATAGCTGCGGCGCGCGCCCTCTGCGCCATCACGCGGCGAAATGTCGAAGCCTTCCGCTCGGGCTTTGGCGCGTGCCTTGAGCAGGCCAGTCATGGCTGCGGGTTGTAACTCGATCATCTCGGCGCCAATTCTCGCTCCCGCCCAACCGGCGGCCTTCTGAAACTCTGTGACTTCGTCTTCGGAAGTGAACATGCAAATCGGCGGCGGCAAAATATCTCTGCTGCCGACGAACATGGCGCCGTAATCGTGGAGCACCCGGCGCGCAACCGAATCGTCCGCAGGACAAATGGCCTCGATGGTTTGGCCGCGTTCGGCAAGCGCTTCTTTCAAAGCGCTATAGAATGGGGAATTCAGGTTCGGCACAGGGGTCGGGCAGTAATGATAAACGCGTCGAGCCTATCCGCCAACTGCGGGTATACTCGTTTCGTGTCCGCAGGAAACCTGATTACCGAAATCGTTGCGCTCTACCAGCGGCATGGCTGGACGCTCAGGGAAGCGCTCTTGCGAGCTGAGACAAAAGCCGCGACAACTTCTCTTGATGAACTTGGGATATCGAAGGTTCGCGATTCGAATTTTGATGCGCTTTGGTTCTCGCGTTCATCTCACGAAAATCGCGAGGCCTGGGAGCTGCGGCTGATTTCTGAACAAGCCTATGCGCTGTTTGAAGCTTTTGAAGCTGACGAAACGGAAGAAGATCGGGAAGAAGCTCGGCTGGAGATGGAGAATCGAATGCGGGAACACGTGGGCGCGGCGCGCGAGTGATCTCACCCGCGTCCCATGGTGACTGGAATCTTCATCGTTTGTCCGTCACGAATGATGGTGATCACCACGCTGCTTTTGGGGACGGCGCGGCGGACGCGAGACAGAAGTTCGTCACTGGTGCGAATAGGGACGTCGTCCCACGCGGTAATGATGTCGCCGACTCTCAAGCCAAACAGATCCGAAGGCCCATTTCGTTCGACATAGTCCAATTTAACGCCGTAGGTCTTTGTTTGTGGGTCCGCAATCTTGGTGGTTCGATTCTCTTCAAATCCAAAATATCCGCGTCCCTCAGGCCGATTGCGATACGCGCGCTGCAGATCGTTGAATTCGGCTTCGGCCATTGTGGTCACTTGCGCTTTCTTTAATTCACCATCGCGGAGATAGGTGACTTCGACGGTTTTGCCGATGGGTGTCTGACGCAACAGGCTCGTGAGTTCATCCTCATCATTGACCGGCTTGCCATCGAATGTCTTGATGATGTCCCCGCCGACGAGGCCGGCTTTGTCTGCCGGACCACCGGGCGGTTCGACATTGTCGAACGTCACGCCACCGCCGGCTGCATCATCAAAACCATTTACACCAAAGAATGTCGGCTTCACGTTGACTGTAAATCGCGGAGCATTTCTGACTACGCCTTTACGGAGTGCGCTTAATGCGCCGCCGACGACAAACAGGGCGGCAATGATGATGAAGATCCACGCCATGCCGCTGAGCCGGCGACGCTTCTTCTGCGGATAGTTCCAGTTAGCTTGATTCGCAATCGGTCCGCCCTGCGGTGGCAGGTATGCGGCGGACGTTACGCGCGGAGACTGGGCGGTCACGTTCGGAAAACGCGTGGTTTCAGTGTACTCAGCGGGGCCTTCGCCCAGACGATGCCCGCACGCGCGGCAAAATCGCATTTCGCGCGGCATCGGAGCGCCGCACTGTGTGCAAGCAATCGTGCCGCTATCGCCCGACGGGTGGTTGAGATTGTCCGGAGGCTGCATGGGACTTTGCTTGAATCCTTGAACCGCGAAAATTATACGACTTCTCGCTGCGAATGGTTGCGAGGAAATTACCAGTTCAGGCTACCAGAACCGCTCCCCGGCCTGAAAAGCTTTGGCAGCGAGTATTTTGCGCCTTTACCCCCGCGCAGGTTTACGAATCCGAATTACAACGATACTATTCAAGAACCGAGTTTCAAAGATGGAAGTTACCAAGGCGCTCGCAGCTCTTCAACCGCTCTACGGCAAGGGCAATGTTGAAATTATCACTCGCGATGGCATTCGCGTCCGGGGCATAGTGCGCAGCATGAAGACAACCCAGGCGCTCACCACGCCGAGTGTCAAAGTCGAGCGGGCTGACGGACAGATCGTCAAAGTTCCTTTCTCTTCAATTTCCGAAATCATCGATCACAACCGTTCCGCGTGATCGCTCACGTCCTCCTGCTCACTCTTAAACATGTCTCTGGAATTTGCAGTTCAACATCCGTGCACATTGCGCGCTCGCTATGCGGAAAAACATCTGCGCGAGTGGGGACGCTTGAGCAGCTTGCATGCGGCCATCACGACTGGTGATCGCTCAGCGCCGACTGACGACAAAGTGAGTTGGGTCAATCACGCCGCAGCGGAAATCGATCGTTTGCAGGCCGAGAGCGCGATCTGCGTTGACTGCCCGGCATGTCTGCCCGCGGAGATTGCCGGTCACGGCGAATCGCTGGGCTGTCTGGGGCGCATCAATTATCCAATCGATGCCGAGTTCGAAAAGTTTCTCGCGAATCGGGTCCAGCTCGCGCTCGATACTATGGATGCGGAAGACTGGCCCCGACTGATGCACATCGTGGTCGATCCGGAATCGCCGTTTGATGGCGAGGCCACTAAAGAACTGCGGCGCGTGACGACGAAAGACGGTCTGCGGTTCTTTGAGTTGCGGGTGCCGATCAAGCTGGCGCGCGCCGGAGCAAATCTCACCACTGACAATCTTTTCGATCTGATCGCCGGCTTCCGATCCGAAGACGCGGGCGTGACCAGCTACACCCGCGAATTTCCGCTCAGCGCCACGGCTGACTACTATGATTTCCTCGATCTGATTTTGCGCAATGATCTCAGCCAGTTGGAACGCGAGCGACTTTATGCGCGCAGCCGCAGCTACGCACAATTCCTGAGGCTGCTCTCAGCGTTCGAACGTGCCGAAGCCCTCGAGACGCGTGTGCTAATGGATTAATCAGTGGGCAGTTAGCAGTGAGCAGAGAGCAGTGAGCAGAAAGTAGTAAGCAGAAAGCAGTAAGCAGAAAGCAGTAGGCAGAAGGCAGTAGGCAGAAGGCAGAAAGCGGAAGGCAGAAAGCAGTGAGCAGTAGGCAGAAAGCAGTAGGCAGAAGATTGTCTTACTTTTCGTCTTGGATATTGCTTTCTTACTTCTATTAGCCCTTACAGCCGATTCGTTACTGCTTACTGCCCGCTGCCTACTTCTTTCTGCCTTCTGCTTTCTGCTTACAGTCCACTGCCCACTGCCCACTGCCCACAGCCCACAGCTCACAGTTCAGCGCTGACTGAATCCTCATCCACTTGTCGCAAGCTATCCAAAATCAGATTGGTATTGCTGGCCGCTTCGATCGTGACTGGAAATGGGTTGACCGATTTTTCGAAATCGAATGTGCCGCCGGTGATCTCGACGAGTTGACGAAAAGCGTCCTGGGCCACTAGTCGCCCGCACTCGGCGCCGATGATTTGACCTTCATTGAATAAGACTTTGCCGGTCTGGGTGGAATTCTGGAGCAGCAGGGCCCCAGTCTGTCGTGAATTCTCGATGGCCTGGATCGCATCGAAAATACTAATCACGGAAAGGTCGCCAGAGAATGTAAGCGTGGATTGGCGCTCGGCCGTTTTGGCTCTGGGCGCGCTGGGCTCCGGTTTCAATTCAGGGTGACGCGCGCGCCGAATAGCCTCCAAACCGGACGCAATCGAAATCCGGCTGTCGAGCTGCTTTGCTTCGAGCAGCCGATCGTGAGCCGCGTCAAAATTGTCGCGTTCGATGTAGAGGCTCGCCAGCGCGAGGCAATGACGCGCGGCTTCTTCGGGATGTTTGTGGGACGCCGCGACTTCCCGCATCTTTTCCCGCAGGCTGATGGAGCGGGGACTGCGTTCGAGGGCAGTGCGCAAACGCTTCATCGCGCGCTCCGGCGAGCCATACTTCAAAAAAAGATCGGCATCCAGCAGCGCTGTCTCAATTTCTCCGACGGGTTCTTTGTCCGTAGTAAGCATCTCGTCGCAAAGGTGCAAGACATGATAGCCCAGGGTGCGCGCCGAGCGCGATACTTTAGTTTGAGAGGATTTCTCTGGCCGCACGCTGGCCACTCTGAATCGCGCCGTGCACGGTGCCGATGTGGCCGACACTGGTCGCTTCGCCGGCAAAGAACAGTTTGTTTTCCACCGGCTGGGCCAGGATTCGTTGCTGCTCTAATCCATTCACGGGCACGTAGGCGTAGGCGCCACGCGTGAAAGGGTCATCGCGCCAGTCGTGAAAGTAGGCAGCTTGCAACTGCGTTTCGATCTCTCTGCGAGACAAGTTGAAGATCGTGGCAAGTGAATCCAACCCTTGCTGAATCAAATAATCCTTTCCTGCCGCCCGCCGACTGGCACCTGCCTCCTCTTCTGCCTTCTGCCTACTGCCGTCTGCCTTCTTCATCAAGCGGTCCGCATTCGGTCCGCCCGTCCAGCCGACCAGCAGCGGCGCGCGCACCGGTAACTGCGTCCACCACGTCGGCAAGGAGGCTCCCGGACAGTGAAAGAAGCCGGCGTCGCGGAAATCGATGCGCTTTGCTTGTTCATCCCAAAGCTTTACGGATTCCCAGAATCGCTCGCGAAACAGCAGATTGAGTTTCACGACATTTCCCATCGGCAAAGCTTCGATTGCCGTGCGTTTGAGCGCCGGCAATTCGGGCGCGAAGCGAATCGCGCCGGTTTGAGTTTCGGACATCTTCAACAGACTGATGGGCAGAGTCACGACTATGCATGAAGCGGCGAGTTCAATTGGTGAACTATGCGCCGCGCATGAAAGCTCGACAGGGCCGTCTTGCCACCGGATCTCTTTGACAATTGTGTTCAAGTGAAATTTGGCGCCGTGGCTCTCAGCTTCGGCGTGCATGGCTTGCATCAGCGAGTCATAACCATCGACCAGCCGGAAAGCTTTGTCGCCGTCAATTTCGTCGGCGGCTTCGTTAGCTTTCACCAGTCCATGTATGCCAACACGTTCGATGTTGGCGGCGTGAAAACCTTCGACGTAGCGGACCAGCATTGATTTCGCGCGGCGCGTGTCCTGATTGTCAGGCAACGCAGCCAAAAACTCCTGCAGCGATCGATCGCGCGGTGATGATTTCATCTCGTCCATCAGGGTTTCGATCGTGCGCCAGAACTCGCCTGACTTGCTGACTTTGTCGTTCTGAAAATACCAGTGCCGCTCGCTAGTTTCGTAGAGTTGCAGGTTTGCGGCAGTCGCCACTTGCCAAAGTTCCGGCGATCGTCCATGCACAAATTCAGCGCCCAGTTCGATCGGCGCCGGCACGTCTCCGTGCTTGCGCGTGAACACCCGGCCACCGATGCGATCGCGCGCTTCCAACACCATGACTTCGCGGCCCGCGCGGCTCAACTCACGAGCCGCGGCCAGGCCGGCAGCGCCCGCGCCGATGATGACTATGCGAGTTGATGGCATGCCACTTCGATTCTATTTGCTCGACGCTGGTTTGTCTTCAGCGCCGTCACTGATCGCATCACCAATCTCGCACCATTTCTAGCTTTGCGCCAAAACCTGCAAGCCCTCGAAAAAGCTTGACCGCAGTTTTGTCCGGAGTATAGTGCGACCAACATCGGCTCCCTGCCGCCCACATCAGCGGATGTCTCCGACAGTCGGCCTCCTTAATTCAGTTATTATCCGACGAAAGGCAATCGGTTATGACTAAGAACAAAGCTTATGTGACGCTTTTGATCACTGGATTGATTCTAACAGCCATATTCTCCCGTGTGCGCGATTCAAGAGCAATTTCACAATCCCTACAGTTAAATCAATTGACAATAAGGAACATGACGAGTGGATTCTCTGTCGTAAGCGCTATCAGCGAAGGTGAGAAAGTAAGCATGTCGTTTAGGAATGATTATGCGAAACCAATTAACGGCTTTACTTTATCTGGAGGTGTGAACTCTGGCGCTCAGGTGGACTTAATAAATGGCGAACACGAAATTCTGCCGAACTCCCTTTATACGTATCGATTTGCTGCCAGCAATTTGGAGCCCTCCGGATCGAGCACAGAGTCTTTGAGAATCACCGTCCTTAATGTGGTCTTTTCGGATGGAACCGGCGATGGCGATCCTCAAGCTACTGCCGACATCAACAATCGCAGGCTAGGAGAACAAATAGCACTGGAACACATTGTGCCAATTTTCGACGAAGTTCTGAAAGGGCCTGATTTGAATACAATTCAGAATACGGCATTACTAAGGGAGAGAATAGAAACGATTTGCGGGAGCTTGATAAAGCAAAACCCGATAGAGGTGCAAGGCGGCATACTGCACGGGAAGCAGTATCTTTTAGGGGATATTGAACAGGCTGAAAAAGAAATGGCACCTGGTTCCGCTATTTCAAAGGCAGAGTTGCAACGAATCAAAGAGCACTACGAGAAGAAGTCTCAAAATTTAAAAAAAGCACTCTTGCTCCACAATACCTCTCGGTGAGCCATCGAAACGATCTGGCCCCTAATCTTAGGGAGACCAAATGAAATTAACAAACTTATCCGGTGTGGCTATTGTCATAATGTTGACGCTGTCCCCGCTGCGCCTTCTGGCAAATTGCGTCCCGATAGCCACTCAATGGTAATGGCATGATTGATAATGGCCAGGAATTGTTCGGAAACTTCACACCACAACCAGAGTCCGCTAAGCCGAACGGTTTTCTCGCGCTGGCTCAATACGACGCGGCGGCGAACGGCGGCAATGGCGACGGCGTTATTGATAACCGCGACACCATCTTTTCAAGTCTGCGGTTGTGGCAGGACGCAAATCATAATGGTGTATCTGAACCTTCAGAGTTGCATTCTTTGCCTGAACAAAATGTTGATTCGCTGTCGCTCGCTTACAAAGAATCGAAGCGGACTGATGAATTCGGCAACCGTTTTAGGTATCGAGCCAAAGTTGACGATGCGAAACATTCACACGTTGGGCGTTGGGCGTGGGATGTATTTCTAATATCTCAATAGCTTTGCCCCAAAAGCGCCGTTTGAAACCATCGTGGGACTAACCGATAGAAGAAGTGCCGGAGGCACTTAATATTTATAGAACGTGCAGGCTTTCCCTTTTCTGCGCGGCTCAACTCACGAGCCGCCGCCAGGCCAGCCGCGCCCGCGCCGATGATAACTATGCGAGTTGATGGCATGCCACTTCGATTCTATTGGCTCGGCGCTGGTTTGTCTTCAGCGCCGTCACTGATGGCCGCTCCAACCCGCACCATTCTAGCTTTGCAGCAAAACCTGCAAACTCTCGGAAGAGCTTGACCGCAGTTTTGTCTGGAGTATAGTGCGACCAACAATCGGCTCCCTGCCGCCCACAACATATGTCTCCGACAGTCAGCCCCTCACATTACGCTCAATCTTTCGCAGCGGGTGAGAAGGTCTCGCAAAGGAGAAGGAATATGCGAGTGAAGGACTTCTTTGGATGGACAACCAAGTTGCGTTGGCTTTTCGTTGTCTTGATCCTGGCAGCCGCTACTTACGCGGGCCGCTTACTCCACACACATATGAAGGCGAAAATCGGCCCGCGTACGGTTGAGGCGGTGGTTCGCAAACCTATTCCGTACACAGTGACCTTGAGAGAGATCGTGCACGGACCGAACGGCACAACAACGGTGGGCCTTGAACATACTTACGCCGTTCGCTCGGATGGGTCGAGGATGATGCGATGGCGCGGTAAGGGTTTACAACGGGTCATTTATCTCGCTGCGGGCTTTCAAGTGGACACCAACGATCAAACGAATACCAAGAGTTCGATCAAGAAACAGTACAAGCCGCTCGCCTCGCTGCGGGACCCAAGTTCCATGTGTGTCGATTCGCTAGCCGGAACGCCCATTACCTCCCCGCCACGGGAGGCGTTTGTAGCTGAAGAGATAGTCGCTGGATACCGGACCGCCAAGATTGCTGACGGCATAATCACTTCATGGTATGCGCTGGATTATGGTTGCGCTCCGGTGAAAGAAAGGTGGGAGTTTAGTCCCACGGAGGTAAGTGAAAAGGAATTGGTTTCGCTCGTCGCGGGCGAGCCAGATCCAAGTTTGTTCGATGTTCCAGCTCACTACCGTGAAGTCCCCCCCTCCGAAAGGCTATTAGGTCCCAATAAGGAGGCACCAGGCTGCGACGAAAAATCCCGGAAAGCCTTCCAGGAAGTCGATGATGAGTACAAGCGCCTGGCGGCGAAGCCTCCTCGATAATAGTACGTTAGTCCGCGAACCGCTGAATCGATTTGAGGAGAGTGAAAAATGAAGGGTCTAATCCTTGCTGCGACTCTATCGGCGGCCATTGGCTTTACCTACAGCCGCACTCAGCGCTGGACCGTTTAATCCACCTTACCCAGACGATCCGAATTGCTACAAAAACTGCGGCTTCGGAGAGATCATCCACACGGGCCATCGAAATTGTAACGAAGGCCCGTTGGCATGCGACGTCACTGAGTGTAGGTATCCAGCGGGAGCGTTAGTGTGCGGCTATACGAATGATCCTTTCGTTGATCGTTGTACGCCTCCGGGCGTGGACTTCTTCTGGTGTAAAGATCAGCCTATCGCTGAAGAAGACTGCGAAGCCGTTGGATGGTACTGGAATTTCACGAACAACACCTGTCAGGACACGCCCTGGTATCCATCTTGTGAATCCGGTGCGCCACAAGGAAGTATTTGTCACAGCGACGATGACTGCGCGTGTAATCTGCAATGCAACAACTCAGGATATTGCGACAAGCCCGTTGAATCGCCGGTCCTCATCAATGTCGATGGCGGCGGCTATAACCTTACGAACGCCGCCAATGGCGTATTGTTTGACTTTTGGGCGAATGGCCGACCATTGCAAATCTCATGGACTGCGCCAGACTCGACGGACGCCTGGCTAGTACTAGATCGCAACGGTAATGGGACCATCGACAACGGCAGGGAGTTGTTTGGTAACTTCACACCGCAACCCCCACCGCCCTCAGGCGTACAAAGAAACGGCTTTCTCGCGCTCGCAGAATATGACAGAGCTGCAACAGGCGGCAACGGCGATAGCGTAATTGACAGCCGCGATTCTATTTTCGCAAGTCTGCGTCTTTGGCAGGATACGAATCACAACGGCATCTCGGAACCTTCTGAATTACACACGCTGCCTGAGCTTTCTGTCGATTCGATTTCGTTGAACTACAAAGAGTCGAAGCGAACCGATCAATACGGCAACCAATTTCGCTATCGCTCGAAAATCGACGACGCGAAACACGCAAAGGTTGGTCGCTGGGCGTGGGATGTATTTCTAATATCTCAATAGCTTTACACCAAAAGCGTCGGCTCGAAAATACCGGCAAGCTTTTTGCCGGTTAGTTTTTTGCGGTCAGATAATCGCGTGGTGCCATCATCGGCACCGCCCAAGCCATCGCCAAATTTCTAATCCGCACAAATATTCGTAAGCCATAGAGAAAATTTGACATCGCTTCGACGGGGCGTATAGTTGCGACCACAATGTCTGCCCGCACATCGAACCACCAATAAACATGAGCCATTTCTTCGCAGGACCACAGGGGTGAAGGCTCGCCTTGTCCGATTAGAAGGAGAGAAGTAATGAGATCGAAGTTTACGACTGTGCTAACGATGGCCGTTGCCTTATCGGTGATCGCAATTATTCTCAGCAACTTTAGTTGGACAAACTCATCGTTTGCCATTGGCGGCGGTCAGGAAAGAAAGAAGCGAAACCTTAAGGACGAGGTCTTGACCGTCATTGATGCCGCGCCTGAGGAGCTAGATGCCGAAAAGAAAGCGGCGAGAATAAAGAAGAACAAGCGATTCGATATCAAATCCAAACTACCGTATTTATTGGAAGAACAAAAAGATGGCGAAATGTCTGGAACTTTGCTTGAGTCAGAGCCACCACCTGTACCGACAACCAGTGATCTGATAATCGTGGGAAGCATTCAGCGGCGGCAGCCGTATCTTTCAGACAACATCACGGTTGTTTACACTGAACTCACCGTTTACATTGAAGCGATACTAAAAAATAACGCAACTTCTCCGGTTTACACGTTCGAACCGCTGATTGTAGATCGCGAAGGTGGCGCGATCAGAATGCCCAACGGCCGTATATTTCGCTATCTCGTGAGCCCTTTGAGAATTCCAGAAACCGGAAAACGATACGTGTTATTTCTCAACCACGAGGCAGACCGAGACTACAAGCTCGTCGTCGGTTATGAACTTACGGACAAAACGATAATGCCTTTGGAAGATTTGGGTGATCGCGAGCCTCTCCTCAAACTTAGCGAAGCCGAATTCCTGGACTTGCTCAAACAGAAGATATCTCAGAGCCAACCTGGGAAGGAGAATTGAAATGAGTAAGCTGCCCCTTCCCACGCAGGCCCTTGCGTTAGCATTACTTGTATCCCTACCAAGCTTGCTCATTCTCAAGAGCGGTCCGCCAGTGAAAGCCCAAAGCTGTACTTCTCTCAACAGCAGCGATTACGGAGCATGGCCGCAAGGGACCACAGCCAACCCAACTGTCGTTAAGTATTATGTGGATAATTCGCAGACCGGGTGGTCCGATACCTCACAAAGGGCAGCGCTGGAAGCCGCATTTAATAACTGGTCGAGCTCCGCCGCTCAGGCGGAGACTGGATGTAATTGCCATGTTAGCTTCGAGCCGAGTTCATCTCCAAGCACTGGAACGTATTGGGTGAACGTTTTGCGCGAGGTGCCTACTAAAGATCCCGCGGATCGTGGTGAATTTCATCCTGTCAATTGTACGGCACAAAATCTTGTGAAAGCCAATATTCAAATTCATCCCAGTACAACAGACTCAGGGGCATTAACAAGAGTGATGGCTCACGAGCTTGGTCACACATTCGGTTTGGACCACTGCACGTTTGGCTGCAACAACTCTTCAACTGTGATGGCCCCGTATAACCCAGCAAACGGCTTTAATGATACAAGCTGGGGACTTCCCGCGCCTAACACCTGCGATCTGACTAAAGTACGGACGGACTCGTGTCCCACACCAACACCTACTCCAACGCCAACTCCGACGCCGACTCCTTCAAACCAGGAGGAATGCGAAGCTTCAGGCTGGTATTGGAACTTCGCGAACGCCACGTGTCATGAGGAGCAGCAAACTTGTGCGGAGGATTGTAATCCGCTAAGTGGAAATCCGCCTCCAGTGGAAGGAGGACCTGTTGTTGGGTCTGCAGACTATTGTCAGTGGGAGAACGGCTGTCCTCCCTGGCAAGGCAGTTGGGCCCTGGGCGGTTGTTGCATCGGTTACACGCCAATAGTGATAGATGTCGTTGGGAACGGCTTCTCCTTAACTGCTGGCAATAACGGAGTCCTGTTTGACATCGGCGGAGGCGGCCACAAGCAGCGTATTGCCTGGACGTCTTCCGGAAGTGACGACGCGTGGCTCGCGCTAGACCGGAATGGTAATGGGACAATCGACAACGGCGCAGAGTTGTTCGGCAATTTGACTTCCCAGCCGCGGCCGCCCGCGGGTCAGCAGAAGAACGGCTTTCTCGCGCTCGCGGAATATGACAAGCCCGCCAGCGGAGGTAACGGTGACGGGGTCATTGATAATCGAGATCCAATCTTCTCTTCACTGCGATTATGGCAAGACATGAATCACAACGGCGCATCGGAGGCTTCCGAACTGCACACCCTATCTTCACTCAGCGTTGACTCGATTTCTCTTAGCTACAAAGAGTCTAAACGAACTGACGAGCACGGTAATCAGTTCAAGTACCGCGCCAAAATCGATGATGCTCAACATTCCAGAGTAGGCCGGTGGGCTTGGGATGTAATCCCCGTCGGCGTGAACTGATTACCTTACCTCGACGCAAAAGAGCAGCCCCGCCTCAAGGGTGCGATGAACGAAGAGTGTACGTCTTGCGAGTGACGACTTTCGCGCCCGGCACATCGATTTGGATTTTGATGTGCCGTTTCTTGCCGTCGGCAATTTCGTTGCGCGGATAATAGCTTAGGCTGTATTGCTCACTGAGTTCCGCGGCGATCTGGGCGAAGGTTCTGGCTAAGTTGTCGATATTGTCGGCCAGGTAGAATCTTCCGCCAGAGTTAGCCGCCAGAAACTTCAAATACATCGTGGCGCGCTTGTATGCGACGGATAAAGGCTCTCCGGAGGGTGTGACGATGTTAACGTTCGCGCCAAAGGACGCGTTTTGCCGATCGTCCGTCAACGTGTCGTACTGGATTGAGTAGATGAGGGCGTTTGACTCCTGGGCCCCGCGCAGACTTTTCTCGTAGGTGCTGGTTCGGCTGCTGGTATCAACGCCATCCGTGAACAGGATGATGGCTTTCTTTCGCTGATTGACCTTATTCAGATAGTTGTCGACGATTTGATCGACGGTGTCGTACAAACTTGTGCCCTGGCCGGAGTGCGTTAGCCTAATAGAAGTTCTGAGGTTTTCCAGATCTTTGGTTTGACCTTCGTAGATCTTGACGAGATTGGCGTCGAAGGTGAAAACAATTGCCTTGTCTCCGGGCCGTAATTGATTGAGGAAGGTAATCGCCGCCTCTTGGATCTGCTTTAGTTTGTAGCTGGTTGATTCGCTCACATCCAGAATCAGCGCCACCGTAAAAGGCGCATTGTCTGTTTCAAAGTGAGCAATTTCCTGTTCCGCCTGATCCTCAAAAACTCGGAAGTTGCTTTTTTTCAGATCCGACACAAACCGGCCGTGGCTATCCACCACGCGAACCGGCACTACGACGAGTGAGGTATCAACGCGCAGCACCTCATCTGAACTTTGTTGCGCGGATGAATGCGCACAGACGACCAGCAGAGAAGCCAACGCGGCAGCGAGTCTTTTGACGGTCTTAGTACTCACAGTCAAGCCCGTCAAACATTGCTTTGATTGTGCTCAGAAATCAAGTCGCACACCGATCCGCACTTGCCTTGGTCGCATGGTGCGCGTGGTGACGAGAAATTGATCGATGAAGGCTTGTCTCTGTGCGGCGGTGGCAGTCGGCCCGAAGGCGTTGAAGTCGATGAACTCGCTGCCAAAGCTGTAAACGGTCGCGTTCAGGACGTTATCGAACTCGATACTCCAGCGCAGCCGCATCTTTTCATTCAGCTTGAATTCGCGTGAAAGGTTCAAGTCTAGAAGGAATTGACCGGGACCAGAGCCCGCGTTCCGCGGCAGGTTTCCTGACTGGCCGATCGTTGGCAGTGAGAATTGATTGAGGATCGAGGCATCGATCGAATCTCCGGGGCGACGCCAGCGGAGGAGACTTGTGTCGCCGAAGAAGTCCGGCCGGTCGTTACTCACGTCGTCGAGATTTCGATCGACCCCGCCCAGACTAATGTTGAATGGCGCCCCGGAAGCCAGCCGCAGAATCGGAGCGAACTGCAGATGCCCGATCGAGCGGGGCGTATCGAATGTGCCGGAAAACGCGAAGCGGTGCCGGCGATCGAGCAGACTGCGCGAACGCTCACTCCGAAAATCACCCGGAACAAGCGCGTCGGAAGTATTGACGATGCCGTCGTCCGTCAAAAACGAAAGCGTGTAAACCGCGCGGAAAGAAAAACCCGCGCCGCTCGATTTCTGCCGCCAGCGATTCCGCACTTCCAAAGTGAGTCCGTGATAGAAAGCATTCCCGGCGGAGATCAGTTGCTCAATTTCCGTACGTGTCGGATCCGGGCGCAGGGAATTCAGCGCCGCAAGAGCTGCGTTGACCGAGGTGGTGGAAGTGAAAGCATTCAGGTTGACCAGCGAGACCGGCACTCCTAATTCAAAGATGCGCACAACTGAATTCGGACTCGCCGGATCGGGCGAAGTCAAAACAAATCGCACCAGGTCACCGGCAGTCGATGTGTTGATGATCGACCGGCTGCCACTCAACCCGCTTAAGAAATTCGAAAAATCACGGGTTGACAGATACTGCGTGAAGCTCGTGAATCCCGCCGGCAATCGCGGCGCATTAATGTTGAATTCGCGCCACAGGTGCAGGCTGTGGTTGTAGGTGTAGTTCGCCTCGAAAACCCAGGATCGCGGCAGTTCGCGTTCAAAGCCGACATTTGCCTGGTAGCTCTCCGGAATGCGTAAGTTCGGATCGAGCCGTCGCGAGAAACCAGCGTTCAACGTGCCGAATTGTTTGACTATCGAAGAGTCAGAACTGAGCGATTGTGGGAAATGAATCTGACTTAAGACGGCGGCGCGCTGCCCCACCGGAATATCGTTTGTGTCGAGAAACAGTTGCTCAGCCCCGAGTGTGAAATCGTCAATCGTGCGCAACAGCGCGCGGTTGTAAAAGACTCCCGCGCCGACGCGCACGACAGTTTTGCCTGACTTGAAAGGATCGTAAGCGAGCGCGAATCGCGGACCGAAGTTGTTGTGGTCGGGGCGGATGCTCTCGTTTTCCCAACGCAAGCCATAACTTACCAATAGATTCGGAAGCAGTCGCCAATCGTCCTGCGCGAAAACTCCGGTGTAGACATTTTGTTGCGTCGAAGTCGTCAGGAAGTTTTGACGAAAGCGGCTCGGCGCATTCGCCAGAAAATCTCCGAAGCTGGTGAAATCGAAAGTTCCCGACGCGTCCGACAAATCGATGAAAGTCGATTTGATCCGTTGCACGTCGCCGCCAAATTTCAGAGAGTGCGCGCCGGTGACGTAAGCGAAAATTTCCTGCGCCTGCCAACGCGATTCGTTTCGATCGGTCGCGCCAGTGGTTGAACTGCCCGCGACCAGAGTCCCCGTAACCAAACTCTGCGAGTCATTGATGTCTATCAGCACCACCGGGCTGGCGCCGCCCTGGGCTGCGACTGCGGGAGTCAAGCGCGACCATTGAAAACGTGTCTGCGCCACCACCTTCGCTGAAAACACGTAGTTGTCGAGGTAGGCAATGGCGTCAGTGTTGCGCGTTTTTGCTTGCAGCGCTTCCGCCAGACGACTGCCGCCGCCAAACTGTCGCAGGTTCGTGAAGCGGCCCAGCTGATAATTAAGTTGGCCGTTGTGCGTCTCCGTGAATCTGTGATCGATGCGCGTCGTGAGAATTTGATTTCGCTGCGGTGTGCTGACGCCTTCGACGAACGGCGCGATGCCCTTTGTAGCGATCAGCGCCGGGTCCGGCGGGTTTTCAGCTCTGCTCGCTCCAGGATTCGTCGGTGCGGGCAAGGGAAAGAGCGGGTTCCGATCGATGGGCAGTAGCGTATCGATCGTCGTCAAATCGAGAATCGTGTCGAACTCGTAAGCGGCAAAGAAGTGTGTGCTGTCTCTGCTGCGGTAGAACGGTAGAATGATCGGCCCGCTGAAAGTGAATCCAGGATCGTGTTCTTCGAACGGTGGACGCGGCAATCCCAGACGTTTGTTGTTGAAGGTATTCGCGTTGAAGACATCGTTCCGATAGAAGTCATAGAGGCGGCCGTGAAACTTGTTCGATCCACCACGCGTTCGCAGATTCACTCGTCCGCCAGACGCGCGACCATACTCAGCCGCAAACTGATTGCGAATCATCTGGACTTCTTCGACGGCCTCTGGCGACGGGGTGAAGCGTTCGCGGGCGACGCGGTCGTCATTGTTGTCCAGGCCATCAATCGTGAGGTTGTTTGAGTAAGCCGGCCCGCCGGAGAGAGAGAAGTTGCCGGCTTCTTCGGGCGTCGAGCGTGAAGCGCTGCGATCTTCCGCGAGGTCGCGCGTCGAAAGCGGCTCTTCAGCCACACCACCGAGGGTGAAAATCAAATCGATTGGCGAACGTGACGGAGTTGGCAGCGATTCCACTTCGCGGGTGGCAATCGTGCCGCCGACAACCGTGCGCGTGGTGTCGACTTCGGGCACATTCGCCGTGCTGACGACCACAGTTTCGACGGATACGCCCCCGGGTTTCAGAATGAAGTCGAGCTGAACATTCTGTGCCGCAACCGTCATGAGATCGGTCTTCTCTTCGGTTGCGAAATTGGTGTACGAAGCCCTGATCGAATACACACCGGGCTCAAGCTGGATAATCTTGTACCGACCGTCTTCATCCGCGACGACTGTTCTCTCGGCTTTAGTCTTGATCAGCGTCGCCGTAACTGAGGCGCCCGGAATCACCGCGCCGTTCTGATCCATCACCCGACCTGTGATCGTGGCGTTGTCGAGGTCCTGCGCGAATACCGGCGCAGCAAAACAGAGAATCACTAAGAGCAGAGAAAGAGGGAGTCTCAGAAAGTGGGAGTAGTGCATTGAATTAAATTGCCCGCCGAAACTAATAAGGAAGGCGAGTTAATTGCGCGAGTACCGACTTTGTTTGTGTCGTTACTTCAACGGAATAGCCGGGAGTTTTTCTAGTTTGCGTGTTGCCGGATCGATGGTGATCCCGGCCGATTCCATCGCCGTTACGCCTAAAATTGGTTCAACATTGTCTGGCCCGAAAATCACGCGACCAGCCGTCACCTCACCCATGAACCTGATTTCGGCAAGACCAAACTCATACTCTTCCACTTTTCCCTTCGCGAGTTCATACGCGGTCTTGCCGACCGGACGAATACCAACCTTGTGCAACTCTTCGGCCGGCGCGAGTGAGTCGATAGCGCCGGTGTCGACAAGGAAGTTAGCTTCGTAGCGGCCATTCAACTCCGAAGGCCGACTCAGGGTTACTGTGACGTGCGTCAAACCCATTGCCATCAGATTAACCTCAGCGAGAAAACCTTTCCAATCGCTGGGCTGCTGCAGCGGCCTCCGGGCTGTCCCTATATCTGCGGACGATCTCGCGCCACGCCGCGCCGTCGTAATGAAACTGTTTCTTCTCGCGATCGAAGGTAAAGGTGACACCCTGCCGATTGTAGCGATCGAGGCTGTTAAAATTTAGGTAGTAAGAAAACTCTGGGGCGCCGTCGGTGGGAATCTCACGCCGTTCGAAACGGCGGGTAGCTTCTTTCGACAGTTGTTCAGCCGCTTCTTCCGCGGCGTCCCCGAGAGCCAGCAAGACCCTGGGTCGCAGCGGCGAGCGCAGAAATGTATTAAGAAAGATTCTGGCCCGCGCGACACGCTCGAATTCGTCAGTGCCGCCAACTAAATGCGCCAGCCGTTCATCGTCGCCGTCGCGCCCTGACATGATCAACGCCTCGCTCTGTATCCATCCGGATGTGCGCCGGGTGACGACGACCTGGGAGAAGGAGACGCCTGCGTAATTGCGCCTGCTGATCCGCACAGAGACGAGCCGTCCGCGACTCAAGCGGCGAACTAAACGCGCTGAAAGAGTGGGAGCCACACGCAAAGCGGCCAGCCGCTCGTCAGCCACAACAGCGATATTTCCACCGGGCGGAATTCGTTTCTTTTGCGCGAATGCCGGGGAAGTGATCGCGGCGAACAAAACCAACGCCGCGACCGCAGCGTTGGAGGTCAACTTTTGGGAAACCCGTGAGATCAGCACATAAACGCTCCGGGCCTTGGCGCTTTGCGTGAAACTCTTCCTGGCTCAAGCAAACCGAAATTTCACCTGGCGCTCAGGCACAAGCAGCACCTTATTGTCGCTTGGGCGCGCGCTTATATCACGCATTCAAAAGGCTAGCAACGAAGTTTGCAGAACGTTTTGGCGAAATCGTGGAGGCTGCTAGATTTAGCTAAACATGCTGAGATCAACACCAGCGGCGATCTAGCGTCTGGCGGTATTTCGTTTGGCGGGCACGGGACGTTTCACGCGACTAATGGCTACGAGCGCGCCCGCTTCTGGTGGGGGTGCCTCGGTAAAATGTGAGAATTCTTCGAGGTGACCTTGCAGGTATTCGAAGAAGCGTTCGAACTCACGCTGCATCGAATCCATTTTCTCGCGCATGTTGAGAATGATTTCCACGCCCGCGAGATTGACGCCGAGATCCCGGGTCAGAGACAGAATTACTTCGAGCCGTTCGAGATCAGTATCCGTATAGAGGCGCGTGTTGCCTTCCGAGCGCGAAGGTTTGAGCAAGCCTTCACGTTCATAGAGCCGCAACGTCTGTGGGTGCAGCTCGAACTGCTCCGCGACGGCACTGATCGTGTAGGTCTTAGCTCGCTGCTTCTTCATCCTATTCCAGTCCCATCGCGACTCTCGGATTCTCCGAATTCAGTTGCGAGTACTTGCGCAGTAGATCCTTCGTCTCTTCGGAAATGACCTGTGGCAACACCACCTGTACTTCTACAAACTGATCGCCGTGCGCGTTCGGATCGCGCAAGCTCGGCGCGCCCCGATCACGCAAGCGAAACTTTTGTCCGGATTGCGTGCCGGGCGGAATTCGCAACTGTGCTTTGCCCTGAACTGTCGGCACTTCAATCCTGGCGCCGAGTGCAGCTTCGGGTACGGTAATCGGCACGGTCACGTAGATGTTGTCGCCTTTGCGAGTGAAGTGCTTGTGCCGGCCGACATTCGTGATGATGTAGAGATCGCCCGGGGGCGCGCCCAGGCGGCCGCCTTCGCCTTTGCCCGGAACGCGCACGCGCGAACCCGTATCGACGCCGGCGGGAATCCGAACTTTGACAGTCTCAGTTTTTGGCAACGTGCCTTTGCCTTTGCAGAGCGAGCAAGGCGGACGACGCTTGCCGGTGCCGCCGCAATCGGGACATTCCTGGGTGAATCGCAGACGCCCACCCGCGCGTTGTACCTGGCCCGCGCCTTTACACGTGGGGCAAGTCCCGACCGCGCCACCAGTGTCACCCGCGCCGTGACAACGCGAGCATTGTTCAGATCGATTGACAGTGAGATTAGTCGTGAGACCGGTAATCGCCTCTTCGAAACTTATCGAAAGAGGCATCTCGATATCCGCGCCTCGTTGTGGCTGTGGCCTTGGCGGTTCGCGTTCCGTTTTTGCGCCGCCAAAAAGATCCGCAAAGATATCGCGGAAGCTGGAGCCGGCGGCGGCGCCTCCGCCGCTCGCGGTCGAACCCCAATCGAAACCAGAGAAATCGAAGGGCGCACCGCGGGTATAAGTTGGCCCCGGACCTGCTCCACGCGCTGCCGCATCGGCGAGATTGTCAGAGTACTGCCCGAACCGATCGTAAACAGCTTTCTTTTTTGGATCAGAGAGGACGTCGAACGCTTCGCTCATTTGCTTGAAGCGCTCTTCGGCGGATTTGTCTCCCGGGTTTACGTCGGGGTGATACTTGCGGGCCAGCCGGCGATAAGCCTTCTTGATCTCATCCGGTTTGGCGTCGCGTTTGACGCCCAGGGTTTTGTAATAGTCCTCTTTGGCCATCTGTCATTGCCGATTGCCAATTGCCGAATGCCGATTGATCCTCTGCCCGCCTCACAGGCAAAAAGCCCAGGAGTTACGGCCAGCGAACAATCGGCAATCAAAAATCGGCAATTGGCAATGTGTCTTACTTCTTATCTTCGTCTACGTCGACATATTCAGCGTCGATAACGTTATCTTCGCCGCCGCTTTGGCTGGAAGAAGCGCCCGCCGCCGATGATTGCTCGGTCGTATCGGCGCTCGGCTCGGAACCGGTCTGCTGATACAGGGCTTCGGCCATCTTATGCGAGACGGTTTGCAGCGCATTGAAAGCCTCGTTCAGCCGCTCGACGCCGCCTTCGGTGAGCGCCTTCTTAGCGTCGGCGATGGCGGTTTCAACTTCGCCAGCAACGCCGCTGACCTTTTCACGGTTTTCGTTGAGCGTCTTTTCCATCTGATAAACGAGACCGTCGAGCCGATTGCGAGCTTCGATCTCTTCGCGCTTCGTTGCGTCTTCAGACGAATGCGATTCTGCATCGCGCATCATCTTGTCGATCTCGTCCTTGCTTAGACCCGATGACGCGGTGATCGTAATCTTCTGCTCACGGCCCGTACCCATGTCCTTAGCAGACACGTTCACGATGCCGTTCGCGTCGATGTCAAACGCGACTTCGATTTGCGGCATGCCGCGCGGCGCCGGCGGAATGCCGACCAGATGAAACTTGCCGAGGGTGCGATTGTCGCCGGCCATCGGGCGCTCACCTTGCAGCACGTGAACTTCGACTGACGTTTGGTTGTCAGAAGCTGTTGAGAAAATCTCTGACTTGCGCGTCGGAATAGTCGTGTTCCGCTCAATCAGTTTGGTGGCCACGCCACCCAGAGTTTCAATCCCGAGGCTCAGAGGAGTTACGTCGAGCAGCAGAATGTCGGTCTTTTCACCTGACAATACGCCGGCTTGGACCGCCGCGCCAATGGCCACGACCTCATCGGGATTGACGCTTCGGTTTGGTTCCTTACCGAAGTAGTTTTTCACTAACTCCTGAACCTTAGGAATGCGCGTCGAGCCGCCAACCATAACCACTTCATCGATCTTCTTCGCGTCTACGCCCGCGTCTTTCAAGGCCTGCTCGACCGGCGGCATCAGGCGTTTGAAGATGGGGTCGACGAGTTGTTCGAAACGCGCCCGAGTGAGTTTCATCACGAGATGCTTAGGTCCCGATTGATCCGCGGTGATGAAAGGCAGATTGATTTCTGTCTCCATCGTATGCGAGAGCTCGATCTTGGCTTTCTCAGCCGCTTCCTTCAGTCGCTGCAAAGCCATCTTGTCCTTCGACAAGTCGATGCCCTGATCCTTCTTGAACTCTTCAATGATCCATTCGATGAGGCGCTCGTCGATGTCGTCGCCGCCGAGGTGCGTGTCGCCATTCGTAGACTTCACCTCGACTACGCCTTCGCCGACTTCCAAAATCGAAATGTCAAAGGTGCCGCCACCAAAGTCGAACACTGCGATCGTTTCGTCTTTCTTTTTGTCCAGCCCGTAGGCCAACGCCGCAGCGGTCGGCTCGTTGACGATGCGCATCACTTCGAGCCCGGCAATCTTGCCGGCGTCTTTCGTTGCCTGGCGCTGCGCGTCGTTGAAGTAAGCAGGGACCGTGATCACCGCTTTCTCGATTTTTTGCCCGAGTTTTTCTTCGGCGGTCTGCTTCATCTTCTGCAGAATCATTGCCGAGATTTCCGGTGGGCTCCATTCCTTGCCGCCGGCGATGATGCGCACGTCGCCGCCGCTGCCGCTGCCCTGGACTTTGTAGGGAACCTGTTTGATTTCCTCGCTCACTTCGTTAAAGCGGCGACCCATAAATCGTTTGATTGAATAGATAGTGTTTTCGGGATTGGTGACCGCCTGCCGCTTGGCCACCTGTCCGACCAAACGGTTGCCGTCTTTGGCGAAAGCGACCACAGACGGCGTCGTCCGGCCACCTTCAGAGTTTTCCAACACCACCGGCTCGCCGGCTTCCATCACGGCCACCACTGAATTCGTTGTTCCTAAGTCGATTCCTATGATTTTGCTCATGTTAAATGCTCCATTGGTTCCGCTTCGTGAGATGCGGGGTTGAATGCGGTCTCAATATAATACCTGAGTGTGTCACTGTCAACCTTGTGAGAGGGTCAATTCTGGCTGAAGTGGGTGGAAAGGAGACTTTCGGATGAAGGTATAAGGCAGGCTGCTATTGCCGTTCGTTGAGCAGGCGCGAGACGAAGAAAACGTAGTGAATGCCGGAAATCAGAGCCAGCGTGAAGACAGTTGTGTAGATAGTGGGCAGGTAGTAGCCGGTGCCGACGCGGACTTGAGCGGCCAAGATTACGATAGCGATGGTCACAATCTGCACCACCGTGCTGATTTTCCCGGGAAGGGAAGGCTGGAATCCACGAAAACCTGTGACCACATTGATTGCCGCTGCGCCCACGAGAATGAAGACGTCGCGACTGATGACGGTGATGGTCACCCAAAACGGGATGGGCAAGTGTTTCGGGACCGGCGCCGGAAAAACGTTTTTCATTGAGAGCACGACAAATGAGGTTACCAGCATCAGCTTGTCTGCGACGGGATCGAGAATCCGGCCCAGCGGCGATTGCTGATGAAATCTGCGCGCGAACAAGCCATCCAGACCATCGGTAATTCCGGCGACCACGAAAACGCCTAAAGCCAGCAGAAACTTCTGGTAGAACAGGAGTGAGACAAATACCGGAATCAGCGCCATCCGAAAGACAGTCAGCAGATTGGGAAGTGTGATGATGCGCGACGACACAGAGATTTAGACGCAGCGCAAATCAAGCACAGATATTTCAGGTGGGCAGCCGTAGCGAATGGGCAGGACAACTGTCCCCAAACCGCGGGTGACGTAAATCTGTGTGTTGCCGCGACGTCCCAAACCGCGGAGCATGCGCTGACGCGGCCGACCCGATCGGCTCTTCTCGGAACGCCAGGTAACCTGGCCGCCGTGCGTGTGGCCGCTCAGGACTAAGTCAACATTCGCGCGGGCAGCGCGGCGAAGAATTATGGGGTTGTGCGCCAACAGAAGCTTGAATTCGTTGTGTCGTGCCCCGGCCAGCGCCAGCGATAAATCTTCGAGGCCGACCATCGTGTCATCAACCCCGGCCAGCCAGAAAGACTCGCCCCGAAGGTCCATGCGCGAGCCTTCATTAATCAGCACGTTGATTCCTTCGGCGCGGAATAGATCGGCTATCAGCGCTGCATCAGTCCAGTGATCGTGATTGCCGAGCACCGCGTAAATACCGTATCGAGCTCGCAACCTACCGACGACTTCGGCGCACGGCTCAGCGTACACACGGTCCTGTGAAATGTAATCGCCGGTGAGCGCAATCAGGTCGGGCCGCAGATCGTTCGCCGCTTTGACTGCGCGTTCCAGATGTTCCGGATTCACCAGCGGACCGTAGTGAAAATCCGAAAGATGAACCACGCGCAACCCGTTCAATTTGGCCGGCAGTCGTCGCAGGTAGATTTCCTGCCGCTCGATCGAGAGCATGAACGGCTCTGTCAACGCGACGCGCGCGGCTTGCGCCAGCGCGGACTTAATCGAGTTCAGTGGCCGAGGTTGCGTTCTGACAGAGCGACGCGTCGGGCGATCGTGTTTCCAGCGGATTGGAGTGGACATTGTTGGTTCGGAGAAAGCGCGCGCATTATAGGCACGCGTGTTCACCTTCGCAATGCAAGCGCGTTGTTGTTTTGTTGCGACAGCTCTAAGCTACTGTTATTTCTTTAGACAGATACACGTCCTGAATCGCGTTGAGCAGCTCGACACCTTCATTCATAGGTCGCTGAAACGCCTTGCGTCCTGAAATCAGGCCCATGCCACCGCCACGTTTATTGATCACGGCAGTGCGAACTGCTGCGGCCAGGTCACCGGCGCCTTTCGACTCGCCACCGGAATTGATCAAACCAATACGACCCATGTACCCGTTCGCAACTTGATATCGAACCATGTCAATCGGGTTGTCGCCGGACAACTTTTCATAGACCAGCTTGCTCGTCTTGCCGTAAGACTTGCCCAGTTCTTTCTCAACCGCAGGGTAGCCGCCGTTTCGTTCCGGGAGTTTTTGTTTGACTATGTCAGCCTGGATCGTGACGCCGAGATGGTCGGCTTGGCCGGTAAGATCCGCGGCTGCGTGCATATCACCTTCGGGGGTTTTGAATTTCGGGTTGCGCAGATAACACCAGAGGATGCAGGCCATGCCCAGTTCATGAGCTTGCGCAAATGCTTCGGCGATTTCTGTGATTTGGCGGGTCGATTCATCAGAGCCGAAATAGATCGTCGCGCCCACCGCCACCGCGCCCAGGTTCCGCGCTTCTCGCACATTTCCGAACAGGACTTGATCGAATTTATTGGGTAGCGTCAACAACTCGTTGTGATTAATTTTTACGATGAAAGGAATTCGGTGCGCATACTTGCGAGCGACGGCGCCGAGCACGCCGAACGTCGAGGCGACGCCGTTGCAGCCGCCTTCCATCGCCAGCTTCACGATGTTTTCGGGGTCAAAATACTGGGGATTTGGCGCAAATGACGCACCGCCCGAATGTTCGACACCCTGATCGACCGGCAGGATTGAAACATAGCCAGTGTCGGCCAAACGACCATGACTGAGGAGCGACTGAAGCGAGCGCAGTACCGCGGGCGAGCGATCCGTTTGCGACACGACGCGATCGATGAAATCCGGTCCGGGAAGATAAATCTGCTCTTTCGGAATGGCTCGTGACTTATGATCGAGCAGCCCCCGCGCATCGTCACCCAGCAATTCCTCAATCCGATCAATCGAGCCGGAAACTCGCTTCATCTCTGTAGCCATGTCGTTCCTCCAGTTTGCGTCGTTGTTTGCGTTACGAAATCCAATTGATGCTTTGGAATGTGCGCGAATTATATCATCTTGAGCGACGGGAAATGAACATGCGCCATGTTGATGCTAAACTGAGGTCGAATCGGAAATCATCATTAAATATGCATACTGCTGCTGTTCTCGAACGTTCTGACAAAACTCTCACGCCTGAAGTTCAGGAGAAATACGAGCGGCTAAAAAGCATCATGGCCGGCTTTGATTCCGTGCTGGTAGCCTTTTCCGGCGGCGTCGATAGCACTTTGATTGCGCAGGTCGCTTTGGATGTTCTGGGACCACCCAAAGTTCTGGCAGCCATCGCTGTCTCTGCGAGTTTTGGCGAAGAGGAAGAGCGATCCGCTCTGGAAACGCTAACCGACATCGGTCTGGCGCATGTCACGATCGAGACCGGCGAAGTTGAGGATCCGCGTTACGCCGCGAACCCAATAAACCGTTGTTACTTCTGCAAAGAACACGTGTATGGCGCGTTGACGAAAGTGGCGCGGGAACACGGCATCCAAACCGTCGTCGACGGCTTTAATGCCGAGGACACAATGGACTTTCGGCCGGGACGAAAAGCGGGTCGCGAACTGGGTGTGCGCAGCCCGCTCCATGAAGTCGGCTTCAACAAGGATGAAGTGCGCAGTCTCGCGCGGCACCTCGGCCTCAGCAATTGGGACAAGCCACAGATGGCCTGCTTGTCGAGTCGAGTCGAGTACGGAATTCAAATTACGCCGGCGATTCTGAACCAGGTTGATCGCGCTGAAACTGCGCTGCGACGCATGGGTTTTGAAGACCTGCGGGTGCGTCATCACGAAAAGCTGGCGCGAGTTGAAGTCGAGCCCAAGATGCTGGCGCGCGCGCTCGCGCAACGCGATGAAATTATTGAGGCGGTCAAAGCTGCCGGCTACGCCTACGTGACTATTGATCTCGAAGGCCTCCGCCACGGCAGCATGAACGAGGGATTGAAGAACATTGGATAAAGAATTTCTTAACGAATTATTAGCGCAGGTTGCAGCCGGCGAGGTGTCTCCCGACCAGGCACTCGAGAAACTGCGCTGGCAACCGGTCGAATCGATCAGCGACTTCGCACGGCTGGATCATCATCGCGCTTTGCGACAAAGCATGCCTGAGTTTGTCTACGCCGAAGGAAAGTCGCCCGTACAAGTTGCGTCGATCATGTCCGCCATGGTCGAGCGAACGGGAACAGCACTGGCGACGCGCGTAACTCAAGCGCACTTCGAAGCTGTCCGCGCAGTCTTGCCGGAGGTCGTTCACAACAACGTTGCTCGGACATTGAGCGCCAACAGTTTTCCGATCGCGGAGATCGGTCGCGCGCTGGTAATCGCCGCGGGAACATCGGACGTTCCGGTCGCCGAAGAAGCCGCTGAGGTTTTGCGCTTTCTGGGCGACTCAACCCGCACACTTTACGACGTCGGCGTTGCGGGAATTCATCGTCTGCTCGAGCAGGCGAGCTACTTGCAGGAAGCGGATGTGCTGATCGTCGTGGCCGGAATGGAAGGCGCGTTGCCGAGCGTCGTGGGCGGACTCGTCGATAGCCCGGTTATTGCCGTTCCGACCAGCGTCGGATATGGAGCCAGTTTGCAGGGCCTGGCAGCGCTGCTCGGCATGCTGAATAGTTGCGCGACCGGCTTAACCGTTGTGAACATCGACAATGGATTGGGAGCGGCAACGGCGGCGCACCGTTTGTTGACGCGCATGCGGATCGCCGCGACAGGGCGCGTCGAATTGTCCGGGCAGGCGGTGGTTCGATAATGCGCGTTGCCTATCTTGACTGCGCCGCCGGAATCAGCGGCGACATGGTGTTGGGCGCGTTAATCGACGCCGGCTGGCCCGAACAGAACTTGCGCGAGCTGATTGCGAGACTCAAACTGGGTGAGGTTCAACTAAGAGTTGAGCGGGTCAGTAAGCGGGGCATCTCCGCTACTCAAGTACAGATCCTTTCTTCACAGCATCAGCCACATCGCGGACTGCATGATCTCTCGTCTCTGGTCACGCAGGCCGATTTGCCGCACACGATCCAGGAGCGAGCAATCGCTGCATTGCAACTTCTTGCCGAAGCCGAAAGCCAGGTCCATGGAGTGCCCGTCGAGCAAATTCATTTTCATGAAGTTGGCGCAGTGGACACGATTGTCGACATAGTAGGCGCGGTCGTTGGGTTTGATGAACTACAGGTTGACGAGATTCACTCCAGCGCTTTGCCCTGGTCGCGCGGAACCGTGAAGACAGAGCACGGCGTGCTGCCGGTACCGCCGCCCGCCGTCGCACGTTTATTGCGCGAGCTACCGGTCGTGGGCGTAGACATCGAAGGTGAGACCGTCACCCCGACCGGTGCAACTCTGTCCCGCATACTCACGAAACAGTTCGGCACGATGCCGGCCATGAAGGTCGAGCGCGTCGGTTATGGCGCGGGCACGCGCGACTGGCCGGATCGCCCGAACGTTTTGCGTCTGACGATTGGCGAAAGCAGCGCTGCCTCCGCTCTGTTGGTCGAGCAGCTCCTCGTCCTCTCGTGCAACATCGACGACATGAACCCGCAGTGGTATCAGCCACTGATGAAGCTGCTCAACGAGGGCGGTGCGCTCGACGTTTGGCTAACGCCGGTGCAGATGAAAAAGAACCGGCCGGGAACTGTCGTTGAAGTTCTGTGTCGCGGTGAGGATGCGCAAAAGCTGCGCGACGTTTTGTTTCGTCATAGCACGACGCTCGGCGTGCGCGAGACCTCGGTAACGCGTCACAGTCTGCCCCGGGAGATCCAGACGCTGCAGACTCAATATGGCTCAGTGCGCGTAAAAGTCGCGATGCTCCCCGACGGTTCGCACAAAGTCTCACCCGAACACGATGACTGCGCGGCGCGCGCTGCAGAAAACAACGTCACGGTCAGCGAAGTATGGCTCGCGGCGGCCCGTGCTTTCGACGCAGAATCCGGCCGGTGACGCCTGAGAACTCTGCCGCAATTTTTGAGTTGGCACGCCTGATTTTCTGCGTTAGAATCCGGTTGTAGATTTAGTCTCGGACATGCGGCTGCTTCATCACCGCGCCACTTCAACCCGCGATTTTCCAAATTTTCGAGGTAAGTAAAATGAGGTGCCCCCGCAACATTTTTCCCCTAATTGTGCTCTTGGTGTGTCTGGCAATTGCTGCGTCGGCACATCCACCGGGCGACAATGATTGGCGCGCTGTTGATCCGGCGGAACTTGCTCTCAAGACATCGATTGTGGAAAAAGACGCCGACGCCGAAGCTCTGTTCTGGGAAGTTCGGCTGGACGACAGTCAGCCCGAAGAGTTTTCTTTGAGACACTATATTCGCATCAAGATTTACACCGAGCGCGGCAAAGAATCGCAAAGCAAGGTCGATATTCCATACCTGGGCCGCACGGAGATTAAGGATATCGCGGCGCGCGTGATCAAGCCCGACGGATCGATCGTCGAGTTGAAAAAGACAGACATCTTTGAACGCACCATCGTCAAAGTCAGCGGCGCTAAACTGAAAGCGAAATCGTTTGCGCTGCCCGGCGTCGAACCCGGCGCCATCATCGAATATCGCTGGCGCGAAGTAATTCCCAACGGCAGCGCCAACCACCTGCGCATCCAGTTCCAACGCGAAATTCCCGTGGCGAATGTCAGCTATTATCTGAAACCTTTTCAGGGCATGCGATACATGCCATTCCGGCTCGGCGACGCGAAATTCGTGAAGGACAAGGATGGCTTTTCGAAAATTGCCGCCACGAACTTACCGGCTTTTCGCGAGGAGCCGATGGCTCCTCCCGAAGACGAGTTGCGCTCGTGGCTATTCCTATATTTTTCAGAGGATAAGAACCTCAATGTTGACAAGTATTGGCAGGACTTCGGAAAGGCACTCTACGAAGCGACCAAGCCCCGCATGAAAGCTGACGGTGAGGTGAAGGCGGCGATCGGCGGCATCATTGGCGACGCGAAAACTGACGAAGAGAAACTCCATCGCATCTACGATTTCTGTCGCACCAAGATTAAGAACACCAGTGATGATGCGTCCGGCTTGACCGCCGAGGACCGGAAGAAACTGAAGAAAAACGAGTCGGCTGCCGACACTCTGAAACACGGGATGGGGACAGGTTCAGATGTGGATTACCTGTTCGCCGCGCTGGCGCAGGCTGCCGGTTTTGACGCGCGCCTCGCGTTATCCGGAAATCGCGACGACTTCTTTTTCACTAAGTCTGTGGCCAACGCCTACTTCCTGCGGTCGTCATTCATCGCCGTCAAGGTGGGCGATCAATGGGAGTTCTTTAGCCCGGCCGAGAAGTACACAGAATTCGGAATGCTCGGTTGGCCTGAGGACGGCCAGGACGGGATGATTCTCGATGCGAAGGAACCGCTCTGGGTTACCATTCCCATGGCGAGCCCGGACAAGTCTGTCGAAAAGCGTACCGGCAAGTTTCGCTTGCTCGAAGACGGCACGCTGGAAGGCGACGTGAAGATCGAGTACTCAGGTCATTTAGGGTATGACAAGAAGGAATACAACGACGATGATTCGCCGACGCAGCGCGAGGAGACGCTTCGGGACGCTGTGAAGAAGCGCCTGAGCACCGCGGAACTCTCGGACATCAAAATCGAGAACGCCGACGATCCGATTCTGCCGTTTACTTACACTTATCATGTTCGCGTGCCGGGCTACGCGCAACGCACCGGCAAGCGAATCTTCTTTCAACCTGGATTCTTCACTCATGGAACCGGCTCGTTGTTCCCGGCGGCCACGCGTAAATACGACGTCTATTTTCATTATCCGTGGTCTGAGAAAGATCACATCACGATAGAGTTGCCGCCCGGATTTACGCTCGACAATGCCGAGCGGCCGGCGTGGATAACGCCGGAGATGACGCAGCAGGTTTGCGCTCAAGTGATCAAAATCGGCACGGACGGCCACATTATCGTTTACGACCGGGACTTCTTTTTTGGCGGCGCCGGCGGCACCATCTTCCGGGTGACCGGGTACGCCGCGGTCAAGCATCTCTTCGACGTAATTAACCAGGCCAACGAGCACACGATTACTCTCAAACAAAGTGCGGCAAATTAGAGGCGCTGCGAAGGAATACAGATGCGTTTGAAACTTGTTACATCGGTTCTGTTGATTTTGACTGGGTCACTGGTGGCCAAGGCCGCCGCTGACGATGCACCGCCATGGTTGCAGCAGGCGGCGAAGCTGCCGGTGCCGGCTTACGACAAAGACGTGCCTGCGGTGGTCCTGCAAAACGAGCAGCACGTCACCGTGAGCGAGGACGGACGGATCACAACTGTCACCACGTACGCAGTGCGGATTTTGCTGCGCGAAGGACGCGGTTACGCGCAAGCCACCGAGTTTTATGAAAACGACGCCGGCAAAGTTAAGGACCTGAAGGCATGGCTGATTCGCGCGAATGGCGCCGTCAAGAAGTATGGCAAGGATGAAACGATCGATGAGGTAGAAGACCCGAACGATATTTACAACGAGTCACGCCTGAAACTAATCCAGGCGTCCGATGACGCAGATGCCGGCGCGGTGTTTGGCTATCAGTCGATCACGGAAGAGCGTTCGATTTTTTCGCAGGACATTTGGATGTTTCAATACCAGCTGCCCACGCTCTCTTCGCGGTACATTCTGACCCTGCCTTCGGGCTGGACGAGCAAGAGCATCACCTTGAATCATGAACCCATCACACCCACCGTGAGCGGTTCGACCTTCACCTGGGAACTGCAAAACCTTCCGCCGATATCACCTGAGCCGAAGAGCCCGCGAATTACCAGTCTGGCGCCGCGACTGGCGGTGAGTTTCTATTCGCCCGCCGACAAGCCCTCGCCGAGCTTCAAAACTTTTTCGAAATGGTCGCAGGTGTCCTACTGGCTTAGTGAGCTGCAGGATCCGCAATCGAATCCGAATGATTTGCTGGCTGAGAGAGTTCGGCAACTGACCGCCAACTCGCAAACAGAGATGGACAAGATTCGCGCCATCGCTTCTTTTGTCCAAAGCATTCGTTATATCGCGATTGCCATTGGCGTCAGTCGCGGCGGTGGCATGCGGCCGCGCACCGCTGCCGAGGTCTTCGCAAAGTCGTATGGCGACTGCAAAGACAAGGCGAACCTGATGCGAGCGATGCTGAAGGTGCTGAACATCACTTCGTATCCAGTGGGAATCTACTCGGGCGATCCGGAATACGTCCGCGAAGAGTGGGCTTCGCCGAACCAATTCAATCATTGCATTATCGCCATCAAAGTCAGCGATGAAACTAAAGCGCCGACGATTGTCACCGATTCCACGCTGGGCCGGCTCCTGATTTTCGACGCCACTGATGACGACACACCGGTCGGCGATCTGCCGGAGCATGAGCAGGGAAGTTGGGCGTTGATCGTTGCGGGCGAATCGGGATCGCTCATTCGAATGCCGGTGACGCCGGTGGAAGGTAATTTACTCGAACGGAAAATCGACGGCACTCTTTCGGCGGACGGCTCGTTGGCTGCCACGATTCAGGAAAACGCCAACGGAAAATGGGCGTCTGGGTACCGTGGCGAGTTTCGCCACTTGTCGCGGCCCGACTATCAGAAAGTGATTGAGCACTGGATTACCGAGGGAACGGCGACGGCCACAATCAACAAGGTCGACCCACGCGACGATGCCGCCGCCGGCAGATTCAACCTCGACATTGATTTTGTCGCGCCGATGTATGGCCAGTTAATGCAGCAGCGATTGTTGGTGTTCAAGCCGGCGATCATTTCGCGCCAGGAAGTGCTCAGTCTGACTGACGCGAAACGAAAATATCCAGTTGTGCTGACCTCAAAGGCGTACGCGGAAACTCTACACTTGAAACTGCCTGCCGGATTTGACGTTGACGAGTTACCTGACGCGGTCAAGCTCAACGCTTCGTTCGGATCATACGCGACCAATTACGAAGTCAAAGGTGACGAGTTACTGTTTACGCGCAAGCTGGTGCAGAAAGCCGGCACAATTCCGGTGGACCAATACAGCACCGTGCGCAGCTTTTTCGAAAAGATTCGCGCCGCTGAGCAGTCGCCGGTGGTGTTGGCGAGGAAATGAAGTGAGTCTTCCTAACGGAGGTCAAAGTAACCAAGTAGTCATCAGGCTGGTTGCTTCTGAGCCTCCTCTTGCTCTTTGGCTTTGCGTTCAAGATCGGCGTAGAGCGAAAGTACGCTGTCTAGTTCTTTACCCTTGATCTTCTTCAGAATTTCAATGCTACGTCTCATGAAATCCTGGGCGCCATCGAGATCGCCTTGAAGTTCACGTAGCACTGACAAATTGTATAGGGTCTTCCACATTCCTACCGGATCCCCAAGTTCCGACGCAATCTGCCAGCTCATGTGATAGGCATTCTCGGCTTCTGATAATCGTCCTTCATCGCCGTATACGTTGCCTAGTGTTTGAAACGCAGCCTGTTCAATCGATCTGTGCCCTGTCACCTTCGCCACCCCAAGCGCTTTCTTGAGGAGTTCTTCTGCCTTGGACGGCTCATTGACTTCGAGAAGAGCACTTGCGAAATTAACCAAGGCTAGTCCTTCTTGAACGCGGTCACCAAGTTCCCGAGCGATATTCAGGCTTTGCTCAAAATGTTTACGACCTTCTTCCCACTCACCCAAACTAACACACAAGTTACCCATATTCGTGAGATCCGCGGCTTCGCCTGAGCGATCGCCAAGTTGACGAGAAAGTTCCAAGCCACGCTCAAGGGCGGCCTTCGCATCTGACCACCTCCCAAGATAACGATACATAATCCCCAATCCACTGGTAACTGCAGACTCGGCCTCAAGGTCATTGAGATTCTTGGCTCGATCTAGCGCCTGTTTGAGATGAGCGTCAGCCGCCTCATAATCCGCGAGCATTATGTAAAGGTTTCCTAATCGCAGTCGCAGTCTCAGTTCGGCCGCAAGATCGCGCTTGTCGGCGGGTAAGGATTCGTAGTCTGCCAATAGGCTCTTTATAGCATTAACCCGTTCTGTTTTCTCTTCTGACGTCAGACTATTTAACGAACTCTCTTGTCCGGCCATCAAATTCTGGACAAGCTCTGATGTTTCGCGAGCGGCTGCTGCAAAGAAATAGACACCCGAGCGAATTGAAAAGAAATCCGGCGCTCCCAACATGATGGCGTTCAGAACGAATTCGGGCACCCAAAGCACTAAGGGACAACCTACTACTTCCGGAAAGGAATTACGCGAGGCATTGAGATTTGCCACCACGGACGTAACGTGCGCTTCGGCGGCGCTTGGGAAAGAATATTCCAGGCCGGCAATAAAGAGCGCGTCCCGCAAAGGCAGTTCGACCTGTCCCCTAAGAGCATCGAGCAAGTGTGCAATGGGTTGTGTGAATTGAATCTCTTGAATATTAAGCGATGGCAATTCGCTACGAAGTTTCTGAATTAGAGAACGACGCTGATCCGCTTGATTACACCGAGCAAAGATAAGCTTGAAACCCTTCGCGAGTTGCAGTGCGCGCGATAGCGCCCGCAATTCGGTCGTTTCATCTAGAACCGTGGGCGAAAATGGGTCAAGTTGTGACGAGGGTTCTTCATTCATGAAGCCGCCTCTGCAGAGATCGGTAGAGGAAGCTGGTCCAGACTTGGCTTCTCATTCTTGATTGCCTGCGTCGCAGCTTTGAACCTCTGGAGTTCTCGCACGATAGGATTGACCGCATACCAGGGCTCGGCCAACGCAAAAGGATTGTCACCGCCGCCGTTAATGTACTCAAGCACGCTGAGGTTTTCGAGCATTACCAAATAATCGTTATCGCCGTTCGGAATTTTTTGATCGCCAGAAATATCGAGTCGCGCTAACTTCTCCCAGTGATTTTCAGGAATCGCGGTGCTGTAAGCGCGAACGGTTTGTTGGATTGCCTTCTGCGCGGCAATTAATGGAATGGGAAGTGTGTTTACATAGGTGCACGCATTTTGCACAAAGGACATTAAGTTTCTGACATGGCCTCCGCAGTAAGTGAGCAGAAAGTTCAGAGCGTCAGGTTCAAAAACCTGCTCCAGCGTAAGACCGGCCAGCCGTTTTTCTAACAGCGCGCGCAGAGAATTCATCCCAGATTGGAATGGCTGGCGAGTGCCCCGCTCGATCACTTTAATCATCGGCAAAACGAATAGAGGGCCGTATCGTTGTTCAAGTTGAGGACCGTCCGCTGAACGCACCAGACGAAGCGGCACCGTGTAAATGAAATGGGCTTTCATCGCAGTTAGCTGTGTGTAGCGCTCAAGAAATAACTCCCGCTGCGAAACGAGACCCTCTTCCATTCCCGCGATCTTGCGAATCTTTTCGAGGTTATCAAGAATTAAGACGATATCCGTGCAACTCCGTTGACCATCAGCCGCCTTGGCTTTTTTTACTGCCAGCCTGGCTTCGTCTAAGAGCGTGTTAATTTCATCCAACATGGTTGACATCTTAGGCTCGAGCACGGCTCTCACCTTCTGACGCGCCGTAGGGTCTTTCTTGAGTCTTTGAATCTTTGTCTTCGCAAAACCTAAAGCGAGTTCGCCCTCATTGATTTCGACGTCACTAAGGAAAAACTGCTTAATCTCATCAAGCCGCTTCACAAAATAGTTGTCCTTAAGCTCAACGCCCAATTTCTCCCGAAGTGTGTCTGCAAGTTCAGTGACGATGGCCAGCAGAATGTCCGTAGGCGTCGCATCATAATCATCCAGATAATCACTGACGTTGAGCATTATCGGAAAATAACAATCCCGCCCAGCCGGTGCGTTAATGAGGGAGCGCTCCAGATGTTTGAGCTCTGAGGATTTTCCGCATCCAATGTGGCCGGAAAAAAGAAAGTAGATATAGTCTTTTGCGAGGCGAAGATGATTCTGAAATTCCAGGGCTAAACCGCTACTTCCGCGTGCTTCTTCACAGTCGTAATAGTACTGGGACGTTGCCGGAACATACGGATCGCACGCGTTATAGATTTCTCGGAGAGCGTCAACCATGTTGTCTATCCCCAAATCGCCCTGATTCTAACATATCGAACACACCCAGTTAGCACCGCGCTCTTAACAGTTATAGGTGTGTGCCAGCCAATTTACTGCCTCTACTCTGCGCTCGCCGCCATTGCTTCGGCTTGAAGTTCTTGCTGGAGAGAGGAACGCCAAGCGCTCTCTAATTCCGCGACAGGGAGATTCATCAGTTCCTCGCCCTCGCTCGTAATTTTCAACCTTTCAGAGCCAACCGTGCCGAGGATTGCCATCGGGCAATTCGCGCTTTCGGCAATGTGTTGGATTTGTGCGCGCACCGATTCGGCGAAGCTGATGATGATGCGCGAGGGCGATTCGCTGAACAGGAGTGTCGGCCAATCGTCGCCGGTGAGATCAACGTCGGCGCCAATCGCTTCGTGGTTCAAAGAAGAGAAGCAGCATTCAGCCAGCGCTACCGCGAGTCCGCCATCCGAGCAATCGTGAGCTGATTTGAGTAAGCCTGCTTCAGCAGCACGCAGACAGGCAGATTGCACGGCCAGTTCGCGGTTCAGGTCCAGAGCGGGAACGTTCTCACTCACGGTCGAGCTACTTCCCAAATCCTCAGCGCCGTCACCTCGCATCACCGCAGCGTATTGACTGATGGAGAGATCATCGCGCGTCTCTCCGAGCAGCGCGATCACGTCGCCGGCATTCTTGAATCCGGGTTGAATCACCCGTTTCACGTCTTCGATTAGACCAACCATGCCGATGACCGGCGTCGGTAACACGCCGCGACCTTCCGTTTCGTTGTAGAACGAGACGTTGCCCGAAACGACCGGCGTGTTGAAAGCGCGACAAGCTTCAGCCATGCCGTCAATCACTTCTGAAAACGACCACATAACTTCGGGCCGCTCAGGTGATGCGAAGTTGAGACAATTGGTGATCGCGATGGGCTTCGCGCCGACACAGACAACATTGCGGGCGGCTTCGGCGACCATGAGCTTCGCGCCCTCACGCGGATTCGCGGCGCAGTAGCGACCGTTGCCGTCTAAGGCGATTGCCAAAGCCTTGCGCGTTTCCTTGATGCGCACGACTGCTGCATCCGCGCCGGGCAGCACGACTGTGTTGGTCCGCACCATGTGATCGTACTGGCGGTAAACCCACTCTTTGGAAGCGAGGTTAGGCGAACTCAGCAAACGAAGAAGAGCTTCGTTCAGTTTCGAGTTTCGAGCCGAACTCAGTTTCGAGTTTCGAGTTTCTAGTTTCGAGTTTGTGTCTCCGTCGTTGTGAAGTCTCTCGCCAGATTGTTGTGATTCAACCTCGCCTAGCGAACGCGAAACTTGAAACTCGAAACTCGAAACTGGCTTCATCGGACGATCGTAAATCGGCGCCTCGTCGGTTAACGCTTTCACCGGCACGTCGCAGACGACTTGGCCTTCGTGCGACACGCGCATGCGGCCGTCGTCGCGCACGTGCCCGATGACCACAGCGTCGAGATCCCACTTCGCGAAGATTTCCACGATCTCTTTCGAGCGGCCTTTGTGGGCGACGATGAGCATGCGCTCTTGCGACTCTGACAGCAGCATCTCGTACGCGGTCATGCCGGTTTCGCGTTGCGGTACCAGCGACAGATCGATTTCGATACCGGTATCCGCCCGCGCCGCCATCTCGCAGGTTGAGCACGTCAGGCCAGCCGCACCCATGTCCTGAATGCCGGCAATGGCTCCGCTGCGCATCGCCTCGAGACATGCTTCCAGGAGAAGTTTTTCCAGGAACGGATCGCCGACTTGCACAGTAGGACGTTTCTCAAGAGCCTCTTCGTCAAACTCGGCAGAGGCCATGGTCGCCCCGTGGATTCCGTCGCGACCGGTTTTCGCGCCCACGTAGAGAACGGGATTTCCGACGCCCGCCGCTTTACCGAAAAAGATCTGATCTTTCCGCACCAGGCCCAGCGCGAATGCATTGATCAGCGGATTTAGCGCGTAGGCGTCGTCAAACGACACTTCACCGCCGACAGTCGGAACGCCGAAAGCATTGCCGTAGTGGGCGATGCCGGCGACAACTCCGGCGAGCAGCGAGCGATTGCGGCGGCCATTCTTTGGGTCGTCCAGCGAGCCGAATCGCAAACTGTTCAGCGCGGCCACGGGTCGCGCGCCCATCGTGAAGATGTCGCGGAGGATTCCGCCGACGCCAGTCGCCGCGCCCTGAAAAGGCTCGATGAAGGAAGGATGATTATGGGATTCGATCTTGAACGCCGCGCACCAGCCATCGCCGACATCGACGATTCCGGCGTTTTCGCCCGGCGGCACGATGACGCGCTCGCCCTGCGTCGGCAAACGCTTCAAATGAACGCGCGATGATTTGTAGGAACAATGCTCAGACCACATCACTGAGAAGACGCCGAGCTCAACCAGATTCGGTTCTCGTCCCAGCAGTTCTTTTATCCGCGCGAATTCTTCGGAAGTAAGGTTGTGTGCGGCGATTGCTTCTTTGTTAATCGAATTCATGATTCAAAAAAGTGAGGCCCATTCGCTCTGTCAGAACGAACAGAGCGAAATGTTTATAGACCGGGATCTATGCTCCAAACAACTCGGCGCGACATCGGTTCGATGTCGCGCCGAGTTGATGATTCATTGGTAGACGTTGGTTCTATAAACATCCTGCTCCTGAACGGAGCTGATACTTCTTGACTACTGCTTTGTACCGAGTTGTTTATCAATGGCTGTTCGCAACTCCGCGGGACTAATTTTGCCGAAGTGCCGGTACGAAACTGTCCCGTTCTTGTCGTAGATGAACGTCGCCGGCAGCGCGCCGTCCCAATTCATGTCGATTGCATGGATGGCCGGCTCTTTGTCCGCCACATTCAGCAGCACCACCGGCATCTTCGCTTTCATCTCCTCGATGAAGGACGCTGCTTGCGCCTTGTCCTCAAGTTCATCGACGGTCACAGATAGGAAATTTAAACCCCTGGCTCGATAGTCTTGATCGATCTTAACGAGGTCGGGAAACTCTTCGCGACAGCCATCGCACCAGGACGCCCAGAAGTTTACGAGCAGCGGGCGCGGCTCGTTAGCATCGCGCTGCAGCAGCTTCTTCAGGCCGTCGAGATCGATAACGCGAATTTCAGCCGCAGCGGCGCTGTTTACCGTGGGTACAGACGATGGCGCTTTGGGAGTCTGGGACTGGGCCGCGATTACTCCCAGCGCCACCGCCAGGATAATTGAAAGTGAAAGACGCTTTTTCATTTTGGCGCACTCCCGAAAATTCGTGATTGGGCGCTTGCCGGTAATGCTCGCTTTACGCTTACGAGACTCGCTTGATCGAGCAGCCAAACGCCGCGCCGCCGGTCTTGCTGATAGCTTTCCCCGCCAGCAACTCATTGAGCGCGTCGCGCAGATCGTTTGAAGTTATGCCTTCCGGCCGCTGCGAATTGTCGATCCGTCCGTGATACACCAGCTTCATATTCGCGTCGAGCACGTAGGCTTCCGGCGTATGCGTTGCCCCGAACCGATCGGCGATCTTGTTTCCCTCATCTTTAAGAATCGTGAACTTCAAACCTTTTTCGGCCGCGTGCGATTTAACTTCCGCTGCCGGCTCAGTCATGTTCGAGTTAATGCCGACGACATTGACGCCCTTGGCTTGGTAATCTTCGGCGAGCTTCTCCATGCGATCGTTGTAAGCGTTCGACACCGGGCATTTGGTCGCAATGAACAGGATCACCGCGCCTTTCGCTCCGGCAAGCGCCTTCAGCGAATGCTCTTTACCATCGGCGTCCGGCAGTTTGAAGTCGTCAATGACAGTGCCGATGGCCGGCGGCGCGGGCAGGTCGCTGACAGTCCGGCCAATGCTGGAAATCGCGGCGAGCGCTACAACCAAAAGAGAAGCAACGATCAAGAAAACGGTGAAATACTTCTTCATGCGGAAACTCCTTTCGGGCGGTTGGGTTGAAGTCAGAGAGTATCAACGAAAAGTTAGACGTGGCAAGCGGCCGCGTGGTTTGCGCGAGCGACAAATCTCACGCAGTCTTTTTCCGCACGCTGGAAAGAAAAACAATTAAAGTCAATGCGGTCGTCACCGCTGCCGACAAAAGGCAATATTGGCAGAAGTGATGAATCACAAAGGCCTGTAAATACAGCAGCCAGAGTGTGCTCAAGAACATGAGGGCCAGGACAACCTTCAGCAGGAGCTTCACGAATGGATAGCCAAACGCCGCCAGAATGGCGAGGCTAAAGACGACGAAATAGGCTGCGGCCCCGACGGCTGCGAGCGGGACAGGGCCGATTTGCGCGTACGGACTGCTGAGAACTTCGGAACAGCCGGAGATGATCGTGCAGCGAAGACTCGCGCCGGTGATGTGCTGGACCGTGAGATAAACTGCGTCGCCGAGGCCAATCAGAGAGATGAGGGCGGCGACAAGATAGAGCCAGGAGAGACCAGACGGTGATTGGGCTCTTGTATCGGTCATAAAATACAAAGTGTCAGAACCGAGAGCGGTAGCGACCGGATCATAATTCAACCTTCTCGTATGATCCCGTCGCTACCGCTCCGGGTTCTGGCACCTTTCTCTCTCCAAGGGAGAGGGAAAAATCAACTACTGATCCAACGCATCATTGATCATCTTGCGCAATCCATCGGGCTTCCATGACTCGCCCGCGGCTTCTTTGCCATTCACGAAAAAGCTCGGCGTCGACTGAATATTGAGCGCGTGCGAGCGTTTGCCGTCCTGGAAGATGCGCGCGGCCACGGTTTCACCGTTCAAATCACGCATGAACTGATCCGTGTTGAGCCCAATCTGTTTTGCGTAATCGACGAAGACCGAAACCGCGGCGTCTTTATCTTTGGATTCACTCCATGTGGTTTGAGTCTCAAAAAGCTTATCGTGCATAGCCCAGAACTTGTCTTCACCTTGCAGGCCGGCAGCTTCCGCCGCTTGGGCGGCGATGTTTGAATATTGGTGAGTGGGAAACAACGGATTTTCGCGATAGATAACGCGCAATTTGTCGCCAAAGTCCGCTTCCATCTTTTTCAATTCCGGGTAGTAGGCGCCGCAGGAAGGACACTGAAAGTCGGCAAATTCCTCTACCGTCACCGGCGCATTCGCGTTGCCGCGGACATGAGCCGGCGTCGCGCCGGCCGGCACCGAACCGGGCGCTGGCGTCGGCCCGGGTGGCGGTCCACCTGACCGCCGCGAATTCGACGACAACTTCCACATCGCCGCCAGCGCAATGATTAAAACGATGCCGATGATAAGAAAGGGAAGGGTGCGTTTCATTTGTGCGTTTGCAGTCAGCGAACTTTCAGGTTGTCACGCGGCGGCCGCGAGCGCTCCTACCAGCGAATGAAAGACGGCGCGCCCGTCGCTCGATCCCAGCGCATCTTCGCACGCGCGTTCGGGATGCGGCATGAGGCCGAGCACGTTGCGGCCTTTGCTGCAAATGCCGGCAATGTTGTCGCGCGACCCGTTAACATTTGCTTCGTCGGTGACGTTGCCTTGCGAGTCACAATAACGAAAAACAATTCTGTCATCGCGGCTCAATTCTGCGAACGTTGCGTCATCGCAGACATAGTTGCCTTCGGCGTGCGCGATCGGCATGCGCAGCACTTGTCGGCTGTGAAGTTCATGCGTGAATGAGGTGTTGGTGTTTTCGACGCGCACGTTCACGTGTTCACAGACAAAGTGGAGTTCGCGATTGCGAATTAAGGCGCCCGGCAGCAGTCCCGCCTCGCACAAGATCTGAAACCCGTTGCAGATCCCCAGCACTAACTTGTCCTGCGCCGCAAACTTCTTCACTGAATTCATGACCGGAGAGAAACTGGCCAGCGCGCCGGCCCGCAGATAGTCGCCATAGGAAAATCCGCCCGGAATAATTAACGCGTCATACGACGAGAGTTCCGTGTCGCGATGCCAGATGAAATCGACCGGCTGGCCCACGTGTTTCGAGATGACGTGGTAAGCGTCGTGATCGCAATTTGAGCCGGGAAAAACTATGACACCGAATTTCATGAGTTAGTTTTGGAGTGCGCCGGCTTGACGGCGCTTTCTCAGTATTTCTTACTCTCGGCCCGCGGTCAGGGCAACGCGACAGCTAATACAAAGCGGCGTCAAGCCGCCGCACTCCAAATTACTTTTCAATCTCCACGCGAAAATCTTCGATGATGGGATTGGACAAAACTTCTCGGGCCATGCGCTCGGCCTCGGCCCGGGCATCATCTTCGCTCAAACCGCCGTTGAGCGCGATCTCGAAATATTTTCCCTGTCGGATGTCGTTGACTCCGTGATAGCCCAGCAATTCAACGGAGTGCTTGATTGCTTTGCCCTGCGGATCGAGGACGCTTGGTTTTAGGGTGACGTAAACCTTTGCTTTCATAAGTTTGGGTTTCGAGTTTAGAGTTTCGAGTTCAACCCGCCCGGTGCAACTTTGCTTCGCGCAAAAGGGCGATCTAACTCGACACTTGAAACCCGGAACTCGAAACTGCCGGGCTGGCGAACGCAAGATAATACGGCAAAACGTTGCGCTAACGGTAGCCGATAGCATAGTATTTCCGCCGTTGTTGTAACGCATTCGACTTTGCCAAAGGAAGAAGTTCGATGTCGTCTCCATATACGCCGCCGCCGCCAGTACCGCCACCGCCGGAAACGAATGCGCCCGGCGGGCAAGCCAGCATCGGAATGGACGCGAATCTCGCTGCGATGCTGTGTTACCTAACGATGTTTTGCTGCGGCTTGGGTATCATCATTAGCCTGGTGTTCTTCTTGATCGAGAAGACCAGTCGTCTACTTCGATTTCACGCAATGCAGGCGCTTTTGTTTGGCTGCGTCTATGTCGCGATTGGAATTGTCTTCAGGATATTAGGCTTCCTGGTTAACATGGCCATTGGAGATATGGTCGGCCTCCTTGGTTCCCTGGGTCTCTGGATCGTGCAAATCCTTGTCGCTCTAATCCTGGCAATTCCCTTGATTCTAGCGGCAATCAAAGCTTATCAAGGTCAGTACTTCAAGCTACCGATCATCGGCAATATCGCCTGGAACATCGTCAACAAACCGCAGTCTTCAGTTTAAACGCTCTACTTACTTTCAAATTCGCAGGAGAAACTTGAAATGGATACTGGTAAGTCGGCCCTCGGTCTGGACGGAAATGTAGCCGCTGCCCTCGGCTATCCGATCGGCATCATCGCGATCATTTCGCTGGTCATGGAGAAAGAGAATCGCTTTGTGAAGTTTCACGCGCTGCAGTCGATTTTGCTGCACGTCGCGGCAGTCATTGTGATGATCGCTTTTTGGATATTAAGCGCCGTGGTAATGGTGGGTGGTATCGCCGCGAGCGCGGCAACCAACAGCGGCGCGGTTGGTGGTTTGGCCAGCATGTTAATCGGACTCGTTTGGCTGGTCTTCGTGGTTTTGTATCTCCTTGGACTGATTCTGTCGGCCGTAAAGGCTTACCAGGGAGCGATGTTCAAACTACCTATTATCGGCGGCATGGCCGACAAGTGGATTAAATAGCCGTTCAGAACCGTGCCCGGTAGGGGGCGGGTGAATACTCAATGTTGAGTTTTTGATCCGCTCGCTATTGCTCGCGGTTCTGTACCAAACACTCGCGCGAAAACCTCATCCACATTCCGCAGGTATCTTTCTAAAGAAAATACGGCGTCAATCTGCTGCGCGGAAAGCGTGCCGGCGACGTCTTTGTCCGCTGCCACAAGTGCCCGGAGATCGCCGCCTTCATCCCAACACTTCATCGAATTCCGCTGCACCCACTCGTAAGCAGTCTCACGCGCGACGCCCGCTTGAGTTAGAGCCAACAGCAACTCGCCACTGAAAACCAGACCGCGCGTCGCATTTAAGTTTTCCAGCATGCGATCGGGATGAACGATCAAGCCATCGATTAACGACGCTGCCTTTTCGAGCATGTAATCCGTCGCGATGCTCGAGTCCGGCAGCACCACGCGTTCAGCCGACGAATGCGAGATGTCGCGTTCATGCCACAGCGCGACGTTTTCAAGTCCGACAATGCTGTTTGCGCGCACCACTCGCGCCATCCCGCAGAGCCGCTCAGACAGAATTGGGTTGCGCTTGTGCGGCATTGCGCTGGAGCCTTTCTGTCCCTTCTTAAACTTTTCCTCCGCTTCGCGAACTTCAGTGCGCTGCCAGTGACGAATTTGCAGCGCGAACTTGTCTATCGAGGAAGCGATCACCGCCAGCGTGCAAAGATATTCAGCGTAGGAATCGCGCTGCACGACCTGAGTTGAAACTGGCGCGGCTTTCAAGTCGAGACGCGCGCACACTTTTTCTTCCACCTCAGGTGTCAGGTGTGCGAAGGAGCCGACGGCGCCACTCAATTTGCCGACGGCGACGGCCTCACGAGCGCGCGTTAGGCGCTCGCGATTCCGGCGCATTTCGTCGTACCAAAGTGCGAAGGTCATACCGAACGAAGTCGGCTCCGCATGAATTCCATGGGTGCGGCCGATTTGCGGCGTGGTCTTGAATTCGAACGCGCGTCGCTTCAGGACTTCGAGCAGCTTATCGATTTTGCGGAACAGGATGTCGCAGGCGTCGCGCAGCAGCAGAGCGTTCGCGGTATCGACCACGTCTGAAGAAGTGAGGCCGTAATGCACAAAACGGGATGCGTCGCCGATCGACTCGGCGAGGTTTGTAGTAAAGGCGATGACGTCGTGATCGGTGGTCTTCTCGATCTCATTGATCCGATCGACGGAAAACTTCGCGCGAGACTTGATGTCTGCCAGCGCTGAGCGCGGAATTGTGCCCATCTCTGCGTGCACTTCACAGACAGCAATCTCCACGTCCAGCCACTTTTGGAATTTGGTTTGCTCAGACCAGAGCGCGCCCATTTCGGGCAAGGTGTATCGTGAGATCATGTCCAGTTTCTAGTTTCTAGTTTCGAGTTCGCGTTAAGCTGCGAGTTGAAATTGTTTTGAACTCGAAACTCGAAACTCCAAACTCGAAACTTATTTAAGCGCTGTCGAAGTCACCAGATATTTTGCCAGATACCACTTGCCGCCGTGCTCGATGAGGATGAAAGTCTCCATCGCGTCACCACGCTCGAATTGCGTCTGGTAAATCGCCACCAGTGAATGACCGGCAATCGGCGCCGTCCCCGTCTGTTCTTCGCGCGCAGTGTCGAGGTTGCGCACTTGCATGCGTCCCAGCTTATCGTGCAATCGTTGCAGGGTGGCTTTCGATTCTTCCAGCGTTGAATCCTTGCGCCATTCGTCCCCGGCGTCATTATAAAGCTTCTCGTAACGGCCGGCGTCGATGTCCTGGATTGACGTGTCGAGCACCGTTTGCGCATCTGCGGGAATTCGGCTTCGCCTCTCGCCTTGTTTGCAGGCGATAAAGTTCGCCCCACAGATGAGTGTCAGAAGCCCGACCGTCAGGGAGGGCAACTTGCGTCGTGAGCCCTTGCTAACGCGCGGGCTTCTGACACTCTTCACACTTCGATCCACGCAGTCGGCTCTTTCGGAAAAGACAAGGTGATTTCAGTGTCGCTGCGAAACAGTGGCGACCGTTCGTACAACGCAGTTTCGGCGGTAATCTTCGCCAGGTACGGATTGTTCGCGCGCTGGGAAAGATGCGCCAGCACAATGTGCTTAGCCTGGCCGTCAAATCCGCCGACCAGCCATTCGGCCACGTCTTCGTTCGACAAATGGCCGAGTCGCGAAAGAATCCTCTGCTTTAACTCCCACGGATAATTTTCGACTGTCTTCAGCATGTCGCGGCTGTGATTCGATTCGATCACAACCGCCGCGCAGCCTCGTAATTGCTGCGTGATTAGCGTAGTGACGTGACCAAAGTCCATCAGCGTGGCGACTTTTACGCCGTCGTGCGTGGCGGTGAAGCCGAAGTTATCGACCGCGTCATGCGGCACAGTGAACGGGTGAAAATCGATCTGGCCGATGCGAAAATCTTTTCCTGAGTCGATCTCGACCATGCGATCGCGCAATGCGTCGGCACGGCGGCGGCGCTCATCGTTGACCACTCCGGAGCCTCGTGATTCCAAAACGTATGCGTTATGCGTTTTCGCTGACATGTAAACGGGACAGTCGAGATCTTTCATCAACACCCGCAGTCCGCCCGCGTGATCGCCGTGCTCATGCGTGATCAGAATGCCGTCGAGCGAGTTTGGATCTGCGCCGAGCTGCGCCATGCGGCGCGCAATTTCGCGCGCGCTGAGACCGGCATCGACGAGCACGCTTGTGCCGTTAGCAACCAGCAACACTGCATTGCCTGTTGAGCCGCTGCCAAGAACCGAGAGTCGCATCGTTACTTGATTTTCTTTCCGTGATACGTTTCGCCGCCCTGCGTAATCGCGAGTTCAGACACGCGGCCCTGCTCGTCGCGAGAAAAGCGCAAACTGTTTGGTGACGCAAGCGAGAAATAATCCGTCTCTGAGGACGGCAGCCATTCGCGTTTTGCGCCGCCATTCTGCTGCACGAACAACTTTCCGCCTTCCGTTGAAACAGACAGGGTGATGGTTAGCGCGGGGTTGATTTTGAATTCGTAGTCGCCTACATACGAGTCGTAGATCTTTGGATCGACAGTCGCCACGACCTTCTCTTCCGGTTGAAAATCCGGCCAGTCATATTCGCGCGCGATCGATCTCATAATCTCCATCGCGAATTCGCTGCCGCGATCGCCGTTCGTCATGACTGCCGCGCCACGGCCGTCACCGAATCCGACCCAGTACGCTTCAAAACCTTCATCAACTCCGCCGTGAGAGAACTCAACGGTTTGTCCCTTCATCGTCACTGCCGCACCGAGACCCCAATTCTGAAACTGCCTTGAGAGCATTTGGCTCGTCATATCTTTCGACAGAATGCGATTGGACTTTCCGGCGAGTGACTTTTGAAGTTCGATCGCCAGGATCGCGAGATCGGTCGGTGTGGTCCACAATCCGGCGGCAGCCATTTCCGGATAAGTATGGTAACGACCTTTCAGGGCTTGACCGCGTAAGTGTGCCGTCGCTGCTTGCTGTGCGCGTGCCGCGGGTGGAGGCTGTTCGTATGTGCTGTGGGTCATACCGGCGGGCTCCAGCACGAGGCTGCGCATGATTTCAGGAAAAGGCTTTTTTAGCACGTCGATCAGCAGCTGTTGCATGATCGTGTAACCACCGCCGGAATATCGCCAGATGGTTCCCGGCACGGTATCGACGCGAATCGGCGCGGTGTTCGCCGGTTTCTCGCCGTTTAGCACCTGAACCAGGGAGGGAACTGGTGCGTCGGCCGCATATCCGGGAAAGCCGTGCACTGTTAGACCGGCGCTATGCGTAAGCAATCGGCGCAGCGTGACTTTTTGATCTTTGGTGAACTCATTCTCAGGAACTTTCCACGAAACGAGTTTTGTATTGACGTCTTCATCCAGGCTCAGCTTGCCTTGCTCGACCAGCTTCAGCGCGGCGAGCGCCGCCACCGGTTTGCTGATCGATCCGGCCTGAAACAAGGTCTCAGTCGTCACAGGTTCTTTAGTAGTTGCATCCTTTAAGCCGTAAGCGCGCGCCCATTCAACCCGTCCGTCATTGACGACGGCGATGCTCACCCCCGGAATCTGGTAGTGCGCAAGCCGCTCGGTCAGTGTAGTCCCTGGCGGAAGGGCTGCTCCTTTGATTAGGACGGCTGGGAGCAAGCCGCTTTCGACATGCTTGATTCGTTCTTCCAGCGGTGTCGACTTTGTCGCGGCGAGCTGTGCGCTCGTCTGTTGCGCTGTGACGAAGTTGTCGAAGCGGACGACTGCCGTGGCGAGTGCCACGAGTACGAGAAACAATAGTGACTTCTTCATTCCAAACTACTCCGCGCCGAATGAGGGAGAATATCAGGTTTTGTTGGATTGTGGCGTAACTTAAATTTCCAGCCGTGAGCGATCGACGGCAAAGCCGTTCAAGTTTCCCAGCGCGCCGATAGCGAGTGAATCAGTCGTGAAGTGCGTCTGCGCGAGAGTCAGCATATCCTCACGCGTCACGGCTTCGATTCGTTGAATGATCTCATCGGGCGGAATCCGGCGGCCGTGCACGATTTCCTGGCGCGCCAAGGCGCCGACGCGCGCGCTCGAGGATTCCAAACTAAGCAGAATCGTCGAGACCGCCTGCTCTTTGGCGAGCTGAAGTTCATCTTCAGCCATGGGTTCGCGGACTGCCCGGCGCAACTCATGCAACGACAAATCCAAAACTTGATCGATATGTATTGGCGAAACGCCGGCATAGATCGTGAACATGCCTACGTCTGTAAAAGTATTTCCGCCCGCGCCGATTGAATATGCCAGGCCGCGCTCTTCGCGGATTGATTGCCAGAGACGACTTGAGGTGCTGCCCCCGATGATCGTGGCCAACATACTGGCGATATAGCGATCGTCGCTTTTCGCGGACGGCCACGGCGAGGCAATGATCAAGTGCGCCTGTTCGAGTTCGCCCTTGCGCTCAATGATAATAGGGGCCGCCGCCGCCGGTGGTAGCGCGATTGAGCTCTCTGGAACGTGACCGTTGGTGTTGCCGAAAAACCTGGTTGCCAGATCAACGAGTTGCTCGTGACTGATAGTCCCAGCCGCAGCGATGACCAGATTCGCCGGTGCGTAGTTACTGAAGTGAAAAGCTGCCGTTTTGGCGCGATCAAAATTCGAAACGGTTGCGACTGTCCCCTCGATGGGCCGGCCCAGCGAGTGATCCGGAAAATAAGCTGCGTTGAATAATTCGCCGAGGAACTCTTCGGGCGTGTCCTCAACCATCTTCATCTCTTCGATGATGACGTTCTGCTCCCGCTTCAAATCGCCTTCGTCAAAACGCGGGTTAGCAAGCATATCGGCCACGAGATCAAAGGCCGCCGGTAACGCAGAGTCGACAACTTTCATCGAAAAGCCGGTCATCTCATGCGTGGTGTAGGCATCCAGGTGGCCGCCGAGCCGATCCGATTCCATGGCGATGTCGTGGGCCGTGCGGCGCTGTGTCCCTTTGAATAAGGCGTGCTCAATGAAGTGACAAATGCCATTCAGTTGCGGCAATTCGTGTCGAGAACCTCGCCGCACCCAAATTCCCAGGGTCACAGACCGCAAGCCGGGCATGTGTTCCGTCAGGATGGTCAGACCATTCGGAAGTCGGGTTGTCTTAACTTGATCGTTCATTGATTGCGGAAAGCAGGTGGCAAATCTTCTGGGATGAACATCGTAACACGGCGAAAACGAGGGGCAAAACTCGCGGCTTGCTCAAGTTTTTGCACTGCAAATCCGCGGGTTAATGGTCAGAGTTTCCTTGACAGCACGGTGCGCGGTAGCTGAGAATTACGCCATTCAAGCGGGTGAAGGTCTCTCTCGCCCAGAGGCGCCCTTATTATGATGGCGCTCAGGCATCTGACAAACGCAGCGGAGAATCGAATAAGCGGAAATCGGGTTCATTTCGGCTAATGCAAGCCAAGACATTTCGTTCAATTGTTCGTGGCTCCGTGCCAGGTCAGTCGGAGGTCCAACCGCGATGAAAAAGATCTTCAGATTTAGCACGCCGCTGGTAGCGCTTGCCGTGATTCTGACGACGATCTGCGCGTCAGCCTACGGTAAGGGCACTCGCGGCCTCGCAACTGTCACCGGCACCGTGCGCGACAACCGCGGGATGCCGCTGGCCGGCGCTCTCATCCAAATGATTCGCGAGGGCGCGAACAAGATCGTCAAAGAAACACGGACGTCTGCCGACGGCAGCTTCTCAGCAAAAATTCCCGCCGGAAAATATTCACTCAAAGCCATTGCGACCGGATTCAGCGAGGTCCTTTTCTCGTCAGTCACTGTCGCGCCTTCTGCCGAAATCGCTTATCGCTTCAATCTCGAACCGCTGGGCGCCGGGCGCACGTACCCCGAGCAGCGCAGTGACCGTGACAATGTGAAGTGGCGTCTGCGTGCGGCGCAAACGCAGCGATCAATCTTTCAGCAGAACGGCAATCCGGACGCAACGGTCGCCGCCGTTGACGCTGAACAGTCCGCGAACGTCGACGACGTCAGCATGACCAAGGGAGACGACAGCGGGAGGAGCAATTCGCGGCCGCAAGGTGTCGTTGAAACGTACTTTGAGGAATCAGCAAGTCCATTGGTCTCAAGCTATCAGGGTGTGAACTTTGCGTTCGCGCTACCTGCTTCCGAGCGAATCGATTTGATCTTCTCAGGACAGACCGGCGTAGGCTCGTCAGCTCCCCAACGGTTTGAAACGACGGCGCACCTGCGCGTAAACGATCGCCATCGATTAGGAGTGACGGCCGGAGGCGCTGAGCTGCCGGCGTTTAAAGCTTTTTCGCCAAAGAACTCTCGAGAGAAGTTGGGACAAATGTCCGTGCGTGCTGTCGATGAATGGATTGTGCGTGACGGATTCGTGGTGGTTCTCGGCGTCGATTATTCGCGATTTTTGGGCGCAGGCAATGACGGTGCGCTGACTCCGCGAATCGGGGTGCAGTTCGATGCGAATGCGCGCACCAGAGTCAAAGCCGCGTACGCGATGACCGACGACGGCTATGAGTATCAAAGCGTTCCGAATTTCGAAAGTGGCGACGTCGGTTTCAAACGACCAACTAATCAGCCCGTGGCGTATGTCGGTGGCCGCGCAGTGATGGCTCGCAGCCGGCGTCTGGAGATCGGACTGGACCGGGAGTTGAGTAATCGCTCGGCGCTTGAAGCGACCGCTTTCCTCGATATGACTTCCGGTCGTGGCGTAGGATTGCTGGCGACTCCGGTTTCGGCTTTCTCCGGTGAAACCGGCAGGATGCTGTTGAAAGTTGCGAATCAAGAAGGTTCTTCGCGAGGTGTACGCCTGGTCTACTCGAATCGTTTGAATCACGTATGGAACGCCTCAGCAGGTTATTCGTTCGGACGTGGCCAGCGAGTTTCGCCCCTGGGCATTCGCAATCCCGCGCAACTTTTCGATGGAGGATTTTTCCATTCGGTCGCGTTCCAAATTGCGGGTGACTGGTCAACCGGCACACATGTCCAAACTGTGTTCAGGTTTTCTCCTGAGGCCACGGTGTTTGCCATCGACCCGTTTGCGGGACAATTGGCGGTTTACGACCCCTCTTTGAGCATTCAGGTAACGCAGGATCTGCCCACCTTCGGGTTGCCCTTGCGGGCGCAGGCGATTGTCGATGCGCGCAACCTGCTCGACGTGCAAACGACCACCACTAACGGAGAGACGATCCTGTTGGTTGGACCCAACGGTAGATCAATTCGTGGAGGAATTTCGGTTCGGTTCTGAGACGCGAAACACGCGCGTCTTTTTGTTTTAGCTCCCGATACTTCAGTCGCAGGGCTCGCGGGTTTCTCCAAAATCTCGGACGCATACGAAAAATCGGACGGGCTTGCCGCATGACGCGGGGGCCGCGCGGATTGCCAGCGCAGGAAGCACCCAAAAGGCTAGTTGAAACTGTCGCGGACGTGATGTGGCTCAGACGTGTGCTCGCAAGTCCTTGCTGGAACATTGGTTGCTTCTAAATTCTGCGATTTAGTGTCTTTTGCGGTTGATGTCACCGGCCGCGGATCGGGTGGATTGGTTCTGACGGTTTAGAAAACGTCATGAAAGGTTCAGTACTCACAGGACGAACTTGGGTTTTGCTCGGCGCGACTGCCATGCTGGTCGTCGCGGGTGCATTGAACTTTTCACAGCGTATCCGTCACCAATCGCCGCCGTGGGACGGTGTTACCTGGGTTGACACAGCACAAGGAGTCGTCGCCAGAACAGTCGAACCTGATTCAGCCGCGGCGCGATCGCGCATCATTCCCGGAGACCATTTGATTGCCGTTAGCCCCAACGGGAGTCGATGTGAGGAGATCACGCGCGGCCCGCGTTGTGAACCTGTGGCCAATGCCGCCAGCGTCCAGATGTATCTCGAGCGCGAACGCATCGGCGGTGAGATTCATTACCTGATCGAGCGGCCGTCATTTCCCGCGGAGACGCGCTTCTATTACGCGGATCTCGATACGCTGGGAACTTTCGAGACCACGACGCCCGCCGACTTTTACATAAACTTCATCGGACTCATTTACCTCTGCGTTGGTCTGTTTGTGGTCTTCAAGCAAGGTGGTCGCGCGCCATTTGTGCTGCATTTTGCGACCTTGTGCCTGGTGGCATTTGTTTTCCACTTTTACAAAGCTGCCGGCAGTTATCGCGATTTGGATCTGGCAATCGCGATCCTCGATAACGCGGCGTTCATCTTGTTCGCGCCAATCTTTCTGCACTTCAGTTTGATTTATCCCGTGCGGCAGCATCTGTTTGATGAACACCGCTGGCGTAGTCTCTATCTCTATTTGCCGGCGCTGCTGTTAGTGGCGGTGAACTCGTTCATGTTTCTGCGCGGCGAGATCGGTCTCTTAATCCCCGCCGTAAACCAGCTGTTTGATTATTCGCCGGCCTTCGCCGCGCGTTTCTATCGCATCTCGTTTGCGCACTTTTTGGCGGCGCTAATAATCAGCGCGGGAATTCTGATCCGGCGATTCGTGGTTAGCAAGAATACCGTCGCCCGTCAGCAGTTGAAATGGGTTGTGTGGGGCTCGGCGCTGGCGATTGCCCCGTTCACGCTGCTCTACGGCATCGGCTATGTATTGGGGAACGACGGGACGCCTTTAAGTGATTTTTCGGTAGTTCCGCTGGTGTTGATTCCGCTGTCGTTCGGCTACTCCGTCGTGCGTTATCGTTTAATGGACGTTGAGCTGGTAGTGCGACGGGCGGCGGTCTATGCGGCCACCACCCTGGCCATCGCTTTAGCCATCGGCGCGATTGTTTACCTCGCGGGACTGTATGCGTTGAGTGGCGACGTGGTTTCGTCTGGCGAAATCACTTTGCGGCTGATTTTGTCGGTCGCGGCCATGGCGGCGATCGTGATGATTGCCGCGCCGGTGAAGAATTTCCTTCAGGAGCAAGTCGATCGCCTCTTTTACGGACGTCGTTACGACCTGCGAAACAGCTTGCTGGATTTCGGGCGCACGATCTCGGCCAGCACCGCACTCGATCCTTTGCTTGATTCGCTTATCTCGCGGCTGAAAGAAGTGATGAACGTCGAGCGGGTCGCGATTTTCATCGAAGACGAATTCGCCCCGTCCGGTTATCGAGTTGCGCGTACTGCCGGATTGTCGGACTTGACCGCCCCGCCGGATTTTCGCGACATGATTCGCGCGCGTTCGGCGGAAAGCGGAGTAGTGCGCGCTGACGATCTCGAACTGTCGACCGAGAGCGGCAGTTTTGTTCGCCGGACGCTGCACTATTACGTTCCTTGCGTGGTGCGCGGCCGGATGGTTGCGGTGATTGGGCTGGGCCGCTCGGCTGATGGCGCTTTGCTGTCTTCCGAAGACGTAGAGATCCTGCGCACCGTTTCCGGTTACATTGCCGTGGCGATTGAAAACGCCCTGCTCTATCAGGAACAAACACATCGAGCTGCCGAGCTGGAGCTCTTAAAAGAGTTCAACGAATCGATTGTCGAGTCGATTAATGTCGGTTTATTGGCGGTCGATCTGAACGGCAACATCACCCGGCTGAACTCTGCCATGGAGGACATCTTCGCGATCATCCGCGACGAAGCCATTGGCAAGAATCTCGAGGATTTGTTCGCCGAAGATTTTGCGGACACCTTGCGCCAGGTGCTGGGACCCGAGGGTTGGCGACTGAATCAAACGCGCCAGATTTATAAGCTGCACACTGTGACGCGCGCCGGGCGTACCGTCGTGCTGAATATTGCGCTCGCGCCTTTGTATGCTGACTCGGAAGAACAGACCGGCGCGCTGGTCGTATTCGAGGACGTCACCGAGCGGCTGCAACTCGAGGAACAACTGCAGCAGCGCGAGAGGCTTTCGTCGATTGGTTTACTAGCGGCCGGCGTAGCGCACGAGGTGAATACACCCCTTACCGGAGTCTCTTCGTACACACAGATGCTGCTGGGCATGTTGTCCGAGAACGATCCCAAGCACGCGCTCCTGGAAAAAGTTCGGCGGCAGGCCGATCGGGCCACCGACATCGTGAACAATCTGCTGAATTTCTCGCGCACGGGCAGTGCCACTGAGTTTTCGCCTATCAACGTGAATCGCGTGTTGGACGACACGCTGCAATTGCTCGAGCCGCAACTGCGACGCACCCAGATTCAGGTTGTGCGCGAGTACGGCGAAGAATTGCCCGACATTCACGGCAACTCGGTAAAACTGCAACAGGTATTCACGAATCTGATTCTCAACGCTCGTGATTCAATTTCGAATGGCGACGGACGCATTACGCTGAAGACCGGCACCGGCGACGAAGGTCTGGTGGTCGTCGAAGTCGGCGACAACGGTATCGGCATCGCACCGGAACACGTCGCCAAGATCTATGATCCGTTCTTCACTACCAAGGGCGTGGGCGGTGGCACGGGCCTCGGTCTCGCCGTCACTTATGGAATTGTCCAGGAACATTCTGGTCATATCAGCGTTTCCAGCACTCCGGGAGAGGGCTCAACTTTTCGCATCACGCTTCCCATCAACGATCCACGCGCGCGCGTGACGGCCGCAGTGCTCTAATCGCCGGTGGCGTCTGCTGAATTCCCTTTTAATAGAACTTTCGTAATAATCGTGGCTTGAACCGCCGGCAACTGCAGGCGGTTTGACTTTGTTTCCATGGCGAAAAAAGGCTCTATCCTCATCGTTGACGACGAAGAGATAATGCGCGACGTGCTCGAGACTTTGCTCTCAGCCGAAGCGTATCGCGTTGACCTCGCCAAGACTGGCGAGGAAGGTCTGGACGCGTACACGAAGCGTCCTTACGACGTCGTGCTGCTGGATGTGTCGATGCCGGGCATCGGCGGTCTGCGCGCCCTGGAAGAGTTTCTCAAGCTGGATGCCGATGCAGTCGTCCTGATGATTACCGCTTACGCGACGTTCGACACAGCGATAGCCGCCTGGGAAAAAGGCGCCTTCGGCTGTATTCGCAAACCTTTTCAGAACGAACATATCAAGGCGCAGGTCGCGGCCGGCATCAAGCGTCGTCGCAAAGAAGAAGAGCGCCGGTCGCTGCGACAGGCAATGAGTCGCGAAGTCGATCGCGGCGCAATCATCGGCCGGTCGGACATCATGCAGGAAGTTTTTCGCCTGGTGGAGCAGGTCGCGCCGGCGCGTTCGACGGTGCTGATTACCGGCGAAAGCGGCACCGGCAAAGAACTGATCGCGAAAGCAATTCACGAAGCGAGTCCGCGCGCCACTCGAGCGTTTGTCACGGTTAACAGCTCAAATATTCCTTCTGAGCTGCTCGAGTCTGAACTCTTCGGACACACGCGCGGCGCTTTCACCGGCGCCGTCGCTGCTAAAAAAGGCTTGTTCGAAGTAGCCGACGGTGGCTCAATTTTTCTTGATGAGATTGGTGACATCCCCCCCGAGACGCAGGTGCGTTTGCTGCGCGTGATTCAGGAAAGGGAATTCACGCCTCTCGGCGATACAGCTCCGCGGCGGGTCGATGTGCGCATCATCGCCGCCACGAATATCGATTTGAAAGAAGCAGTGCGACAGGGAGTCTTCCGCGAAGACCTTTATTACCGACTGGCAGTGGTGCCGATCGAGTTGCCGCCGCTGCGTGATCGTCGTCAGGACATTTTGCCGCTGGCGCAGCATTTCATCCGCAAGTACAACGAAGAAAATGGACGTCAGGTGTCCGGGCACCTCAATCCGGATGTCCTGTTGCTATTGGAAAACTATTCGTGGCCGGGTAATGTGCGCGAACTGGAAAATACGATCGAGCGCGCGGTGGTCATCGCCCCGGAGGAAGAAATCACCAAAGAATGCTTGCGGCGCGAAATCGCGGATCCGCAAGCGGCCGCGGCGGTAGCACGTGAAGCGGCCGGAACCTCGTCCGGTATCGATGTGACGCGGGGCGTGAACTTCTACGATGAAGTGAGACGATTCGAAATTGATCTCATTAGGCGGGCACTCGATCAAACTGGCGGCCACCAGTCTCGCGCCGCGCGTCTGCTGGGAATGAATCCCACGACGCTCAACTCCAAGATCAAGACCTACAACATCAATCTGCGGTAATCAACACTCCTTATCTTATCGCGCGATTCTCAGATCGCGCGCTAATCACCAACCCGGAAAATTCTTTACAGTCGCGACTGTTTGGCATAGGCTAGCGCCGATTTCTACAAACCACACAAGGAGCAAACTCACCATGGCTACCAAGAAGAAAGCTGCGAAGAAGAAAGCGAAGAAAGGTGCCTCGAAAGGCGCCACGAAAGGCAAGGCGAAGGGTAGGGCCAAATTAAAGACGAACAAGAAGAAGGGCTCGCAGCCGAATCCGCCGGTAATCTAATCGTCTAGTTAGAGAGATATCGGCGCAGTTCCTGCACATCGGGACGCGTGAGGTACCGCTTGTAATTCTCGCTCCCCCAGTTTGATTCGAGCGCGGCCAGAATTCCTGCCGCCTGCGACGCCAGTTGCTTCGCTTTTTCTCTGTCACCCGACTTGTCGTACGCGCGGCTGAGGATTACGTATGCGCGCCACTCGGAATCGTGTTGATTCGCGGACGCGAAGCGCGCCTGCGCATCTGTGGCGTTGCTAATGGCTGTGTTTGCGTCTCCGCTCAAGAGCGCCGCCTCAGCGAGCGCCAGCATCGCCTCAGGAAGCGGCAGCGGGTTGCGAAGTGTTCGCGCCAATTGCACCGCCTCTTCACATTGCTTGCGGCCGGCCGCTGCCTGCCCCGAGTTCGCCAGCGCCAAACCTAAGGTCGCTTTGGCCCGCACAATCGTTTGTTTGGAATCCGGCGTCGCGAGCGTCACCGCCTGCCGTGCTTTTGTCACTGCATCCTTGAACTTTTGCTCGCTGAGATCGGATGCTGCCGCGCACCAGGTCGCTTCAGCGAGCAGATCTTTGAATGGATCCTGTCCGGCCGGTTGGGCGATGGCCAATGCTTCCGCGAAATCGTTGTGCGCTTCATCGAATCGGCCTAAGCGCGCCGCGGCCAGACCGCGATATTCGGCGGCATAACCAATAGTAAGATCGGCATCCATTGCTTTGCCTGTTTTGTATTCCTCGGCAAATTCCGACCAGGCTTGCGGCCAGAGTTCTCTATCCAGGGAGACATGGCCTAAACCTTCATGCGCAAACGCGATGTAGCGCCGGTCGCCTACTTGCTGCGCTGCTTGCAGTAATTGTGTGAAAGTCTGCTGGGCCGCGTCAGCATTTCCCAATTCAGCATTTGCGAAACCAAGATTCACGTAAGCCACGAACATCTGCCGGCGGTAATTGCCCTGTTGAAAAAAAGTGAGCGCGCGTTGCGTGTAATCGCGCGTGCCTTCGGGGTCGTCTTTCTGTTTGCTCAAGCTACCGAGTGCCAACAGCGCCCGCGCTTCGTTGAATCTCGCTTTGTACTGCTTCGCCAGGCGTAACGCTTCGGTGTAATTCTTCTCAGCTTCGGCCAGGTCGCCTTTGAGCAAATAAGAGTTGCCGATTTCAATCAGGCCGGCGGTGGTCAAATTCTCCAACCCACTGGCGCGCGCCAACTCAGTTGCCTGCTGGGAATACTGGCGCGCTTTCGCCGCGTCGCCTGCCTGGATGAACGTGTTGCTCAGCTGCTGAAGTGTGCGCACGCGCTGATCGTTATTCTCCAAAGCAATCGACCGCTCGAGCGCTTTATTGAATTGCGCCTCCGCCTCGCCGAATTTTCCCTGCTGGACGAGCAGGATGCCGCGCTGAAAATACACTTCAGTCAGGCCTTCGATCTCGTTCGAGATATTGAACAGTTTGTCGGCGCGATCCAACGCCGCCTTCGCCGCGTCGTATTTTTGCGAGCGGCCGAGCGCCACGCCGAGCCGTAAATGCGCGGCCGCATAATTTTCATTTGCTTGCGTAGCCTGCTGATAACTTTCGATGGCTTTGTCGAGCTGCTCATTCTTTTCGCAGGCCCGGCCGAGATCGGCGAGCGCAAACGTCTTTTCGGCGCCCGGCACTTTGGCGACCAGCTGCCGGTAATTCTCGACCGCGCCGGCGAAATTCCGCTGCACGGTGTTGGTGATTGCCTGTAGCCGAATCTCGTCGACGTCGGCCATGGCCGAATGTTTCGCGAGATCGTTTGCCCGGATCAACTGATCTTTTGCGTCGTCAGAGTTGTCCAGCTCCATGTCGGCCTCGGCCAGCCGCGCGTGCGCCAGCGCAAATCGATCGTCATCCAACACCGCTTGCTGCAGGATCTTGCTGGACTTAAAAAACGCGCCTTGCCGCAGTGCATCGACCGCCTGGTCGTACAGTCGCTTGGCTTCCGGCTTTGGTTCGTAAGGTTTTGGGCGCAGCATCCACCAGAGCCCCACCCCAATCAGGAAAACGACTGCAACCCCCGCGACGACGTAGCCGACGGAAATGCGCGGCCGGCGAAAAATGTCTGAGAGAGTGGCCATTGCCCCGGTGGGCCGGTGTTCGTCCGAAGGCGAACTGATCCGCGGCACGGCGCGCGACGCGATCCCTGAAGCTGAAAGCGCAGTCTCTAAGTCTGCCGCTAAATCGTTTGCCGTTTGATAACGCTCGGCTGGTTGTTTCGCGAGCGCTTTCATGGCGATGCGATCGACAAGTTCGGGCACGTCAGGATTGAGCTTCGATGGCGGCACGGGATCGTCGCGAATAACTTTGGTGCAGATCGCCATGCGGGTTTCGCCGTCGAATGCGGGGCGGCCGGAAACGCACTCGTAAAGCAACGAGCCCACCGCGAAAATGTCGCTGCGCGCATCGATCTCAGCGCCCAGCGCTTGTTCAGGCGAAAGGTAGAGAGGGGTTCCGACGATCGTGCCTTCCTGGGTTTGCGACGTCAGCAGCGTCTGCCGTTCGGGATCGGTAGCATCGACAGGTTCGACATTCAATTGCTTGGCGAGTCCAAAGTCCAACACCTTAACTTCGCCACGATGATCGATCGCCACATTCGAAGGCTTGATATCCCGGTGCACGATGCCGTTGCGATGGGCTTCGCCCAGGGCCTCGGTAACCTGATGAATAATCTGGAGCGCGCGCGCGATCGTCATTGACCCTTTGGCCATCAAGTCGCCGAGGGTTTGCCCTTTGACCAGCTCCATGACGATGTAAGGCTGGCCGCGTTTCGTCTCACCATAGTCGTGAATCGTCGCGATGTGCGGGTGTGACAGCGCGGACACGGCGCGGGCCTCGCGCAAGAATCTGGTGCGAAAGTGGTGCTCGTTCTGGCCCGGTTTGACCGTCAGCATCTTGATGGCGACACGCCGGCCCAGCAGGGTGTCTTCCGCGATGTAGACCACTCCCATGCCGCCTTCGCCTAGCTTTTCGACGATGCGATAGTGCGAAATGGTTTTGCCGATCATGAATGGATGTTCGGCCGGAAAGTTGCAGTTACTTTAGCGACTGGAAACGCGAACAGCTAAAGCATTGTGGTGCAAAGTCACAATGAATTCAAGAACTTGATGTAATCAGCCGTTCCAGCGCAAAACATCGTGACTATATGTGATAAGCTTCGCCGCGAAAGCGAGTAAACTGGGCCAGTGCGACGACGCAAAATCGATGGTTGCCCAATCGCCGGCGCGCTGCAATTGATTGGCGATAAGTGGACGCTGCTGGTTGTCCGCGAGCTTTTTGCGCGTCCCAAGCGCACCACTGAACTCCTCGAAGAACTCCATCCCATCAGCAGCCGCACCTTGATGGGCCGCCTCAAAGAAATGGAAACGGACGAGTTGATCGTCCGGGTTGATTATGGAGGTCTGCCGCGCAGAGTGGAGTACGAACTCACGCAACGTGGCCGGCGGCTGCTACCTTTGCTGGACGCGCTGATGCAAACGGGGCAATCACTTCACTGTAACGATTGCGAAGATCGGAAACAGCAGTTGGGTTACTACTGCGACTTCTGTCCGAACGTGCGCGCTGTTTCGTTGGACGGGGCAGCCTATGCAGAGGAAATCACGCCTTCACCTGAACCCCGTCCCGGGGGACGTCCAAAGGACGATTCGATCGTGCTGCTCTAGCTCTCTGCGTCTGAATTTATCAGTAGTACGTTTTATCAAAATCGAGACTGGGGACAGGCCTGCGATTCTGCGATTCTTGAAAGTCGACATTGCCTTCAACTAAGGACAGTCTTCGAACGCCGGCTGTTCCGGCTCGTTTGAAACAACTTCACCGCTCGGCATGATGATCACTGAGTGATCGGCTGGCAGATGTTCGCCTTCCATCGTCACTTCTTCGCCAGTTGGCATTACGATCGGCAAGTGATCGAGGTAGCGCTCAGCATCAATCGCTGCCATGCATCCAGTACCTGCCGCAGTCACCGCTTGTCGATAGACTGAATCCTGCACATCGCCACACGCGAAGACCCCCGGGATGTTCGTCGCGGTGGAACGATGCGATGTTTTGATGTAGCCAACGTCGTCCATCTCAATTAGGCCTTTGAAAAGATCGGTGTTCGGTTTGTGACCGATGGCGATGAAGACTCCCTCGCAATCGAAAGTACGCTCTTCTCCGGTTTGGATATTTCGCAAGTGGACTCCAGTTACGCCCTGCTCGTCCGTGCCCAGGATCCGGTCAACGGCCGTGTCCCAGATGAATTCGATCTTATCGTTGCGGAATGCTTTGTCCTGCATGATTTTCGACGCGCGCAGTTTGTCGCGACGATGAACGACAAAAACGCGCTTAGCATAACGGGTCAGGAACGTCGCTTCTTCCATCGCCGTATCGCCGCCACCGACCACGACCAGGTGCTTGTTGCGAAACGCTGGCAACGGACCGTCGCAGGTCGCGCACGCGGATACACCATTGCCACCGAAGCCCTGGGGCGTCTTGGCTTCTCCCGGAATTCCCAGCCATTTCGCGGAAGCGCCGGAGGCAATGATCAGCGTCTCAGCTTTGATGACTTTGTTGTCGGTGAACAGTTTGAACGGACGTTCGCTGAGATCGACCTTCGTGATCCATTCCTCGAGAAACTCAGTGCCAAAGCGCTCTGCTTGTTTGCGAAACTCCAACATCAGATCCGGCCCCTGAATGCCTTCGGCGAAGCCGGGATAGTTTTCGACTTCGGTAGTGATCATTAGTTGGCCGCCGGGCGTCGTCTGCTTTTCAGTGTCAGCAGGCGCGTCGATCAAAAGTGGATTCAAGTTCGCGCGGGCGGTGTAGATAGCGGCCGTCAGGCCCGCCGGTCCCGAGCCGATGATGACCACCTGGCGGCGAATCTCTTCTGTCAATTCAGCGTCTCCTTTTGGGCAGCAGATTACGATCGGTCAAAGGATTGCCAACGGCTGGATAACGCATAAATCCCGTCGTTATCGGTCCGGCTGCTGATACGTGAGCGCAGGAAAACTGTTGGCGTTTTGCGTTGCGCGTGTAGTATAACTAGTGGTGCACGAGTTAGTCGAACCAGCCAGGCCCTAGCCACATCGTGGCCTGAATTGGCATCCACCTTTGGTTCGATCGCGAGAGATACGTTGAGCAGAAACTCGGATCAAGATAACAACACAGCGGCTCGCCCAATCGAGCGCGTTAGTGTGCTTGGGGCGGGCACGATGGGTCATGGCATCGCGCAGGTTGCCGCCGCGGCAGGATACGACGTCGTGATGCGCGACATCGACGATGCCGCAGCCCAGCGCGGATTGCAGGCGATTGAGCGAAACCTGGCCAAGGGCGTGCAAGTTGGGAAAGTCACTGAGGCGGAACGGGAGCAGGCGCTGCAACGAATTCGCCTGACGACCGACCTGGCCGACATTCGCGACAGCGATCTGGTAATCGAGGCTGCGCCCGAGAAGCTCGAGCTGAAACAGAATCTATTACGCGAAACCGAACCCCACGTGGGCAGCAACTGCATCTTTGCGACGAACACTTCATCGCTTTCCATCACTGAGGTTGCCAGGGCCTCTGCCAGACCGGCCAACGTGATCGGCATGCATTTCTTCAATCCGGTTCACATCATGCGACTGATTGAAATCGTTGTCGGTGGCGAGACGTCGGATGAAGCCACCGCCACGGTGCGCGCGGTGGCGGAACGAATGAAGAAGGAACCGATCATCGTTCGCGATGTTCCGGGATTCGCTTCCAGCCGGCTCGGCGTCACGCTGGGGCTCGAGGCGATGCGCATGGTCGAACAGGGGGTGGCCAGCGCTCGCGACATCGATAAGGCGATGGAACTTGGCTACAACCACCCGGTCGGCCCACTAAAATTGACTGACATGGTGGGATTGGATGTGCGTTTGAGTATTGCGGAATATCTGCATCACGCGCTTAAATCTGAAACGTTTCGTCCTCCTGAAATTCTTCGCCATTTAGTCAGCGAAGGAAAGCTTGGCAAGAAAACTGGCGAAGGCTTTTACAAGTGGAACGACCCTGAACCGGGGCAGCCAGCGTATACTAGTTGAGGCTGCGTAATTGAACCGCGAACCCGACACGCGATGGCGACTGCGATGAGCACTCCTTACCAGAACGAAGAAAGACGCTTTGCTCTCCGAATGGCGCTGCGGCTGCCGATTGTCGTTTCCGGTCGCGCCGAGGACGGCGGCGCCTGGAGCGAACCGACCGAAACTGACGACATCTCGACTTCCGGCGCGTTGTTTCATCTCAACCAAAAGGTCAGCATCGGCGAGAATCTCTACATTCGCGCGCACAAGCCGGACAATTCGCCGACTGAAGCGACCGCGACTGTGGTCCGCATCTCGCCGGCTATTTACGGAACCGCGCGGGTCGGCGTGCAAATCGCTGAGCCTTCCGAAAACTGGATGCGGCTGTTCGTGGCCTGGGTCGCCGATGAGCAAGCCACCGCCACTGACGAAAAGTCTTCCACTACTTAAGTTCTGCTGCGATTTTCCTTAGCGCTACTCGCTTTTCCGCGCCCCTTTGTGCTTTACTTCAAGCACCGAAAAACCTAACAGGAGTCGTTCAGGAGTGAGTCAAAATTACGAGACTATTCTGGTCGAACGCCGCGAACGCGTCGCGATCATCACCATCAATCGGCCCGAAAAAAGAAATGCGCTCAACATCCAGACGCGTGCGGAAGGCGCAGCGGTCCTCGACGAATTGCGCGATGACGATTCGATCCGCGTGGTGATTTTCACCGGCGCCGGCGACAAAGCTTTCATCGCCGGGGCTGATATTGCCGAGTTCGCGGGGCGCACCGCTCTCCAGCAACGCGCCATCATGCTGGAGCGTGGGCTGTTCAATGCGATCGACAGTTTTCCCAAGCCGGTGATCGCGATGGTCAATGGTTATTGTCTGGGCGGCGGCTGCGAGTTAGCGCTGGCCTGCGATATTCGCATTGCGAGTGATAACGCCTCATTCGGGCAACCGGAAATAAATCTCGGCATCATACCGGGTGGGGGCGGCACGCAGCGTTTGACCCGCCTGGTAGGTGAAGGCAAAGCGATGGAGATGATCCTGACCGGCGAGATCATCAATGCTGAAGAAGCGTTTCGCTACGGATTGGTCAATCAGGTCGTGCCGGCGGATCATCTCGAATCGAAGACGATGGAGATCGCCAATCGCATCGCGGAAAAAAGCCCGATTGCATTGCGGCTCGCAAAAGAAGCAGTGAAGCTTGCGTCGCGATCGAATCTCGATGAAGGCTTGCGCCGCGAAGTCGATCTTTTCGCCATGTGCTTCTCGAGCGAAGACAAAGACGAAGGCGTGAAAGCATTTTTGGAAAAACGAAAAGCAGATTTCAAAGGGAAGTGAGTCGGTACGCACGCGTCTCGCGTGCTCTTACAGAACATAAGCAGCCGGGACGGCTGCGTACCTTATGACCAGCAATCTTCAAAATGAGAATTGGGCCGTCCTCAGCGAACGTGGTTGCGAAGCGACGCGTTTGACGCATGAAGAGGCGCGGCGCTTGGTGCACAAGCTCGCCAGCGAGGGTCGTCACGGGTTGTGCATTGTCAGTGACGATGCGGCTAGCCGGGTTCGCCCCGCTGTAGAGACACGTGATTTGGTTGGAGATCGCGCTTAGTCGATCGTTACCACGACCTTCCCGAAGCTCTCATTCGATTCAATTCGTTTGTGCGCCTCACGCACTTCTTCAAGCTTGAAAACAGAATCGATCACTGGTCGTACCGATCCGTTAGCCAGCAAAGGCACGACATGCTGTGCAAAGAGACGCGTGGCTGTGGCCTTCTCTTCGATTGATCGCGTTCGTAAGGAAGTGCCCATGATCCGCAGGCGCTTGCGCATGACGATGGAATAATCGATTTCTGCTTTCGCGCCGCTGGTCGTGCCCACGAAGATCAGCCGGCCGAGTGTCGCCAGGGAATCCAGATTCGGTTGCAGGTAAGCCGCCCCTACGAGATCGAGGATCACATTCACGCCGGCGCCACTTGTCCACTCCTTCACCTTAGCAACAAACAACGAGGGATCATTCCCGACCGCAACTGACTGTGACAGCCCGAAGTCTTTAGCTCGATCGAGTTTCTCGGGCGTGCGCGAGGTGCCCAAGCCGACTGCGCCCGCGGCTTTCACGAGTTGACTCGCGGCCGTGCCGACGCCTGAACCAGCCGCATGAATCAGCACGCCCTCACCCATTTGCAGTCGGCACTGCGTAAACAGGGCATCGTGCGCGGTCATGAAAACTTCCGGCACGGACGCGGCTTCGGCCCACTTCAAATTGTCCGGAACGCGCGCCAGCGCTGACTCAGGAACAGTGATTAATTCAGCCTGTGCGCCTCCACCAGTTATCCCGAAGACGCGATCGCCGAGTTTCCAGGCGCGGGCATCTGCGCCGACGGCTTCAACTTCGCCGGCGAACTCGAGACCGGGTATGTCCTGGGGATAGCCCGGCGGCGCGGGATAGCGGCCCAGTCGCTGCAAGATGTCTGCGCGATTCAGGCCGGCGGCACGCACGCGAACGCGCACGCGATCTGTTGTGGGTGGCGGCGCATCCGGAGCTTCTCCAACTTGCAAGCCTTCGACGCCGCCGAAGGAAACGATCTTGACTGCTTTCATGAATTTGGATTCTAGCATCGAGAGTGGCACAGACTTCAGTCTGTGATCGCAGTTAATCGACACAGACTGAAGTCTGTGCCACTGCGCTTTGCCCTTGCCCCTTTGCCTCGTACACTACGGCGCATGTCTCTCCTCCACGGCGCGTTGATGTTCGCCGCCGCGTTCGTCGCGGGTTTGGTGAATTCGATCGCCGGCGGTGGCACTCTACTGACTTTCCCGCTGCTGATCTGGCTCGGATTAGATCCCAAAGTAGCCAACGCGACCAGTACCGTGGCTTTGTGGCCGGGTCTGTTCGGCGGACTGTTTGGCTACCGCCGCGAAATGAATGACAGCTCTTTGATCCTGATGCGGCTGGGAGCTGTGAGCGTGGTCGGCGGAGGACTTGGCGCGTGGCTTTTGATCGTGACGCCGTCGCCGACGTTCGCGCGACTGGTGCCGTTTCTAATCCTGTTCGCGACGATTCTGTTCATGATGCAAGGGCCGGTTAACCGGTGGTTGCACGTGCCCTCGCCCACGTCCGGCTCGCAAAAGAGTTGGTGGACCATCGCGATCGTCGTGCAGTTTTTCTCAGCCATGTACGGTGGATACTTTGGCGCGGGCAATGGCATTTGGATGTTGGCGGCGATGGGACTGCTCGGCCTGCACGACATTCATCGGGCGAACGGCATCAAGAATTTTCTTGGCATCTGCATCAACAGCGTGGCTGTCCTGGCGTTTTCGATCTCGCATCTGGTTGCCTGGCCGAAGGCTTTGCTGATGGCAGTTGCCGCTTTGCTTGGTGGATATTTTGGATCGCTCACAGCGCAACGCGTTGGCCAGAAAGTGATTCGGCGGGCCATCGTCGTGATTGGATTTGTGATTACGCTGGTGATGTTGTGGCGGATGAGTTGAGAAGAATTGGTTCATTAATTCATTGAGTCATTGCTTCATTTGATATCTATTTGCACTGCACAAAGACTCACTGAGCCAATGAACCAACCAATGAGTCAATGAATCAATGATCCGATGAATCAATGAACCAATAAATTCATGAAGCTTCCTCGCGAATTCTATACACGCTCAGACGTCCTCGAAGTTGCGCGCGATCTGCTCGGCAAGAAACTGGTTGTTCCTAACCGAAAGGGACAACGCGTCGCCGGCATTATTGTCGAAACTGAAGCGTATCGCGGACCTGAAGATCGCGCATCGCATGCTTACGGCGGACGCCGCACAAACCGGACTGAGACGATGTACGGCCTCGGCGGGAGTGCGTACGTGTACTTTGTCTACGGGATGTACAACCAGTTCAATGTAGTGACGAACGTCGCCGACACCCCGCACGCTGTTTTGGTGCGGGCGCTCGAACCTGTGGAAGGACTCGACATCATCAAACGACGACGCGCGGGCAGATCGGAATATGAATGGACGAGTGGCCCCGGGCGTCTCTGTATCGCACTCGGAATCGATCGAAAGTTAGACAAAGCAGATTTATTAGGAGACCGAGTCTGGCTGGAAGAGGGAATCTCAATTTCGCCACGTCAGATTGCCCGGGGTCCGAGGATCGGGATTGATTACGCCGAACAGTGGGTGAAAAAGCCCTGGAGGTTTTGGATCAAAGATAATCCGTTTGTCAGCCGAAAATAGACCGATGCAAAGAGCAAAGTGCGAAGCGCGAAGCGCGAAGCGCAAAGCATTAAACGAAGTGGGCATCTCACTCTTAGCTCTTAGCTCTTAGCTCTTAGCTCTTAGCACTTTGCTCTTTGCCTCGATCTTATTGACCGGCTAACTTTTTCCACACGCTGGCTTCGCCGCCGTTGCGAATCATCTCTTTCACTTTGAAATAAGCCTCGGCGTACGCCGCTCGCATATCAGTCTGCGAACGCGGGTGCTCGAGCTGCTTTTCCAGTTCTTCGTCGATAAGCCTTCCCCGGCGGGGGTGATCATACATCGCGCCTTCGCCAGCCAAATAGATCGCTAAGCCTTCTTCCAGCCAACGCGGCGCGCGATCGTGACTGACGAGGTCGATAATGACGTGCGCGAGTTCATGTTTGAGCGTCGTATTCAACACGCCCCGGCGTTTGAGGATCGCAACAGGTTGCAGCTCGATCGAGCGTCCTTTGGTCGCCGCGGCCGCCCACCATGGCTGGCCGGTGCGGCCAACGAAATTTCCGGTCGAGTCGTTGATGCGAATTTCGAGGAAGGGCAAACTATCGATCTGCACCGAAGCATTTCCCGCGCGTCGCAAATAATCAGCGCGTGCATTTTCCAAAATCGTCAGAACCTGATTCGCATCACTGCGATCGACGTCCGCTGGATAAGTGACGCGGAAGTGTTCGGAGGAAACGGTGACGAAGCGGGACGCGGAGACGCGGAGACGCGGAGACGGGGAGAAAGAGGACGCGGAGACGGGGGGACGCGGAGACGGGGAGAAAGAGGACGCGGAGACGCGGAGACGCGGAGACGGGGAGAAAAAGGACGCGGAGACGGGGGGACGCGGAGACGGGGAGAAAGAGGACGCGGAGACGCGGAGACGCGGAGACACGGGGAGATAATCGGAGACCGAGTGTGTTAGCAAATCTGATTTCCATCGCGATCCCGAGTTTGTATTCTCCGTGTCCCCGCGTCCCCGCGTCCCCGTGTCCCCGCGTCCCCGCGTCCCCGCGTCCCCGCGTCCCCGCGTCCCCGCGTCCGCCCGTCTCCCCGTCTCCCCGTCCCGCTCCACCCGTGTCCCCGGAAAATACTTCTCCAAAATTCTTTGATAATTTGCACCGCGCGCGGCCATCACGTGTGCGCCTTCCTGACAGAGGCCCAGGCCGTGACCGAAGCCGGTGCCATGAAAGACGAAGCTGGCACCGTTGCGGGAAACCTCGAAGCGCGAACTCTTTAAGACGTTCCAGCCCAGCGTTCGTCCCACTATGATTTTGAAATCCCATCCGCGCACGACCTTGCGCTGCTCGCCTTCGATCGTAATGAACTCGGCGCGCCCAGTGTCGTCGCGCTTACTGATGACTACTTGATCCAAGCGACGGCCCACGTCGGTGCGCGAATCGGCTTGCAAAGCGCGCAACAGATCACCCCGCGAGATCTGATCCGTCCAGTGCGCATGCGGTCCTGATTCGCAAAATTCGTCGCGCACTCCGGGGAGGTATGCCACGGGCGATGTGCCCCATAGAGTTGCGATGTTGGCGGTCTCGCCGCCGCATGAAGCGCCGAAGTATGAATCGATGAGCTCGCCGCGATCGTCCAGCAGCACTTGTCCTTCGGTTGCATGAACAGCGGCAGAAACCCGAGCGTCAGCGAGGGTGCCGGCACCCTCCCTCACGGTCGGGTTTCCGCTTACGAATCGCTAGCAATGCGTCGTCGAACAGAAGTCGTACCCGTCCTTCGAGTGCCGCCCAACGTTTTTCAGCGAGAAAGTGCGAATCGAAATTGCCAGCGCCTTCAGCGCTTCCGGCTCTGTTTCCATCGTGCCTTCAGCGCGCATGACGCCGAGCACGTAGTCTTCCAGCGCCAATTCACGCGTGACGTTTTCGGTGACAAGATGAACTTTGATTGAAGACCGGGAGACGGGGAGATTGGGAGACGGGGCGATATTCGAGTCCTTCGCCGCGTTCTGATCATTTGAAATGCTCGCTGCCTCTGTGTCTCTGTGGCGAATCTCATTCGCGTACGCCTCAAAGACTGGCCGCGAGACTTCCGCGGCTTGCGCGCCATGCGCGCGCGGCAGAAAAACAATCACGGCCAGTTGCACGTCTGTGGGCTGCATTTCACGGGACGCGTCAGGCGGCCCAGCGAAACCGACAAACCAGCCGTTGGTGCGAAAGCCTTTGGGCGGCTGCGCAGTGCCGGTCTTCCCGAGTATCGTCAGGGGCAAAGAATCAAGTCGCGCGCTGCGCGCAGTGCCGTAGCGGATCGCTCCGGCCATTCCGTTCGCGACGATGCGCCGCTCGTCGGCAGAGATGCTGACCTGGCTGCGTTCGACGAAATGAAAATCATCTGCAGATCGCGTCTGCGGTTGAAATAGATGACCACCGTTCAGGAGCGCCGTGTACGCAGTTAGCAGTTGAATGGGCGTGACCTGAACGCGATCGCTTTCGCCGATTGCTTCACGCGCGGCACAGTCAGCCTGCTGCGATGCTTGAGCAACGGAGGCCGAGCGAACGCGCGTGGTGTCTCCTGATTCGCAGGGTTTAATTACTCCGGCGGCTTCAGATTCTGCGAGGCCGCTCGCCTGACCGAAACCGAATTGGCGGAGAGTTTCGGTTAGATTGTCTCTGCCGAGCCGCTGCCCGAGCGTCGCGAAATAGTAATTGCACGAATACGCAATAGCCTGTGCGGGGGTGAACGGCGGCAAGTGATCGGCGTGCACGCACGGCAGCGAAAAACTCAGACCGGTAAATCGCCCCGGACAAGTCGTGCGCGAATCCTCACTAACCAATCCCGCGCGCAATGCTGCCAGAGTCGTGAATGGCTTAATCGAAGACCCGGGCATCATCGCCTGCGCGTAGGCAGCTTCGATGTTTACTGCTGCACGCACGCGTCCGGTCTGCGCATCCATGACGATGATTGAACCGTCGCGTTCACCCAGGGCGTCTTCCGCGGCTTGCTGCAACACGGAATCGACTTCGGCCTCATTGGTGGCGGATGAGTTTGACCAGGTGAAACTCGGGAATACTCCGGGGCGGGATGGCGCATTGAATAGCACGATTACGGCGCAAGTGCAGGTCAACAACAATGCATGCGCGCGCGTGAGCCGTCCCAGCAGAATGAATCCGCGATCCATCACGCAGGTGATTCAGCGACGGTGACGGGGGCCTTTGCCGGAATTGGTTCAGTCGTATCGCTTGCTCGCAGGAGTGTGGTTACCGTCACCACCCAACCGACAAAGGTAAAGATGAAGGCCAACAGCAAGCGCAGAATGAAAACTGCGAAATCGGTCTTGGTGCCCTTCGGGTGAATCGGCGCGAACAGAAAGAGGTACGGGCCGAGCACAAACAGAATCAGTCCCAACCCGTACACGAACACCGCCTCGGAACTGAACGCCCGCCCCAGCGCTCGACCGATTGTGCCGAAAATCGTTTTCGCCCCGCCCGCAAATGACGCGCGCACGTCACACACCGACGCTTCGATCCACAAATAAATCGTGGCCAAAGGAATAGCGACGCCGAACAGCACAAATCGCAACGTCGTGATCAGCATCGTGGGCCAGTGAATTGACGGCGGCTTCTGCGGCCGCGGTGCGAATACAACCGGAGCAGGCGGAGCAGGGAAGCGCGCCTGGAGCTTGTTCATCAGCCACCAGATGAAAAAACCGATGAGCACAACCGGCACCGTGACGAGAAACAGTTTGACTGCGCTAATCAGAATTTCTTTCAAGGCAAACTTTCGACTACGCGCGAAGTCGAGGATGGCCGCCTGAAATACGAAGAATTCAGCCGGCACCAAAAACAGCAGCGCGTAAGTCACAAACACCTGGCCCAGCGTCGCCTCGCGCGTGGAAACGAAAAAGTAAAAGCTGACGAGCAGCAGCGCGTAGAGCGCAACAAGCAGCAACGCGCGCAGGCTCGTAAGCGTCGTCTTTAGGCTGTCAAACCAGAGTTTCAGGATTGTAGTCATAGTGGCCTCGCAGAGTGCCGTAGGCGCGACATATTTATAGCCCACGGCGTTGACTTTGTTCTTCCAGCCCATTTATGGGCGACAGAATATTTAGCTCCTCCGGAGCTGCGATCATTTTCTTACTACGAATCTACAAACATTAAGCCGCTCTGCGGCTTTGCCGCACTCCAAAGCCTACTTCTTGTCCAGAATCCGCAGCCGATCATTTGCGGTGTTCGCCTGCACAGTCGGTTGGTACATCAGCTCGGCGCGGGCCGGCGCGATCTTGAATTCGCCCGGCACCTCGACGCGCATTGCGTATTGCAAAGTCGCGTCGCCGTCGAAGTAATTCATGAAGATCGCGGTGCGATTGTCGCGGAACTCCCGATTGCTGTACCAGTCGCTCCAATTCCCCAGCGAGTAATTCAGGTAAATGCCGCTCACGGTGGCCACCTGTTCAGCGCCGGCCGGAATTGGATCTTCGATCATCACGTACTGCGCGCGCGGGCCCTTCAAATGCAGCCGCACGACGATCATATCGCCCGACCGCAGCTCGCCCGACAAAGGCTCGATGCGCCAACTCGCCTTGCCGTTTTCATCTTCTGAGACGCGCAGGCGTAGATATTCGCGCGTGACCGTAAGTCCCGCGGACGACTTGGCCGCGACGTTTTCTTCCGCGGTGAAGTACTCGAGGGAGCTGGAAACATACAGCGCGCCCTTGCCGTGCTTCACGACGCGAATCTGATTTGTGCCGCTCAGCTCACCCGCCTTCTTGGTGATCACAACGGACTGCGCGTTCGCGGCTTCGTTCGCGCCAATGTGTTGCCCCGCGATTTTTTCGCCGTTCAGGTAGACTTCATAAGAATAGTCAGGCGAAAGTTCCTTGCTGACTTTCAGATAATCCGTCAGTCCGTAGACTGCGAACGCGGTTTCTTTCGTTGACAGCCAGTAGTAGCCGTTGCTGCGGTTCTTTACCAGCCACCGCGCCGCTTTGGGCAGCAGATACGATCCTGGATCGATTTGTGACAGCGCCTTTAACGACAGCGAAGTCGCCTCCGCGTCGAGGTAAACATCGCGGCCGTAGTCGTTGACGCGATTGGTTTGCCAGTGTGCTTCGAACTCGCTCTGCTGCGCCGAGTTCTCGATCAGCTTCGCGACTTCACCGGCGCGGCCGTCCTTGCGCTCCTGCAAAGCGAGCGCGAGCAAGGCCCGACCGTACGCACCGAGGTTCTGACGTTTGCCATAGAGTTCCTCGAGATAGCGCGTGTCGCCTTCGCCGCTCTCGGTGTAGGCGTAAATCAGATACGCGCGCGTCTCGTCGTCAATCGGATTGCCGTTGTCGTTTTTTCCGGCCGCGAGCAGCGACGCGAGTTTTTGATGACCTTGATCGCGCCGCCAGGTGTCGATTTGGTAACCGGCGCGACTCGCCATCGTGAGGCCATCGACGACGTAAGCCGTCATGAATGGATCAGACTTGTCGTCTTTCCACCAACCCCAACCACCATCGCCGTGTTGATAGGCATACAACCGATCGAGACCGCGCTGGACTTTCGTGTCGAGATCATTCGTCGCGCGAATCTTTGCCGTCGGCACGTCTTTCAAAGCCTGCGCGACTACGATGTTCGGCAGGAAGCTGGACATGGTTTGTTCGGTGCAGCCGTAGGGATAACTGGTCAGGTAATCGAGCGCGCCGAAGAGAGCGCCGGCGATCGATGGTGAGGCTTCTATCCGCAGCGTGCGCGCTTGCGAATCCGTCGTGCCGGGCAAATTGAGATTAAAATTCTGATCCGCATCGTACTGCATCAACGTGGTCGTATTGCCCAGCGTCTGCTTCAATCCGTGCGGCACTATGTCCATCGTCATCTCAACCGCGTCGGATTCTTTGTCCGTCAGAGCCTTCGCCAGCAAAGTCAGTTTGCCAACCTGGCTTGCCTGCACGCGCCAATCGACGCGATGCTCGCCGTTCTGGCCAATCGTCACCGTCTGCGAAGGTGAATCGAGCAACTGCGCCCCGTTGATGTCCAGCGAAATCTTTGTCGACTTCTCAGACTTCAGGAAGTTGTGCACGACGCCCGAGATCGTGACGGTGTCGCCTTCAGTCAGGAAGCGCGGCATCTCCAGCCGCATGATCACGTCTTTGCGCGCGATCGTCTTCTGCACTGCCGATCCAACTTTCGTGTCGGCGGTAACGGCACGCGCGGTAGCACGCCAGGTGGTTAGGTTGTCAGGAAGTTTGAATTCGACAGTTGCTTTGCCGTCGCCTCCGGTGACCGCGTCAGGTTGCCAAAACGCCGTGTCCTTGAATTCTTTGCGAACTGTGGGCTCGGCGTAATCGGTACTCTCGTTCTTAAAGTCCGCGAGCTGATAGCCGGACTTCTTCTTCGCCAAATCCGCCGGGTTCTGACCAGCGTAACCCGTGAATGTGTAATGAATCGCCAGGCTCGTCTGCACTTCGTTGTAACGGCGTCCGTAGAAATCACGTTTGATGTTGCCGGCAGTCTCAGGCGAGATGCTGTAGATCGCTTCGTCCACAATACCGAGGCTGACTTCTGCGTTGGCGGCCGGCGAACCATCTTCGTTGCGGGCCATGATCGTGTATGACGCAACGTCGCGCGGCTTGAACTCTTTCTTGTTCGGGATGATGTCGAGCGTCAGCATCTTGTCGCGCGCCGGCACCGCGATGATCTGGCTTTGCTCGAACATGTCATTGTCCTGAACAAAGGCCACGTCGAGATAGACATTAGGTTCAAACCGCTGCTCGATGGGAACATCGATCACAATCGATCGTCCGGGCGCATCGATTTCCCGCACAGTCAGAACCTCAGATAACTCAGTTGTGACCAGCAGGTGCGCTTTGTCTTTTGGCAACATGGCCAGCACGTGCGCGGTCTCGCCGGGCTTATAAGACTTCTTATCAGGAATCAGCTTGATGGCGTCTGCGTCATAATCGCGATATTCGAAATCGGACCACTCGCCCTTTTTATCCGGCGCCCAGAACGAGCCGCCGCGATTAGTGATCTCCTTGCCGTTCTCGTAAATGATCGCTTTGACGTAGATGCTGCCGGGCGAGGGAACTGTGAAATCGTAACTCGCAACGCCCTGGCTGTCCGTGTTCACATCGGTCGAGCCAACCTCGCGTTCGTGCAGGATGTAGTCTGTCTCAGTGTATTTGTAGCCGTTCTCCTCTTTCGGAGTTTCCTTTTTCTCCCATTTCTGCTCGATGAATTTGAGCGTCACTTTTTCCGAAACAGGCTGTCCCGAATAGGTGGCCGTCTTCACGCGAATCTTCGCCTGGTCGCCCTGGTAATAGAGATAGCGCTCGGGATAAGCATCCGCGACGCTTTGACCGCGCGTACCGATGAATGAAGCGGCGCCTGACATTTCCCGGCGCGACGCGTCCGTGACCTGCGCTTCCAGCCGGTATGAATAGTCCCATTCCTCTTTATCGCCCGGCGGTGGCACTTCGAAATCAACCACAAGTTCGCCGCGCGAATTCAGCTCGCCTTCGCCTTCGGTGACCAGATCCGTTCCGTAGTAGCCGGAGTCTTCGTCGTCGCCGCCTTCATTCTCCGGTCCGGCAGCGTCATCGAATTCGTCCGAGTCTTCGTTGTTCCACCACCAGTGGTAATAGCGATGTTTGTAGATGTAGTACTGCACGTCGGCATTCGTGACCGGCGCCCCGAAAAAGTAATTGGCGTCGACGGTGAAGCGAACTTTCTCGCCGACGGCCGCGAACTGCTTCGGACCTTTGACCGTGACTTTGAACTCAGGCTTTTTATATTCCTGAACTTCGAAGTAGCCACTGGAAGTCGCCTCGCCGATTTTGGCGGTAATGTTGTAGCCCCCGAGCGGCGCTTCGTCGGAAAGATCGACATCGGCGCTGAATGTTCCGCGCGTTGAGAGCGGCAAGTCCTTTTCGAAGATCTTGCCGCTGTTGGGATCCTCGATCGTGAGGTGGACGCTCTTTTCGTCGAGCAACTTATAACCTTGGCGGCTCCACTGGCGCAGGATGCCCTTGAAAAAGACTTTCTGCGCGGGACGATAAATTGGGCGGTCGGTGTAAATGTAGCTGGTCAGATCTTCGCTTGAGAGCAGATCGTCCTCGCCGCCTTCGCCGCTGAAATAAAAAGAATCGATGTCGGAAATGACAAAGTTATCGCGGTCCCGCGCCATCACGAGGTAAGCATTTTTCTGCTTGTCTTCCGGATCGACGTCCTCCGCCGGTTTGGCCTCGTCAGTCTTGGCGGGTGGCTTGATTTCGGTTTTGAAGACACCGCTCTTGTCCGTCTTGCCCGTGGCCAGAGTGTTCTTCGCGCCGGTGATCTCGACCTCGGCGCCCTCGCGTGGAGTGCCGGTTTTGCGATCGACTACGTAGACAAGAATCTGGCCGTCACCCGTTGATTTCTGCACCATCGTCAGGCTGGTCACAATGGCCAGTGAATAGGCGCGCAGATCGCCATTGACGCCTTCGATCAAGTAAACCCCCGGATCCATTTTGCCGATCGGGATCGTGCGGCTGTCGTATTCGTTCTCCAGCGCCGGCAGTTTCTCGCGCCAGTCCTTCACTTTCTGATCGGGATTCAGCAGCGGCACCCGCGCGTAATCGGCGACGTTCAGCGGCGTTTGTGTGGACTCTTTCTCTTTGCGAAACTTTTCATTAAAAGTGGCGCGATGTCCGAGCAACAAATGATCGCGCACATAATTCTTGACTGCGGAGAAAATCGAAAGCTTGAAACGGTGCGTGCGCTCAAGCAGAGACAGCCGCGCTCCGTAACCCTTCGACAGTCCGGCCTTCTCTTCCTCGCCCATCTGGTGCGGATCGTCGAGCTGTTTGAAAAACTTGTTCGGATCTTTCACGCGGTAGACGCGAAAATCGAGGTAGTCGACGTTCTGATAACTCGCCCATACCCGCGCCGACTCGTTCGGCGAATACGTCTTGTTCGTCGTCAGGGAAAAGTACGGCTTCGTGCTCGCGACCGTCGCCGTTTCGGGCTGTGCGGCCGCGGGCTCTGCCGGCTTCGCGCTTTTCGCGCGAATGACATTGAACCCCAGCACTGAAGCGACCAGCGCTAAGTAGATTATACCGGTCGCAACGTAGCGACGGGTGTTAAGGTTAGACACGTTTGTGATCCTCCAGAGAGGAAAAAGTTGATTCACCACAAAGACACGAAGACACAAAGGACGTTAAGGCAAGGCAATTGCGCAGACGGCTTAGTGTCTTTGTGTCTTGGTGGTTAATGTTCATGGTTGGTCGTCTGTTCATTGCAAAATCTTTAATCGATAGAACCCCACAAAATTCTTATTACTCTCAATCGGGCGCCAGCGCGGATCGGGATGTTGATCCAGCACCGACAACTCGACCTTCTTGACGGTGCCGTCGTCGGTGGCCGACGAACCTGTGTGGTAGACCACCCAGTCGCGCTGACCGTTCGGATTAACGCGCGGCGTCCCAAGAAAAACCATCACGTGGTACGGAAACTTCTGCACCCAGGGTTGGTAATAAAACATGAGGTCGCCGGGCTCGGCTTCGCGCCGATCGCGACTAACAAAGACGACGTTAAAATTTTTCAGGGTGCGGCCATCCGCGAATTCCGAAAACTTTGTGCTCCGCGAATCGCCGTCGTGATAAGCGCCCGAATCAGTGCGAAAGATCTTCTCGCCTAACTGGTTGTTGTCGAGGTCGAAGCCGCCTACATCGCGCGCCACCGGCTCATAAGCCGGTCCCATGCGCTGGAACCAGGCGCGGTCGTGATGGCGCAACGCTTCGCGCATCGCGAAACGGACCAAGCCGGCACAATCGCGCTGCTCTCTTTTCCACTGTTCGCTGAGTTGATAGAACTGGGTTTCCGCAATCGCAGTGAACCAGCGGCGGAAGTTCTCGCGATCTTCAAAAGTGCGCAACTCGGCGAAATCCGGAATGCCGTCGTTGTCCGAATCAGGGCTTGCTGCGGAGGTGTTTGACTCTAAGAGTGGCGCAGACGAAGGCACCCTTCCTGACGGTCGGGTTTCTGAAACCGGCTTCGATCGACTGAAGATCCAGATGAAACTTGCGAGCACGACGACGATCACACTCGCCGTCAGCATCGACCGTGTCGGAAGGTTGCGCAATTGAAAGGGGACCAACATTGCCGCTTACTATGACGCGGGTGTTGAGTGCGTTTGCACGCGGATGCTATCACGGATTGCGCAGGTCAACCACCACGCATTTCCGTTTTGGTACGCCGCGCGAAGATGTGGATAGCCTCAGTTCTCGGCAGCATGATAAGCTGCGCGACATCCCTCTGGTTTAGAGGCGGGCTAACGCCCGCCAATTGTCGGGCAGTAGCCCGACTCTAAAACGAATCTTCAAATTAATGCCGAAAGTCGATACCAGCCCCGCAGCCATCCTTGAGGCCGTAAGGAAGATCGACATTGTCTCTGAACTCCTCGACGAGAAAAACAAAAACAACCTGAAGATGATCGTCGAAGGAAAAGTCTCCGGCGGCAAGCAGATTGGTCCCTATGCGCAACTCGTGGCCTACGAACCGGGCGAAGCCATCATGCGCGAAGGCGAATGGGGCGGGAACACCTTTTATCTGTCAGTGACCGGCGATTTGGATGTTTACGTAAAGGACGAATCGGGCGAAGAGAAGAAAGTCGCGCGCCTGGCGCCCGGTGCGTGTCTCGGCGAGCGTTCGGTGCTGGCCGGGATTCCGCGCAATGCCACGATTAAGGCTCCTGACGGCGCTTCGGTGTTGGCATTGGTTCGTCCGGCCTTGCGCCTGCTGCGTTCGCTGAAAAAGTTTGCCGAGAAAGTTGACGACAGCTATCGCAATCATGGGCTGGCCAACGCGATTGCCACATTGCAGGAGCAAACCGGGGGCACACTGCAACCGCTTGATCTCGTCGCGCTGGGGAACATCAGCCAATTCATGGCTTACGGCAAGCACCACGTGCTGCTCCAGGAAGGCATGCCCATCGATCGCATCTTTCTGATTCGCAGCGGCTGGGTGCGTCGGGTTCGCGGGGTGCCCATCTACGAAGACATCACTGAAAGCAGCGGGCCGGGAACGATGGTGCCCGAAGATTTCTTAGGCGCTGGAAATTGTCTTGGACTTGAAGCGCTCCAGGGCCATGACAAGTGGGCGTATTCAGCGGCGCTGATGGCGCGCACCGAGCTGCTCGAGATTCCGCTCGCGAGTTTGCAGGCTGAACCTGAACTCTGCCAGCGGCTGTCGAAGGCGTTCGCGGGATTTTCCCGCGCGGACGATGACACGTCTCTGTCGAAACAGCCGAACGAATCGCAACGCGCGGCCGCTGAAAAAGAAATATCGACGGGAGTTGTCGATGGCGTCAACCTGCTGGTCATGGATATGGACTTGTGCGTGCGTTGCGGGAATTGCTCCCTCGCGTGTCACAAAGTGCACGGGCAATCGCGTCTGCTGCGCCGCGGCATTCACATCGAGCGTCCGGTGAAGCTCGAGTCCTCTTCGATCCAACATGTGCTCGTGCCTTCCGTCTGCATGCACTGCAAAGATCCGGAGTGCCTCACTGGCTGTCCCACCGGCGCAATTTTCCGCGATGCGAAAGGCGACGTCGATATCGATCCGACAACCTGTATCGGTTGTTTTGACTGCGCTACGCAATGTCCTTACAACGCGATTTCAATGGTGCCTCGGAATGGCGAGCCCGTGGTAGCGGACGGGTGGTGGATTCGTTTGCGGAAGAGATTTGGATCAAGCGCGCCGCCCGTTGCGACTGTCGCTGCTCAAGTGGTTGAAGTGAAAGCTGAGGGCGAAGCGAAGAGCGATCTAAAACCAGCCGCGAAACCAGAAGCCAAAGCCGAGAAGCCCGAGGACGACATGGTTGCGATTAAGTGCAACCTTTGCGAGCACACGGGGCTGAATCCCGAAGGAACCACGCGGCCGGCGTATTCCTGCGAAGAGAATTGCCCCACCGGGGCTTTGGTGCGTGTGAACCCCCAGGAATATTTCGATGAAGCCGGCAAGACGCTCGGCCTCGTCTTTCGAGATCAGACTCACGCGATCGGAAGAAACATTCACAAGAGCGATCCGATCGCCAGAGCCTGGCACCTCCTGGGCGCGCTGGCGGTGATTGCGATCTCCGCCTGGATCGTGTGGGCGGCGCGTCGTTACGGATTCAACCAGTCGCTACGTGGGTCGTGGCTGACGATGCGTTGGGTCACGGGGCTGGTCGGACTCGGGGGCATCGCCGTGGTCATGACGTATCCGCTGCGCAAGACAATCTATCGCCGTCGAGCCGGAGCGTTGCGCTACTGGCTGTTGGCGCATCTTTATTTTGGCGTACTCGCCGGAGTTGTCTTGCTGATCCACGGCGCCAGCCATGGCGGTGGCTTGCTCACGTCCACGCTGATGTTTTCCTTCGACGCGGTGATTCTAACCGGGCTGTTTGGTTTGGCCGCATACGTCATCGCACCACGAATTCTTACCAGCATCGAAGGCGATCCGCTGCTGATCGAAGATCTCGAAGGACGTCGGGCTGAGCTGCGTGGAGAATTGAAAGAGCTGGGCGAGAAGGCTGATGGCAGTGTGCGCGACCTGCTCGACAAAAAGATGCGGCGCCACTTCTTTTCGCTCGGTTATCTCTTGCGGCAATACACCCGTCGTGAGGCGCTGACGGCGGCGCTGGCGAAGGCTCGCCTGCATTTTCGCAACGAAATCGGTGCCATCGAGGAAAAAGAAAAGCGAGCGCTGGCGCTACGTGCGCTGGAACGAATGGCAACACTGCGGCGGGTGGATGCGCTGATCTATTTGCATCGAACGCTGAAGATTTGGGTGGCGCCGCACGTCATCACGACCACTGTGATGCTGGTGCTGATGATTGCGCATATTGTGCAGGTGGTATTTTTTCTTCCGCGGTGAGGCAAGTGAGCAGTGAGCAGTGAGAGTAAGCAGTGAGCAGTGAGAGTAAGCAGTGAGCAGTGAGAGTAAGCAGTAAGCAGTAAGCAGTGAGCAGTGGGCAGTGAGCAGTGGGCAGTGAGCAGTAAGCAGTAAGCAGTAAGCAGTAAGCAAACCAAAGACTTAATACGGACAAAGACTAAGACCAAAGACCAAAGACCAAAGAGCTATGACTGCTCACTGCCAACTGCTCACTGAACGAGTTGACTGCTCACTACTCACTGCCAACTGTTCACTGAACAAGATGACTGCTCGCTGCTCACTGCCAACTGCTCACTGAACGACATGGACGCAACCTTCGTCATCATTCGCGAGGACCTTCAGGTCGATCCGGTCACGATTGTCGCGGACGGAATCCTCATCGGCCGCCTGCCCGCGTGCGAGTTGCTGCTCAATCATCCGTCCGTGTCGCGGCTGCAGGCCGGCATTACGAACGTCGAAGGCAACTACTACATTCGAAATTTTCGCTCCACGAATCCCGTCACCCTCAATGGAGAAAAACTGGAGCAGTATCAGGGCTTGACCGACGGGGACGTGCTCGGCGTCGGGCCATTCGTGCTCAACATCGATCTAATTGAAAACGTTCTGCTGGTCAAAGTTTCGATTCAAATCGGCGCCACACCCGGTGAAGCAGTGGTGCGCAAGGAAGCCGCCGGCATCTGGGACATTCCCGCCACCGTGCGTTTGCCGAGCGCGCCTCTCGATTTGCAGAAAGCCGCGGTCCACAAAAAGCCCGCGCCGCGCAAGCCTCCGCCGGCAGCGGCCGGTTCGAAAGCGCTGGATGTTTTTTGGGACAAGCGAATTACTGCCGCGACGAAAACAATTAAGCCTTCACCGCTGTTTCCGGTTACCGGACGGCCGAGCGGCAAAGCTCAATCGGTATGGACACCCACCACGGATTTGAAAAGACGCTGGTCAATTCCTCCAGTTCTGTGGGTGGGAATTGCGTTCGCGGCAATGGCGATCGGCGGCGCGTTCTTTTATGCAAAGGCATTTGCGCCGGCGCCAATCTCAGACCCGCACACGCGGAATTCGATGCAAATTACTCCGCCGATCGCGAACCAGGCAAACGCCGGGTCCTGCACCTCGTGTCATGCGCTGCGCGCTAACATGGACGCGAAGTGTGCGTCCTGCCACACGACCGACGCGTTCCTCGCGACGGTGATCGCGCCGCATATGAATGCCGGGATCGGTTGTACCGATTGTCATGCCGAACATCGGGGCGAACAGTTCGATGCGATCGACGGCGCGCTGTTGTCATGCTTCGATTGTCACAGCGACGCAAATAAGAAGAGTTACAACGGCAAGACCGTCTCGACGCCGCATGGCGGCACCTTCGGTTATCCAGTGATTGATGGTCATTGGAAGTGGACCGGCTTGGACGCGGAAGAAATCGCGCAGCGCAAGGACACCTTGAAGCTCGAGCGGCTGTCTACCGATACCGAAGATCAGTGGCGCAGCAAACAGTTTCACGCCGTGCATCTTTATCGCGTGCG
>Ga0134126_10000178_pt1 | contig 83659 bp, 65 predicted proteins | sample KB31752_FD_96881 | JGI IMG/M metagenome (GOLD analysis project Ga0134126, IMG submission 96881) | Terrestrial soil microbial communities with excess Nitrogen fertilizer from Kellogg Biological Station, Michigan, USA - KB3-175-2 | ecosystem: Environmental > Terrestrial > Soil > Unclassified ...
CCACGCCCTCCATCTCGATCAGCCCCAACCCCAGCAGCCCGGTGGTCACCACCATGACCGTCCGGCCCTTCTCCAAGCCGACCGTGCAGGCGTTCGGCACCGCGTCGTCCACCACCCACAGGTCCGGGCGGGCCACCCCGAAGGAGGCGCACAGCCCCTCGACCAGATTGGCCAGCCTCGGGTAGTCGTCCTCGTCCGCCGGGCCGCCGCCGACCAGCCGCAACACGGCCGCCCCGCTACGGCGCTCGACCAGGCCGGCCACCACCACGGCCACCGCCGCCAGAACCACCACGGCGGCCACCACCCCGGCCACCGGGCCGACCGTCACCCCGAGCACCACCCCGATCACGATCCCCAACACCAGGCCCGGCGCCCCACCGGCGGCCAGGTTCAGTCGGCGCACCCGGCGGCGGTTGGCAGCCACCTCCCGCTCCCCCTCCGACGGTGCGACCACCACCTCGGTCGGCGGCGCGACCGCCACCGGGGCCACGGTCCGGTCCGCCGGCGTCGGCCTCGGACCCCTCGATCCGCCCGACCGCTGACCTCGGTTCCCGCCACCCGACCGGGTTCCCGGGCCGCTGCGGCCCCCGCCCCCACTCCGACCGCCCTGACCCTGTCCGCCCCCGCTTCGCGACCCGCCGGACGACCGGCTGCCGCCCTGCCCGCCGCTACGGGCTCTCGGCCCGGACCGGTGCCGGGACCGACTGCGGCTTCGCTGGCCGCCCTGGCCCCCACGACCGCCCTGCCCCTGTCCCTTACTACCGCCCTGGCCCTGGCCGCCGCCCTGACCGGCCGAACGGCCACCGCCGCTGCCGCTGCCGCCGGACCCCGATCCGCCGCTCGACCCCGATCCACTGCCGGACGCGGCCTTTCCGGTGGGTGCCCCGCCGGACGGGGACGACGACGAAGGAGGGGGCGGGGAGTCGGCCATGCGCCCGCCAGATTACCCGGGACGGCCTGGTGACCCCGGACCGCCCCGTTTTGTCCGGGAGGGCCCAGCCCCCGTCAGTGACCGGCCTCGACGGCCCGGCGGTACACGTCGACGTACCGGTCGGCCAGCTCGGCCATCGACCACCGCTCGGCGTGGGCCAGCGCTTCCCGGCGGGCGGCGTCCAGGCTCCCCGCGGCCGCGGCGTCGGCGCCGGTAGCGACGGCCAGTACGTCGGTCAGGGCCCCACCCAGGGCCTCCGGATCGCCCGGGGCGACCAGGACCGCGTGGTCGGCCGCCGCCGCCCGGTACCCCGGAATGTCGGAGGCCACGACCGTGCAGCCCGCCGCCATCCCCTCGAGCAGCACCATCCCGAACGACTCGCCGCCCAGCGACGGGGCGCAGAGGACGTCGGCCCCGGCCAGCCGACCGGCCACCTCGTCGTCGTCGAGCACCCCGAGCCACTGCACCCGGGGCGACGACGGGTGCCGCTGGCGCAACGCCGCCGTCTCCGGACCGTCGCCGGCCACCCACAGCACCGCCGGGTCGGGAACGGCGGCGAAGGCGTCCAGGAGCACCGCCAGCCCCTTCCGCGGCTCGTGCCGGCCGAGGAACAGCACCGTCGGCCCCTCCGTCGGCCACGGCCGGGCGGCGGCGAACCGATCGACCTCGACCCCGTTGAACAGCACCTCGTACTCCCCTCCGAGGGCCCGGCTGGCGGTGTCCCGGGCGGCGGCCGACACGGCGCACCGCACCGCCAACCGGCCGTTGGCCCACCGGGCCACCGGCCCGAGGGCGTCGTAGGCCCGGCTGTCACCGGCACGGTGGTAGGTGCCCACCACGGGGGCCGGCGGCGCCACCAGGCAGCCGTACCCGGCCAGCGGGGCCAGCGGCTCGTGGAGGTGCACCACGTCGGCTCCGAACCGTCGGGCGAACTGCCGGGTCCGCACGGCGGAGAGCGGAGAGAGCGACACCGGGGCCACCGACCCGTTCGACCCCACCGCCTGTGACCGCCCGATGCTGAACGACGTCGCTCCCGTCGGTCCGGGCGGGTGCCCGTCGTCGGGGGCCAGCACCGCCACGTCATGGCCGAGCGCCCGGAGCGCCCGCGCCAACCCCTGCACCTGCCCCTGCACCCCGCCGGGACGGGACAGGCTGTATGGGCACACCATCGCCACCCGCACGACCCCGGGCCGCCTATCGATCGGGGGCAGCAGCCGCGGCCACCCCGTCGGCCCGGTCACTGGGCCAGTTGGGCTGGTACAGGTGCCACTGCTCCGGCGCCCGGCGGATCAGCCGCTCGAACTCGCGGGCGATGTCCTGGGTGATCCGGGCCACGTCCTGGCGGAGGCCGCCGGCCCGGGTGGTGTCGAACAGCGGGCCGATCACCGCGGTGTGCGACCGACCCGGCCCGCTGTACACCGCCGCAGCCACCAGGGCCGCCCCCGTGCGGAGCGCCAACGTCGCCGGTCCGGCCGGGAACGTGGTCATCTCCCCGAAAAATGTCACCTCCACCCCGTTCCCCACGATGTCCCGGTCACACAACAGCCCGACCAGGCCCCCGTCGCGCAGGGTCTTCAGCACCGTTCCCCCGGAGGCCTGGCCCAGCGGCACGATGGTCAGCCCCATCTCCTCCCGTTGGCTGACGAACCAGTCGTAGAGCGCCGGCGGCTCCACCCGCTCGGCCACGCTGGTCATCGGGTACCCCTCGGCGGCCAGGAACATCCCGCCCCACTCCCAGCTGCCGACGTGCGGCAGCACCATCACCACCCCCCGGCCGGCCGCCATGGCCTCCTGGAGGTGCTGGTACCCGCTCTCCACCACCATCCGCCGCGTCACCTCGGCGGTGGGGATCCCCGGCAACCGCGCGCCCTCCATCCAGTACCGGGCGTACCAGCGGAACGACCGACGGGCCCACCGGCGGACCACCAGGGGGTCCGGTTCGGCCACCGGCGACGACGACCCCAGCACCCGCTCGAGATGCCGGGTCTTCATGGCATACGACGTCGACGCCCGTCGGGACATCACCTCGGCCACCACCGCCGCCACGGCGTCGACCACCGGTTCGGGCACCCGCTGGATGGCCTCCCCCAGGCCGCGGTACACCAGGTAGGTCGCCCTCGCCCGAGCCTCCGGGGTCACCGCGACGATCGGGGTGGCCCAGATCGGAACGATCCAGGTCGGGACGACCCGGATCGGGCCGACCCAGATCGGGCCGACGCGGTCCGCTCCGACCTCGACCGCCGGGCCCGCCGCGCCCTACCGCTCCGGCTGGCCAGGGCTTCCTGGCGCCGGGCCCGCCAGCGGGCCACCGGCTGCCCCGACCGCTCACCACTGGCCGCCGCCTCCCGACGGGCCCGCCACCGCGATTCCGTCGACCCTGGCGTCCGCATCGGGCGGGGCTCCCTGCCCGGACGCTCGGTCCGGGCCGCCCGCACCGGCCGTTCCGGTCGCACCGCCGGGGCGGGCCCCTCGGCCGCCTTCCACACCCGGGCGAACCGGGCCGCCGCGGTGGCCAGCGTCAGCCCGAGCAGCACCCACAGCACCGGCACCAGCAGCCACGGCGCCAAGAACCCCGCCCCCAGCAGGATCATCCGCTCCGCCCGCTCCATCAGCCCGCCCTTGGCCGCGGTGATCCCCAGGGCTTCCGCCTTGGCCCGCTCGTAGGACACCAGCGACGCCGCCCCGAGCACCGCCAACGGCAGCAGCACCAGGTACCCCTTGTGCACCGACACCAGGTACCACGCCACGCCACCCATCAGCACGGCATCGGCCACCCGGTCGGTCACCGAATCGAAGAACGCCCCCCGCACCGACGCCGTCCCGCCCGCCTTGGCCACCGGGCCGTCGAGGAGGTCGTGGAACCCGGTCAGCGCCAGCAGCGGGATGCCGATCAGCAGGTGCCCCATCCCGACCACCACCGCCGTCGCCACGGCGAACACCAGTCCCGAGGCGGTGAGAACATCGGCGGTCACTCCCCACCGGACCAGGGTCTTCCCCACCGGTCCGGTGTTCCGGTCCACCGCCGACCGCCAGCGGCCGTCGAACATGCAGGCTCCTCTGGTTGCCTTGTCGAGGCGCAGGGCACACGGCCCTTGCGCCTCGGACCACCATCGTACCATCCAGCCTGTTGGCGCCCCCGGAACCGTCGTTCCGGTCACGGCGCCAACTGCCTGAGCGGACGGGCGGTCGCCGCCGTAAGCTGCCGGGAGGGCAGCCCGGCGGGGGGGTCCCCCGGTGCGGCCCACGAGGGAGGTGGGTCCGTGCCACACCTGTCACCGGCGGACATCCGCAACGTGGCCCTGGTCGGCCACCACGGAGCCGGCAAGACCACGCTGGCCGAGGCCCTGATGGCCGCCACCGGCACCATCCCCCGGCAGGGATCGGTCGACCGCGGCACCACGGTCTGCGACTTCGAGCCGGAGGAGACCTCGCGGCAGCTGTCGGTGTCCCTGGCCCTGGCGCCGATCACCGTCGACGGGGTGAAAGTCAACCTCCTCGACACCCCCGGCTACGCCGACTTCAGCACCGACATGGAGGTGGCCCTGGCCCTGGCCGACATGGCCGTCGTCGTCGTCAGCGCCATCGACGGCGTACAGGCCCAGACCGAGGACGCCTGGCGAGCCGCCGCCGCCCTGGGCCTGCCCCGGGTGATCGTCGTCGACAAGCTCGACCGCGAGCGCGCCGACTTCGACCGCACCCTGGCCGACATCCGCCAGGCCTTCGGCGCCGGCGTCGCCCCGGTCGAGCTCCCCATCGGGGCCGAGGCGGGTTTCCGCGGGGTCATCGACCTCCTCGACGACACCGCCACCCTCTACGAACCCGACGCCGGCCCTCCGGTCGCCGGCGTCGAGGGCCCCATCCCCGACGAGCTGGCCACCACCGAACACGCGGTGCACGAGCAGCGGGTCGAGGGCATCGTCGTCGGCGACGACGACCTCATGGCCCGCTACCTCGACGGCGAGACCATCCCCGCGACGAGCTCGAGGTCAGCCTGGCCGGCGGGATCGCCGCCGGCGCCGTCTTCCCGGTGCTCTGCTCGTCGGGGGCCACCGGGGTGGGCGTCGACCGGCTCGCCCGCCTCCTCGTCGAGCTCTGCCCCTCCCCCGACCACCACCGCCCGGTCACCGTCCGGGCCGGGGAGACCTCGGTCGACGTCGCCTGCGACCCCGACGGCCAACCCCTGCTGGTGGTGGCCAAGACCCTCTCCGACCAGCACGCCGGCCGGGTGTCGCTGTGCAAGGTCCTCTCCGGCACCATCCACCCGGACACCGTCCTCACCAACACCCGGACCCGGGGCGACGAGCGCCTCCACCTCCTCCAGACCCTCCGCGGCCACGACGGCGCCCCCACCGACGAGGCCGTCGCCGGCGACTTCGTCGCCGTCCCCCGCCTGACCGGCACCATCTCCGGCGACACCCTCGCCCCGAGGGGCTCGCCCGTGGCCGTCACCCTCCTCGACCCCGCACCGGCACCGCTGTCCGTGGCCGTCCGGCCGGCGTCACGCAACGACGACGACAAGCTCATGTCCGCCCTCGGACGGCTCTGCGAGGAGGACCCCGGCCTGTCGGTGACCCGGAACGACGAGACCCACCAGACCGTCCTCGGGGTGGCCGGCGAGGTCCACCTCGCCGTCACCGTCGAACGCCTCCACCGCAAGTTCGGGGTCACCGTCGAACGCGAGGACGTCCTCGTCCCCTACCGCGAGACCATCTCCCGGTCGGCCGCCGCCGAGGGCAAGCACAAGAAGCAGTCCGGCGGCCACGGCCAGTACGGCGTCTGCCACCTCCGCCTCGACCCCCTCCCCCGCGGCGAGGGCTTCGTCTTCGTCGACGAAGTCGTCGGCGGCGCCATCCCCCGCCAGTACATCCCGGCCGTCGAGAAGGGCGTCGTCGACGCCATGGCCACCGGCGGCACCTTCGGGTATCCGGTCGTCGACGTCGCCGTCACCGTCGACGACGGCAAGTTCCACTCGGTCGACTCCTCGGAGCTGGCCTTCAAGACCGCCGCCATCCTCGCCTTCCGGGACGCCGCCGCCCAGGCCCAGCCCGTCCTGCTGGAGCCGGTCTCCCGGCTGGAGCTCACCGTCCCCGCCGACCTCCAGGGCGACGTCCTCGGCGACCTCCACGCCCGCCGGGCCCGGATCCAGGGCACCGACGCCGGAGAAGATGGGCAGCAGACCGTCGTCGCCTTCGTCCCGACCGCCGAGCTCGCCCGCTACGCCGTCGACCTCCGCGCCCTCACCGGCGGGCGCGGCCGGTTCCGGGCCACCCACGACCACTACGACGCCGTCCCCGACCACCTGGTCGCCGGGCTGGTCCGGACGGCCGACGCCGCCAGCTGACCGCACCACGCCCACCTGCCGGCGGCCAACCGCGCCGCTTGGAAACGGTCAGCTGCCGGCGACCCCGACGGTGGCTGCCCCCGACACGGTGTTGACCAGGGTGAGGCCGGTAGCGGTGGCCGAGACCACCTCCACCACCTTCGTACCGGCGGTCTCGGGGATCGCCAGTCCGGTGACGATGCCCGACATGGTGGTGCCGATCGACACGACCCCGGTGAGCGCCGGCGCCAGCGTGACCAGGGCACCCGGCACCGGCGTGAACGTGTTGGAGCCGGCTGGCGCCGTGTACAGCTGGGCGGTGACGGTGACCGTCGTCCCGACCAGCGACTGGGCCGTGTTGAGGGTGAATGTGGCGCTCACCGAGGTGATGGTCTCGTCACGCGGCAGGGTCTGGCCGACGAAGGCGTTTCCTCCGGGTCCCGCTGTCAGCGTCACCGTCGCCCCCACCGGTGTCCCGGTCGAGGGGGCTGTCTTCAGCGCACCCTGGAGCGGCAACAGGCCGCCAAGCCCGGACAGGCCACCGGCGATCGTCGTGAGCGACACCGTCCCGCTCGACTCGCTGATGGCGCCCGCCCCGGTCGGGCCGGTCGCGCCGGTTGCGCCCGTGGCACCGGTGACACCTGTCGCCCCGGTGGCACCCGTCGAGCCCGTGGCACCCGTGGTGCCGGTCGGGCCGGTAACCCCGGTGGCGCCCGTGGCACCGGTCGTACCGGTGGCACCTGTCGCCCCGGTGGCGCCCGTCGGGCCGGTAGCCCCGGTCGGACCGGTCGCCCCGGTTGGACCCATCAGGCCCATTGTCCCAGTCGGACCGGTGATGCCCTGTGCCCCCGTGTTCCCCGTAGGCCCGGTCGCGCCGGTCGAGCCGGTCGAGCCCGTGGCGCCGATGGCCCCGGCCAGCCCCTGGGCGCCGGTCGGGCCGGTGGCCCCAGTGGCGCCGTTCGTCCCAGTTGCTCCGTCGGCGCCCCTTGTCCCGGTCGCCCCGGTCGCCCCGGTCGGGCCAGTGGGTCCGGTGGCTCCGGTGGCGCCTGCCTGGCCGGCATTGGGAAGGGTGGCGGCGGCGATGACCCCTGTGGCCTTGCCGACGGGGTTGCCGTAGAACTGGGCGTCGCCGTAAGCGAAGACGCCACCGTCGGCGCCGATGAGCCAGTAGCCCTGGCCGTCGGGGGTGGGGACGATGCCGACGATGGGCGCGTTCAGGGTCAGATTGTTGGCGCCGCCGAAGTACTTGGCGCCGCCGAAGGCGTAGACCGCCCCGGCCTTGGTGACCAGCCAATAGCCCCCGGCGGTGCTCTCCGCCCGGGTGGACACGGCGGCGGTGGCCGCACCGGCGCCCAGGGGAAGCCCGCCCAGCAGCCCGGTGATCACGGCGGCGCCGGCGGCGGCGCCGGACATGCGGTAGGCCCAGCGGGTCTGGCGGCTGGCGGCTCGGCGGTTGGCTCGGTTCGGCACTGTGTTCTCCCAGGGGTTTTACGTTGATACCGTGAGACTCTGCGCAAGTTAATGGTATTGGGTGTATCAAAGCAAGCACTGTTCGGATGGGTGCCGTCGAACCGACCGGTGTGAGATGATCGGCAGCCGTCGGCCCGACTGCCGTTCGTCCGCCGTCGACCCCCTGCAGACCTCCACACCACATGCCGAATCCACCGTTCCCGCCGACCGTCTCCCTGCCCGCTCCCCTGGCCGCCGAGCGGCGGCCGGCCCCCCCGCACCGGTTCACGGGGCACCGGATGGGCCGGCCGAGGGTCGCGGCCACGGCGCTGGTCGTGGTGGTGGTGGCGGCCGGCCTGCTGGCGGCCTGCGGCGGTCCGTCGCCGTCGGCGGGCCAGGCGGACCACGGGAACACGACCAGCCACCAGACGCCGGCGGCACTCCAGTCCAAGCTCGAACAGGCCATCGCCGACGAGAACGACGGACGGTACGCCGCGGCCGCCGCCGGGTTCCTGGCCGTGGTGAAGGCCGACCCCAAGAACACCATCGCCTGGTACGACCTCGGGGTGATGGCCCGTCGGAGCGGCAAGGACACCCAGGCCTTCGGTGACTACCGCCGGGCGCTGGCCGGCGACCCGAAGTACGTGCCCGCCCTCTACAACCTGGCCGAGCTGGAGGCCCCCCACCATCCCGGGGAGGCGGCCGCCCTCTACCGCAAGGTGCTGGCCGCCGACCCGAAGAACGCCGGAGCCCGGCTCAACCTGGGGTTCGCCCTACTGGCGGAGGGCAAGACCGCCGACGGGAAGGCGGCCCTGGCGGCGGCGATCAAGCAGCAGCCGTCCCTGGCCTCCCGGGTGCCGGTGGCCGACGGCGGGACGGCCACATGAGGCCGGGTACATGAGGCCGGGGGCATGAGACCGGCGGGGGCCGACGTCACCATAGGCCTGGCGATGATCGTGAAGAACGAGGCCGCCAACCTGCCCCGGCTGGCCGCGACCCTGGACGGGCAGCTGGACCACTGGACGATCGTGGACACCGGCAGTACCGACGCCACGGTGGCGGTGGCCACCGAGGTGTTCGACGGGGTGCCCGGCCGGGTGATCGAGGACGAGTGGCGTGGCTACGGGCCGTCCCGGAACGTGGCCCTGGAGGCGGCGGGCGGCCACACCGACTGGGTGCTGACGCTGGACGCCGACGACACGTTGGCCGGCACCCTGGAGCGGGCCGCCCCGGCGGGCACCAACGTCGTCGAGGCCGAGTACGAGGTGCCGCCGCTGTCGTTCTGGGTGCCGCGGCTGGTCCGGTCGTCGGATCCCTGGAAGTGGCACGGGCGGGCCCACGAGTTCCTGGCCATGACCGACGGCCAGACCGTTCGCTACCGGTCGTCCGCCTTCCGGGTGGTCCACCACGCCGACGGTGGCAACCGGGGCACCAAGCTGGAACGGGAACTGGGGCTGCTCCGGGCGGACCACCGGGACGACCCCGACAACCCGCGCACCCTCTTCTACTTGGCCCGCACCTACGACGACGCTGGCGAGGCCGCCCGGGCGGCCACCTGGTACCGCAAGCGGCTGGCGGTGGCCGGCTGGGAGGAAGAGACCTGGTACGCCCGGTGGCGCCTCGGGGTGTGCCTGCTGGCGTCCGGCCGGACCGACGAGGGGTGCGGAGTCCTCTGGACGGCCTGGGGGTCCCGCCCGTGGCGGGCGGAGCCGCTGTGGTCGCTGGCCGAGCACTACCGGATCGCCGCCCAGTGGCGCCTGTGCTTCGAAGCCTGCCAGCTGGCCCGCCGGCACTGCGCCGTCGGCGCTGTGACAGATGGCGCCGTCGGCGCTGTGACAGATGGCGCCGTCGGCGCCACGCCGGATGGCGTCGACGGGGCGAACGACGGGGCGGCGGCCGACCCGTACGGGGGGGACCGGCTGTTCGTCCACACCGACGTCTACGAGTGGAAGATCGACTACGAAGAGTCGATCTGTTCGTACTACGTGGGCGAGCGGGACCGGGGGGCGGCCCTGGTGGCGGCGCTGCTCGACCGCGACGACCTGCCGCCGGCGATCGTGGCCAACCTCGAGGACAACCGCAGGTTCTACGACACCTGAGGCATCCCGCCCGGCGGCGCCGACCGTTGGTAGCGTCCGGCGGCGCATCGACAGGTGTGACCGGTGGCGCCATACGGCGTCGTCGGGGGCCGGCGGACGGGTAGCGACCGCCGGATGATCGGAGGCGCGATGGCGAGCACGTCGACGGCGGCGGGCGGCGGGACACCACCGACGCCGGGGCGGGGCGGGTCGAGTACGGGGCTGGCGCCGCACGAGCGGATCGGCCGGGCCGTCGTCTTCACGTCGGCCATCACCGCGCTCGGCGGCCTGCTGTTCGGCTACGACACCGGCGTCGTCTCCGGGGCGCTGCTCTTCCTGCACACCAGCTTCGGCAACGTCACGTCGTTCCAGAAGGAACTGGTCACCAGCCTGCTCCTCGTCGGCGCCGCCGTCGGCGCCTTCGGTGCCGGCCGGATGGCCGACCGCATCGGCCGCCGCGGGGTCATCCTCATCACCGCCGTCGTGTTCATCGTCGGGGTGCTGGGGGCTTCCCTGGCCCCCTGGCTGGCCTTCCTCATCGTCATGCGCTTCGTCATCGGCCTCGCCGTCGGCTCGGCCTCGATGGTGGTGCCGCTGTACATCAGCGAGCTCGCCCCACCCCGGTTCCGCGGTGCCCTGGTCAGCTTCAACCAGCTGGCCGTCACCATCGGCATCCTCGTCTCCTACCTCATCGACTACTGGCTGTCGACATCGGAGAACTGGCGGCTCATGTTCGCCCTCGCCACCATCCCGGCGGTCCTCCTCTTCGTCGGCACCCTCGTCAACCCGGAGAGCCCGCACTGGCTCATCACCAACGGCCGCCAGGAGGAGGGCCGCAAGATCCTGGCCCGCTACCGCCACAGCGACGACGACGTCGACGCCGAGGTGAAGGAGGTGGAGGCGCTCAGCGGTCGCCAAGGCAACTGGCGGCAGCTGCTCACCCCCAAGGTCCGGCGGCTGGTGGTCATCGGCGTCCTGATGGCCGTCTTCCAGCAGGTCACCGGCATCAACACCGTCATCTACTACGCCCCCACCCTGCTGCACGGGGCCGGGCTCGGCACATCCGCCGCCCTCCTGGCCAACGTCGGCAACGGCGCCGTCAACGTCGCCTTGACCATCGTGGCCATCTGGCTGCTCGACCGCACCGGACGCCGGCCGCTGCTGCTGGTCGGCACCTTCGGCATGGCGATCGCCCTCACCGTCATGGCGGTCAACTTCACCGTCAACGGCGACACCCTCCACGGCGCCGCCGCCGCCATCGGCATCGTCGCTCTCGCCCTCTATACCGGTTCGTTCGCCATCGGCCTCGGGCCGGTCTTCTGGTTGATGATCAGCGAGCTCTACCCCTCCAAGGTCCGGGGCAAGGCCATGAGCGCGGCCACCATCGCCAACTGGGCCGCCAATTTCGTCGTCACCATCTCGTTCCTCACCCTGCTGAGCGCCATCACAAACAACGGCACCTTCTTCCTCTTCGCCGGCATCACCGTGATCGCCCTGGTGTACTTCGCCAAGGCCGTCCCCGAGACCAAGGGGATGAGCCTGCAGGAGATCGAACGGCAGCTCGCCTGATCGCCTCGCCGTCTCACGCGTGACACGATGCACTCGTGAGCGCCGTCAGCATCCGGGACCTTCGAGATCACGGTGGAGAAGTGGTCGCCCGCGTGGAGCGGGGTGAGGTCATCACGGTCACGAGATCCGGGAAGCCCGTCGCCGAACTTCGACCGGTGCGGCGCCCGAACCTCACGGCGGAGGAGCTCATTGCCCGGTGCCGCCGCCTCCCCGGCGTTGACCCGGGTCGCCTGCGCGGCGACATCGACGCCCACATCGACACGAACCTCTGGTGAGCGAACGACACGACGTCGGCGTCCTCGACACGTCGACGTTCATCGTGCTCGACCGCCTAGATGATCCCGACTTGCTTCCTCGGGAGCGCTGATCACCTCGGTCACCCTCGCTGAGCTCACCCTGGACCCATCGTGGCCGCCACGGCCGACGAACAGGCTCGCCGGCAGGCCCATCTCCAGGAGGCGGAGTCCGACTTCGACGCGCTCCCCTTCGATGCCGACGCGGCACGAGCCTTCGGCCGGGTTGCATCGTCGCTTCGAGCCGCGGGCCGCAGACCGAGGGCACGGTCGTTCGATGCCTTGATCGCCGCCACTTCTTTGGCCCACGGACTTCCGCTCTACACCTGCAACCCGTCAGACTTCGTCGGCATCCCCGACCTCGAGGTCATCCCCGTCCCCGTTCCCCCAACCTGACGCAGACGCAGAAGACGTCTCCGCGGAGACGTCCGGACGCTCACCCGCCGTCACTTCCCGGCGGCGTGCAGCTTCTCCCAGGCGGTGGCCAACTGCCGTCAGCCGGGGACGATCACCGTGAAGCCTTCACGCCCCAGGGCTTCGCCGAGGCGTTCATCGAGACACACCACCTCCATCGTCAGGGGGTCGTGTTCCGCGAGCACCAACGCCGCCGCCGCCTGCAGGGCGTCGACGGCCCGTAGTGGATGCACCCGGAGCATCCGGTGGGCGGCGCGTCGCACTGGCTCAGTCGGCTGGACCTCGTGCCACCCTGCCGACAGGGTGGCCAGCCGTACCCGGACGTCGTCAACCTCGTTTCGGCGGAGTGCACCTTCGCGTTCCAATCGGGCAACGGCCGAGGCGCATTCGACCGGCGTCCCCCACCACGCCGCCATCACGGGGTCCTCGCCGAGCACCCGGCTCACCGAAGGGGTGGCCTCCTGATCGACCAACATCGGCACCACGGCCGAGCTGTCCCAGAACCTCATCGGCCGGTACGCCGTTCTTCGATCAGGGCATCGACGGCGGCGCTGCCCCCACCCTTCGGCCGAGCGGGCGGCGGTCCCAATCGGTCCAGCAGAACGTCCAGCTCGCCGGTGCCTCTACGGACCAACCCCGCCCGTTCGAGTCGCGCCAGGCGCGGATCGGCTCCCGGTGCCTCGTCGACCGCCTCCAGCCGGGCCACCGGAACACCCCGGTCGGCGATGACCACCGTTTCGCCGGCCCGGACCACGTCCAAGAGCGCACTGAGGGTGTTCTTCGCTTCCGACACCGACGCCAGTCTCATATGGCTATAATAGCCTTTTCATCCGGGCCAGATCAGCGCCAGGCGGCGTGCAGCTTCTCCCAGGCGGTGGCCAGCGTCTCGGGCATCACGCGGATGCCGCCGATCGACGTCATGAAGTTGGTGTCCCCCGACCACCGGGGCAGGACGTGGAGGTGGAGGTGCCGGGGAAGGCCGGCCCCGGCCGCCCGGCCGAGGTTGGCCCCCACGTTGAGGCCGTCCGGCCGGTAGGCGGCGTTGATGGCGTCGACTGCCCGCCGGGTGGTGGCCCACAGCTCGGTGGCCTCCTCCTCGGTGAGGTCGGCCAGGTCGGCGAGGTGCCGCTGCGGCAGCACCAGAAGGTGGCCGCTGGCATACGGGTAGGCGTTGAGGACGGCGAACGTCAGGTCCCCTCGGAACACCACCCCGTTCTCCACCGACGGCGGCCCGCTGGCGGCGAGCCGGCAGAACACGCACCCTCCGCCATCGGCCCTCGCCTCGGCCCCGTCGTCCCCAGCGGCCCGCTCCTCCTCGGTGGCGGCGGTGACGTAGTCGTGCCGCCAACCCGCCCACAGCTGCTCAAGCGGCACTGCTGGCCCGCTTGGCGGCGACGTCGTCGAGGACGGTGCGGAGGAGCTCCTCGACCGGCACCCCCCGATCCGGCCGGTCGCTGCCGCGCCGGTTCACCCCCACGGTACCGGCGGCGACGTCGTCGTCGCCGACCACCAGGACGTACGGCAGCTTCTGCAGCTTCGCCCGCCGGATCCGCCCGCCGAGGGCCTCGGCGGCGTCCTCCATCGACGCCCGCAGGCCGGACCCCCGGAGCCGCTCGGTGACCTCGGTGGCATACGCCACGTGGTCGTCGCGGACCGGCAGCACCCGCACCTGCTCAGGCGACAGCCACGTCGGCAGCGCCCCGGCGAAGTGCTCCAGGAGCACGGCGAAGAACCGCTCCACCGACCCGAACAGGGCCCGGTGGACCATGATCGGCCGGTGCTTGGCGTTGTCGGCGCCGACGTACTCCAGGCCGAACCGCTGCGGCAGCTGGAAGTCGAGCTGGATGGTCGACATCTGCCAGGTCCGGCCGATGGCGTCGCGGGCCTGCACCGAGATCTTCGGGCCGTAGAACGCCCCGCCCCCCTCGTCCATCACCAGGTCGAGGTCCCGCGACGCCGCCACCGCCCGCAGCGCCTCGGTGGCCTCCGCCCACTCCTCGTCGGTCCCCAGCGCCTTCCCGTCCGGCTTGGTGGACAGCTCCAGGTAGAAGTCGTCGAGGCCGTAGTCCCGCAGCAGATCCAGCACGAACGTGAGGACGGAGTCGATCTCGGCGGGCATGTCCTCCCGGGTGCAGAAGATGTGGGCGTCGTCCTGGCTGAACCCCCGCATCCGGGTCAGCCCGTGGACCACCCCCGACTTCTCGTACCGGTACACCGTGCCGAACTCGAACAGCCGGAGCGGCAGCTCACGGTACGACCGCTGCCGGCTCCGGTAGATGAGGATGTGGAACGGGCAGTTCATGGGCTTGACGTAGTAGTCGGTGCCCCCGTCCATCTCCATCGGCGGGTAGATGCCGTCGGCGAACGTCTCCAGGTGCCCGGAGATCTCGAACAGCTGGCCCTTGGTGATGTGGGGGGTGTACACGAACTCGTACCCCCCCTCCTCGTGGCGCTGCCGCGAGTAGTCCTCCATGATCCGCCGGACGGTGCCGCCTCGCGGATGGAACACGGCCAGGCCCGGTCCGATCTCTTCGGGGAACGAGAACAGGTCGAGCTCGTGCCCCAGCTTGCGGTGGTCCCGCCGCTCGGCCTCCTCCAGCCGGTGGAGGTGCTCCTTCAGCGCCTTCTCCGACTCCCACGCCGTCCCGTAGATCCGCTGCAGCTGCGGCCGCTTTTCGTCACCCCGCCAGTAGGCACCGGCCACCCGCATCAGCTTGAAGTGCCCCAGCTTCGCCGTCGACGGCACGTGCGGTCCCCGGCACAGGTCTACGAATGTCGGCGAGTTCCGGTAGGTCGAGATGACCGGGGCCGAGCCGTTGCCGGCCACCGCCGCGTCCACCTCGTCGGCCCCCTCGGCCACCGCCTCGATGATCTCCTGCTTGAACGGCTGGTCCCCGAACAGCGACAGCCCCTCGCCCACCGACACCTCGCCGCGGACGAACGGCTGGTCCTCGGCGACGATCTGGCGCATGGCGTCCTCGATCCGGCCGAGGTCCTCCTCGCTGAACCGGACACCGTCGGGGAGGTCGAAGTCGTAGTAGAACCCGTCGGCGATCACCGGCCCGATGGCGTAGTGGGCTCCCGGCCACAGCCGCCGCACCGCCTGGGCCATCACGTGGGCGGTGGAGTGCCGCAGCACCTCCCGGCCGGCGTCCGACGACGCCGTCAGGATCGCCACCTCGGCCCCGTCGGGCAACTCGGTGGACAGGTCCACTTCCCGACCGTCCACCACCGCCGCCACCGCCGCCCGGGCCAGCCCCGACCCGATGGCGGCGGCCAGGTCGCCGGCCGTGGACCCGGTCGCCAGCTCTTTCGCCGAGCCGTCGGGGAGCCGCACCGTCACCGTCGCTGCCATGGTCGTCGTCTTTCCTGGTCTGGGCCGTCTGCTCCGAAGATCCCCGCCGCCACGGCCACGCCGGCGGGGGTCGTGAAAGAGACAGCGTAGGCGGCGGCGGGACGGACCTTCGCCGGCACGTTTCCGCGGGAACGTCTCCGCGGGAACGTCTCCGCGGGAACGCGACCGACGGCCGCCGGGCATGCGAGGATCTCGGCGTGTCGCCCCGGGAAGATCCATCGACACGCCCCACCGCCGCCGACCTGGAGGCGGCCGTAGCCAACGGCCGCACCGTCGCCGACGTCATCGGACCGGACCTGGCGGTGCTGTTCTGCGGCATCAACCCCGGCCGGTGGTCGGGAGCCACCGGCCACCACTTCGCCCACCCCGGCAACCGGTTCTGGAAGGTCCTCGCCGCCGCCGGGTTCACCGACCGACCCCTCCAGCCCCGGGACGAACGCCAACTCCTCCACTACGGCCTCGGCATCACCAACGTCGTCGGCCGGACGACGGCCACCGCGGCCGAGCTGGGCCCCGACGAGCTGCGCCGGGGTGCCGCCGCCCTCGAACGGAAGGTGGCCCGTTACCAGCCGCAGGTAGTGGCGTTCCTCGGCCTCACCGCCTACCGCACCGCCTTCGGCCGGCCACGGGCCACCGTCGGCCCCCAGGACGCCGTCCTCGGTGCCTCCAGCCTGTGGGTGCTCCCCAACCCCAGCGGGTTGCAGGCCTACTACGGCACCGACCGGATGGTGGGCGAGCTCGAACGGCTCCGGGCCTTTCTCGACCGGGCTGGCGTCGACGGAATTGGCGTCGACCGGGCTGGCGACGCTGACCCGGAGGGCCGGCAGGTGGGCACATAAGCACGGTATTGGCCACACGGTATTAACCACAGCCTCGGGTGCTCCTCCCCCACGGCGCCGCAAGTGGCGGCTGGCGGCGGCCGGACGGGGAGGACAATGGACGATCTGGCTGGCAGGGGCATGGCGGTGCCCCGACGGCTCACCGCGCTCGACGGCTTGCGGGGCGCGGCGGCTCTTGCCGTGGTCGTCGACCACATCTTCGGGACAACGCCGGCGTTCATCCACTCCACACCGGGATCGTTGGCGTGGTGGCTGAGCTACACCCCGATCTCCCTCCTCTGGAACGGGAAGGAGGCGGTCATCATCTTCTTCGTGCTCAGCGGCTTCGTCCTCGCCCGGCCGTTCCTGAGCTCCGATCCGCCACCGTGGCGGGCCTACTACCCCCGACGGCTCCTCCGTCTCTACGTGCCGATGTGGGGAGCCATCGTCTTCACGGTGATCGTCACCGCGCTGGTCACCCGGCAGGGCATGGCCCACTCCGGCCTGTGGTCCGACGGGCACGTCAACCGCACCAGCGGGTACATCGCCCATGACGCGCTGCTCCCCCACCAGGGCGACACCTTCGACGGCCCCCTGTGGTCACTGCGCTGGGAGATCCTGTTCTCGCTGGCCCTTCCCCTCTACATCGTCGTCGCCCGGGTCTTCCGTTGGTCCACCGTCGCCCGGTGCCTGGTCTTCGCCGCCATCGTCGCCCTCGGCCTCGTCGAGTTGAAGGTCGGCTCCATCGCCGTACGCGACACCCTCCTCTACCTGCCGATGTTCGGCGTCGGCGTCCTGCTGGCCGCCTACGAGGAACCGCTGCTGCGATCCGGCCGTCGACTGGTCGGCCGCTCCGGGTTGGCCCTCGCCGGCCTGCTGGCGCTCACCGTCGTCCTGGCCGACCTCAACCTCGAGGTACACCTCTTCCGAGGTCACCAACCGGCGGCCATGGCCACTCTGGCCCACGGCGCCGGGGTCGTCGGGGCGGCCATGCTCGTCTGGCTGGTCCTCAGCTGGCCGGCGTTCGCCGGCCTCCTCGACCGCAAGTCGCCCCAATGGGTCGGCCAGCGCTCGTTCAGCCTCTACCTCATCCACGAGCCGGTGCTGGTGGCCGTCGCCCTTCTCCTCGGCGGCCATCCGGCTGTCGGCGTGCTGCTGGTCGTCGGCCTACCCGCCTCCCTCATGGTGGCGGCCGCCTTCCACTGGGTCGTCGAGCGACCGGGCCACCACCTGGCGAACGCCGTCGGCCGGTGGGCCGGCCGTCTGCGCACCCCGCAACCGGTCGACGCCCCGGCCTGGGCGGCCAAGGAGTGAGTTGACCGGGCGGTACCGTTCTGCGGCATCGGCCCCAGCCGGCGATCCGGAGTCTCGACGGCGCCGTCAGGCCGGATGGTCGGTCACGTGGGCGGCCAGGTCCCCCCGCAACGCCCCCAGACCCTGCTCCACCCCGTCGAGCCGGTGGTCGACCCGATCAAGCCGGTGGTCGATCCGGTCGAGCCGGTGGTCCACCATCGCCGTGGTCCGCGTCAGCTCGGCTCCCAATCGGTCCAGGGCGCCGCTGTACAACTCGCCCTGGTGAACGAACCGGCCGGCTACGGTCTCCTCGAACCGGTCGAACCGGCTTTCGAGGCCGGTGAAGCGGCCTTCGAGACGGAGTAACAGCTTCCACATGGTGCCGCACACCAGTGCGGCCGCCGTGATCACGACGGCGAATGCCGCCCAGTTGACTGCCATGGTCGAGTCCACCTTCGTCGATCGACGGACCACGTTGCCTGCGGCCCGAACCGTTACGTCGGGGCAGCAGTGCGATCCCGCCCGGGTGCAGGGCACCGACGGGCCGTCCGGGCAATGTGGGAGGTTGGCAGGCCGCCCGACCGACCAACGCCACCCCGGCGACGATGATGCTATTGCTCCGTAGCGCTTCGGTCAAGGACCGGCGGGTTGAGGGCGATCATCAGGTTGAGGGCGACCATCAGAGGGTGACGCCGAGCAGCGCCGCCGCCGCCGTCACCGGTCGGCCGTCGGCGGCGTGGGCGTCGATGGCCGCCACCGCCCCGGGGGTGTCCAGGTCGTCGTCGAGCCGATCCCGGACGGCGTCCAGGGCGCCGTCGTCCACCGCCTCTGCGGCGTCCGTGCCGTCCCCGGCGGTCGCACCGGCCGGCGACGTCGACCGCCACCGGTCCAGCCGGGCGGCCGCCGTGGCCGGCTCGCCGTCCAACCACTCCCAGTCGCCCCGGTAGTGGTGGTCGAGCAGCGCCAGCCGGACGGCCATGGGCTCCACGTCCTTCACCAGGTCGCCGACGAACACCAGGTTGCCGAGGGATTTCGACATCTTGGTGCCCCCCAGCCCGACCAGACCGACGTGGAGCCAGTGCCGCACGAACGGCTGCCCGGTCACCGACTCCGACTGGGCGGTCTCGCACTCGTGGTGGGGGAACACCAGGTCGCGGCCGCCGCCGTGGATGTCCACGGTGTCACCCAGCTCTCGCAGGGCCAAGGCCGAGCACTCGATGTGCCACCCCGGACGGCCGGGTCCCCAGCGGGACTCCCAACTGGGCTCGTCCGGTAGCGACGGCTGCCAGAGGACGAAGTCGAGGGGGTTCCGCTTGTTGGGATCGTCGGGGTTGCCACCGTGGATGGCGGCCAGCCGGAGCATCTCGTCCCGGTCGAAGTGGCTGACCTTGCCGAACCCGTCGAAGGTGGTGACGTCGAAGTAGACCGCCCCGCCCGACCGGTAGGCGTGGCCGCCGTCGAGGGCGGCGCCGATCAACGACAGGATGTCGGCGATGGCCGACGTGGCCCGGGGCTCCGAGGCGACCGGCAGCAGCCCGAGGGACCCCATGTCGGCGTCGAACCGGGCCATCTCCTCGGCGGCCAGGTCCAGATAGTGGACGCCGAGCTCCCGGGCCTTGCGCAAGATGTCGTCGTCGACGTCGGTGACGTTGCGGACGCAGCGGGTGTCGTGGCCGAGGTCGCGTAGGCGGCGTTGGAGGACGTCGAACGTCAGGTACACCGCCGCGTGGCCGAGATGGGCGGCATCGTAAGGAGTGATGCCGCAGGTGTACATGGTCACCACCGGTCCCGCCTCGAACGGGACGACGGCCCCCCGGGCGGTGTCGTAGAGGCGCATCCCCATGGCCGGCTCAGATACCGGCGAGCTTCAGGGTGCTGTGGACCCGGTGGCGGATGTTGAGGGTGATGCACACGGCGGTGAACGCCTCGACGGCCGCCGCCTGGCTCAGGCTCCCCGCGTCGAGCGGCCGCAGTCCTTCGATCCGCTTCACCAGTTCCACCGTCGCCTCCCGGGCGGCCGGGTCGTCGGCGCACACCAGCACGTCGGCGATGAGGCCCGAGTCCAGGTTCTCCATCTCCGACGCCGGCAGGTGATGGAAGGTGGCCGACACCTTCGACTCGGGGATCGCCGCCTGGATCGCCGCGGCCATCGAGCCCCGCGGCGGCACCAGCGCCAACATCTCCCGCCCCTCCTTCACCAGGGCGTTCACCATCGACACCACCACCTTGCCGGCGAGCGGCTCGGCGAGCTGGCGGACGGTGGCCACCGCACTGTCCCACGGGGTCGCCACCACCACGACGTCAGCCGCCGCCGCCCCCGGGTTGTCGACCCCGGTGATCGAACCGGCCAGCCGCCCGGTCCAGGCCCCGGCAGCTTCCGCCGCCACCGCCCCTGCCCGGTCGGCGTCCCGCGACCCCATACCCACCGCCAGGCCGGCGGCCGCGAGCCGCACGGCCAGCCCCCGGCCGGCAGGGCCGGTACCTCCAAGAATGCCGATGTCCATGCCGCTCACTGTCTCACACCGGTCCCCCGGCGGCGCCAGTCCGAGCGCCCGGCCATGTATCAAGCGCCGGCCGTACCGTTCTTGCCTAGGTGGCGCAAGAGATGCTGATCGAGGGTGACGCCCGCCCGGCCGACGGGACCGCCGAACCTGGCGACCCGCCCGTTCCGCCGACGGCCACCCCTGGCCGCCGTCGCCGACGGTGGCGCAAGATCGTCCTCATCGTCGCCGCCGCCCTGCTCCTCGCCTATTCCCTCATCACCGTCTTCGTCTTCGTCGAACCCGACCTCGGTTCCGTCTCCCATCCCCAGGCCGTCTTCATCCTCGGTGGCTACGGCGACCGCGGCGACCGCGGGGTCGAGGCCGCCCAGGCGGCCCACGTCAGGAACATCGAGGTGTCCGTCGGCAGCCCCCAGCAGGTCTGCCCTCCGATCCACGGCTTCACCGTCGGGTGCTTCGCCCCCGTCCCGCTGTCCACCCAGGGTGAGGCCCGGGCTATCGAACGGATCACCCGACAGCACCACTGGACCCGCATCCTGGTGGTCGCCGGCACGACCCAGGTCTCCCGGGCCAGACTCCGCATCAGCCGCTGCTACTCCGGGCAGGTCGCCTTCGCCCCGGTCGACCCGGTCGGCCCCTTCAAATGGGTCCGCAACACCATCTACGACCAGCTGGGCATGATCAAGGCCATCGTCTGGCAGTGGGGCTGCTGATCCGAGAACATCTGCTCACCTGACAACATCTGCAAGAGTCCCTGAGAGGAGATGACACCATGCGACGCCTCATCCTCACCATCGACTGCCCGGACACCGTAGGGGTCGTCGCCGCCGTCACGGGGTACGTGGCCAAGCACGGCGGCTCCGTCCTCGAGGCCGCCCAGCACGGCGACCTGTCGACCGGACGGTTCTTCCTCCGGGTCGAGATCATCGCCGAATCCCTCGTCTGCACCCCCGAGCAGTTCTCCGCCAACTTCGTCGAGGTGGCCGAGAAGTTCGAGATGCGATGGAAGGTCGCCGACACCGACCTCCGGAAGCGGATCATGATCCTCGCCAGCAAGGAGGAGCACTGCCTCGCCGACCTCCTCTACCGCTGGAGGACCGGCGACCTCGACTGCGACGTGGCCGGCGTCGTCTCCAACCACGAGGACCTCCGGACCGAGGTCGAGTGGCACGGCCTCCCCTTCCACCACATCCCGGTGACCAAGGACAACCGCGACGAGGCTTTCGCCGAGATCAGCCGGCTGTTCGACGAGTCCGAAGCCGACGCCATGGTCCTGGCCCGCTACATGCAGATCATCCCCCCCGATCTCTGCGACCGGTATCCGGGGAGGATCATCAACATCCACCACAGCTTCCTGCCGTCGTTCGCCGGCGCCAAGCCCTATCACCAGGCCTTCGACCGCGGCGTCAAGCTCATCGGGGCCACCTGCCACTACGTCACCGCCACCCTCGACGCCGGCCCGATCATCGAGCAGGACACGCGCCGGATCGACCACGCCGACTCGGCCACCGAGCTCGCCCGCATCGGTCGGGACGTCGAGCGCGACGTCCTCGCCCGAGGCCTCCGGTGGCACCTCGAGGACCGGGTGCTCCTCAACGACAACAAGACCGTCGTCTTCGCCTAGAACCGTCCCCACCGGGGCGGGGGTGCCGATCCTCCGTCTACGTCAGCTGCGTCTACGACACCTGTTCGTCCGGTCCGTCCCGCACCGCCAACGACCATCCGGCCTGTCGTGCCAGCGCGGCCACGGCCAGCTGGGAGTTCACCCCCATCTTCTGCAGCACTGACTTGATCTGGGATCGCACCGTCGAGATCGACACGTACCCCTCCCTGGCGATCTCGTCGGCGCAGAAGCCGTCCATCAGCTGGGCCAACACGCACTTCTCGCGCTCGGTCAGCACGTCGAAGGGCGCCAGCCGGCTGCGCCGGGCGCGAGCCTCCTCCAAGTACGGCTGCATCAGCCGCTGCTTCGTCTCCTCGGTGCACACCACCTCGCCGCCGAGGATCCGGTCGATGACGCCCACCAGCTCGCTCAGCTGGCTGCCCTTGTCGACCACCGACGCCGCCCCCGCGACCAGGCACCGCCCGATCAACGGACCGGTCCGCGGGCCGGCCATCACCGCCAACGGCACCCCGGCGCCGACCAGCGCACCGACGCACCGGACGCCCGTATCCGGGTCGACCGAGTCGATGTCGAGCAGCGCCAGGCTCGGCTGCCACGCCGCCAGGTCGCCGACGTGTTCCACCGTGACCGGGAAGGCGAACCTCGCCGAGTACCGCACCCGGCCCAAGGCCATGGTGATGGCTTCGGCCGTCAGGAGGTTCCCGTCGATCACCAGGATCCGGGAACCCACCGCGCCTACGCCTACTGCATCGTCCGGCACGATGGTGAGCTCAGACCGACGCACAGCCACGTCCGAGGTCGAGGAATCGACCGCCGCATACCCTCTCATTCCGCCTTCCGCCCAAGTCGGGATCTCAGCTCCGCTACTGAGACACTCCGGGAAGGTCGGTTTCGCCCTCGCTCCCTGCAGACCACGGCGACCAACAAGGTCTGCAGTTCATCGCTCCGATCCCGTCTTTCAAGTATAGCGACGGCCGCCTCGATTTCAACTGCCTCTGCGTATCAAGCAGCCGCCCGAGATGCTCCCTTCGTCAGGTGACGACTGGCGATCGGTCGACGTTCCGACGCCGCACGTCACCGCCCCAGACGACGTAACGACAGACGACGCGAAGACCGACGACGCGAAGACAGAGCCCATGGCCACGACCATCGACATCCCCGGCATCACCGACCACGGCGACGACCACGCCGGCGGCCACGCCGTAGACGACGACGTTCCCGAGCTCCCCCGCCCGGCGGCCGGGCCGGACGCCCCGACGCCTCGCCGCCGTCGCCGTCGGTGGGCACTGCTCGCCATCCTGGTCGTCGTGGTCGCCTACGGCGTCTACGCCGCCGTCCGGCTGGTCGACGCCGAGCGGAGCCTCCACGCCGGCATCGCCGAGGTCGACGGCCTCCGCAACACCCTGTCGGCCACAGACCTCAGCGACCCCGCCACCGTCCGCGCCACGGCGGCCACCCTCCGGCAGGCCACCGCCGACTTCGACGGCGCCCACGCGGCGATCGACAGCCCGCTCTTCGGCCCCATCACCGTCGTCCCCTACGTCGGCCGCCAGCTCCAATCGGTCGACGCCCTGTCCGGCACCGCCGGGACCATCGGCGGCGCCGCCGCCCAGGCCCTCGACGATGTCGACGGCTTCCTGTCCCAGTCCCACCCCTCCCCGGCCGACCGGGCTCGGACCGCCGCCGCCCTGGCCACCAGCCTCGGCTCCCTGGCGTCCGCCGTCGACCACGCCAACCTCGGCCCGTCGGAGGCCCTCCTCCCGGCGCTGGCCAACGGCCGGAACGCCTTCGCCCGTGACCTCGCCCGCCTCCAGCCGGCGGTCGACCGGGCCCAGGGCGCCTCCGCCGCGGTGGCCACCCTGCTCAACCGCCACCAGACCTACCTGGTGTTCGCGGGCAACAACGCCGAGATGCGCGACGGCTCGGCCACCGAGCTGCAGGCCGGGACCCTCTCCACCGGTGGTGGCCGCCTCCACCTCGGCGACCTCAACTCCACCCAGAACCTGGCCAGCCCCACCCCCCTGGCCCCGATGCCCGGTGACCTGGCCGCCCGGTGGGGCACCCTGCACCCCAACGAGGACTACCGGAACCTCGGCCTGTCGCCACAATTCGCCCTCAACGCCCCCCTGGCCGCGGCCATGTGGCAGAAGCAGACCGGGCAGAAGGTCGACGGCGTGCTCTCCCTCGACGTCGTCGCCCTGCGTGACCTGTTGACCGCCACCGGTCCGGTGGTGGTCGACGGCACCACGTTCGACGCCACAAACGTCGAGCAGTACCTGTTCGTCACAGAGTACGTCGGGGTCACCTCGGCCACCGCCAACATCGCCCGCCGCGACGAGCTCGGCAACCTCGCCGACACCGTCGTCGCCGCCCTCCAGCAACGCAGCATCCCGCCCGGCAAGTTGGCCACCGCGGTCGCCGACGCGGCCGCCGGCCGGCACCTCCTGGCCTGGAGCGCCGGCCCGTCCATGGAGGCCGACTGGCAGGCGGCCGGGGCGGCCGGCCAGCTCGGCTCCCACGACCTCCTACTCGGCACCATCAACAAGGGCGTCAACAAGCTCGACCCCTACCAGCAGATCGACGCCCAGCTGTCCACGACCCCCGCCGGGCCCGACACCAAGGTGACCGTCACCGCGCAGATCACCAACCACACCCCGTCGGGGCTCCCGTCCTACGCCGCCGGCGGCAACGTCAGCGACGCCCCCGTCGGCTACTACACCGGTGCCCTCGCCCTCGACCTTCCCCGGTACGCCGGCGACGCCACCGTCAGTGGGGGAACCAGCGTCGCCGCCTCGGGAGCCGACGGGCCCAGCCGGGTCCTGGCCGAGTCGATCGCCGTCCCGCCCGGGGGTTCGGCCACCGTCACCTGGACCTTCACCGTCCGGGGCCACCACGGCACCTTGCAGATCGACCCCTCGGCCCGCGTCCCGGCGGTCCAGTGGTCGACCACGCACGCCACGTTCACCGATGCCACCAGCCACCCGGTCCGGTGGTGACCCCCAACCAACAAAGGAGATAACCCCCATGCCTCGACACCTCGGCAAGAAGATCGCCGTCTCAGCGGCGCTGGCCGCCGCGGCAACGGCCGGCGGGGCCACCGCCGGCATCTTGACCACCGGCGCCACCACAGCACCGTACACAGCACCGCTGCCGGTCGTCACCGGCGGCTCGGCCGTGTCCGACACCACGCCCCCGGCGGCCGCCCCGACCGACCCGTCGGCGACCACCACGGCCACCCAGCAGTCGAGCAACTCCCTGGCCTTCACCGGCGCCGACATCGCCGGTATGGTCGTCGTCGGGCTCGGCCTGGTCGGCGGCGGCATCGCCCTCGTCCAGATGACCCGGCGCCGGGCCGACGAGCGCAGCTGACGCTGCCGACGACCTTGGAGCCGGCGACCCGGGAGGACCACATGCAGCTCGACCCACCGGTCGTCCGGTGAGCCCGCCGCGGCTGGGGTGGTACGCCCGCCGGCTCCGCGCCATGTCGCCGGCCGAGGTCGGCGGGAGGCTGCAGGACCGCCTCCTCCAGGAGGTGTGGGGTCGCCGGCAGTACGGGGCCGCCCCCGACGTCGACCGCCGAACGGCGGCCGGCACCCGTCCGGTCCGCCGGCTGCCGGCCGACGACGGGCTGGCCGCCCTGCCCGAGGGAACCCGCCGTCGGCTGCTGGCGGCCGCCGACCAGGTCCTCGAGGGCTCGGCCACCATCCTCGGCGTCACCCGCCACGACCTGGTCTCCCCGGCCTGGTCCCTCGACCCCATCAGCGGCCGCTCGTTCCCCACGGACGAGCCGGCGTTCCGCATCGATTACCGGGACCCCGGCGACCCCCGGAACGTGAAGCAGGTGTGGGAGCTGTCCCGTCACCACCACCTCACCCTGCTCGCCACCGCCTGGCGGCTCACCGGCGACGACCGCTACGCCGACCGGGTGGCGTCCCATCTGCGGTCCTGGTGGGACGCCAACCCGGTGATGTACGGCGTCAACTGGGCCAGCGGGATCGAGCTCGGCATCCGGTTGATCTCCTGGGTCTGGACCCGGCGGCTCCTGGAGGGCTGGCCGGGGGCGGCGGCGCTGTTCGAGGAGAACCAGGTGGCCGCCGACCAGGTCTATTGGCACCAGCGGTTCCTCGCCACCTTCCGCAGTCGGGGTTCGTCGGCCAACAACCACGTCATCGCCGAGGCGGCCGGGCAGCTCGTCGCCAGCTGCGCCTTCCCCTGGTTCCCCGAGAGCGCCGGGTGGCGGGACACCGCCGGCAAACTGCTCGCCGACGAGCTCGCCAAGAACACCTTCCCGACCGGGCTCAACCGGGAACAGGCCTCCGAGTACCACGGCCTGGTGGCCGAGCTCGGCCTGGTGGCGGCGATCGAGGCCGACGCCGCCGGGTCGCCCCTCGGGCCACCCACCTGGCGGCTGCTCTGCTCCATGGTCGACGCCCTGGCGGCGGTCGTCGACTGCGCCGGGAACCCGCCCCGGTTCGGCGACGGCGACGACGGCCGCGCCCTGGTGCTGGCCGACCCCGCCGACAACCGCTGGACGTCGGTGCTCGCCCTCGGGGCCGCCGTCTTCGGACCACTCGACTGGTGGCCGGCGGTCACCACCGACGCGCCGGCCCTCCTCTTGGCCGGCCTCCTCGGCCGGAAGGTCGACGGCGGTGCCCGTCCGTCGACCCGGCCGTCACACTTCGCCGACGCCGGCCTCACCCTCCTGCGGTCCCCGGCGGGAGACGACCGCGAGCTGTGGTGCCGGGCCGACTCCGGGCCGCACGGCTTCCTGTCCATCGCCGCCCATGGCCACGCCGACGCCCTCTCCTTCGAGCTCCGCGAGAGCGGCGTCGAGATCCTCGTCGACCCGGGCACCTACTGCTACCACGACCACCCCGAATGGCGCCGGTACTTCCGGTCGACGGCGGCCCACAACACCATCGAGCTGGACGGCGTCGACCAGTCCGAGTCCGGTGGGCCGTTCATGTGGGTGCGGACCGCCCGCACCACCCTGGGCGATCTGTCCCTCGACGGACCGACCCAACGTTGGGCGGCCGAGCACGACGGGTACGACGCCCTGGCCGACCCCGCCCGCCACCACCGCGCCATCGCCCTCTCCCCCGGCGACCGCACCCTCGAGGTGATCGACCGGGTCCGCTCGGCCGGCCCCCACCGGCTCCGGCTGGCCTTCCACCTGGGGCCGACGGTGGACGTCGACCTGGTGGGCAACGGGGCCACGTTGCGGTGGAAGCGTCCCGACGGCACCGAGGGCACCGCCGTGGCCACCCTGCCGGAGGCCCTCGCCTGGCGGGTCGTCCGGGGAGCCACCGACCCCATCGAGGGCTGGTACTCCCCCGGATTCGGCCACAAACTCCCCGCCACCACCCTCGTCGGGTCGGGGAAGCTCAGCAGCGCCGAGCTGCGCACCGAGCTCCAGTTCAACTGAACCGCGAGTTCGGCTGAACCGCCGGTCCGCCGGCGCTGGGAAAGGCGGCCGTGACGCCGAGCCCGGACGCGAAGGGGCGCCCCGCACGAGCGGGGCGCCCACCTATCGTCGGGTCGTCAACGCCTGGAGAGCGCCAGCGCCAGGTTCTCGGCGCCGACCGCCGGGAGGCCGGCGTCTGCCGGATCCACCCCGAAGGTCGGGAACACCCGGTAGCACACGTGGCCCTGTGACCCCACCAGATCCGTGGTCGGCTCGATGGTGGCGCCGGAGGTCCCGTAGGCGTTCTGGACCTCGTTCACCGTCCGCCGGAGGGCCGCCAGGAACCGCCCGGCCGCGGCCGGCTTCTGCGACAGGGCACCGACGTGGAAGCGTGGCGCCAGCGTGACCCCGGGTGTGCCCGAGGCGATCAGAGCCATCACCTCGCCGTCGAGGTAGACCACCGAGGCCTCCTCGTCGTCGTCGGGGCCCGCGCCGAGAGCGCAGAGCGCACACAGCTCGGAAGACCGTTCCGAACTCTTCATCGACACCTACCTTGCTCTGTCGGCCGAGGGCGCCACGGTGTAGCCGTCGAGCACTCGACCCGGCCCACCTCGCCTTCAGGCCTTTCCGTTCCCAATTGGCATATTAGCAACCAAGCACCCACTTGCCGAGGGTTCTCCCTTCTGCGACCGGGGCGCGAGTCGGCAGGAGCCGCCGCCAGCTGCCTGCCCGGTCCTGTTACGAGCGCGAAGACCGGCGGGGTGATACCCGGACCAAGCAAACCTCGGCGGCGATTTCCCCCATTTTGGGGATGAGCCGCCAACCGGCCCCCGTCAGGCTTTTAGAGACGGAACGAGCCGCCCGGATACCGCAGCCGGGCGACAACGGCAAAGGAAGAACAATGGTTGTCGTCGAGAACTGCAGTCAGACCGAGTCCCGCATGGCTCGGACCACCGGACCCCTCCGCCGGGACAGCGAGCTGCGCGAGGTCGTCGCCGCCGCCGCCGGCGGCGACTCCAGAGCCTGGACCACGCTGACCGAGCAGTTCGGGTCGATGATCATGGCCGTCGCCAGGAGCTGCCGCCTCAACGACGCCGACGTCGGCGAGGTCCACCAGGTGACCTGGCTGCGCCTGGTGGAGAACATCGACCGCATCGAGCAGCCTGAGCGGATCGGGGCCTGGTTGGCCACCACCGCCAAGCGGGAGAGCCTCCGGATCGTCCGGAACCGGGCGCGGGTCACACTCGACCACGAGGGCCTCCTCCAGCGGCCGGACGTCGACGCCAAGCCCCTCGACGCCGGGCCGATCGCCGAGGAGGACGCCGAGCTGGTGCGCCGGGCCTTCGCCATGCTCTCCCCCAACTGCCAGCGGCTGCTCGGCCTGATGGCCCAGGACCCGCCGCTGTCGTACAAGGAGATCTCCAAGCGGCTGGACATGCCCATCGGCAGCATCGGCCCCACCCGAGGCCGGTGCCTGGACCAGCTCCGCCGCATCATGAACGACCTCACCGTGGGAGTCGCCTGACGCGACGAGATCGGCACCCCGCCGGTGCCGATCTCGCCATGACGCCCGGTTGTCGGAGGCGTCGACCGATAGAGCAGCCGCTCCGCCACCTGATACGGCAATCGGCAGATCAACCCCCTGATCCGACGGTCGAACCGGGACGAGGCAGGGGGTGTACCGGGCCAGACGCGCCGGGTCCGGCACCCAGAAGGTGCCGGACCGGCTCCGCCGCCCGTAGTCCCAGGCGCCAATAGACAGAGCACGGGCCCTGCAGCTAGATACATCCAGCCCGCCGACCTCCGGAGAGGGTGAACCGTCAGTCACCCGGATCCGAGCATGGTGACGTGCATCTTCACCGACCGCATGATCGGGGCCGTCTCCACGTGGGTCACCCCCGGCAGGGCCGCCACCTGACCGGTCAGGTACTCGAACAGCGACCGGTCGTCCCGGCACGACACCGAGGCCACCAGGTTCGTCGACCCCGTCGTCGCCGCCACGAACGGCACCTCCGGCCGTTCGGCCAGGGCCTCCCCCACCGCCGTGAGGTTCGCCGGCGCCACCACCATCCACAACAGCGCCCGGGACCGCACCCCGACGGCGTCGGTGGCCACGTCCAGGTCGAAGAACAGCACCCCCGACCCCACCAGCTCGTCCATCCGACGGCGCACCGTCGTCTCGTGCCAATGGGTCACCGCGGCCAGCCGCCGGTAGGTGGCGCGCCCGTCCTCGGCCAGGGCCCGCACCAGCGGCCAGTCGGCGTCGTGGAGGGCGACCGGCCGGTTCCCCGACCCCTTCTGGGGCTCCGCCCCGCCCCGCCCGTCCGGCCCGTCCGACCCGTCCGACGGGTCCGGCACCGGACGCAGGCGATCGATCTCCTCGGCCGTCAGGGCGGCGACGCCCGGGGCCAGAGCGCGGCCGGGGGTGAACAGGTGCAGGAGGCAGTACGCCTCCAGGCCGACCACCTGTCGGCCCGCCGACAGCTGCCCGAGGAGCAACGGTGCCGGCTCCCGGCTGCCATGCGACCGGATGGTGCTGAAGATCTCGGTGCCGCCGGACGTCAGCTGCACCCACGCCGTCTCCGGCCGGCGGGCCAGCTCGGTGGCCACCGCCATCGAGGTCCCCGGGGTGCACCGGATCCGGACCGCCCAATCCGAGCGGCCCAGCCGCTGGCTGTCCAGCTGCCCCACCACCCGCACCACGCCGGCGTCGCGGAGGGTCCGGTAGCGGCGGGCGACCGTCTGCTCCGACGCGCCGAGCACTTCGGCCAGCAGGCTGAACGGGGCCCGGGCGTCGACGTAGAGGGCGTGGATGATCCTGTAGTCGAGATCGTCGAGCCTGGTGGCTACCACGGGAAAACGCTACCTCAGTGGAGAAATCCGGCAGGGTGGTCGAAAAGTGTGGAAGCTCCTCAGCCGGACCTGCAGGCTGTGATCATGAACCAGCAGGTCAGCACGGCCAAGGTCGGCACAGCCAAGGTCAGCACAGCCCAGGTCATCACAGCCAAGAAGTGGTGGACCCTGGCGGCGGTGTGCGCGGCCACCTTCATGCTGCTCCTCGACATCACCATCGTCATCGTCGCTCTGCCGGACATCCAGGCCGGGCTGCACACCAGCTTCAGCGGGGTGCAGTGGGTGGTCGACGCCTACGCCCTCACCCTCGCCTCGGTCCTCCTCACCGCCGGCTCCCTGGCCGACCGCTACGGCCGTCGCCTCCTGTTCAGCATCGGCCTCGTCGTCTTCACCGTCGGGTCCCTCCTCTGCGGGGTGGCCCAGACGTCGCTCATGCTCATCCTGTCCCGCAGCGCCCAGGGAGTCGGCGGCGCCATCCTCTTCGCCACCTCCCTCGCCCTGTTGGCCCAAACCTTCCACGGCAAGGAGCGGGGCGTCGCCTTCGGGATCTGGGGCGCCGTCACCGCCGTCGCCACCGGTCTCGGCCCGGTGCTCGGCGGCATCATCACCACAGGCATCGGCTGGCGGGCCATCTTCCTCGTCAACCTGCCGATCGGGGTGGCCGCCCTGGCCGTCACCCGCTGGCGGGTCGACGAGTCGAAGACCCCCAACGCCGCGCGGCCCGACTGGGCGGGCTTCGTCGTCCTGACCGCCGGCCTGGTCAGCCTCGTCTACGGCCTCATCCGCGCCGGCGAGATCTCCTGGACCGACACGGGGACCATCACCTGCCTGGCCATCGCCGCCGTGCTCCTCGTCGCCTTCGTCTTCGTCGAGCGACGGGCCGTCCATCCGATGTTCGACCTCAGCCTCTTCCGCATCCCCACCTTCGACGGCGGCCTCGCCTCCGCCTTCGCCATGAACGGGTCGCTCTTCGCCATGCTCTTGTACCTGGTCCTCTACCTCCAGGACGACCTCGGCTACTCGGCCCTCGGCACCGGTGTCCGGCTCCTCACCATGACCGCCGGCAGCCTGGTCGCCGCCACCATCGCCGGTCGGCTGTCCAGCCACATGCCCGTCCGCTGGCTCATCGGTCCCGGCCTCGTCCTCGTCGGCGTCGGCCTCCTCCTCATGGGCGGGTTGACCGGCACCAGCAGCTGGACCCACCTGATCCCCGGCTTCGTCGTCGCCGGCATCGGCAGCGGCATGGTCAACCCCCCGCTTGCCTCCACCGCGGTCGGCGTCGTCCCACCCCAACGCTCCGGCATGGCCTCGGGGGTCAACACCACCTTCCGCCAGATCGGCATCGCCACCGGCATCGCCGCCTACGGGTCGATCTTCGCCTCCACCCTCGAGCACCACCTCCGCAATGCCCTCGCCGGCACCCCCGCCCTCGGCCAGCACCTCTCGGCCGTGGCGGCCGCCATCCAGCAGGGCGAGGCGGGCCGGGCCCTCGCCGAGGTCCCCCCCGCCCTCCGGCCCACCCTGGTCGACGCCGTCCACTCCAGTTTCGCCAGCACCCTCAACATCCTCCTGGTCGTCAGCGCCGTCCTCGCCCTCGTCGGCGCCGTCTGCGCCTTGACCCTCATCCGGTCCAAGGACTTCGTCGCCTCCCATCGGCCGGCCCCCGACCCCCGACCGGCCGAGCCGGAAGGGGCGGCCGCGATCCCTCGCTGAACGCGCCACCCTCCGTGGACGGAGGGCCCCGGGGCCGTCACCCCCTGAAGCGGCGGCACACTGAGGGGGTGAGCTCCGCCCGTCGACGTCGGTGGCCCCTCGTCGGCCGCCACCGGTGGCCGGTCGTGGTGGCCGCCCTGGCCGCCCTGCTCGTCGGCTACGTGGTCGTCACCGTCGTCTTCTTCCTCCGCCCCAGCCTCGGCTCGGTCTCCCGGCCCCAGGCCGTGGTGGTCCTCGGCGGCTACGGCGACCGTCTCGCCCAGGGCGTCGCCGAGGCCCGGGCCCATCCCGGCAGCGTCCTCGAAGTGTCGGTACCCGGCCCGTGCCCCCGGGTGGCCGGCATGGCCGTCCACTGCTTCCGGCCCGACCCGCAGTCCACCCAGGGCGAAGCCCGGGCCATCGCCCACCTGGCCAGCGCCCACCACTGGGACCGTCTCCTGGTGGTCGCCGGCACCACCCAGGTCTCACGGGCCGACCTGCGGATCGGGCGCTGCTACCACGGCGAGATGGCCTTCGCCGACGTCGACCCCCAGGGGATTGGCTCCTGGCTGCACTTCATCGCCTACGACCAGGCCGCCCTGGCCAAAGCGGTCGCGTGGCAATGGGGCTGCTAGGGCGCCCGTAGGGGGCCGGCAGGGCGCCTGGTCGCGACCTGATAGGAGCGGGCCGTGTATCAAGCGCCCGCCCAGCCACTCGAAACGGCAACCGGACAGCAGGGCGCGTCCGGGCCGAACGACAGGAGCCGGCATTCCATGCACGGACGAATCGTCCATGTACGTTCCCTGACGCCTGAGGACGAAACGGCTTGGAAGGCCCTGGCGGCCCGGGCGGTCGAGCCCAACCCTTTCTACGAGCCCGCCTGCGTCGTGGCGGCGGCCACCCACCAGACGTTCGGTGACGAGATCTCCATGGTCTTCGCCGAGGAGGACGGCCGCTTCTTCGCCGCCTTCCCCATCCGGCACCTCCACCGCTGGCGCAACTTCCCGTACCCGTTCGTCGTCACCCAGGTCCGCCGGATGATCTACTGCGGCACCCCCCTCGTCGACCCCGAGCGGGCCGAGGAGGCCGTGGGTGCCGTGCTCGACACCCTGGCCGACGACCGTCGCCTCACCCGGGGCCGCGTGCTGATCATGCAGCAGCTGACCGAGGGCGGCCCGGCCGACCAGGCGGTCAAGGCCGCGGTCCGGGCCCGCCGGCTGGCGGTCACGACCTACGAGTCCTGGGAACGCGGCGTCGTCAACCGTCGAGCGACCTCCGACTACGAGAGCCTCCAGAGCCGCAAGGACCGGGCCGAGCTCCGCCGCAGCCGTCGCCGGTTCGCCGACCTGCTCGGGTCGGAGCCCGTGCTCGTCGACCGCTCGGACGACCCCGCGGCGGTCGACGACTTCATCGCCATGGAGGCAGCCGGGTACAAGAGCGAGAACAACGTGGCCGTGGCCACCGTCGAGGGGGAATCGGAGTACCTCAAGGCCATGTGCGCCGGTTTCGCCTCCGAAGGGCGCTTGCGGCTCTACAGCCTCGAAGCCGGCGGCCAGAACCTGGCGATGCAGATGATGGTCGACGGCAGCCACGGCGGCATCTTCGCCGTGAAGACGACCTACGACGAGCAGTACTTCCGGCAGGCCCCCGGCGTCCTCCTCCACCTCGAGGCCATGCGGCTCTGCCACGAGACCTCGGACGCCGACTGGATCGACACCTGCTCCTCCCCCGAGTTCACCCTCCTCCTCCGCCTCTACCCCGACCGCCGGCGCATCACCTCCTACTTCGTCCCCCTCGGGCGGAACCCCCTCGACCGCCTCGCCGTCCGGCTGTTCATGGCCCTCCAGCCCATCCACCACCGGATCGTCCACGCCATCGGGTCCGGGTCCGCCCGAACGACCAAGCCTGCCCGGAACCCGGGCCGCCGCCCGGCCCCGACGGCCTCCGCAGCCGACACCGGAGGCAACGCCGCAGCCGTCGCACCGTCGGCCCCCACCGGGACCCAGCTGGTGGCGACCCGCACCTGACCGTGACTGGCTGACCGGCTGGCTGACCCGGCTGACTCCCTAACCGGGCTGCAACCCGGTGGCACCTAATTTCTTCCGTAAAGGTGCAGTAAAAGAGGTTGACCGACCCCGGCTCGCTATGTATCTTGTCCGCAGGGACGGAAGCATTGATCTGCAGGCGGTATCTGGTCGCCTACGCCTGCAGGGAGCGAGGGCGAAACCGACCTTCCCGATGAAGCCTTGGTAGCGGAGACCGAGGCCCGAGTCAGGAGCGGACAGGTCGGATGGATATCGTGGACTCCTTGCGCCGTGAGCGCATGGATGTGGAAGCTCGTTTGCAGGTGGTAGCCGACCCAGCACCAACCGCCGGGCAACGGGTCCTGGTCGTCGACGGCAACCTGATGACGGCCGAGGCCATCGTCCTGGCCTTGAGCCAGACCGGGTTCTCGGCCCGGTTCGCCCTTCCGGTCACTGTCGAGCACGTCCGGGACCTCATCGGCTGGGAGCCCGGCCTGGTCCTCATCGATCTCGACTCGGTCGACCCGTCGACCTGCCTGGAGTGCATCGAGATCCTGCACGACGCCGGCGTGCCCACGGCGATCGTCGCCGGCAAGGAGGACGCCCTCCTCGTCGGGCAGTGCGTCCAGATGGGCGCGGCGTCGGTGGTGGACAAGGGTTCGACCCTGAACGAGCTCCTCGGCGTGGTCGTCCGCCTGCTCGCCGGCGAGACCCTGCTGACCGACGAGCTGCGGCAGCGGCTCACCGAGCCGTACCAACGGGAGACCCGGGCCAAGCGGGCCAGCCTCGCCCCCTTCGAGGTGCTCACCGAGCGCGAGAAGTACGTGCTGTCCGAACTGATGGACGGGCACTGCGCCGAGGACATCGCCCGGACGGCCTACGTCTCGATCTCGACCGTCCGGTCACAGATCAAAGCCATCCTGCAGAAGCTGGGCCTGAACTCCCAACTGGCCGTAGCGGCCATGGCCCGCCAAGCCGGCTGGACGTACACCGAGGCGACGGCGACCGAGGGCCTCGCTTCCCGGTCGGCGTAACGGCTCGACCAAGGACGCCGACCCGACGCGCTGGGCGATCACCCGTCGGACTTCCGGCGGGCGATGACGACATCCTGGTGGCTCAACGGCCGCTCGTGGCCGTCCCAGGAGCCTCGGTGGACGGCGACAACCCCCAAGCCCACCGACTCCAGCCGTTGGCGTGCCTCGGCCTCCCTGCACGTGATGGCCGGGCCGACCTGTCCAGCTCCCGGCGGCCGGGACTCGTTCCGGAGGTACCACGTCCCGAAGTAGGTGCCTCCGGGCCTGGTCACCCGGGCGGCCTCCCTGACGAAGTGGTCGAAGCCTCCGGGAGACAGCTGGAGGATCGACCCGAAGATGACGAAGTCGAAGGACCCGTCGGCGTACGGCAGGGGCGGCGGTGCGGCGGAGCCACCCGGGCCCTCCATGTCGATCTGCCGGAACCCGAACTGTGGGTACCGGCTGGTGATTGTGGCCTGGCACCACGCCGTGCCGTCGGGCCAGTCGTCGACCCCCTCGTAGTGGGCGTCCGCGGCGAGGTACCCCGTCAGCGGGATCCCGAGCCGACCCACCCGGCAGCCGATGTCGAGGACCCGGTCATGGGGGCTCAGGCCACCCAGGTCGACGAGGTGGCCCGAGAACTGCCGTCCGGCCTTCCTGAAGTCCCCGGGGACCTGGGACCGAAGCGACCACGGCGGCACCGGGATGCCCCGTCGGCGGTCCTGGGCGTCGTTGACCCGGCGGGTGACCGGACGGCCGACGGCCTTCAACGGCGTTCGTACCCATCGTTGCGACATCGACGTCGTCATCGGGGGCTCAGATGACCACTTGGCGCCGGGCGGTCTGCAGCTGGCGCCATTCCAGGTCTCGCTGGACCAGGGCGGGGGGGATCGGGCTGAGGTCGCTGCAGCGGACGAAGGTGGAGAGGGTGGTCCCGCGGGCGTCGGCGTCCAGGTTGTCGGGTCCCCGACCGTTCGTCAGGTCCTCCTCGCTGACCGTCTGGAAGTGCACCGTGAACAGCGTCTTGAGGGTCTCGTTGGGAACCGTCGAGTAGAGCTGGGCCGCCGACGCCAGGATGAGGCCGTCGGCCGGGCAGCTCACCCGCACTTCCGGATGGAGGTCGATGGGGTCGAGCGACCGAGGGTGGTCGAACAGGTCGGCCGCTGTGAACGGCTGCCCCAACCGGTGGGACTCACTCCACTCGTCGTAGTCGAAGTCGGCCGAGCTGTTCTGGACCGGCTGGTCCCAGTACACGGGGTGGAAGGCGAAGGTGGCGCTGGCGTCGAGGTCGTAGAGCGGCAGCAGCCAGTTCACCTGGCAGGGGGACGCGGCGTACCAGGTGTCGCGGTGGGGATGCTGCGGGAGGCCGAGGCCGTGGGCGATGAACCCCCGCCCGGTGGTGGCGGTGAGGGACGGGGTGCCGATGAACGTCGTCTCCGGGTCGCAGTCGAAGTTCCCCACCACCCGGCTCGCCAGGTCGACGACCAGACGACTGAAGTTCCGGGCCGCCGCCTTGAAGAGCACCGAGAATTCCGCTTCGGTCATCTGTTGCTGGGCCCACCACGGTTCAGGCCCGAGCATCTGCTCGATCACCCCCCGGGAGGCGGCACAGAACTCCGACGTGCTCGCCCGGGCGCCGTAGACGAAGACGTCACCCGAGAACAGGGCGGCCCGACGGACGTGGTCGGCGACCTCGGCGTTGACCAGGGAATGGACTATCGGCACGTATCGGTACTTTCTTCCAGCTCAGGGGGCGCCGGGGGGACACCCTGAAGGAAAGCCCCGGCGCGCCTCGCCATCACGCACTCCGTTGGGTAGAGCCTTCGTCCCTCAATCTGATACGGATTAGGAGAGTCGCTTTTTGCTTAGTCGATGTACAACTGTATTTTCCCATCAGCTGCTGCGGTCTCCCCGCGGGCAGCCGAACCGCCGTAATCCAGCCTGAGGACGTTCGGGACCAGGTTGCAGAAGGTTGCGAACTTGCCACCGTTGCGATCGAATTCGAACCCTTTTTCGGTTGACCGACAGCTAAATCTCAGATACCATTTTGCCTGGGTTCGACACAAAGATCCGTGGCCTTTTGATTGGTCGCCCTAGACCACGGGGAGTGAGAGGCGAAACCGGCTTACCCGAGCGGAGGCTGTTCCAGGTGCTGCGGCACTAGGGACCTGGGCAAGACGGGGTAGGCGGAATGTCATCGATCCAGCAGTTCGCAGTGGCGGCCGAGGCGGGGCCGCGAGCGCTCGTCGTGGACGACGATGTGCTCGCCGCAGATGCGCTCACCTCGAACCTACGGTCGTGCGGGTACCAAGCCCGCTTTCTGATGCCGGTGACGGAGTCCAGTCTCCGGGAGGCCCTCGGGTGGGCACCGGACCTCGCCGTCCTCGACACCGACCGCCTGGCCGACGAGCACGTCGCCAACCTGGTCACCATGCTCCAGGAGTGCGACGTCGCCGTCGTACTCGTCGCCGAGAACCCCGCGGCGATCGCCGGCGTGTCCGGGGTCCCCGTGGTGACCAAGGCCGCCTTGACCACCGGGCCGGCATCGGCCCACCGGGCCATCGCGTCTCACGGCCATCTGGCGGACGCCGGCGTTCCGGGTCCTCTTCCCCAGTGGACCCACGAGGTCGCCTGAACGGACCTCGTGGGCGCCCGGGGTGGGCGGCCATTCGGATGTATCAGGGCTCGTTTCCCCGGCTCGTTCTGGGGTGATAAGCGATGTGATGAGGCCTCCACGATCGCTACCGACCGCCGGTCCAGCCCAACGTGAGATCCCCGTGGTGGTGGCGACCATGCTGCCGCCCGAGGGCCCGAACGGCGTGCAGACCCATTTCGGCGAGCTCGTCAGCTACCTCGACCACCAGAACCTCCCCGTCCGTCTGATCACCCCCTTCAGTTTCGGGGGCGTGGCCCGGGACGCCACCTTCGCCGTCCGGCGACTGCTGGCCCCGGTCAGTGGCTCCGCCGACGTCGCCTGGTACCGGTTCGGACACCTCGTGTTCCTGCAGGAAGCCCTTCGCCGCCAGCTGGCCTCGGGGTCCGAGACCGTCGTCTACTGCCAGTGCCCGGTGTCGGCGCTGGCCGCGCTGCGGGCCCGGCGCCACCCACGGCAGAAGGTGGTCCTGGCCGTGCACTTCGCCGTGTCCCAGGCCGACGAGTGGGTGGGCAAGGGCCTCATCCCCCGAGACGGCCGGGTGTTCCGGTCGATCCGCCAGCTGGAGGCCGAGGTGTTCGCCAGGGTCGACGGGGTGGTGTTCGTCTCCGAGTCCGTCCGCCACGACCTGTGGGTCGGCGACCTCGGTGCTACCCCCACCGCTACCATCCCCAACTTCATCGCCGACCCGCCGGCTCCGGTCAGCCCGGCCATCCGGGCCGACCTCGTGAGCCTCGGCGGCCTCGAGCCCCGGAAGAACCACCGCTTCCTCGTCGACGTCCTCGGGGCCGCCCGCCAGCGGGGCCGGCAGTTCACCCTGGAGATCGCCGGGGAAGGCCCTGAGCGGCCGGCCCTCCTCGAGCAGGCCCGAACCCTCGGCGTGGGTGACCAGGTCCGCCTGCTCGGCCATGTCCCCCAGGGCAGCCGGTTGCTGCCGCACTACCGGGCCTACGCCCACTCGGCCAACAGCGAAGCCTTCGGCATGGCCCTGGTCGAGGCCATGGCCGTCGGCCTCCCCGTCCTGGCCCCGCCGGTGGGCGGCATCCCCAGCATCTTCAGTGACGCCGTCGAGGGGCGGTTCTGGCCCCTCGACGACCCCGACGCCGCCGCCGGCGTCCTGATCGACGTCCTCGACGACGAGCCGGTCCGGACGGCGATGGGGGCGGCCTCCCGCCGGCGCTACCTCGACTGCTTCGACACCCAGGCGGTCTGCCCGGTCCTCCACCAGTTCCTCACCGACCGGGTCAGCTGACCCGGGTCGGACACCCACCGTCTTGGAGAAGCGACAACCGATGCGAATCCTTCTCGTCCACAACCGCTACCGGTCGGCCTCCCCCAGCGGCGAGGACCGGGTGGTCGACCAAGAGCACGCCGCCCTCGTCGAGGCCGGCCACACCGTGCAGCGGTTCGAGCGGTTCAGCGACGACATCGCCGGGTTCTCGCCGGTCCGCAAGGCGCTCGTTCCGGCCAACGTCATCTGGAACCCCGACACGGGCCGGGCGATCGATGTCGCCCTCGACGAGTTCGAGCCCGACGTCGTCCACGCCCACAACCTGTTCCCCCTGATCAGCCCGGCCATCCTCACCGCCTGCCAGCGCAAGGGCATCCCGTCGGTGGTGACCTTCCACAATTACCGGCCGATCTGCCCTTCGGGGACGCTCTTCCGCGACGGCCGGCCATGCCGCCTCTGCGTCGACCAGCGGGTACCGGTGTCCGGGATCCGCCACGGCTGCTACCGGGACTCCCCCGCCGCCACCGTCCCCATCGCCATCGCCTCCACCGCCCAACGGACGGCGTGGCGCACCCTGCCGTCGGCGTACATCTTCTTGTCCGACGGCCAGCGCCGCGAGATGGACAGCCTCGGCCTCCCCATCGAACGGTGCTTCGTCAAGCCGAATTTCGTCCTCCCCAACCACGGCCCCCGACAGGCCGAACCGCTCGTCGTCTACACCGGCCGGTTCACCGAGGCCAAGGGGGTGGGCCTGCTGATGCGGGCGTGGGACCGCTTCCGGGCCAGCCGGCCCGAGAGCGGCCTGCGCCTCGCCATAGCCGGGTCCGGCCCCCTCGAAGCCGACCTCGAGCGGTGGGCCCGGACAACCCCGTCGGTGGAGCTGCCCGGCCTGCTCGACCGCGACGCCTGTGAAGCCCTGGTGAGGCGGGCCAGGGCGGTCATCGCCCCGTCCGAGTGGCCCGAACCCTTCGGGCTGGTGGTCCCCGAGGCCATGGCCGCCGGCGTGCCCCCTATCGCCGCCGCCCACGGCTCCTTCGTCGACCTGGTCGACGACGGTGTCGACGGCCTGCTCTACCAGCCCGGCAGCGCCGCCGCCCTGGCGGAGCGGTTCGGCCAGGTCGACGACGACCCGGCGCTCTTCGACCAGCTGGGCCAGGAGGCCAAGCGGACGTTCGCCCGCCGCTTCGGGGCGTCGACCAACGTCGCCGAACTGGAGGCCATCTACCGGTTCGCCGTCGCCCACCGGCGCGACGAGACCCGGGCCCGCCGGGCCACCATCTCGAGGCCCACCCCGAAGGCCGGACGGAACGCCACCCCGAAGGCCGCATCGATGCCACCGGCGCCGGCAGCCGCCCGGCCGGCGGCCGGCAATGTCGCCGCCCGGCCGGCGGCCGGCCATGTCGCCGCCCGGCCGGCGGCCGGCCATGTGACCGAGATGGGGACAGCGGCCTCCGAGGGATCCGTCGCCGCCTTCTGGGAGTCCCAGCCGTGCGGCGACTGGATGGTCGGTGGCCTCGCCGAGCGGTACCACCAGGACTACACACGGTTCTTCGAGGACTACGACCGCTTCCGCTACGGCATGGAGTCGCACATTCCGGGGTGCCTGGACCGGCTCGACCTGCAGGGCAAGCGGGTGCTCGAGATCGGGCTGGGCCAAGGGGCCGAGTCCGAGCAGCTCATCCGTCGGGGGGCCGTCTGGACCGGCCTCGACCTCACCGAAGAGGCCGTCGGACGGGTCCGGACCCGGCTCGACCACCGGGGGCTGCCGTACGAGGGCATCATCCGCGGATCCGCGGTGGACATCCCGGTGGCCGACGACCACTTCGACCTGGTCTTCTCCCATGGCGTCCTCCACCACGTGCCCGACATCCTGTCGGCCCAGCGCGAGATCCACCGGGTCCTCCGCCCCGACGGCCGGTTGGTGGCGATGCTGTACGCCCGCCATTCCCTCAACTACTGGGTCTCGATCGCCGTGCTCCGGCGGGCCGCCGTCCTGGCCGCCGCACCGCTGCCCCGCGCCCCAGGTGGCCTCCTCGGTGACCACCTGGCGAACGCCCGCCGGGAAGGGCTCTTCCAGTACCTCCGCCTGGAGCGGTTCACCCACGCCAACACCGACGGCCCGGACAACCCGTTCGCCCGGGTCTACGACCGCCGGCGGGTGGAGCAGGACTTTCCCCTGTTCGCTCTCACCGGCTCCCGCAAGTGGTTCATGCACGCCCCGCCCCTGCCGGTCCACCGGCTCCCCGGGGCCAAGTACCTCGGATGGCACCTGTGGGTGGAGCTCACCCCCAAGGCCGCCCCGTGCCCTGCCCACCCGGTCCCGGCGGCCGACGACGTCGACAGCGGGGCCACAGACAACCTCGTCACCAGCCAGTTCTGATGTATCAAGCCGGCTCCTGATCGCTCTTTCTCACGTACACGGCACCCTTGCCCACCACTGAGCGCCGCTCGGAGGTGCCGGTCACTCCGGGTGGGGAGGTCCCGAACGGGACGCGACCGACAGCGACGAAAGGAAAGCAATGGAGGATGAGATTCGCCAGATCCTGGCCACCCACGGCCGGATCCCCGTCGACATCGCAGGCCTGTCGGACGACGACGACCTGTTCGAAGCCGGGATGACCTCTCACGCCAATGTCAACGTGATGCTGGCCCTCGAGGACGCCTTCGACTTCGAGTTCCCCGAAGCCATGCTCCGGCGGAGCACCTTCTCCTCGGTGGCCTCCATCCGCGACGCCATCGCCGAGCTGACCGGGGTAGCGGTGCCGTCATGACCACTACCAGCATGACCACTCCCAGCAGCATGACCACCGCCAACATCGGCCGGCAGGTCCAGGACCTGCCGAAGCGGGCCGCCGCCATCGCCAGCGAGATCGCCGGCCCGGCGTCCGACGACGTCGACCGCGAGGCCCGGTTCCCCGTCGAGGCCATCAGTGCCCTGCGGGCCGAGGGGCTCCTGTCCCCGCTGGTCCCGACCCACTTCGGGGGCGCCGGCGCCGACCTCGCCACCGTGGGGGCCGCCACGGCCGCCCTGGCCCGGCACTGCGCCTCCACCGCCATGGTCTACGCCATGCACAACCTGCAGGTGGCCTGCCTCGTCCGGCACCCGCTGAACGACCGGCTGGAGGACTACCTCCGCGACCTGGTGGCCAACCAGTACCTCCTGGCGTCGGCCACCACCGAGCTCGGCACCGGCGGCGACACCCGGTCCAGCATCTGCGCCCTCGAACGGGAGGGGGGCCGGTTCCGCCTGGAGAAGCAGGCGCCGGTGATCTCCTACGGCGAGTACGCCGACGGTATCCTCGCCACCTGCCGGCAGGGCCCCGACAGCCCGCCCAACGACCAGGCCCTGGTGCTGTGCACCGCCGAGGAGACCCAGCTCCAGCCGCTCAGCGGGTGGGACACCCTCGGCCTGCGGGGCACCTCCAGCAAGGGCTTCGCCCTGCAGGCCCAGGGACCGGAGGCCAACGTCCTCCCGACGCCCTTCGCCGACATCTCGACGCAGACCATGCTCCCGGTGTCCCACATCCTGTGGGCCCACGTCTGGCTGGGCCTCGCCACCGAGGCCTTCGACCGGGCCCGGCGCAGCGTGCAGTCCGAGGCCCGGAAGAGCCCCGGGTCCACGCCGCCCTCCGCCCTCCGCCTGGCCGAGCTGGCCGTGGTCTACGAGAAGCTGTCCGGGCTGGTCCACGGGGCCACCCGCAACTTCGAGGAGGTGGCCGACAACGAGGAGACGCTCTCCCGGCTGAGCTTCACCACCAGCATGAACTCCCTCAAGGTGGCCTCGTCCACGATGGTCGTGGAGATCGTCGGGGCCGCCATGGGGATCTGCGGGATCAACGGCTACCGCCAGGACTCCCAGTACACGATGGGCCGACTGCTGCGGGACGCCTACGGCGCCTCCCTGATGGTCAACAACGACCGCATCCTGGCCAACAACGCCCAGCTCCTGCTCATGAACCGAGGGATGGCATGACGATCGACAGTGTCCTCACCGACGAGGTGGCCAACCCGTACCAGGAGTTCCGGACCGCCCTGTTCGACCACGGGGTCCTCTTCGACACCGGCGTGGCCGGCGTCTACGGGTACTCCGCCACCTACCAGCGCATCGTCGCCGCCCTGGACGCCCTGGTGAACGACCTGGGCCGCACAGGCTTCGAGGCCGTCCACTTCCCCCCCATCCTCGTCCGGCCCACCTTCGACCGGACCGGCTACCTGCACTCGTTCCCCGACCTCATGGGCTCGGTCCACGTCTTCCGGGGTGGCGACCGTGAGCACCGCGAGCTGTCCCGGCGCTACGAGGAGCAGGAGGACTGGCCGGCCCTCCTCGAGCCGGCCGAGGTCGTCCTGAGCTCCGCCGCCTGCCACTCGCTCTACCCGCTGTGCACCGGCCGGCTGGAGGAGGGTGGACGGTACTTCGAGATCCAGAACTGGTGCTTCCGGCACGAGCCCAGCGTCGACCCGGCCCGGATGGTGGCCTTCCGGATGCACGAGCTCGTCTACGTCGGCGAGCCCGAGGAGGCCCAGCGCTACCGGGACACCATGCTCCCCCAGGGGGTCCAGATGCTGGCCGACCTCGGCCTGCCGATGGACGTCGTCCCGGCCAACGACCCGTTCTTCGGCCGGTTGGGCAACATCCTGGCGTCGGCCCAGCTCGAGGACAACCTGAAGCTCGAGGGCGTCACCCCGATCTGCTCGGCGGAGAAGCCGACCGCCATCATCTCGGGGAACTGCGCCCGCGACCACTTCGGCGAGCCCTTCGAGATCGAGACCTCCACCGGTGAGGTGGCCCACAGCTCCTGTGTCGCCTTCGGCATCGACCGCATCGCCCTGGCGCTCCTCCACCGGCACGGCCTCGACCCCGCCGGCTGGCCCATCGACGTCCAGCGCAGGTTGTGGGCATGAGGCACCAGCTGCTGCCCATCGATCCGGACACCTACACCTCCCACCACCTGCACGCCGGTGAGGTCGACTGGGCGGAGACCAACTGCGCCACCGACATGTGGATCGAGATCCTCCACTCCTGGGGGCTCGACCCGGTGGCCGGCCTGGCCTTCACGGTCGGCACCGACTTCGACGGTGAGCAGTGGACCATGTTCACCTACCCCGAGGAGGACCTCCGGCTCCTCTACGGGATCGAGGTCAACGAGCTCAACGTGTGGCGGCCCCTGGTCGACCACCTGGAGGACCAGCTGCGCCTCGGCCACGCCGTCCCGGTCGACGTCGACGCCTTCTACCTCCCCGACACCGTCGGCGTCACCTACGGGCTGGCCCACCAGAAGACCACCATCGCCGTCCAGATGCTCGACCGCGACCGTCGCGCCCTCGGCTACTTCCACAACGCCGGCTACGCCGAGCTGAGCGGCGAGGACTTCGACGCCATCCTGCACCTCGGCGCCCACGCCGACCCCATGGCGGTGGCCATGCCGCCCTACGCCATGGTGGTCCGCTTCGACGGCGTCTACGAGCGCAGCGACCTGGTCGACCGCACCCGGGACCGCCTGACGGTCCACCTCCGGCGGCGACCCGTCGAGAACCCCGTCACCCGGTTGGCCAAGCGCATGACCGAGGACCTGCCGGCCATCGCCGCCGGCGGCATGGACGCCTTCCACCGCTACGCCTTCGGCAGCTGCCGTCACCTCGGCGCCAACGGGGAGCTCGCCGCCACCTTCGTGGAGTGGCTCGCCACGAAGGACCCGACCACCAGGACCTGTCCGAGGCCGTCTCGTGGTACCGGACCGTGTCCACCGGGGCCAAGGCCGCCGAATTCACCCTGGCCCGGGCGGCCAGGGGACGGGCCGTCGACCTCGGTCCCGTCATGGAGCCCTTGGCGGACGCCTGGGAACGGGCGGGCGCTCTGCTGGCCCGGCGGTATGGCGGCTGACCCTTCGTCGAACGGTCAGGCGACGCCAGGGGGGGCGCATCGGTGGCCGACCAGGGTCCGGGCCTGGGAGCGGGTCGACGCGACCGGTGGCAAGCCGGCGATGTCGGCCAGGCACCGAGCCGGGCTGACCCTGGCGGACCAGGGCGTGTCGTCCTTGTCCAACTTTGCCGTCGGCGTGGTCGTGGCCCGCCTGTCCGGCCCGGTCGGCCTCGGGGCCTTCTCCCTGGCCTATGCCGCCTGGCTCCTCCTGGCCAGTATGCACCGCTCCCTCATCACCGATCCGATGGCCATCGAGGGCGACGTCCGTCAGGCCAATCCCCGGGACGCCATCGGCCGGGGGGCCGGGTCCGAGCTCATCCTCGGCCTGGCGGCCGCCGTGGCCTTCGCCGCCGTCGGGGGCATCCTCTACGCCTTCGACCAGCAGGCCTTCGGTATCGCCCTGATCGCCGTCGCCCCCTGCCTGGTCTTCCTCCTGCTCCAGGACTACTGGCGGTGGGTCGGCTTCATGTCGGCCCGGCCCGCCAAGGCGCTCGCCAACGACCTCGTCTTCGACCTGGTTCAGGCGTTGGCCTTCGGCGCGGTCTTCGTCTCCCATTCCCGTGGCGCACCGGCCGCCCTGTGGGCCTGGGGTGCCGGCGCCCTCGCCGGGGCCATCTTCGGCCTCTTCCAGTTCCGCCTCGTCACCCGCCCGGGTCGCCGGTGGCGGCCGGCCCAGACCGTCCACGACATCTTCCGGTCCCTCGCCGAAGGCTGGACCCTGCTCCGCCGTCACTGGCACGTCGGCCGGTGGATCGCCGCCAACTCCCTCATGACCTGGGGCTCTACCCAGGCCTACGTCATGATCGTCGGCTTCATCCTCGGCCCGGCGGCCCTCGGGGGGCTGAACGCCGCCCAGACGCTGGTGACCGGACCGTCGATGGTCCTGATCCAAGCCGGCGGCAGCATCGGGCTGCCCGAGGCGTCCAAAGCCTTCGCCGAACGAGGCTGGCCGGGCCTCTTCAAGGTCTCCCGCCTGGTCACCGCCTTCGGCGTGATCAGCGTGGCCGCCGGCATCGTCGTCGTCATCGTGGCCGGTGACCGCCTGCTCTCCCTCATCTACGGCCCCAAGTTCGGCGCCTACCAGACCACGGCCGTCCTGTTCGGGGTGGCCCAGGCCATCTCGGTGGCCGGCCTCGGCTGCATCCTCGTCCTGAAGGCCACCCGGAACACCCGGGACCTGGTGTGGACGGTGGCCTGCGGCCTGGTCGTCTCCACCGTCGGCGTCGCCTTCCTCACCACCAAGTTCGGCGTCAACGGCGCCGCCGTCGCCTCGATCGCCACCGCGACCGTCGGGATGATCGGCATCCGGTGGTTCCAGCACCGGACCTATCGGGCGGCCAAGGCGGCGGGCACGGTCCCCGGCCCCGGCCCTTCTGTGCACCGCTCCACCCTCGACGTCGCCCAACCATCGCCGGCCGGCGCCGACCTGGCCGTCCAGACCTCAACCCCATGACGCCGTCCACCACCCTCGAAGGTGCCCGGACCCGGGCAGGCTCCACAGGAGGCCCCATGACCACCCCGATCTGGTTCGGTCCCACCGACCGCCCCCTCTTCGGCTTCTTCCACACCCCCGCCGGCGGTGCCGGGCGGGCCGGAGCGGTCATCTGCCCGCCGTTCGATCGGGACTACCTGCACGGCCACTACGCCCTCCGCCTCCTGGCGGAGCAGCTGGCGGACCAGGGCATCTCGGTCGTCCGGTTCGACTACGACGGCACCGGCGACTCGGCGGGCTCGCCCGACGACCCCGACCGGGTGGCCTCCTGGCTCGGGTCCGTCGAGGCCGCCCTGGACGTCGTCAGGGACGCCGGGGCGACCACCACGGTGCTCATCGGGATGCGCATCGGCGCCACCCTCGCCGGAGAGGTCGCCGCCCGGCTCGGCAACGTGGACGGCCTGGTCCTGTGGGACCCGGTCGTCTCCGGAAAGGCCTACCTCACCGAGCAGCGAGCCCTCAACGCCCTCAGCTTCGGCGACGTCCCCACCGCGGACGACGGGTCCGTCGACACCCCCGGCAGGCGCTTCGACGCGACCACCGTCGCCGACCTCCGGGATGTCGACCTGACCACGACGGCCGGGCCCCTCGCCAAGCGCGTCCTGGTCATGGCCCGCCCCGAGAAGCCCGCCAACCGCCTGGCCAAGCGGCTCGACCTTCCCCACGTGGACTGGTCGGAGGCCACCGGCCAGGCCGGGCTCATGGACACGGGCTCCCCCAACCAGATCCTCCCCCTAGACGACATCGCCGCCGTCGCCGACTGGGTCTCGTCGGTGGTCCCGGACCGCACCCAGCCGGTCGTCGTCCCGCCGGCGGCCGCCGATGCCGTCGTCGGCCGGACCCCCCAGGGCACCGCCATCGTGGAGACCCCCGTCGCCCTCGGCCCCGCCGGCCTCTTCGGGGTCGTCACCGACGCCCCCGGCCGGACCGCCGGGCCGACCGCCGTGTTCTTGAACGTCGCCAACGAGCACCGGCTCGGGCCCGCCCGCCTCTGGGTCGACCTGGCCCGCCGGTGGGCGGAGTCCGGCATCCGTTCGGTCAGGGTCGACCTCAGCGGGCTCGGGGACAGTCCGACGCGCCACCCGGACCAGCGGCGGTTCGTCACCCGGGCCCCCGAGGCCTTCGACGACGTCATCGACATCTGTCGGGCCGTCTCGCCGGCCGACCCCGGCAACGTCGTCCTCTTCGGGCTGTGCGCCAGCGCCTACCAGGCGCTCGACAGCGCCTTCGACGTCGTCCCCCGGGGGGTGGTGTCCGTCAACCCCATCCTCTCCTTCCTGCCCCCCGAGATCGCCGCCGGATCCGACCTCGATCCGCGGCGCCACGTCGCCATCGTGCGGAACACGGCGATGCAGTCGTTCCACGGCACCGGCCGGCTCTCGGTGCTCCGCGACAAGTTCCCCCGGCTGGCCGTCCACGGCCGGGAGGTGGCGGAGAGCCTGGAGGCCCTCATGGCCCCTCCGCAGCGACGCCCGGCGGCCTGGCTGAAGAAGCTCACCACCTCCGGCGTGGACGTCCTGGTGATCTGCGGCGACCGGGAGGCCCGGCCCATCAAGCTCAGTGGTACCGCCTGGTCGTTCCGGCGCCTGACCCGGACCGGGCGCTACCGCCTCGAGCTCATCCGGGGCCTCGAGCACGGTCTCCTGATCGCCGATCAGCGGGCCCACGTCGCCCAGCTCATGTCCGACCACATGGCCGCTCTCGCCAGCCGCCCGGTGCCGACGGCCGACGCCGGCTTCTCGCTGGCCGGTGCCGGCACCCCGCCGCAGCCACGGCGGCTACCCCCGGCCAAGGTCTTCCTGGCCTAGGCCCTGCGGGGGACCGAGTAGTGATCAGGGCGTCGACCTTGGTCATTTGCTGGGTCTCAGCCACGGGAGAATCGCCCTGATCAGGGAGAAGGGGACGGGGGATCGGCGAATTGCCAGGCCGTCTACCTGCATGTTTGCCAATTCTCCGTAGGCTGGGACGGAGCGAAGCCCCGAGGTCTTCCCCCGAGACCCCGATCGAGCCCCGGCCGAGCCCCTTTGGGGCCCTCATGGACCCCTCGCCGGCCCTCGGTCGGGCCCGGTCGACGCCGCCGGGAGATGTATCACGGCGGCCCTCCGGCACTCGGTTCATCGAGACACCCGAACACCCGGGTGCCCGGAGCTCAGCCAGGCATCGCGACCCGACGCCGTGGCGACGTTGAGGGAGAAAGCATGAAGGTTGCCGTCTTCGGACTTGGCTACGTCGGAACCGTGACCGCCGCCGTTCTCGCATCCAACCGGCACGACGTCTGGGGTATCGACGTCGACGGCGGCAAGGTCCACGCCATCAACAACGGGCAGAGCCCCGTGATCGAGCCGGGCCTCCGGGCGCTGGTGTCGGCCGCCGTGTCCAACGGCCGGCTTCGGGCCACCACAGACGTCTACGACGCCGTCGACGGCGCCGAGCTCTCCCTGATCTGCGTGGGGACCCCGTCGTCGTCCAACGGCAGCACCAACCTCGACTTCGTGAAGGCCGCCGTCGCCGGCATCGCCGACGCCTTCGCCGCCGGGGCCACGAGCCCCACCGGGCACCACGCCGTGGTCGTCCGGTCGACCGTGCCCCCCGGCACCGTCGACGAGGTGGTCACCCCCCTGATCCGCAGCCGTCTCGGCCAGGCGACCGTGGAGGTCGGCACCGGGATGTGCCCGGAGTTCCTCCGCGAGGGGTCGGCCATCGCCGACTTCTACGAGACGCCGCTGACCGCCCTCGGCACCGGCGACGAGCGGGTGGCGGCGACCATCCAGCGCCTGTTGGACTTCCTCTCCGAGCCGGTCCGCGTGGTCGAGACCCGGACGGCGGAGGGCCTGAAGTACGCCTGCAACGCCTTCCACGCCACCAAGGTGTCGTTCGCCAACGAGATGGGCCGGCTGTTCCGGCAGCTCGACGTGAACTCGCGAGAGGTGATGGACCTGTTCTGCCAGGACACCAAGCTGAACATCTCCTCCACCTACCTGGCCCCGGGGTTCGCCTTCGGCGGGTCCTGCCTCCCGAAGGACCTCCGCTCCCTCCTCTACCTGGCCCGGATGAACTCGATCGACCTCCCGCTGCTGTCGGGGACGCTGGCCACCAACTCGCTGTCGGTCAGTGACGTCATCAACCGGGTGCTCGCCACCGACGCCCAGTCCATCGCCCTGCTGGGGCTCAGCTTCAAGATGGACAGCGACGACCTACGGGAGAGCCCCTACGTCGACCTGGCCGAGACCCTGATCGGCAAGGGCTTCGACGTCCGGATCTTCGATCCGCTGGTCGACACCTCCAAGCTGGTGGGGGCCAACCTGAACTACGTCATGACCAAGCTGCCGCCGGTGCGCCGGGCGATGCTGCCCAGTGCGGCCGAGGCCCTCCACGGGGCCGACCTGGCTCTGGTGTCGAGCTCCCACCCGCAGGTGGTGCGGGCCCTCCTGGCGGACCCGCCGCTCACCGTCATCGACCTGAGCGGCCGCCTCGGCCACGAGGTCGAGGCCCTCTCGAACTACCAGGGGGTGGCGTGGTAGCGCGGCCGCCGCGGGCCCACATCATCGTCCAAAACCTGCCGGTCCCCTTCGACCGTCGGGTGTGGCTGGAGTGCCGTTCCTTGACGGCCGCCGGCTACCGGGTGTCGGTGGTGTGCCCCCGAGGCCCCGGCGACCCCGGCGAGGAGGTCATCGAGGGGGTCACCCTCTACAAGTACCGCCCGCCGACCACCGGTACCGGAAAGGCGGCGTTCTTCTGGGAGTACGCCTACTCCTTCGTCGCTACCGCCTGGCTCACCCTGCGGGCCTTCCGGCGTGATCGCTTCGACGTCCTCCAGGCCTGCAACCCGCCGGACATCTTCTGGCCGCTGGCCCTCGCCCTGCGGCCCTTCGGCGTCCGGTTCGTCTTCGACCACCACGACCTCTGCCCTGAGCTCTACGAGTCGAAGTTCGACAACCGCACCTCCGCCCTCTACCGGGGCCTCCGCTTCCTCGAGCGGCGTACCTTCCGCAGTGCCCACCGGGTCACCTCCACCAACGAGTCCTACCGGGCCATCGCCATCCGCCGGGGAGGGAAGCGTCCCGAGGACGTCACCGTCGTCCGCACCGGGCCGAACCCCGAGCGGCTGCGGGCCGGCCAACCCGACGCCGAGCGCCGCCGGGGCCGTGACCACCTGGTGGCCTACATCGGGGTGATGGGCGCCCAGGACGGCGTCGACCTGGCCGTGCGGGCGGTGGACCACATCGTCCACCACCTCGGCCGCCACGACATCAGCTTCACCTTCATGGGTGGCGGGGAGTCCTACGACGAGCTCCGGGCCCTCAGCACCGAGCTCGGTGTCGACGACTACCTGGAGTTCACCGGCCGGGTCCCCGACGAGGTCGTCACCGACGTCCTGTCCACCGCGGCCGTCGGGCTCTGCCCCGACCCGAAGAACCCGCTCAACGACGTCTCCACCATGAACAAGACCATGGAGTACATGGCCTACGGCCTCCCCGTGGTGGCCTTCGACCTCCACGAGACCCGGGTGTCGGCGGCCGACGCCGCCGTCTACGCCCAGCCCAACGAGGTCCCGGCCTTCGCCGAGCTGTTGGTGGAGCTGATCGACGACGAGCCCCGCCGCCGGGCCATGGGCGCCCTGGGGCGCCGCCGGGTCGAAGAGGTGCTGTCGTGGACACACCAGAAGGACGGCTACATCCGGGTGTTCGACGACCTCACCGGGACGGTCCGGGCCTCAGCCCCCGGGGCAGAGGCCGACGCCGAGGTCGGTTCCCAAGAGGTCGGTTCCCAAGAGATGGTGAAGGCCTGACATGTGCGGGATCGCCGGCTGCTACCAACAGGTCGACGGGGACAGCCTCGTCCGGACCATGAGCGACCGCCTGGCCCACCGCGGGCCGGACGACGAGGGGCTGTACGCCTACCAGCAAGGGCAGGTGTCCTGTCAGCTGGCCCACCGCCGGCTGTCCATCATCGACCTGACCGCCGGCGGCCACCAGCCGGTCAGCCGGGACGGCCTCACCCTCTGCTACAACGGCGAGCTCTACAACTACCGGGAGCTCCGCACCGAGCTCGTCGCCCGGGGAGCCCGGTTCGAGACCTCCTCGGACACCGAGGTCGTCCTGGAGGCGTGGCGCCACTGGGGGCCTGACGCCCTCCGGCGGTTCCGTGGCATGTTCGCCTTCGCCGTCTTCGACGAGACGACCGGCCGCCTCGCCCTCGCCCGGGACCACCTCGGCATCAAGCCGCTGCACTTCATGCCGCGCAAGGACGGGGTGGTCTTCGCCTCGGAGCTGAAGAGCATCATGACCGGCGTCGGCCAGGGGATGGCGGCCGACCCCGGCGCCCTGGTGGCCTCCCTCCTCTACTACTGGATCCCCCCAGAGCGCTGTGCCGTCAAGGGAGTGCAGAAGCTCCCGCCGGGCTCCTGGGCCGAGTTCCTGCCCGACGGGCGGTACACCGTCCACCGGTTCTGGTCCATCGCCGATGCGGCGGCCGACGCCGCCGCCGGCCCGAAGGCCGATCTGCGGGAGGTCATCGAGGCGTCGGTGGCCGCCCACCTCGTCGCCGACGTGCCGGTGTCCACCTTCCTGAGCGGCGGCCTCGACTCCAGCATCGTGTCGGTGCTGGCCAAGCGGCACAACCCGACACTCGACGCGTACACCATCACCTTCCGCCCGCAGGACCACCGCCTGGAGGCCATGCCTGACGACGCCGTCTACGCCCGCAAGGTCGCCCGGCAGTACGGGATCGAGCTCCACGAGATCGAGGCCACACCCGACATCGTCGACCTGCTGCCGCGGATCATCGACATCCTCGACGAGCCGGTCGGCGACCCGGCGGCGATCAACACGCTGTTGATGTGCGAGGCCGCCCGCGACGCCGGCGTCAAGGTCATGCTGTCGGGAATGGGGGCCGACGAGCTGTTCGGCGGCTACCGCAAGCATCTGGCCTGCCAGTTGGCCGCCTCCTACCGGCGGGTGCCGGGCACCGCCCGGCGGGCCGTCAAGGCCGGGGTCGACCGCCTCCCGGTCGTCGCCGCCGGCTACGGCCTCCGGCAGGTGCGCTGGGCGAAGCGGTTCTTGGACTTCGCCGAGCTGCCCGAGGCGGAGGGGTTCCGGCGGAGCTACACCCTCTACGACCCCCCCGAGCTGGTCGACCTGGTCAGCCCCGATCTGGGCGGCTACGTGGCCGACGTCATCGACGAGCACGACGCCGTCTACGCCGACACCGACCTCGCGGACCCGGTCAACCGGATGTGCCTGACCGACAGCCGGATGTTCCTCCCCGGGCTCAACCTGGCGTACACCGACCGGGCCAGCATGGCCGCCTCCGTCGAGGTCCGCGTCCCCTTCGTCGACCCGACGGTGGTCGCCGCGGCGTTCTCCCTCCCCGGCGCCACAAAGATCCGGGGCCGCACCACCAAGGCGGCCCTGAAGGACGCCGCCGCCGCCTGGCTCCCCGACGAGATCATCAACCGGCCGAAGGCGTCGTTCAGTGCCCCGCTGCGAGCCTGGATCTCCCACGACCTGAAGGACGTCGTCGACCGCGAACTGCTGGACGGCGAGCTCGTCGCCAGCGGGTTCCTCCGCCGTGAGCCCCTCCAACGACTGGTGGCCGACGAGCGCAGCGGACGCCAGGACCGGTCGAAGCAGATCTGGCAGTTGTTGACCACCGAGATGTGGTGCCGGCAAGCCGGCGCCGCCGGTGTGACGATATAACCGGCCACGACGGCCACCACGATCACCACACGCCCTAAGCCCCCAACCCCGCCAAAGAGAGCAGAGGAACACGGTGAAGCAAGTCGCGCAGAACTACAAGACCGGTGACCTGCAGGTCCTGGACGTCCCCGCCCCGGCCTGTCGGCCCGGTGGGGTCCTCGTCCGGTCGCTGTACTCCCTCATCTCCACCGGCACCGAGGTGATGAAGGTCACCGAGGCCAACCTGTCGCTGCTCGGCAAGGCCCGGTCCCGCCCGGACCAGGTCCGCAAGCTGATGGACACCGTCGCCCAGCAGGGCATCCGGAGCACCTACTCCAAGGCGATGAACCAGCTCGACTCCTACACGCCCCTCGGCTACTCCCTCTGCGGCGTCGTCGTCGAGGTCGGCCGGGGCGCCGAGGAGTTCAAGACCGGGCAGCTCGTCGCCTGCGCCGGCAACGAGTTCGCCCTCCACGCCGAGGTGAACTGGGTTCCCCGCAACCTGTGCGTCCCCGTCCCCGACGGGGTCGAGCCCCAGCTGGCCGCCTTCGCCACCGTCGGCGCCATCGCCATGCAGGGTGTCCGCCGCGGCGAGCCCCAGCTCGGCGACACCGCCTGTGTCGTGGGCCTCGGCCTCGTCGGCCAGCTGACCGTCCAGCTCCTGGTGGCCTCCGGGGTCCGGGTGGTCGGTCTCGACGTCGTCGCCGACCGGTGCCGGCTGGCCGAGAAGGCCGGTGCCGCGGCCTGCGAGGCGCCCGACGCCGCCGGCCTCGAGCGGATCGAGCAGGTCCTGGCGGACCTCACCGGCGGGATCGGCGCAGACCAGGTGTACCTCACCGCCGGCGGGTCGTCGAACGGTCCGGTCGAGGCGGCGGCCCGGCTCGCCCGGGACCGGGCCCGCATCGTCGACGTCGGCAAGCTCAAGCTCGACCTCCCCTGGAACGCCTACTACGACAAGGAGCTCGACGTCCGGTTCTCCCGGTCCTACGGGCCCGGCCGCTACGACGACTCCTACGAGCTCGACGGCATCGACTACCCGGTCGGCTACGTCCGCTGGACCGAGCGGCGGAACCTCGAGTGCTTCGTCGACCTGCTGGCCCGGGAGTCCCTCCCCGTCGACCTCCTCGTCGCCGACGCCTTCCCCATCGCCGACGCCGCCGACGTCTACGGCCAGCTGCGCGACGGGAAGCTCCACGGTGTGGGGTTCCTCTTCGAGTACCCCAAGACCGACCCGGCCACGAGCGGCGGGGCGGCGACCACTGCGGCGGCCGCCGCGGTGACCGCCAAGGCCACCGCCTCGTCGACCCGGACCACCCGCCCGGCAACCCGCGCCGGGACCACCGGGGCCGCCCTGCGGGTGGGGTTCGTCGGGGCCGGCAACTACGCCTCGTCGATGCTCCTCCCCCACCTCGCCGGGAAGGAGAACGTCGACCTGGTCCACGTGGCCACCAACACGTCGCTGTCGGCGGCCAACGCCCAGCGCCGGTTCCAGTTCGACCAGGCCTCCACCGACGTCGACCGGCTGCTCGGTGACGACAGCATCGACGCCGTCTTCGTCGTCACCCGCCACCACACCCACGCCGACCTGGTCTGCCGGTCACTCGAGGCCGGGAAGGCCACCTTCGTGGAGAAGCCGCTGGCCCTCGACGCCGACCAGCTGGCCCGCATCCTGGCGGTCGTGAACGACACCGGCAACGACCGGCTGATGGTCGGGTTCAACCGCCGGTTCTCCCCTCTCCTCACGTCGATGCGGAGCCGGTTCGGCCCGGCCACCGGTGGGTCCGTCGTGCGGTACATGGTGAACGCCGGGACGCTCGGCGCCAGCAGCTGGTACCGCAACACCGACCTCGAGGGCTCCCGGTTCGCCGGCGAGGGCGGCCACTTCATCGACACCGTCTCGTGGTGGCTCGGCGCCCGGCCCACCGAGGTCCTGGCCCTCACCGCCGCCGACCCCGACGACCTCCACGTCGTCGTCCGCTACGACGACGGGTCCGTGGCCACCGTCGACTACGTCACCCACGGCAACCCCCGGTACCCGAAGGAGACCTTCGAGGTGTCCGCCGGCGGACGGACCGCCCGGTTGGACAACTTCGGCAAGTCCACCGTCTGGACCGGGAGACGGCGCTCCGTCCGCCGGGCCTTCGGCGCCGTCGACAAGGGGCAGCAGTCCCAGGTGGCGGCCTTCGTCGACGCCGTCCGCCGGGACCAGCCGATGCCCATCTCCCTCGAGTCCCTGGCCGCCACCACGGCCGCCACCCTCGCCGTCGGCGAGAGCCTGGCGACGGGCGGACCGGTCAAGCTCTGAGGGGCGTCAGCGCCCCGGTGAGGCGGTGACCAGGCCGTGGTGCCGGCAGGCGTCGACCAGGCGATCGTCATAGGCGACGACCTCATCGACGTCGAGCAGGATGGCAGTGGCGAGATGGATCGCGTCGAAGGTCCGCAACCGGGGCGGAGCCACCCGTCGGGCAAGGCCGACGACCTCCCCGGTGATCAGCCGTTCGGCCACGCCGGACAGCGCACCTTCGACGGCCTCCTGAACCTCGTCTTCGCCATATGAGCCGTCGTCCAGTTGGGTCCGCAGGGCTCGACTGACCTCGACCCAGGCCAATGACGACGACACGATCACCGCATCGTCGGCGACGTAGCGGACGAACGCGGCCTCCAGGGCTTCGGACTCGACTTCCTCCACTGATCGCTTGATCAGGGCGCTGCTGTCGACGTAGACACGCAACTCAGATCCGGTCGTCCCGGTCGAGAAGACCCGCGCTGGCCACCCCTGGTGGGAGCGTCAGACGCTTCGGCACCTGGCGGTACGGCACCCTCGGTGGGCGAACCGTCCCGGTAGAGACCAACAGGTCGAGGTCGCCGCGAGAGTCCACACGGGCCGCCAGGGCGAGATGGCGGTCGATGGCCTCGCGAACGACTTCCTGCTGCGAGCGTCCGGACCGCTCAGCCTCGCGGCGAACGGCCTGCTGCGTCTCGGGGCTCAGTCGTAGGTTCATTGCCACGGCATGATGGTACCACTGCGGTACCGATAGTGGTACCACCATAGGGACATGGGCCGGTCACCACGGTGGACACCCAGGTCCCCGAATTCCGGGGCCTCCCGGTCTACGATGCCCGGGTGCTTTCGATCGCCCGGCGGGGGCGACACCGAACGCCACCACCGTCGTCCAACAGACGGCTCGCCGGACGCCCCGCCTGGGTAGGCCCAGTGCTCGTCGGCTCGGTGGTCGTCGTCCTGGCCGGGGGCGTGGCCAGTTGCTCGCCGACCGGCGAGGCAGCCACCGACCACGCCGTCCCGGCCGCCGCCTACGCCCAGCGAGCGGGGTTCCCCAGGGTCACAAACACATCGACAACCCTGGGCGTCACCACCACCGCGGTCGGCGACGTCATGATCGTGATGGGCCACGTCGCCGACACCTCGGTGGTGAGCTCGGTGACCGATTCGCAGGGGCTCATCGCCTGGCAGCCGACCGCCGGCGCCTCCCTGGCCCCGTCGTCGAGCAACAACACCATCCAGCTCTGGTTCGGCACCGTGCAGGCGGTCGGCACCACCACCATCCAGCTCCACCGCTCGAACGGCAACGACTTCGACCACTTCATCTGGGCCACCGAGTTCGGCTCCACACTCGGGGCCTCCGCCACCTGGTCCCTGGTCGACGGCGGCGTCGACAACAGCCAACTCGGGAACGGCAACACATTCAGCTTCCCCCGCCTCAGCACCGGCGGCGACGGCGGGATGTACTGGGGTTGGTCCTACCCCTCCACCATTGGCTCCGCCGGGCAGTCCCCCGGGTTCAGCTACTACGTCACACCGCAGGCGGCACACGAGAACGTCGCCACCTGGAGCGGGGCGCTCGCCCCGAACACCGCCTACGAACCGGTGGCCCGGCAGGCCACAGCCGGCGTCTGGTACGACGCCGCGGCGATCATCGTCCGGGCGGCCGGCACAGCGCCGGGATCGGGGAACCTCGGCACAGCACCGGGATCCGGCAGCCTCGGATCCGGGCCGACCCAGGGGGTCGGGGTCGGCTACACCACGTCCGCCGGGTACGACATGGTCGGGCGGGACGGCGGCGTGTTCGTGTTCCCGCTCGGCCGGCCCAACGGCTACTTCGGCTCCCTGCCCGGCCTCGGCGTCACCGTCGACGACGTCGTCGGCATGGTGGGCACCACCGACGAGAAGGGCTACTTCCTGGTCGGCCAGGACGGTGGGGTGTTCTCGTTCGGAGACGCCCCGTTCCTCGGGTCGCTGCCCGGCTCGAACATCGCCGTCCACGACATCGTCGGGATCGTCCCCACCGCCGACGACCGCGGCTACTTCCTGGTCGGCCAGGACGGTGGGGTGTTCTCGTTCGGTGACGCCCCGTTCCTCGGGTCGCTGCCCGGCGACGGCATCCACCGGACCGGCATCGTCGGGATCGCCGCCACCCCCGGCGACAACGGGTACTGGCTGGTCGGCTCCGACGGCGCGGTCTACGCCTTCGGCGCCGCCACCTACTTCGGGTCGGTCCCGCTGCCGTCGCCCCCGACCCCCTCGTCGGCCGTGTCGGCCATCGTCGGCACAGCGCAGCGCCCCGGGTACTTCGTGGTGACGGCCGGCGGCGCCGTCTACGCCTTCGGTGCCGCCCAGTACCTCGGCTCGCTCCCCGCGCTGGGCGTCGCCCCGGCCCGGCCGATGGTCGGCCTGGTCACCACCGGGGGTGGCTACTGGCTCGTCGGGTCCGACGGTGGGACCTTCGCCTTCGGCGACGCCCCCTACCTCGGCTCACTGCCGGCGCTCGGCGTCCACGTCACCGACGTCGTCGGCGCCGTCGCCCTCTCCTGAGGCTCAGGACGGCACCGTCGCCGTCTGGTCGAGCTCGACGACCTCCCCCGGGGACGGCGCGGTCAGCGGCATCATCAGTACCGACATGGCCACGGCCAGGTCCAACAGGTACGGCGACGCCTCACCGAGGCCCGACTCGGTGAACGAGGCGATGAAGCAATAGACGACCATGAACAGGGCTACGGCACGTCTAGGCCCTCGTGGGCTGAAGAAGGCGACCAGGAGGAGGAGCAGGAGCACCGACCCGTCCATCACGTCGCCGAACAGCCCCTGGTCGAGGTAGGTGGAGAACCAGCTGGAGTCGATGGGGAGGCCGTTGAACGAGTCGTTGGACATCCCGTAGCCGAAGACCGTGTTCACCTCCGTCCGGGGCTGGGCCTCGAGGGCCGACCACACGGTGGCCCGACCGGTGAGGTTGGTGAACTCCTGCGTCGACTGCCCCCGGGTGAACCAGGTGCTGAGGAACGGGGCAAAGGTGAGGGCGATCAACCCGCCGATGACCACGGTCACGAGTAGGGCCTTGCGCACCCGCTTCCGGCTGACGAACAGGCTGAGCGACGCCACCAGGAGGGCGGCCAGGAAGGCGATCAGGGCCGTCCTCGTGTGGGAGAAGATGAGGATGCCCACGCCGCCGAAGCCCATGATCAGGGCCGGGCGGGCCTTGACCAACCCGGTGAACCACAGCAGGACGGTGGTGCCGGCGAGGACGGCGGCGTAGTGGGCGACCTGGGTCGGCGGGATCGGCCAGATGACCCCGCCGAGGCGGCCCCCGCCGGCCTGGCCGAGGGCCGACCCGGGGAAGATCACCAGGCCGACGATCACGGTGACCAGCACGATGGCCAGGGCACGGCGGTGGAACTTCAACAACAGCAGGTCCCGGCGGCCCCACCACGGCGTCAGCAGCCACAGCACGCCGATCATGCCCACCAGCCGACCGGCCCGCACCATGGACCCGAACCCGAAGTACCCCCGGACGCTCATCATCAGCGAGGTGACGCAGAGGACGGTCATCAAGAACAGGAACAGGTTGGGCCGCACCAGCACCCGGCGGTTGATGGACAGCGCCAGGATCAGGGCGACGCCGAGGGCCCCCTGGGTGATGACCTTCCCGATCGACGTCGGGAGGGGAACGAGGACCGACTTGTTGGCATACGGCAGCACGTTGAGGAACAGGAGACCCCAGATCCACCCGATCCGCCGCCGGACGGTGGCGTCGGTGGGCGTCGCCGCCTCCGATTCCGCCCGCAGCAGGGCAGGTGACGGCGTCCGCCGCCGGATGAGGGTGGCCGGGATGCTCACGTCGCGACGGGGACGGCGCCGTTGGCGAGGGTGATCCGGTGGTGACGCCCGTCGCTGGCCACCCCGGCTTCGGGCAGCCCGACGCTCTGGTCGGTGGCGTCGGCGTTGAGGAGGACGGCGGAGCTCACGTGGATGGCCGCGGCGTCCAGCAACTCGGACACGGCACTGATCTCCTGGACCGTCGACCGCCCGGCGCTCACCGTCAGCACGGCGTCGGTGGCCCAGGTCCTCAGGTGCCACGCCCCCACCGCCGGGCTCACCGTGGCGAGGGCCAGGATGGCGTCGGCGTCGACGAGGTCGGCCAGGTCGTACCCCCACTGTCCGGACTCTTCCGCCTCCCAGGGCTGCCGGGGCGTAACCAGGATGATCTCGGCGCCCGCGCCCAGCGACACCCGCTCGGACCCGGCATCGCCCGCACCCACCGCCGCCCCGACGGCCCGTGACCCGGTGAGGTCGACGAGGACCACCTGGCGGCCCTCCCGGGCCAGCTGGTCGGCCACCAGCAGCAGGGCGGCGGCCGGCACCTCGATGTCGTCGACCGCCACGACCATCTCGGTCGGCTTCGTCCCACCCGACTTCAGCCGCTCGTCCAGGTAGACGGCGAACCGGAGGAGGCCGTCGTCGGGGTGCTTGGTCAGCGACCGCACCGACCGGACGGCCAGCCGGTTCCCGCTCAACCGGGACACCCAGCTGATGCGCCCGATCCGCCGGACGACGCGCCCCCGGCGGGGGCGGCCGACGGACACGTCGACCGGGACGCCCAGCACGGCGGCGACGTCTTCCCGCCGGCGCAGCCGGTCGCTCAGGATCGCCTGGAGGACCACGATGGCCAGGCCGAGGGCCAGCCCGATGACCAGGCCGGTGAGCCCGTCGAGCAGCATGACCTTGGCCTTGGAGGTGTGGGCGGGGGTGGCCGCGGTGATGATGCGGCTCCCCTTCGACACCGACAGGGTGCTGATGGCGTCCTGCTGGATGGACGCCCGCAGGTTGGAGATCTGGGTTGTGGCGGCCGCCCGCTGGGAGGTGAGCGACGCCGCCGCGGTGGCGTTTGTCCCACCCAGCGACTCGATCTTGGTCGTGAGCTTGGCGATTGTCGCCTGCAGCTTGTCGATCTGCTTCTGGGCGGCGGCCACCACCGCCTGGTTCTGGGCGTCGTACTGCTCGCTCCGGTAGGCCAGGTAGGCGGCCGCGACGGCGTTCGCCCGCCGGATGGCCTCTCCGGACGACGAGCCGGAGATCGTGATGTTCATCACGTCGGGGCTCACCGTCTTTCCGGGGGCCTTGCCGAACAGGGCACCCATGGTGAGTTCAGGCTCGCCCAGCTGCTTGATCGCCGCATCGGCCACCCCAGCGGTGGAGAGCATGGCCAGGTCGTTGGCCGCCCCCACTGTGTTGTTGGTGCCCGGCGGCTGGGCCAGGTAGAGCGTGGCCGTAGCCGAGTACTTCACCGGCACGGCCACGTGGTAGCCGACGCCGGCCAGCAGGCCGATCACCGCCAGGCCGATCCAGAGGCGCCGGCGCCGGCGGAGGGCTTGGCGCAGGAACCGGAGGCTCACCATCTTCCCGGCCGGGATCTGCATGGACTCGTGCGGCGACGGCACCGACCTGGTCGATCGGGTGATGACGTCGGGATCAAAGGTCATAGCTCACCGGTTCCTGGGATCGTGAGGCGGGGCGATGGACGACGCGACCGGCCATCATCGGCTCCGTCCCGACGCGACCCCCACCTTGGACGCCAGGGCCCGCTGGCGGAGGACGACGGGGTTGTGGGCGTTGCTGCCCGGGAACCGCCCGACCGAGTGGTCGTCGGTCCCGGGGTTGGCCACGAAGAGGCCGGTGACCGGGTGGCCCCGGTCGGCGGTGGCGATGGCCACCCGGGCCACCTCCTCGGCCGAGGCCCGGCCGGCCGAGACGGCGAGGATGACGGCCGTGCCGGGCCGGAACACGTCGGCCACGGCCGGACGGGCCGGGTCGACCACCATGGCGGTGACCGTGAGGTCCGGGGCGACGTCCCGCTTGGGCGGCGCCCCGATCCGCAGCTCCAGGTTCTCCCGGGGGCGGTCGCCCCCGAACTGGACGCAGGCCGCCTCGAGGCCGGCCGTCCCCTCCTCGTCGGCCATGACCGCCAGGAGGGTGTCGACGCCCGAGTCGGCCGCGCTGGCCGCCACCTCGACCCCGAGGGCCGTGGCGGCGACGTCGCCGGCGAACGACACCACGACGACGCTGGCCGGGCCGTCGCCGACGCCGAAGCCCCGGATGGCCTTGCGGATGTTCCACTGGTCCGACGACCCCGCCTGGTGGGCCTGGAGCAACGAGACCCAGCCGCTCGGCGACTCCTTCGTCGGCACGGCCAGCGACAGGACCACCGGCGACCCGACGGCCTCGGCCAGCTCGTCACGGGTCCACAGGCGGGGGTCCCGGCGGTGGCGGGCCAGGACGTAGATCGAACCGACCACCGACCCGATGAGACCACCCAGCACGACCGTCACGCCGACGGTGCTGATCTGTGGGCCGACGGCGGTGGTGGCCTGCTGGATCACCTTGGTGCCCTGGTTGGCCGAGACCTGGCCGAGCTTCACCGTGGAGATCTGGGTCTTCACGCTGTTCAGCTGCAACGTGAGGCTCGACTGCTCCGAGGTCAGCTTGTCGACCAGGCTGCTCTGCTGCTGCCCTTCGGCGGTGCCGGCCCCGACGGTGGCCAGCCGGGCATTGGCCGCGGCCAGCTCACTGTTCACGTCGGCCAACTGGGTCGTCAGCTCGCTCTCCTGGGCCTGGAGACTGGTCAGGACCCCGGTGTCGGTCACCGAGCCGGAGCTCGTCACGAACGTCACCAGGTTGGAGGCCACCGCATTGGCCAGGGCCACCGCCTGGGCGGGGGTGGACCCGGTGGCCGTGATGCTCAGTACCCCGGCGGCCGCCGAGGTGGCGCTCACCCGGCCCTGCAGCTCGGTGATGGTCGGCCTCCCGGGGACGTCCTTGCTGGCCGGTTCCAGGACCGACGCGCTGGTGGCGATCCGGGCGTCGGTTGTGAGGCTGTTGGGCCCCGATGTCGACGCTGTGGCCGCGCTGCGGGTGGGCAGCAGCACCAGAGAGGTGGCGTGGTATTGGGGGGGTCGGACGGCCGTGTAGGCGCCGGTGACAGCCAGCCCCGCCACACCGAACACGGCGACGGTGCGCCAATGCCGGCGGATGAGACGCCCCGATCCCTTCACATCCAGGGTTTGCTCAGACAACCTGCTAGCTCCTTCCGTGAGCGCACCGCCTCCCCAGTGCTCGGGAGCTGATCGCTATGTCGGATGGAGTGCCTGGCTGCCGCCTTGATACATCGGGAAAACGGCGTCAGGGGCTGGGGTCAGGAACTGGTGCTCCCCTGGTCCTGGGACCATGTGTGCTGCCAGGTGGCGAAATTCACGATCTGCCCCTGCTCCCGGATCTGGAACTGCCAGGGGCCGTGGTAGGTGTTGTCGGCGTAGTGGTCGTTCTGGCCCGTGGCGATCGCATCGGGGATCACGTCCCCCTGGTAGGGAGGCAGCGTCCCGTACTCCGAGACAAGGGCGTTGAACCCGCAGCTCTGGGACGGGGGGCAGTTCGACGGCATCGTCGACGGGTCGAGGTTGAAGGTGTTGCCGGTGACCTGCACGTTCTGCGTCTTCCAGCGACAGTTGTCGAAGTAGTCGGGGGTCTGGGTCGGCGACGACGTGGGGACGTTGGCGGCGCAGTTCGACGCCGTGTACACGGACGGGTCCACCAAGGTGCACCATCCCGTCGACGAGTTGTCCGGCGACCCGCAGTAGCGGTTGGAGTTCTCGTAGAGGACCACCCCCGACCAGTTGTCGGTGAAGATGTTGTCGGCGATGGCGAAGGTGTTGCCGTAGGGTCCCGCCACCCGGCTGTCGCTGCCCGACTCGGAGATGTAGAGAGCCGCCATGAGGGCTTGGGGGTTCGCCGGCCCGGCGCCCAGAGCGTTGCGCACCAGGTTGTTGTGGCTGATCAGCGCGTTGTAGCTGATCTCGTAGATGATCCCCTCGGCGTAGTTGTTCGAGACGTAGTTGTACGAAATGTCGAACCCGCGGTTGTCGGTGTCCGCCCACAGCCCCACGCTCTGGTTGTCGTGGACGTAGTTCCCGGTGACGACCGCCCCGTCGGTGTCCCAGAACTTGGCCCCTCCGGCGCAGCCGCAATTGGTTGTGTAGTTCCGGGTGTCGTTGTAGCTGACCTCGTTGTCGACGACGGTCACGTGGGACGGACCGGCGGCCGAGTACGACTGGAAGCCGTACTGCCCGTTGTGGGTGAGGCAGTTGTCGAACAGGACGTCGTCGGTCCCCAGCATGACGCCGGCCCCGTTCGGGTTTGTCTGGACCGTGTTGTTACGGATCGTCCATCCCGGCGCCGAGTTCTGGTTCACCACCCCCTCGGACTGCGGGGCGACGAAGTGCTGCACGGTGACGTACTCGATGGTCACCCCCACGGCGTTGGACACAAAGGCGTAGTCGTTGACCCCCTGCCCGTCGATGACCGCGCCCGGCGCCCCGACGTAGACGTCACCGTTCGCCGGTTGGAACTGGCCGAACTGGCCCGACCCGACCGTGTGGGTCCCCGGCGCCAGCCAGTAGGTGGTGTTCGGCGTGCCCACCGCCTGGCGGGCGTTTGTCCCCGCCGGGATGGTCACCGCCCCGGCCGGCGGCGTGCCCGGTCCGTTCAGGATGGCGCTCTGGCCACAGACCTGCCGCCCGACCGTCGGCGTCCCGGCCACCGCGGCCATGCCGACCACCGGTTGGTTCAGGTGGATGCTGCCAGTCGATCCGTAGAAGGCGGCGTCACCGAAGGCGAAGATGCCCCCGTCGGACGCCACCAGCCAGTACCCCTGGCCGTCGGTCACCGCGGCCATGCCGACCACCGGTCGGTTCAGGTGGGTACCGCCGGTCGACCCGTAGAAGGCGGCGTCGCCGTAGGCGAAGATCCCCCCGTCGGACGCCACCAGCCAGTACCCCTGGCCGTCGGGGGTGGACGCCATGCCGACCACCGGCTGGTTCAGGTGCGTCCCACCGGTCGACCCGTAGAAGGCGGCGTCACCGAAGGCGAAGAGGCCGCCGTCGGCGGCCACCAGCCAGTACCCCTGGCCGTCGGGGGTGGCCGCCATGCCGACCACCGGCTGGTTGAGGGGGTGCCCGCCCATCGACCCGTAGAACGGCGCTGTCCCGAAGGCGAAGAGGCCGCCGTCGGCCGCCACCATCCAGTAGCCACCGGTCGGCGAGGCGGCCATCCCCACCACCGGCGAGTTCAGGTGGGTTCCCCCCATCGAGCCGTCGAAGGCGGCGCCGCCGAAGGCGAAGAGGCCGCCGTCGGAGGCCGCCAGCCAGTAGCCGCCGCCACCCGGTGTGGCCGCCATACCCACCACCGGTTGGTTCAGGTGGGTACCGCCGGTCGATCCGTAGAATGTCGTGCTCCCGTAGGAGAAGATGCCGCCGTCGGAAGCCACCATCCAGTAGCCCGCTGTCGTCGGTCCCCCCGAGGCGTTGGCCGAGGCCTCGCTGGTCGCCGCCGCAGCCTTCCCCAGGTGGCCGGTGTCGCTGAGGCTCCACCACGCCAGGGTCGCCCCCAGGACGACCACCGCTGCCAGCACCGAGACGATCTTCCGGTGTCGAAAGGCCATCGGACGCCCCCTCTGCCCAAGTCGTGGCAGCGCACGCCTGCCGCTCATTGGGGGCGCACGATATCGGTCGGGGGCCGCCAAGTCAGGCTTTTCGCCGGTCTTTCCCCCTGGCCAGGTGTATCACGATGTATCAGGCGGCACCGGTGTCGGGACCCCGCCTACAACGCCACCGTGAACCTCGGGGTGGTCAGGTCGGCGACGGTCCGCCGGGTCCGACCACCGCCCGGAGCCCCTCCGGTGGGGGTTCGGAGAGCGCCGTCGCCAGGACCCTGGCCTCGGTTGCCGGGTCCGGCTCGGCCGGCATCGGCTGGCCTTCCGGGCGGGTGGGCAGCACGCGGTAGCAGACGTGACCGGCAGCCCCCGGCAGGTCGGCCGTGGGCTCGATCATGGCCCCGGACGTGCCGTACGCCGTCTGCACCTCGACCACCGTTCGGCGCAACGCGGCCAGGAACGGGGCTGACTGCGCCGGCTCGGCCGCCAAGGCCGGGATGTGGCGCCTCGGCGCCAATAGCACCCCCGGCTCGCCGGGCTCGACGATGGCGATGAGGTTCCCGTCGACGTAGGCGACGATCCAGTCGGACTGGATCGGGTGCGCGTCCATCGCCGGTTCGGCCACCGCGCACAGCACGCAGCTCATGGACCACCCCCCAATGCGACCGTCCATCTTGATGAAATGTCCGACGTCGATTTGCCACCATCCAGCTGGCGCCAATGGTCGGGTTCGCCGATCAGCGCCACGCGAACGTCCCGCTGATGCCTTGTCCGGCTGCCCGGCGTTGATCTTTCCACAGACACACCCCTCGGGGAGGGATTTCGTCGTGCCGACCGCCATCCGGGTCGGACGGGCCCGGCCGACGATGCCTGCCGGACGCTCACCCATTCTTGGTTACCGGCAGGTAATAATCTCATATGCAGTGTAACGCTTGATTCCGTCGGTCCTGACGGCCCGTCAGCCATCACCATCCTCTCTCGAATGTCCGACTGACGGGCCGCGACGGAATCCGTGGCCACCACGCCGAAAGTGAACGGCGAAAGGTGAGCCTCGGTCGCGCCGCCGAGATGACGCGTATCCAGACGGCACCGGGCGGCTCAGTCAGATGCGGGGGGAACCCGCACCGCCGGTTGGGCCCCACGCCCACCTCGGCGGCGCGGTCCGACGGCCGACCAGACCGACGAGCCAGGCCGACCAGAGAGCCAGAACCACGAGAGAGGAGGTGCCGACCCCATGGCGTCCGACCTGCAGCCGACTTCGTATGTCACCTTGACCTCGGCGGCGACGTTCGCCCCGCCGGACCGAGCCACGTCCTTGGCCCCACGCGACCCGGCGACCACGTTCGCCCCACCCCAGCCGCGGGCCAGCGCGGCCGGCCCCGACGTCACCGGCACCCTGCTCGAGCGGCCGGCCGCCGCCCGGACGGTCATCACCCCGGCACCATCGGAGCTGGGACGGGCCTTCGGGTTGGCCACCGAGGCGCCTTCGCCGACGCTCCACCCGGTGGTCCCGACCGCCGGGAACCCCATGCTGCGGACCCGCCTCTTCATCCTCGACCTGGTGGCGGCGATCCTCTGTTGGGGCCTCCTGGGGCTCGCGCTGACCACGTCGTCGACGACGGCCGGGCGGGTGCTGCCCGGCGTGGCCGGCGGCGTGGTGACCCTCGTCGCCATGCGGGGGGCCGGGCTCTACCGATCCCGGATGTGCGTCCGGCGGAGCGCCGAGCTGCTGCGGGTCGTCGCCGCCAACCTCTTGGGGGTCGCCGCCTTCGTCCTCGTCGAATGGTCGTTCGCCACGCCCGGCGTCGAGTCACTGGTCTGCGGTGGTGCCTGCATCGTGGCCGTGGCCGCCTGCCGGTCGCAATACGGGCGGTGGCTCCGGGCCTGCCGAGCCCGGGGCCAGTACCTGCGCAACGTCATCCTCGTCGGCACCAACGAGGACGCCGTCGCCCTCCGGACCATGCTCCGCTCGGAGCCGGAGCTGGGCTACGCCGTCACCGGCGTCGTCGGTGATGCCCACACCGACCCGGCCTGGTCGGACGTGCCCAACAGCGGCTCCGTGGCCAACATCCCGAACCTGGCCGCCGCCACCGGGGCGAACGGCATCCTGATCGTCCCCTACGCCATCTCCAGCGCCACCATCCAGCAGGCCATCGGTGTGGCCGCCAACGCCGGCCTCCACGTCCAGCTCTGGCCCGGCCTCCGTGGCGTCGGGAGCCCCCGGCTCCGTCACGTCCCGGTGTCGGGGGAGGCGTTCTTCTATGTCGAGCCCAAGCGGCGCCATCCCTGGCAGCTCGCCGTCAAGCGGGCGATCGACGTCGTCGTGTCCGCCGCGGCCCTCCTCGTCTTCTCCCCGTTCATCGCCGTGGCCGCCATCCTCATCAAGCTCGAGGACCACGGGCCGGTGTTCCACCAGGGCGCCCGGGTGGGAATGGACGGCAGGGAGTTCATGACCCTCAAGCTCCGCTCGATGCGGGTCGCCGATCCGGCGGCACCCACCAACCTCGAGGCCCTCAACGAGCGCACCGACGGTCCCCTCTTCAAGGCGTCGAACGATCCGCGGGTCACCAGGGTCGGACGGTTCATCCGGGCCTCGAGCATCGACGAGCTCCCGCAGCTGTGGAACGTCCTCATGGGCACAATGAGCCTGGTCGGCCCCCGCCCCGCCCTCCCGAGCGAGGTGCTGCAGTTCGACCCCGAGCTCCAGCGCCGCCACTCGGTCCGCCCGGGGATCACCGGGTTGTGGCAGGTGGAGGCCCGCCACAACCCATCGTTCAACGCCTACCGCCGCCTCGACCTCCGCTACGTGGACAACTGGTCGCTGTGGCTGGACCTCTCCATCCTGGTGGCGACGGTCCCGTCGGTCCTCTCCCAGGCGGTCCACGCCTTCTCCAAGTCGAAGCGGCGCACCGATGACTGAAGCCCTCGCCGCTATGCCGCAACTGGACACCGAGCCGAAGCCGTCGGCCGGTGCCGGCTGGCCGACACGCGCCGCCATGACCAGCCAGGTCGATGCCGAGGCCCTGCGGCAGGCCTTCGCCCTCCTTCCACCGCGTTGCCAGCGGCTCCTCGGCCTCCTCGTGGTCAACGACCCGCCGTCCTACAAGGAGATCTCCGCCAGGCTGTCGATGCCCATCGGCAGCATCGGCCCGACCCGGGGTCGCTGTCTCGAGCACCTGCGCCGGATCCTGGCCGACCTCAGCGCCGGGAACTAAGGCCCGACGTCGCGGCCAGCCGCGGCGAGTGCGGCGCCTGGTTGCGCCGCAACGGCTTCGGTGGCTGGACCACGTCCGGCAAAAGGAGTTCACCGTCTCCGGCCTCTTTCGGCTGACCAGAGCCCCCGGCCTCGGCCTCGTGGAACTGGACTGCGTCGCCGTCCGCACCCTCGACCCTCCATCCGGCGATTCGTCCCCGGACGCGGCGATGACCCCGGCCGGGTACGGGACCGGGGCACCGCCGCATGATTGGGCGATCACCGCGACAATCGGTGCGCCTCAACTGGATCGAGGCAGCTGGACCCCCGTTGATACGGTCGAAACTGGCAGGCCGATGCGGGCAGTTGCTGGGTTCTCATCGCCACATGCGGGTACGTCGATCACGCCGGGGCCCCTGGCCTACTCCGCAGGCTCGGGGCCCCGGTTTCCTGTATGCTGCCGTACAAATGCCGTACGAGCGGTAAGCGTACGGATGAGAGGACGTATAGGTAGAGGGAACCGAGATGGCACCGTTGCGAACCGCCAGGATCGAGCTCAGGGCAGACGCGGCCGCTGCCGAACGCATCCGACTGGCCGCCGCGACCAGTCGAAAGTCGGTGAGCGCCTTCGTCCTCGACGCGGCAAACGAGGCCGCAGAGGAAGTCATCGCCCAACAGACGACCGTCGTGCTCACCGCCGAGGCGTTCGACTCCTTCTACGACTGGCTCGACACCCCAGCCGAAGAGGTACCGGCCTTGGCCCGCCTGGCACGGCGGAAACGGCGGGTCACCCAGCGATGACCGAATGGGTCTCGGAGCGCCTCTCCGGGGCCCACGACCTGACCGGGTTCGACAGCGGCCAGCCAAGTCTCGACCGCTGGCTCCGCCAGCACGCAACCCACGCCGACCGGATGAACACCGCCCGGACCTTCGTGTTCGTGACGGCCGACCACCGGATCGTCGGCTACTACAGCCTGGCGATGGGCCGCGTGCAGCGAGGCGACCTGCCTCTGCCGGTCGCTCGCGGGGGTCCGCTGGCGGTGCCGGTGATCCTGATCGCCCGCTTGGCCGTGGACCGGCGAGCGCAGGGGGCCGGCGTCGGGGCCGAGCTGCTGTGGGACGCACTGACCCGCGGGAGTGCTGCCAATGCCTTGGCCGCAGCGCGGGCGTTCGTGGTCGATGCCATCGACGGCGGAGCCGCGTCCTTCTACGAGCACTTCGGGTTCGTCCGGGTCGACGGGCCGGGCGGACCATCCGTCCGCCTGGCCATCAAGGTGAGCACGGTGGAGCGGAACCTTCGCTGAGCTGTGCGGTCATCACCATCGACGCTGCCAGTGGGCCGACCCGCCCCAGCCGGCGCCAACGGACCGGTTCGAACCCGCACTCGCGGGCCAGGGCGCCGAGGGTGGCCCGGGAGAAGAACTTGATGTGGCCGTAGTCGCTGCCCGGCGACCAGTGCTGGTCGAACCGCCCCAGGGCGGCCAGGGCCAGGTTCTTGGCATACCCGTGGTAGGGGGTGGACACCACCAGGGTGCCCGACGACCCCAGGGCCTCCCTGGCCCGGGCGAACAGCTCCCGCGGGAAGAAGAGATGCTCGATCACCTCGGCGGACATCACCACGTCGAAGGCCCCCCGGCGCTCGGCCGGCAGCGGCCGGGTGAGGTCGTGGAGGAACACGTCCAGGTCGGGATGGGCGGCGCGGGCCTGCTCGACGCCGGTCGCCTCCCCGTCGAGGCCCGCCACCACGAACCCGGCCGCCGCCACCCGGGCCGTCAGGGCGCCGTTGCCGCACCCGAGGTCGAGGACGCGGCGACCTTCCACCTGGGACAGCGCCGCCAGGATGCCGGGGACGAGGTAGCGGTAGTTGGGGGCGTCGGCCGACGACGTCCACGCCCAATAACCCGTCCGGCTCACCCCAGCCCCCACGTCGGGCCCACTGGCCGTCTTCATCGGCCCAGCATCCGGTGCAGCTCCTCGGTCAGCCGGTCGCACACCAGGTCCCGGTGCGCCGCCGGGAGGAGGGCGTGGTCCAAGGTCGGGACCACCTCGATCCTCACGCCCACCGGTGTTCTCGGTGGCCCTGTCGGCATCGCCCCGGCGCTCCGGAGCACCTGCGCCTCCTGGTCGCCACAGATGCAGTAGACGTCCACCCCCGACCGGACCAGCTCGTCGAGCCATCCGCCCGCCGCCCCCCGCCGACCGCGTCGGGCCGCCCACCGCGACCGGGCGGCACCGATGGGCGCGGCGACCTCTGCCGGCACCTTCGCCCGGACCGTCCCCAGCCAGGGACGCCTCGGGATGCAGATCCTTCGACGCGGGTGGACCGCACCCTCGGTGACCAGTTCGGGCGGGACGAACCGGAGCAACGGGTTGACGGCCAGCACCCCCAGCGGCGCCATTTCCAAGGCGCTCTCCAGCGCCTGGTAGGCCCCCGAGCAGAGCCCGACCAGCACCACGTCCTCCGGGCCGGTCGCCACTGCATTGGCGACATCGACCACGTCGTCGAAGGCCACCGGGGAGCGGAGCACCCCGGCAGCCTCGCCGGGGCGGGGCGGACTTTCCCCCAGCCCACTCAGGTCGGCCCGCACACACCGGACGCCGGACGCCGCCCAGCGGCGGGCGAGGGTCACCCAGAGCCGGCTCGGCCCGGTGTGGCGGTCGACGCCGCTCGACAGGAAGACGACGACCTTCCCGCCGGCCGTGGTCCCTCCGGCCACGGTGCCCGGTTCGCCGCCGGCACCGGAGCTGGCACTGGTCCCCGTTCCGGCCGGCACCGTCTCGACACCCGACAGGCCGAACGGCCCCAGGGTGACGAACCGTTCCGACACCCCACCGATGGGGCCGGTGCGGTCGGAGTCGGGAGCTTCGGGGACGCCGGGAACGCCAGCGGCGCCGGCAGTGCCGTCCAAGGTGGCCATCGTCTCGCCGAGCCACCCGCCGAGGCGGTCGACGGTCGCCAGCGGCAGCCGGCTCACCAGTGGGTCGACCTCGAGGAGGGCTTCCTGTTCGCCGGCGACCGTCCACGCCCGGTCGGCTCGGACCACGTCGCCGCCGTGCTCGACGGCGAGGTCGACGTCGCCCGCTCCGGGTCGGGCCAACAGGAGCGCCCGGCCTACCGGCAAGGTCGACGGGAGGCTGAGGTCGGCGATCTCCTCCGCCAGCGTTCCATCCAGCACGTACCCTGGCACCTCGACCGTCCCGGGGGTGGGCTCCCCGGTGAACCTCCCGGCCTGCAGGGCACGTTGGTGGCGCAAGAACACCCGGCCCGACGGGCAGGGATCCCAGACCGCCACGGCGTCCACCTCCTCCCGGTGGCGGGCGGCCGCCGCGGCCGCCAGGAGCCCACCCATCCGAAGGCCGCAGAGGGCCACCGGGCCGGAGGTGCAGCGCCGGGCCAGGGACAGCGCCGCATCGACGCTGTCCAACCAGTCCCCCACCGACGCACCCCGGCCGACCGGGTCCCAGGAGTCGCCGGTCCCGGCGTAGTCGAAGCGGACCACCCACAGGCCGACGGCCGTCAGCTTCTGGGCGAGGTGCCGAAAAGCCGGGTCGGCCACCGTGTCCTCGCCGAACAGCGGCCGGCAGAGGACGACGGCCCCCCGGAGCCCCGGACACGACGGGGCCTGGACCCAACCGGCCAACGGGGCCGCCGGTGGGCCGAACCACCTCGGCCCGCCGACGCCGACGCCGACGCCGACGACGGCGGTGTCGTCCGCCCGGTCCCGACCGGACGGGTGGAGGTCGGCGGGGGCGGTCACGGCTCGGGGGCCACCAGCACGGGGTCGGGCTTCTCGACCTTGATCGCCGCCCGGGCCACCGCGTTCACCGCCTGGACGCTCCCCCGCGGTTGGCCCCCTCGGGAGTGGGCCGCCGACCCCTCGGGATGGAGGAGCACCCGCCGGTCCGCCCCCGGCGGGAGGTGGAACCAGGAGTCCTCGGGGACGAACCCGTCGGCCCGGACGGTGACCCATTGGGCCAGACGGTCCGTGTGGACCTCCACCTCCCAGCGACCGTCGGCGGCCGGACGGGCCACCGCCCGGAGACCGACGTCGTTCTCCAGCGGACGGCCCTGGCCGAGTGGGAAGTGGACCACCTGGCCGACGACTTCGTCGGACGCGTCGAAGAACGTGGCGACCACGGCGTCCTGGGCCGGCGGCGAGAACCGGTAGGCGTAGGAGACGTCCCGGTAGCCGCCGACGACCGCCTCGGCGTCCACCGTCACCGACCCCCGGGCCGGCACCTCCACGGCCACCTCCCCGCGCTCGACGAACAGCTCACCCCGGGCCACCAACTCGACCACCAGCCGCCCTCCGACCGCCACCGACGTGTCGTTGACCAGGTGCAGGGCAAGCCCGTTCAGTCCCTCGTCGACCGCCAGGACGGTCACCGGCTGGAACACCCGCCGCAGGACGTACCAGGGTGCCTTCGGCCGGCCGGCCACGTCGACCAGTCCCCACCCGGCGCCGGCCCGGAGGTCGCTGAAGGCCAGCACCAGTCCCCCGCCGCTGACCGACCCCGGCCGCCGCCACTCGGTCAGTACCGATCCCATCAGGTGGGCGTTGGTCGCCCGCCCGAGCTCGAGGGCCCGCTCGGCGTCGACGTAGCGCTCCTTCAGCGGGTCGACGCCGAAGACGGCGGCCATGTAGAAGGCCCGCACGTCCTCCATGTCCCAGCTCCGGCCGGCGTCGTGGTGCACCCCTTCCTTCCACGACGGGTCGTGCCCGGCCCGGTAGGCCCCGCCGCAGTGCTCGTCGACGGTGATCGGCTCGGGAGGGGTGGCGAAGGCCAGGCACTCCGCGGCGAACCGCACCCCCGACCGCCGGGCGTCCTCGATCGGCCGGAGGTAGCCGCCGACCCCGAAGTACTGGCTGACGCCGTTGTCCATGCGGAACGGCAGGTCGCCGCCGGTGGGGTTCGACGTCACGTACGCCACTTCGGGCAGCACCGACGCCACCAGGGCCGGCACGGCGTCGTCGAAGAACGGGGTGGCCGACCGCTCACCGCCCTGCCCGTTCATCGCCGCGATCTCCTCGACCTCCTGGTTGCCGCAGACGACGGCCACGGACGGATGCCCGGCCATGGCCCCCAGGGCCTCGGTCACCTCGGCCACGGCGTCCGCCACGAACCCCTCGTCCTCCGGGGGGTCCAAGAAGGCGAACATGCAGTCGTGCCACACCAGGATCCCGAGGCGGTCGCACTCGTCGAGGAAGTGCCGGTCCTCGTAGACGGCGGTCCCCGGCACCCGGAGCATGTTCATGTGGGCGGCCCGGGCCAGGGCGAGGCGGTGGTCCACGACCTCGGGGGGAGCGGCGATCCCCACCGGGTCCACCGGCAGCCAGCAGGCACCCCGGCAGAACACCGGCACCCCGTTGATCGACACCCGGAAGTCGCCGTTGCCGCGGTCCACGTGCACCGACCGGAACCCGACCTGCCCCAACCGCTGCCGGCGTCCGGCGACGTCCACCCATACCTCGTAGAGCGGCTGCGGCCCGTGGGTATGCGGCCACCACCGTTCGACGGCGCCGAGCCGGACCGTTCCTTCGAGCCGCACCCCCTCGGGGCCCGCCGTGGCCACCAGCTCGGTCGTCGCCAAGGCGGAGCCCGGTCCGGTCACCGTCAGCACTGCCCCTGCCGGCACCGCCGGACCAGCCAGGTCGAACGACGCCCGCACCTCACCACCGCCGCCGTCACCGCCACCTCCGTCGTGATCGCCGTCGCCGGTACAGGTCGCCTGCAGCGACACCGTCGTCGGCACCACTGTTCCGGCGTCGAGGAGCCGGACGGGCCGCCACGGCCCGACGATCGGCGGGACCACCGCCCACCCGGGGATGCGGCCGATCAGCGCGGTGCGGAACCACCGGAGGTTCTGCTGCTCGACCATGTAGGTCTTCCATCGGGGCCGCGGCCGCCGGGTGGCGAGCAGCGGCGCCAGGGCCTGGCAGCGGATGACCAGGTCGTTGCCGCCGGCGGCCAGGTCCACCGACAGCCGATGGGCCCGGTACATGTTCTCGCTGTGCAGCACGTGGGTGCCGTTCCACCAGACGTCCGCCACGGTGGCCAGCCCACCGAGCTCCAAGAGGCGCGAGCCGGACGAGCCGTCGAGGTGGCACCGGAACCACCAGTCCTGATGGTCCAGCTCGCCGGCTGGCCTCGGGCGGCCGGCCGCCCGCAGCGCTCCGGCCGCCGTCCCCGGCACCTCGGCTGCCAACCAGTCGAGCCCGAGGGTGGCGAGGTCCTCGGGACTCCCCGCCGCGCCAGGGGCGGTCGCCGCGCACTCCCACGACCACGCGCCGGACCCCTCGTCGGCGTCCTCGGGGCTCTCGGCCGTCCGCTGCGTCACTCCCGGCCTCCCCGGCTCCCGTCGCCGTCCACCGGGCGGTTGCCACCCACGGGACGGGCGGCACTCACCAGACCAATCACCATGGCGACGGCCATCCCTCCTTCGTGGCTGAGGCTCACCTGCAGCTCCTCGATTCCCTGGGAAGCAGCCAGCGTCGCCGCACTGCCGTGGAGGACGATGTCGCAGGCCCCGTTCTCGTGCCGCCGCACCTCGATGTCCCGCCACTCCGGTCGTGGCCCGGTCGGGCGGAGCACCTTCACCACCGCCTCCTTCGCCGCGAACCGGGCGGCCAGTGATTCCGCCCGGAGACCCTGCAGGCCCTGGGAGCTGGCCACCTCGTGGTCGGTGAACAGCCGGCGCAGGTAGCGATCACCCTGGGCGGCCAACGACGCCTCCACCTCACCCACCGCCGTCAGGTCGACGCCCACCCGGAACCTCGGCCCGGCGCGCTCACCGAGGTCATTCATGCCGGGTTCCCGATCTCACAGTTCCCGACCTGGCGGGGTTGCGCATCTCGTGGCTCCTCATGTCGGGACCCCTCGCCTCGGGCCGGCCGTTTCCACCTGATGCCGGCCCGGACGACGTCGACCAAGAGGGCGAGGTCCCGACGGCTGGACGGGAAGCAGAAGAGCAGCCCCATGGGCAGGGCGGTGAGCAGTCCCCACGGCTGGGGCAGCACCGGCGCCACCATCGGCGGGACCATGGCCACGATCGGCAGCACCAGCCGCCGGTACCGGATCGGGGCGACCTGCGAGGCGACTGCCCGCGTGTAGAGGGTGGCCACCAGGGTGAGCAGGCTGGCGTACCCGAAGCCGACGATGCCGACGGTGCGGACCAGGATCAACGACCCGATCAACAGGGCCACCGCTTGGATGAGGTTGGCCAGGGCGACCTGGAGGTTCTTCCCGAAGGCGAACAGCACCGTGCACTGGACGAGGTTCGGCACTGTCAGCACCGCCACCACGGCCAACAGCACGTACACCGGGATCGCCGCCGTCCACTCGTGGCCGAAGACCGCCGGCACCACCCAGTGGGCCACCAGGCCGAAGGCGGCGAAGGGCGCCCCGGCGGCCACCATCAACAGCAACGAGCCCTCCTCGAGGGCCCGGCCCAGCCGACCCGGATCGTCCCGGCCGATCCTCGACACCGTCACCATCCCGATGCGGTACACCCCGCGCTGGATCACGCTCAGCGTCTGCACCAGCCGCTGGCCGAAGACCACGTACCCCACCCCGGCCGCGCCGGCAACGCTGCCCACCACCTGGGGGATCACCAGCCGCTCGGCGGCCGTCACCCAGGTCGACAACGAATAGCCCGACCCGTGGCGCAGCAGGTCCCGGAACGCCTGCGGCGACCAGGCCCACCGCGGACGGAGGCCGGCCAGCACCATGCTCCCCACGAGGAGCCACGCCTGCCAGGCGAAGTACCCGGCCACCAGCGCCCAGGCCCCGGCCCCACCGATGGCGGCGGGGACGGCGACGACGTACAGGACGACGTCGCCCCCCAGCTCCAACAGGCCCATCCGCCGGTAGGCGAAGGACCGTTCGATGAACGCCTGGGCCGGCGCCCACAGGACGTTCAACGGGATGCTGAGCAGCAGGATGCGGAGCGGCAGGACCACCCCGACGGGTCGTAACCACGGCCCCACCAGCACCGTCAATCCCTCGGCGACGGCGACGACGAGGACCGAGGTGCACAGCAGAAAGGTGAACGCCTCGTCGTAGTCCCGGCGACCCGGCGCCCGGGGAAGCCGGATCAGGTAGACCTCGGTCCCCATCTGGGCCAGGCCGGTGGCGAAGAGGGTGAACAGGGCCGCCGCGCTGTAGACCCCGAAGGCGCTCGGTCCGATCTCCCGGACCACCACCACCACGCCGGCCAGCCGCACCGCCACCCCGACGGCCTCTCGACCGGCCAGGTAGGCCCCGCTGCGCAGGGCGATCTGGCGGAGCGAGCCGCCGGGTTCGGCGCCCGGTTCGACGCCCGGTTCGTCCGGTGACCGGACCCCCGGTGGCTGGACCCCCGGTGGCTGGCCCCCCAGTGACGAAGCCATGGACGGTGCTCCTCGGCCGCTCACCCCTCACGGAGCGTCGCCATCGCCGCCCGGAGGAGGTCGTCGACGTCGGCGGTCTCACCCGCTTCGGCCGTCACGTTGGCGGCGTGCACCTCGGTGCTGGCACCGACGACCGTTCGCAGGGCGTCGACCAACCGGGCCTCGACGACATCGGCGCCGGTCCCGCCCGGCACCAACGCCACGGCGGCGGCGAACGTCGTCGCCGACAGCCGCACCAAGGGGTCGTCGAAGCGGAGCTCGCGCTGGAACGCCGCCGCCACCTCGGACGGTTCCGGCGGCTCACCACCGCGGAGCTCGACGACGACGAGCGCCAGCGGCCCACCCCCCGCCACCGCTCCGGCGCCCATCACCCGACCGGCCCGTCCGGCGAAGCCGGCCAGTCCCAAGAACCCGTCGCCGCCGTCAGGCACGACGGGCCCTGGCTGGGCCGCCGTGGTCTCCGACGGCCGGTCGTCACTCGTGGTGGCCGGTCCTCCGCCGTTGGCGGCCTGATTGGCCCCGGCCGCGACCCAGCCGTCGACGGTGCTCTCCTCCACGTCGCCCGACGGTCGGTCCGACGATGTCGTCTGGGCGGCTCGAAACGGCTCGGCCCCCGCGGGCTCGGCACCCACTGGCTCGGCCTCGACCGACCACCACCGGCGCTCGTCCGGCGACGAACCGTTCCGGGGCTCCGTCCCGGCCGCCGGGGGTTGGGCCTCAGGGGGTTGGGTCGCGGTGGGTTGGGTCGCAGGGGGTTGAGCCGCAGCGGGTTGAGCCGCGGGGGGTTGGGTCGCAGTGGGCTGGCCGACCGGCTGGGGGGCGAAGGGCTCAGGGGACGGAGGCCGGCGAGGGTACGGCACGGCCGAGGGAAAGTCCCGGGCGAGCGCCGACCACCGGCTCGGCGGCGGGACCTGGCCGGTCTCCAGGGGGGACGGTCGGTTCGGGGCGACGGCCGGGGCGGGCACGGAGGGGGCGGCCACGGCGGGTGCGGGCACGCCGGCGGACATCCGTCGCATCTCCCGGCGGGCGTCGAGGTGGGACGCCAGCCGCTGGGCCACCTGGCGGAGCAGGTCGAGCTGGCCGGCCTCGAAGGTGCCGGCGGCCGGGTCGACCACGGCCAGGATGCCCGAGGGGCCGGCTCCCAGTTCCCCGGGCAGGGGGGCGACCGCCACCACGAAGCGCTTCGGCAGGCCGAGCTGGCGACGCTTGAGCCGGGAGGCCCGGACGAACACACCGGCCTGGCCGAGCTCGGGGTCGGCCCAGGCCTGGCGGGCGATCTCGTCTACCTCGGCCTGCCCGAAGAGGTCGTCCGGGGCCACCTGGGGGTAGACGGCCGTCTCCGCGGCGCCGTCGGCGGCGATCGCCACGAAGGCCAGGGCCGCACCGCACTCGCTTCTGGCCATCCTCAGAAGGTGGTTGGTGGCACCGCTGAGGCTCTCGTGCATTCGACCGCTCTCCGTGACGTCCGACATCCCATTCTTCCCCAGGGGGCCGCATTTGCCCAGCGAAGGTCCACCAACAACGGTCATACCGTACGGCCAGAGCGTCCCGGCGGCGTCCAGCCGGCGTCCCGGCCGGGCCGGCTCACGGGGTCCCGGCACCCGACGTCCCTCCAAACCAGCGATCGATGGCCGCGGCCGTGGCCGGAAAGCCGCCACCCAGGGCCGCCCACTGGCCGTAGTCCCACAGGACGCAACTGGCCAGGTGGCTGGCCGCCGCCCACCGGAGCAGGTCGACGGCGAATGTGGGGTTGTCGCCGCCCCCGCCGACGCTTTTGGGGACCGGCCCCCACATCGCCAGGGCCATCGGCTTGTGGTGGGCGGCGGCGAACTGGGCCATCCAGGCCGGCCCGTAGGGCTGCTCGAGCAGCGCCGTCCACTGTTCTGTGGCCGGCAGGCTGGTGTAGCCGTTGTCGAAGCCGTCGGTGGCGACCACGTCGACGGCGGCGTCGCCAGGGTAGGTCTGGACGGGGGTGACCACCGCGGTCTTGGTGTCCCCGGCGTCCCATTCGAACCCGAAGCGGGCGCCCGGCGTGGCGGCCATGGTGGTGGCGATGTCGTCCCAGTAGGCCACGTACTGGGCGGCGGCGGCGGCCGACCCGACCGACCACGGGGTCCCCGGGTCGTCGGGCTGCCAGCCGATCACGAGAGTGGCCGTCCCCCACCCCTCGGCGACCAGCGCCCGGGCCAGGGTGGCGAACTCGGCGTCGTAGGTGCCCTGCGCCCCGGCCGCCAGGGTGGCCCCGGTGGCCGGCAGCATGGGAATGCCCAGGATCTGGCCGAACGACGCCCCTTGCCACCCCGCAGCCAGCCACGACGGGTCGGTCAGGGCAGCCCAGGTTGTGTAGGGCAGGAAGTCGAAGGCGTCGGCCACCCGGTGGCCGAGCTGGTCGTCGGCGGCCACCACGGCGGTGGCCGCCCCTGGCCCGGCGTACAGCCCGAGCGGCGGGGCCGACGGTGTGGATCTGGCCGCCGCCAGTGTCGGGGCGGTCGCCGGCGAGGTGGTGGTGGTGGTGGTGGTCGACGAGGACGTCGAACCGGGACGATCGGGCCGGCGACTCTGGTCGACGGACGCCGACGCCTCCTGGCCCTGGTGGCCCGACGCCGACCCGACGTCCCGGACCGAGGTGACGGCCAACGATCCGCCGACGACGAGGCAGGCGGCGACGACCAGTACCACCGCCGACAGCCGGCGGCGACGCCCGGTCACAGCCCGGACCACCGCGGCCGGGGCGCAGTGCCCGAGGCGACGATGGCCAGCAGGCACCACAGCACCTGCGGCAGGCCCCCGTTGCTGAGGAACGGCCAGGTCAGGTTCATGACCACCAGGGCCACCACGGCGATGGTCAGGGCCCGGCCCGTCGACTGGACCAGGGGGTCCTCCGCCCGGCGGGCGTCGCGGCAGGCCCGGAGCATCGCCCAGACGAGGACGCCGAAGAGCGCCAGGATCACCACCCCCCCCTCGACCAGGAGGGCGACGTACTGGGACTCGGGGTACGGCCACCGGATCGACGGCGGCAGGATCACGCCGTAGCCGGTGGCGAGGTGGCTGGCGATGGCCGGGAAGTACTGGCCGGTCCAGATGGACCATCGGAAGCTCAGCGTCTGGGGCACCCAGCTCACCCGCCCGCTCCCGGGGGTGGCCGAGAGCTCGGCGGCGACGCGGGAGGCGAGGAGGCCGGCGGCGGCCACCACCACGGCCACCGACCCCCAGCGGACCGCCCGCCGGTACCGGCCGCCGCCGTACCGGCCGGCCAGGACCAGCGCGCCGACGACCAGGCAGACGATGGCGGACTGCTCGGCGGTGCAGAGGATCGCCACGGTCGCCGCCAACCCGGCGGCGACGAACCAGCGGCGGCGGGCGGCCGGGACACCGGCGGTGGCGGCGGCGATCAGCACCAGCAGGATGGGCAGGAGGTAACCGGCCAACGCCGCCCAGTTGTCGAACGGCCCGGTGGCCCGTTGCAGCGAACCGGCACTGGCCGCTGTCCCGCTCGCCGCCAGACCGCCGGTGATGGCGGTGACCAGCGAGGACACCCCGGGGACCCGGAGCTCCTGGCCGATGGCCAGCAACGACACCGGCACCGAGCTCGCCACCAGGACGCCGAGGGCGAGCCGACGGTCCCCGGCGGTCCGGACGCCGAGACGGATGGCCCGGTAGAGAAGGAAGAACTGCAACTGGCCGGCGACGGTCCCCCAGTCGGCGACCGACAGGTGCTGCCCTCCTTCGAGCGCGGCGGAGGCCCCGAGGGTGGCCCACCCGACCCCGTAGGCGAGGAGCGCCCAGTCCAACGGGCGCCACGGGACCGAGTGGCGGCGGCGGGCCGACACGATCATGGTCACCCCGACCAGGCCGATCACGACCTCGGCGACCCGGAGGTGGGGCAGCGGGTACCCAGGGGCCAGCCCGGAGGTGACCGGCACCACGGCCACGAGGACCAGGGCCCCGACCAGTGGGCGCAGGAGCACCGCCACCACCAGGGCCGCCACCACCACGAGCCCGACCGCCATCTTGAGGTCGGACGCGGCCACGACGCCGACCACCAGGGCGGTCCCCGCTCCGGCGCCGGCCAGCAACCACGGTCGCGGCCGGGACCCCAGCCACCCGACCTCGCCGGCCGCCGAGGTGGCCGCCGGCCCGACTGGCGGCACCGTCGATATCGGAGGTCCTGGCCCGAGGCCGAGGGTGCGGTGCCCTCCGCTGGTCACCGCCCCCGGCCCCGGCCCCCGGCCACGAGCACGGACCAGGCCGGGCCACGGCCGGCGAGCCGCAGCCGGGCGGCCGCGTCGGCCACCGCCCGGAAACGTTCGCCGGACCCGACGACGAGCACCGTCGCCCCCTCCCCCGTCACCTTGTCCGCTGTGGTCGAGAACGGTGGGGTCACCCGGACCGGCGTCCGGTCCGGCCGGTCCGGCCAGGCCGTGGCCAGCTCGGCGGCCAGTCGGTTCGCCGCCGGGGACTGGCTCGTCGCCATCGGCACCAGGACCACCTGGCCGGGTGCCCGGCCGTCGAGGACCCGGGCCAGCTCCGTGGCGGAGATCCCTCCGGGCCGGGGAGTGGCCTGGCCGCCGGTGGCCTCCTCCAACGTGTCGACGTCGTCCACCCGCCGGTCCACCCGTTCGGCGACCAGGGCCGTCCCCACCCCCACCACCAGGCCGAGGAGGGCGCCCACGAGCCCGGCGTCCTGCAGCAGCCGGTTCGACGGTCGGGCCGACGAGGCTGTCGAGACGACGGCCACGGAGCCGCCGGCGATGGCCCGGCCGGTGGGCTCGAGCGAGGAGACCGCCCGGGTCACCGCGTTGGCCCCCGTCACCGCGCCGGCCGCCGTCGCCGCCGTGTAGCGGACCTGGAGGAGGGCGGTCCCCGATTCGGCCTCCACGCCGAGGTTGCGCGACACCTCGGCGATCGGGATGCCCAGATCTTGGGCCACCCGCGCCAAGATGGCCTGGTCCTTGGGGAGGAGGGCGGCGTAGGTGATGGCCAGAGTCTCGGCATCGTTGGCGCTCCCCGGGCCGGACACCGACGCGCCGGACTGCACCACCAGTGTGGCGGTGGCGCTGTAGGTCGTGACGTGGTGGCCGCCGGCCAACTGTCCGCCGACGGCCCCGGCCACCACGCCGAGGATGACCATCCAGGCCCGGCGGCGGACCCAGGCCCACCGGCGGTTCGGCGACCTCTCCGGCGACGGCGGCGTGGTCGGGGTTCCGGCCGGCCCACCGGCCGACGCCACGGTTCGAGGCTCCGGTGGCGACGGCGGGGCGGGAACGAGCCCGACCCCCGGGGTGTCGTCGACGCCACCTGCCCGGAGCCCAGAGCCGTCGGGCGGGTCGCCACCCGGCAACGCCCCGGCGGCGCGGCCGGCCGGGGAGAGGGGGGCCCGCCAGGGAGCCGCCGCCGTGGGCCCACGGGCGTGGTCCTGCCACATGAGGGTGTACGTGCACGACGTCCCCGCCCGGGTGGCGCAGGACGACTCCACCACGGTGGCGACCTCGGCCCCCACCAGGCCGGGCAGGGCGTCCAGCCAACCGTGGACCAGGGCACAGGTCCGCTCGGCCCTCAGCGGGAGGGGGCCACCGGTGTCGAGGGGACGGCACCGGACGGCCAAGAAGGCCGGCCGCGAACGGACGACCTCGATGTCCAACCCGAGCTCGAAGAGGACCTGGACGCCGGCCTCGGCCAGGTCCTCGACCGACGGTGGTGGCCCCCCCGCCCCTTGGGAACTGGCCGCCACCCTGACGGCCAGCCGGGTGCCCGCTTCACGGGCCTGGGCGACGGTGGGAGGCAACCATTCGTCTTCTCCGACGAAGGCCTCCAGGGCGGCGGTCACGACGGCGGGTGGGGACTTGTCGCCGCCCGCTGGCGCTTGTTGACGTACATCCGGTCGTCGGCCCGGCTCAACAAGTACTCCGGCGTGGCCTCGCTCGACGACGTGGTGGCCCAACCGGCGGAGACGCCAACGTCGACGATCAGCCCGCCGAACTGGTATGGGGCCGAGAGGGCCTCTCGGATCCGGGCGACGACGACGTCCCCGTCCGGGGCCTCGTCCTGGCTGACGTGGGCGACCACGAACTCGTCACCACCGAGGCGAGCGACGATGTCGTCGCTGCGGACCGTCCCCTGGAGCCGGCGGGCCACGGCGGTGAGGACCTGGTCGCCCACGTCGTGACCGTGCTCGTCGTTGATCTGCTTGAAGTTGTCCAGGTCCAAGAACACCAGCAGCACCGCCCCGCCTTGCCGGCCCAGCCCGTGAAGCATCCGGACCAACGTCTCGATGAGCAGGTACCGGTTGGCCACCCCGGTCAGCGGATCGTGGAAGGCGTGGTGCGCCAGGTCGACCTGGTCCTGCCATTCGGCGGTGACGTCCCGGAGCACGGCGATGGCCCCCCGCCGGCCACCCACCAACACCGGGCGCGCGGAGATGGCGACCTGGGTCCCCCGGTCGTCGTCTCCGAGGACCACATGGGCGGTGTCGGCGACCCCGGTGAGGAGCGCCCGGAGCAACGGGTGGTCGTCCCGCTCCACCGGCTCCCCCCGCGGCATCCGCAGGTCCGTCGGCGCCGGGAACGGGCGGCCGACCAAGGGAAGGTCGGCTGGGAGGCCCTGCAGCTCCCGGGCCGCCCGGTTCACCAGCACCACGGCGCCGGAGGCGTCGCAGCAGATGACCCCGATGTCCAGGTTGTCGAGCAGCTCCTGGACCGGCCCCTCCTCTTGGGCGGGCCCGGCCGGGCGGAGCAACGTCACGAAGCAGTCGTCGACGAACCGGCTGGTCATCCTCTGCCCACTGCCCATCACGACGAGCGGCTCGGCCGCCCCGCGCGCCAGCGCCAACGGCCGACCCGGATCGGGCCGGGCCAGGACGTCCCCCATCCCCTCGGGACCTGTCGCCACCGCCGGCCCGAGGAGGTCACCGACGTCCTCGCCGACCACCTCGTCGGCATCGAGGCCGGTCATCTCGGCGAACGTCCGGTTGACGAGGACGATGGCGCCGTCGGCGCGGGTGACCACCAGCCCTTCGGAGAGGTGGTCGAGGACCTCGCCCAGGAACGACTCCCCGGTGCCCTCCCCCGTGGCTCCCACCCCCACCGTCGAGGGGGTCGCCACTGCCGCCGGAGGTGCTGCAGGTGCCGGGGGTGCTGCAGGTGGCGGGGGTGCCGGCGGTACGGGGGGCACGAGGGGTGCCGCGGGTGCAGGCCGCATGATGGGGGGCGGCGGCGCGGGCAGCCGGTCCGCCGGAGGCGATGGGGCGACCGGAGAGACCGGAGCCGCCGGACCGGTGGTCGGGGTCGTGGCCCCGGGGGGACGATGCCGGATGGCCAGGGTGACGGCCAGGTCCAACAGGCCGACCCGCTGCTCGGCGTCGACCTCGGGGAGCCAGCGGTCGACGACCCCGAGGAGCCCCACCCACGTCTCTCCGGCCCACGCCGGGGCGACCACGCAGGCCAGCGCGGCGTCCGCCGACCGTCCGCCCCCGGTGCCCCCAGCCCGCTCGTCGCCCTCGCTGTGCCAGAAGAGGGGCCGACCGTGGGCTCCGGGATGATCCAGGCAGGCGTTCGCCAGGGCTCGTACCCGGGCTTGCGCATCGGCGGCGTCGACGAAGGGGGACACCACCACCTGCACCTCGGCGGGGGTGACCTCCGACCATTCCGAGACGCCCTCGCCCAGCACCTGGAGTGCGAAACCCTCGACGATGTTGCCGAG